>Ga0102590_1001831_pt1 | contig 28664 bp, 46 predicted proteins | sample AraplaMF_Col_mMF_FD_76859 | JGI IMG/M metagenome (GOLD analysis project Ga0102590, IMG submission 76859) | Arabidopsis root microbial communities from the University of North Carolina, USA - plate scrape MF_Col_mMF | ecosystem: Host-associated > Plants > Roots > Endosphere | place: USA... | reverse complement strand
GTCGAGGCCGGTGAACAGGCCGAGCGCATTCATCTTGGCGCTCGTCGCCGGGCCTATCCCATGGAATTTCCCGACGGGCAGGGTCTCGACGAAGGCGGGCCCCATCTCCGGCGAGATCACGAACTGACCGTTCGGCTTGCGATGATCGGAGGCGAGTTTTGCGAGAAACTTGTTGTAGGAGATGCCCCCCGAAGCATTGAGGCCCGTCTCGGCTTTGATTGTCTCGCGGATCCGCAGCGCGACGTCGCGCGCCAGCGGGATGCCCTGTAAATTCTCTGTCACGTCGAGATAGGCCTCGTCGAGCGACAACGGTTCGATGAGCGGCGTGTGCTCGGCGAAGATGTCGCGGATCTGCCTGCTGATGGCCTTGTAGACCTCAAAGCGCGGCTTGACGAAGATGAGATCGGGACATTGTCGCTTCGCGGTCACCGACGGCATCGCAGAGCGAACGCCGAATGCGCGGGCCTCATAGCTCGCGGCCGCAACGACGCCGCGTTCGGCGGAGCCGCCCACGGCGACCGGCTTGCCGCGCAGCTCCGGATTGTCGCGCTGCTCCACGGACGCATAGAAGGCATCCATGTCGATATGGATGATCTTGCGGACGGGCGAGGCCTCGCCAGTCACCGTGCCGGATTCGCTCATGGACGGATGATACAATCGTGCGACGTGAAGCGCGAGGTGACGGATGCTTCAGCTGTGACTTCGCCGTGACCGTCAATCTCAGGCTTGTGAGTGGCAGGCCTGGCCGCGCGATCCTATATCGAGGTGCGGAGGACAGCCGATGCAATACAGCTCCGAGTTCATTCAGACCATGCGACAGGCACTCGAGACCGTGATGGCGAGCGTGCCAGCCGATCAATCGGTGTTTGGTCTGAAAGCCGCCGTAGCCGAATGCATCCTGAGGGCTGCCGCACACGGCCAGACATCGTATGACGGACTGGTGACGTCCGCCTCCGACCAGATCCAGCAGATCATTGCGATGCTGACGTAGGCGCTTCCTCCAGGGAGAGCAGATGCCAGGAATCCGAGCGCGTGAAGCATCGACCGTTAGCGGTCGCGCGACGGACGGGCGTTTGATTGGGAAAACCGCGCCATGAGGTGGCGCACCCGACACGATTCGAACGTGTGACCTTTGCCTTCGGAGGGCAAAGGTGAGGAAATTACCCCTGCTTACTTGAAATCTCTTGGAATTGATGGCCCGCAAATATAGGCTGAAACCAGCCTGATTTGGGGGCTACGGTCGTTACTCCGAATTTCCCCCGTTTTCCGGCGTCTGCTTACCCGGTGCTTACCTGAGGGAAAATGCCGAAACTGACCAAGCGTATCGTTGATGCGGCCGAAACGGACGGGAAGGACATCTTCCTTTGGGACGATGAGCTCCGTGGTTTCGGCGTGCGCGTGAAAAAGAGCGGCGCAAAGTCATTCGTGGTCCAGTACCGGAATGCCAATGGCCGGAGCCGTCGACTTACGATCGGCCGGTACGGCGTCCTGACGCCAGAGGAAGCCCGCAAGGACGCCAAGCTCGCCCTGGCAGACGTCGTCAGGGGCTCGGATCCCGTCGAGAGCAAGAAGCTCGCCCGAGGCGCTATGACGGTTGAGGAGCTGTGCCGGGAGTATCTGGACAAGGCCGAGCGCGGCCTGATCCTCACTCGCCGCGGCGAGACCAAGAGCAAGACCACCCTTTACAGCGACAAGGGGCGCATCGAGCGCCATATCATCAAGCTGGTTGGCAAGAAGACCGTAAAGGGCTTCACGTCCACCGACGCCAAGGGCCTTCAACGCGACATCATCGCCGGCAAGTCCGCAGCTGACGTGAAGACCAAGAAGCGTGGCCGCGCCATTGTGACGGGCGGGAAGGGGACAGCTGGCCGGACTATGGGCCTTCTCGGCGGGATCTTCAGCTACGCTGTCGATGAAGGCTATCGGCCAGACAACCCCATAAGTGGCATTAGGCGGCCAAAAGACCAAACGCTCGAGTGGCGCCTGGATGATGCGGGCTATCGTCGCTTAGGCAAATGCATCGCCGCCGCAGAGGGGAACGGCGAGCATTGGCAGCCGATTCTGGCGAGCAGAGCCGCTGCGATGACGGGCTGCCGTCTGGACGAGGTCGAAGGCCTGCTCAAGACCGAAGTCGACCCTGTCGGAATGGCGCTTCGGCTCGGTGACAGCAAGACCGGTAAAAGCATCCGGCCTGTGGGGCCAGCCGTTATTGCCGTTCTGAAGACGGCAATGGCCAAATCGAAATCCAAGTTCGTCTTCCCCGCCGTTACGACCGAATCGAAGCACCACACCGGGCTAACCCGCTGGCTGAAGAAGGTCTCCGCAAAAGAAGTGCCGGGGATTACCTGCCACGGGTTGCGACACTCGTTCAGCTCGACGGCCGAGGATATCGGATATTCGATTCCGACCATCAAGGCGCTAATTGGTCATTCCAGGGCAAGCGTCACTGAAGGATACATTCACAAGATCGATTCGGCGCTCCTCGCAGCAGCCGATCGGATCGCTAGGCACATCGACGATGCCATGACCGGGAAGAAGCAAAGCAAGGTTGTCCAGCTCCGGAAGGCCTGATCAATCGGCGCGGCTAGGGTAGCTCCTGAAAAGCTGGTCCGCACCAGCCTGCCGCGTCGTCACCTTGCGGAAGCTCCGTGCGGAGGGGCAATGGTTAGTCACACCCGGCTCTATGACCCTAGCTTTTTCAAAAGCTGGGAGGCTTTCGCAGACGTTCTGAAAGAAACCTACGATCGGCCGGCGGGTGATGCCGAAGAAGTTACTCTTATAAGGCAACTGCGCTTCAGCATCGTGATCGGTGCGTTGGGGCAGTTGTTGGAAGACCTGAAGGAGCGCGAGCTTGCGAGCGAATTTCATTCGCTGTCACATGCTTTCATGGACATCGCTGAAGGGGTGGTCGATCCACTGTTTAAATCACAAAAGAAAGAAAAAAAGAGAGGGAGAACAAACGACACCACGGAGCAGTGGCTTCATCGAGCGTCCGTCGTAGTCGGTTTCCATTTCCTTCTAGCCGGAGACCTCTCCGAGGATGCCGCTTACAAGGTCGCTCAAAAATACAAAAAGGGACTGAAGCATCTGCTGCGGCCGGGCACTGAGCTGACGAGCAGCCTAAGGACCTGGGTGGATTCCTTCCAAGCCGAAAAGGTCACCAATCAGGTTGCTATCGAGACTTACAAAGAGGGCCTGGAGAGGCTTGAGCTTCTCAAGGTTGGATTCCTGAAGGAAGTCCTCCGACTAATGGGTGAAGGTCTCATCCAGAAAGCCGCAGAGAGAGCGACTTCGAGGTTCTCGTCCAAAATCTAAATAGGCAATTAGAACTGAAGAATATTGTTCTATTGGCGTTATTAGCTCCGGTCAGCCGGCCGTAAAGGTTTCGCGTCGATGACGAGGATTTCCCTCGTTAGATGCGAGGCCCCCGATGAGCGAAAACACGGAAGCAAAATCTGAACGGCTGCTGCGCCGCGCCGAAGCAGCAAAGTACGTTGTCGAAACATACAACGTGCCTTGCTCGCCGAAGACGCTCGCGAAGCTTGCATGTGTGAGCTCGGAGGGGCCGCCATTTCGCTTGGCCGGTCGTTATCCGCTTTATCCGATCTCCGGCCTCGATGCATGGGCACAGAAGAAAATCGGGCCATTGGTCCGGTCGACGTCTGAAGTCCGCCGCGTCGCCTGAACCCCAAAACGAAAACCCGGCTGGCACGATCCGTCTTCCAGGATCAGTTCGTGCGCACCGGGCTCTCTAGGAGTCTCTGAACTTGAAAACCTGTAGCAAACGACGTCTCAAAGCACAATCGGTTTCCGATTTGCCCTTGTTCAATTGGCGCATCGTAGTGGTGCATCCCAGCACGAGGGCCGGCAGCTACGTCGCACGTCGGTACCGCGTTCACCCGGCGGTAGCTGATCTGATCGCAAACCTCGCTGGCATCGGATCGGGGGTGGAGCAATGAGCAGCATCACCATCCGTATGCCGAGCGGATCGCGTCTGACCTTCACGGGACGCGAGGCCTGGACGCTGCAGCGCCTGATCGATGCCGGATCCCGAGGAGTGACCACGATCGATCATCCGGCGCCGCGCTGGTCGCACTACATCTTCAAACTCCGCCGCGCTGGGCTGACCATCACCACCGAATACGAACCGCACCGAGGATCGTTTCCGGGGACCCATGGCCGTTACCGGCTCGAAACCCCCGTCATCGTTGTTGCAGAGGCTGCGTAATGAACTTTCATCAATCACGCGCGCCCCTGACCGCAGACGAGTTGAAGCGCCGCGCCGAAGCTTTGTCAGCGAATGCCCAGGCCTCGGACCACCCTCAGAGCCGCCCCGGGGACGAAGCTGCCGACAAGGCCCACAGCGATGAGCGGCAATACGGACCCACGGCTGCAAAAATATTGCGCGAGGTAAAGCGCAGCGTGGCATTGGCGTCTCAGGACGCCAAGCTTGCCGTTTTCACGGAAGCGGCAGCGACGCTCGCGGATGCCGTCGTGAGCCAGTGGGTGCCCAAGAACGTGATGGTCGATCGCCTGTTCGAAATCGCCATGGCACACGGGTGCTTCGGCCGCGATCGAAATGACATCGAGGGCCTGATCGGAAAGTATGCGGAGAGGGCTGCGGACCAAAAGCAAAAGCCGGAACAAGCGTCGTCAGGCTCGAAAACCCTGAAGCGACGGTTGATCGCGCACCGCGCCAGCGACCTAGAACCCGAGAAGTTGGTGTGGGTCTGGCCCGGCCGCGTCCCGGAAGGCAAGCTCGTCCTGTTGGGTGGTCCGCCAGGGCTCGGCAAGAGCCAGCTCACCGCCTTCATGTCGGCCATCGTCTCGAACGGTGGTCACTGGCCGTGCGGCGAAGGCTCGACGCTCCCGGGCGATGTAATTTTCATGAGCGCAGAAGATGGCGTTCAGGACACCATCATCCCGCGGCTCATGGCGGCGGGAGCCGACCGCGAGCGCGTTCACATCGTGTCGGCCGCGACCAAACCGGATGGGACCGGCCGGAAGACGTTCAGCCTGAAGACGGACGTTGACCTGCTGGAAGATATGGCGCGAAAAATCGGCACGGTCAGGCTGATCATCGTCGATCCGATCTCAGCGTACATGGGCGGCAGCGACGGTAACGGGAACGTGGAGACCCGGGAAGTCCTGGAGCCTTTGGCCGACATGGCCAACCGTCTGCGCATCGCCGTGGTCGCAGTGACGCACCTCAACAAGGGCGGAGGCGGCGGCAACCAGAGCGCCCTGAACCGGTTCGCCGGATCGATCGCGTTCGTGGCTGCGGCCCGGGCTGCTTTCGCCGTGATCGAGGATCCGGAGGACGACGAGCGGCGGTTCTTGCTCCAAGCCAAGAATAACCTCGGCAAGAAGTGCAAGGGGTTGGCCTTCCGCCTCGAGCAGCGCCTGGTCGGGGACGACGTCATGTCGTCGAACGTCATGTTCGAGGGCGACCACGTCAGCGAGTCGATCGACGAAGCGCTGTCTGCCTCAGAGAACCGCGGAGCCAAGAAGGGGCAGTCCGGCGGCGGCAAAGAGGACGTCATGCAGTTCCTGAGAGACATCCTCTCGGCCGGTCCGGTCGACGTTTTGGAGGTCGAAAGCCAGGCCCGAGCAGCGGCGCTGCTGGAGGACGACAAGCGGTTGAGCAAGAGCAAGGCGTTTCGCGATGCTCGGACCGAGCTGGGCATCAAGTCCACCAGGGACGGTTTCGGGCCCGGTTCCCGGTATGTGTTGGAGTTGCCGGATGCACCATGGGCGCCCAAAAACCCCATGGGCGCCCCCTCTCAAACAGGGGCGCCTATGAATGATTTGGGCGCCCATGGAGAGGTAGGAGGTCTGCAATGACGGGCCTCAGATCCCGCCTTGACGACCGGAGAGCCCATTGGCTCTTCCGGTTTGAATGCGACGGTCAGTCCTACACCGGCGGCATCGGCCGGTTCGAGGACGGACGGGTCGCTGAGGTGTTCATCAACGGGACGAAGGTCGGCACGGCTGCCGAGACCAATGCTCAGGACGCGGCAATCGTCGCGTCCTTGGCGCTCCAACACGGTTGCCCGGTTGAGACCATCCAGCACGCCTTAGCGCGCTCGGGTGGCTCCGCCGGTCCCCTCGCCACTCTGTTGAGGGAGGTTGAGAGTGAAGCCTCCTGAGGAACAGACGTGTCTCACGCTCATACCATTTGATCGGCGAGAAGCCATAACTCTTAAAGAGGCGGCGACCATCGCCGCCAAGTCTCCCAGAACCGTCAACAACTGGTGCGTCCAACACGGGATAGGCCGGCGGATCGGCGGCGGTGTTTGGATGGTATCAAAGGTCGCCTTAGCGATGTTTCTCGACAATGACATGCTCGCGTTAGCGGCCTACCAGGCCGGCGACCGCAGCAGCGCCGAAGTGGGGCGATACTTCGATCGACTTAATCTTACCTCCCTAACTGTTTGAAAGGCGAACCGTGAAGGCGCTGTTCAGGTCGCTTGGCTGGATGTTGAGATTTCTCAAGTGCAGCAATAGCGTGAGCAAAAATGCAGTGTGCTTCGAACTCTCGGGCACGCAAAAGCCCTCTCCGCCATATGGGATGCTCGCGAAGCATCCCGAACCTTGTCCACGAACGATGTTCAGAAACGGTTCGTCTCCGATCAAATCCCTGGCTTGATTTGTGAAGTAGAAATTTCTCCAGCTCGGAGGCTGGTTATTCATCAGCCTCCCAAAATAGTTGAAGACGCCGATTGGCGATCGAAGACTTAAAAGGAGCTCAACCTCTCCAACGTCTGCAAATCGATAGGTGAGTTGAACAGTTTTGCTCTGATCGCCACAAAGCGGCCGAAACGCAACACCAAGGGAACGGGTTGGGTCGAAGCAAAATCGGCCATGAAATCCAGACGAAGCCCCGTCACTTGAGGTCTTAGCTCCCTTCGCAGCGGCCGGCTTGCCCTCAGATGCCGATTTTTGCAACTCTGCGGTCAGCCCGACATTGGTCAGTCTGCCCATAAGATTGACAAACAAAGAAAAGCTGCATCGCTTAGCCTCGGAAAGTAACTTCCCTTCGCCATGCCCAATCAGTTCGAGGCATGAGCTGTCTTGGTCACGCGATGGATCATTCACGAGTCTAACTAGCTCTCCTGTCGTCTTTCTTCGAACGTAGATGCTCTCGATAACGGAGAAGAAAACAGGTTCGCGAGGATAGGCTCCGACGAGGAATGCGACCGTCTTCAGGTCAATGGGAGATAACATGCCGGTCGAAAATTGAGTTGAGACCAGTGGGGCAGATTGATAGTTTCCGGAAACGCCACTCTGGACCGAATTCGATATCTGATACTGATGCTGGGCAACTGTTTGAAGCGGACCAAAGGTCACGGTTGGCAAGCCTGTATTTAGCGATTCTGTTTGGCCTCCTGATACCTGCGTAATCGCGACGAAATTTAGAGGTTGCAAACGGCTGGACCGGACAATGTTGACCAGCGTCTCTTGGTTCTGAGCTAATTGAGAATTCTTGTTACCATCATAGATGCGCTCTCCGAATTGATCCACTGCGGCGCAAGATGCCAGCGATAGCAGAAGAAGTGGTGCAATTTTTCTGCTGACCGCTAAACGTTCAAACATCGGCCTGCTCTGTAAGATCTGGAGCTACACGGATAAGATCCATCCGCTACTTCGAGTGCAATTCCATTCTCTGTTTCTCAAGGCGCTTTATCTCAAGTTTTTGTTCTTGCAATTGGCCCTGCAGATTTTGGAGTTGATTCTTGTGAAATTGGATTTGATCCCTGATAATGTCATCTTGCGTACAGCAGATCGGACCGCTTGGGCCCGTAGGGCCAGATGGCACAGGTTGAACTGGGGGCGTCGGTTTCGCTTTTGTCGGCTTGTCGGCAGCTAGATCAGGAAACCCCAAGAGCGAACTTTGCGCGCAACATATGCTCCCCAAAAAAATCCAAGCGAACGCGGTGCCTGCAATGATCTTCATGGCGCCCTCAAACATGTAGAAAAAATAATTGCAACTTCTGTAAGAAAGCCATTTCCGATCGGCGGAGTCAACCAGCGAAAAGCGTTTAACCCGCGTAATTCCCTCGCCCGGAAACTCGTAGACGTTTTACTTAGTGGGCGTCCTGTGTCGCCGTGACTACGACTCCGTCGCTTACTCGCTGGAATTTCAGCGAGACTCCGTTGGGTGCCTTTGTGCTTGCCTCGCCCATATTTATTTCCTCTGACGCGCCATTCGCGTATGCGAGCCGTATCCTTGTGCCATCGATAACCGGTTGAGTGAATATCTGTCTAGAACTCTGCGCGCGTATTGTGAGTGATCCAACCTCAATCGAGCTAACCGGTAGAGGGCTTTTGACATGCGCCAACACATTAGCGTTGAGCCACGCTCTCCCAACTGCTTGAAGTTCGATAAGCGCGTATAGACCATCGGGCTTTGGCTGAAGCGTAACCTTCGCCCCATTGGAGCTTTGGACGTCCACCCGAGAATCGACGACTTGTTCGTCCGGCTTCAATGGGAAGACCAGTATCGACCTGGTGTCCCGGGCAATCCCCATTTCGATGCCGCCGCCCAATTCTATTGGTCCAAGTCTGACGGGGCGTCCTTGTATGCTCGCTGAGATGGGAGCGCTTCTTTCGCTAAGAGATACATTCGGAGGTGGAACGAGCTCAACTTTCGACAACTTCAGGACGGTGCCCGATTCAACCACTCTGACGGGAACTGAAAACTCTTCTACGTGAGCGTCGCCTCGCTTAACAATCCGAACCGAAATTGACTGCTGACCAGTCGCCGTAAATTTGAAATCATGGCGACAACGGGGGAAAGTGCTCTCGGCGAAAGGTTCAATCTCAGTAGAGCAACCCGTGAATTGGCTAGTATTATGCTCAACGAGCATCTGCCTAAGTTGCTCCAGAACCCCCAGCTCCTGTATCGGATGCATCGGGCCTGAGAAAGTCTGGAATCCGTTACCGCCTCCTTTCCAGACAATGTAGTCGCCTCCTTCTCGGTACTGCTCTACACCGCAAACAAGCTGCTCGTTGATCGCGACAACGATTGGCTGACCTGGGTTTAGCCGTGGTGGCTGATCTCCTTCCTTCACTTTCGGAACTTCACAGCTCAACTGCGTCACGGGCAGAGGCATTTCCTGCTTAAGCCAATCAAGCAACGCTGAAAACGGTAGAACAAGGATGCCCGCAGTTCCCAAGAACGCAACTATCCTCAGCACCTTCTTCCAAATTGGTGCAGGCGGTGTCGCCCTCTTCGGTCGCGTAACGACCGTACGAAATCTTATCGGATATTTTGACACTGTTTCCCCGCGGTGCTCATGTCCGGGGCGACGACTTCAATCGACTGTAATTGCAAAGACTTTCTTAATTCGTCTCACAACGAAAGATCGAACGCAATAGGCTTCGGGCTCACCTCGCCAGTTCGCAACCGTTGCAACCGTCGCAATCCCTGCAGTTTGGACGTGGCGCCCTCGAGTGATCCCGGATGAAAATGCTCTCCTTGCGGGATGGAGGAGCAAAGCTTGCGATTATTGCTGAGGGCTATCATTAGCACGATCATTTGGTTGGTGACCGTTCCTCATGCTGAAGCTGCTGGCACGGTCCCTGGCTTCAATCTCACTCCGCAATTCGACCTGACGGGTAAGGCGGCGCCTGGATGCCGCCTCTTCATTATTCAGGCCGGAACGACGGCGACACCACAAAATGCCTATTCGGATTCGGGCCTGACCCAAGTACTTCCGAACCCTTTGACCTGCGATGCCGCGGCTCGCTTGCCCCAGTGGTTTGTATCAGATGGACTTATCAAACTTCGTTTGACGAACTCAGCCGGCGCTCAGATCTTCATAGGCGACAACTTGCTGGTGGTTGGTCCATCAGGAGGTGGTGGCGGCGGTGGCGGCGTGATCGATCCGACCACCATCTTTCAAACCGGCGCCTTTATGCAGTTCTACGGAACTGGGATTTTGACCGGCTGGGTTCGTTGCAACGGCCGAACGATTGGAAATGCGACGTCCGGGGCCACGGAGCGCTCCAACAATGACGTGCAGGCGCTCTTTCAATATCTGTGGTTTGCCGATCCGAACTTGATCGTGGTTGGCGGGCGCGGTGCATCCGCAAGCGCAGACTGGAGCAATGGCAAGCAACTGACCTTGCCGGATTGCCGGGGCCGCGTTGTTGCGAACCTAGACGACATGGGCAACTCAGCCGCGTCCAGATTAACATCAAGCTATTTCGGAGCGTCGGGCATCACCCTCGGAGCGGTTGGTGGAGGTGAAAGTCTCACGCTGACGGCCGCGCAACTTCCAGCCCATACACACCCGAACACGCTAACCGATCCAGGGCACTCTCATACTGTGTCCGTGAATATATCGTTCGGTGCGAGTGGATCCTCCTTTGGTATTGCCGGCCAAGTTTCGTCCCAGCAATCGAGCGTGAATACGACTGGCATAACGATCAATAACGCAGCGAACACGGGCGGCGGCAATCCTCATCGCACCGTTCAGCCGACCATCCTCGCCACAACCTACATTAAAATGTGAGGCCACATGATCACCTTGACCATTACGTCAGGCAGCGGCGAACAATTCGTCGTGCGCTTCCAAACCAAGGCGGGAAACAATGCTGACGGTTCGGTGATCTGGGCAGACAGTGAGGTGACCCATGAAGTTGGACAGTCTCAGTGCTACGGCCTGGATGAGAACTTCCGCTTGATCGTTGAAGCCACGCCGGCTCCCGATGCCAGAAGCTGATAAAACAGTAGAAAAGCAGCGTGGGCGCCCGTTTCAGAAAGGGCAATCCGGAAACCCCAGCGGGCGCCCCAAGGGAGCGCGCAATGCCACAACGTTGGCACTGGAAGTCCTTTTAGACGGGCAAGCTAACGCCCTGACACAGAAGGCGATCGACCTCGCCCTAGCGGGCGATATGGCCGCGCTGCGCCTCTGCTTGGATCGGATCCTGCCCCCTCGCAAGGACCGGCCAGTGACGTTCGCGTTGCCCGATATTAAGAGCGCTCAGGATGCCGCTGCCGTCGTCTCGGCTGTTCTCACTGCGGTCGCCTCGGGCGAACTCACCCCTTCCGACGCTGCAGAAATCGGCAAACTGATCGACAGCTATGTGAAGGCATTCGAGACAGCAGAGCTTGCCGAACGGCTGGAACGACTGGAAAGGATGACCTCGCAATGAGCGGCCTGAACGTCGCGGCGCGTATCATCAAATTGGAAGCCCGCCGGCAGCGACCAAATGAAATCCTACTTGTCTGGCGCCGTCCGGACAACGACGTGAAGGCTGCCGCCAGCACCGCGAAATTTGCACCCGGCGATCGGGTTATCTGCCTGGAATGGTTCGGCGACGGTGCACTGCCCGCGCCCAAATGGTACCGCGAGCGGCTGTCGTCAGAGCTAGGCGCCGTTGAAGACCAATATCTCACGCGGTCCCTTGAGCGGGTCGGGGATGATCGGCCCCGTGATCCGGGGTTTACAGAAATTCCGCCTGTCTCGGCAAATCGGGCGCGGGAGCTTACCGACAACGATCTGCTGCATATGGCGTTCGGAGTTGCGACATGACTAGACTCCTCGAGAGACGAATTGCGCTGCTGGAACAGCGGAGGTCTGTCGGCGATCGGAAAGCGCATTTCATCAAGGCGGCCGATCGTGCCGATAGTGACCGGCAGATTGCCGAACTCGTCGCGGCGGGGAAAGTCGGCCCTTGCGATGGTTTTCTTTCGCTCACCGGCTGGAAACCCCTCCATTGACGCGCGGTGTGGCAAATTTGAAGGATCGTGTCGCCGTGCTTGAGCACCGACATCGCCCCCGCCTGCCGGGCTTATCCTATGAACGCCGAAAATGCCTCACCGATCGGGCCGTGGCAGGCGACCATGAAGCGCTGCAGGAAGTCAACCTGCATCGGCGGCGGATTACCCAGGCCAGCCCCCAACAGCGTGCTGCGGCCGTTGCCGCCGGTCTGAGGGCCGATCTATGACTCAGGGGCTTAGGCAAAGGATTGAAAAGCTCGAGGATGGCAGGGGAAGTCAGGGCACCCCTGGCGTCGTCGTCGCAATCAGTCCCATACCTCCATCCGATCTCCCGCTGCGGCGGGAGACAGTCGAACATTGGCTGGAGGCCGGTCTGGCTCATGTTGCCTTTAGGGGGCACGCCGTATTTTACGACGGCGGCCGGCGGCATCCACTCACAATCGAGGAATGGCAGGAGATGAATTGTCCGACCACAAAGCCGTTGGACTAAGGCAAAGGCAGTCAGGAACCCTCAACTGCGTCTCCGTTAGTACAGGTTGAGCTCATCGCACTCGTTCTAAAAAGCTATCGCCCTGCATCTTTCGACAGGCCCAGGAGAAAGCTCGCTTCGGATTTGAAGGTGTATTGAGGCTCGCAAAATAGCTTCGAGCCTCGGACATGCACGCATCGTAAGACTTGTCTTCACCAACGTACCAAGTTTCTTTGCCATCGTTGTAGTAGCCCACTTCGGCTTTATAAGTGTAGCTGCCGGGAAGCATATCACAAGCGCTGACGGCGCACGCGAAGATGCAAACAATTGCGACTCTCTTCATCAGTTCCGCTCCGAGCCGCACATCATCTGCGACTCCGATAATGGCCACGTACGTAGGTGCCATCGCGGCGATAGTAACCGCTAACGGCGACAGTCTTGGGCAGCCCAGTAATTGTACTGACGTCGCCGTAACAGGACCCATTTTCTGCACATCCCGGACTACCAGGAACGAATGTAGGAATATGCGTAGGTTGAGGTGGCGAGCGAGCTGCTAATTCGTCGCGCTTTTTCTGGACCTTCTCGACCTCGTCCGCTGTCAGATCCTGCGTGTTGCAGGTCGGCGACAGAGCCAAACATTTGGAATAGTTGCGCTCATGAGTAGTCGCGGCAACTTTACTTTGCTGATCGGCGGAAAGTTCGCCAGGGCGGCAGGAGGAGTACCCCGCCAAGCATGACGATAGATTTCGCTCAGCGCGGCGCGTACCGACGGAAGCCCTTTCCTCCTGCGTAAGAATATCTTCGCGGCAAGTGGAATATCCCTGAAGACAAGCTGAGAGATTGCGTTCGCGTGCGCGCGATTCAGTTGCAACGCGCTGCTCCGCCGTGAGGCCGCTTTGCTGGCAATTGGAGTACCCTGCCAAGCAAGCGCGCAAGTTTCTCTCGTTCGCCGCAGTCGTGACTCGAAGTTGCTGGTCAGGAGATAGACTTTGTGGCTGACAGTTTTGATAACCGGAAAGGCAGGCTGAGAAATTCCGTTCCTGTTCGACGAGATTGACCTTCGTCACGTCGTCTCCAGTCAGCATTTCCCGTTTGCAGCCGTATAATCCGGCAAGGCATGATTTAAGATTGCTGACGTATTCGGGCGTGAAGCTGGGGGACGGAGCAGCCGGCTGCGTAGATAAAACTGAAGGCGGCGAGACTGCGGCAGGTTGTGGGTTTGAAGTTGCTACCGGAACTTCGGGTGCGCTGGCTGGCGGAGTGCTTGTCGACGCGGGCGCCATGACTTGAGGAACGGCGTCGGCGAGCCGCGCCCGGGGCACTGGTGCGGTTGTGGCGCATGCCCCAAGCATTGCGCTAAGCAGCACCAGCCCAGCAAATGAAAGCTTTCGTCTGCTCGCCATCTCCCAGCCCCCAAGCGAACTAGATCACTAGTTGTTCTAGGATTCCAGCACAATCGGCCGGGTGATGCAGTGCCGCAGAACCTCGGCGAAGGACAACAAGCGCGAGAGCCTGAGCTGTGACGACGGGGGACGAGCGACACCGTATTTTCCCGGGGTCTTGGTCCCTTGGTCGGACTCGACACCGTGGGGCAAGCCGTGGTTGCATGAGCCGTTTAACAAAACCGTTTTAGAAGGGATGGGAAATGAAAACCGTTTATATGACGATCGGGTTTGTGCTCGCAGCTACCGCGGCGCAAGCTCAATACTTGAGCGGCACCGGTTCGAATCCGAGTACGCATAGGTCCTCCGGCTACACCACAAGCACTGGCACCTACGTGCAGCCCTACGTCGCCACAAACCCGAACAGCACCCAGCGCGACAATTACGGCACCAGCGGCAACTACAATCCGAATAACGGGACCTTTGGCACCCGTACGCCACGATACTGAGGACGCTCCAATGGCAAAATCAACGCGCAACACAGGCAAGCCTTGGACCGCTCAGGATGTGAAGCAGCTCAAGCAGCTTGCAAAGGAAAATACTCCAACGCGAGTGATCGGTCTCAAGCTTGGACGCACTGAGGCTGCTGTATATGGCAAAGCCTCAACCGAGGGGGTTTCTCTTAGCCCGACAAACCAGAGCCCGTATAACAGACGAAAAGATTGAGTTGTGGACGGGAGCACCTGGCGGCCTGCTGATGTGGGCGGGAGCGTCAAACGAAAGGTGCTAGATCTATGATCGAAATATTACTTCTGGTGCTGATCCTCTGCGGACAAGCGGCTATCGCTTGGGCCATATTCGAACTCAAATGGAGTTTTGACGCTTGGACCGAGGCCTGGGGCAGAAATCCCCTGCCTGCCTCTGATTACCACGCCAAGGAGATATGGAAGACGCTTCAAGAGGTCGCCCATTTCGGGGCGGTGGAGCATCTTCGCAAGCAAAAGCTCGAAGATGCACAAAAACCTCGCCCATATGAGTAGTCTCTGCGGCCTGAAGCATCGGATGGAATGGGGGCGGGCCCCGATTGATACTGTTTTCAAGGGCGTACTTCAGATGCATTCTCGAGGGCGATGGTGAGCACCGAAGGGACGCAGGACACATACAAAGAAACCGCGAAACTCGCGTACGATGGACTGCTAGAGATGCGCCGATTGTCCTTCGCCGCCCAGGCGGACTACGGGAAATGGTTGATCTCTTCCATCTTCCTCATGCACGGCTCTGCCATCGCCGGCTTAGCATTTAGGGCAACCGCCACCGGTGCGCCACCCTATCTCAAGGCAATTCTCTGGTTTGTCTTAGGTCTGGTGCTCGCCCTAGCCGCGGGCTTCTGTGCGTGGTGCAACTTCAGTTTGGCAGCCAAGCAATATGACAAGTGGGCCCGTCCCAGCATGGTAGTCGACCGTACGGCATGGCCGACTGAGCTGGCTTATTCCTCGGGCATCAAGTGGACGATGCGACTCGCCATTCTCTGTGGCATAGGCTCAGTTGGCACGCTCGTTTGGGGAGCGTTGCGGGTTCTTTCCGAGTGGAAATAGCTGTGCAGCCTTCGACGTCAGCCAACTCAAGCAACGTCATGGTGCTTTGATGCCGAGCCAAGATGTTTGGCTTCCTCTCGCCTCGCTTGTGGTCGGATTCCTAATCAAGCTTGTCTCTGATCGAGTTCAAAACGGATGGAATCTCGAGCGGGAGCGAATTGCAAGAGAAGCGATTGTTCGAGAGCAAAGACTGGCGCGAAAAATTGAGATTCAGCGACAAGCGTTGCTCGACCTGCAGGAGGCCGCTGCGTCCCTTGTGCGCGCGACTTCGGTCGGCTCATTCCACGACATCACGTCTCATCGGGAGACCGGCCATTGGGCAAAAAATAGATGGCCGGAAGAGGCGAACAGCGGCCACTTGATCGCTCAAAACAAAGTTGCTCGAGCACTATCGGTCATTAGAGATAGCAATATACGAGAACAGGCAAATCAGATCAAAGCGCTTTCAGCGAAAGTAGCAATGGCGCGGAGCGAAGAAGACAGTGAGCGGGGCATGCAGAGCCTCGCTGCAGCGTCGGAGGGCTTGTACCATGCTATAGCGAACGCCCTCCGTACCATAGATGACAGCGAGACCCTCTGAGCGAGCATATCGGTGTCGATTGCTGCAGTAGCACACGGAACAATCGTCGAGCAACAATCGAGGGAGAAATCATAATGTCTCGCCGAGAATCATATTCGGCTTATTTGGAATGCCCAAAGTGCCGGCGAATGGGCCGCGCCGTTTGGGAAGAAAATGAGAATCCCGTTCACAATTGCGGTGACCTAGCTCGCACCTTGAAGACGATTTCTGATGGCTTTCATAAGGGAACCGGAACCGACCGGGCCGGAGATCCCGAGATCCTGTGCGATCAATGCAAGGTCCCTGTGAAGGCTTGAAATGACTCGTGTTGCGCTTCTCTGAGCAGGGAGGGCAAGTCATGATCGTCGCAGTTATTCTGGCTGCAGCCATTGCGCAGGCCGCCTCTCCGCCACGACTTAACCCGCAGATTTGCGCAAACGTGCAACGAACGGGCACGGGCTATATCGTCATGAGGGAAGCCTGGGCGCTGCCGTTCCTGAAATTAACGGAAGGGCAGCGCATCCTGCCAGGTCGATCGGATATGAACATCGCGGGCCACTTGTTGACCGGCCTGATCGAGAAGACCTGCGAAGCACCTGCGAGTTAGGTCAGGCAAGCCGATCATGGATTTCTAGCCGCGTCGTCCGAACAGGCGGCCGGTCTGCCGCCGGACTTCACGCAAGCGCGGTATTGCCATGGCTCGGCAAAGCTTCCGGCCCAGATTCCTCGGTTGGCCTTTTCTGCGCTGCGTTGGGCGTCTTCATATTTGCCCTTGGAGTACTTCGGCCAGTCGAGCGCATGGCCGTTGGCGACAAGCCAGTGCCCGATATCGGGACCTGAAATTCCGAGTGTGCACGTCGCCACCGTTCGCCCATACTGGTCTCGATCGACGGGAGAGCACGTCACCGGCCTCTTGATGGCCCAAAACAATCCGGCCAGCGCCGTCGCGGAGGCCCGCCCGCACTGATAGAGGTTGCTGTCGTCGTTTCGGCAGAGCTGAGTGCTCTCCGGGGCGTCGATACCCCAGAGCCTGATGCGCTTGCCATGGATCTCGTCGTATCGCCGTCGATCACGCTGGCTTGCCCGACTATGTCATCCGCCCGGGCCGTGAGTGCGGCTAGGACCGAAATTGCCAGGGTGAGCCCCAAAATTCGAATTATTTTGATTTTCGAGATGATTTTTGGACCTTTAGAAATAGGGATGTCGAGCATTTTCCGCCCAAAATATTCGTCCTTTTATGGCGTGGGTAAGTTCGCTCGATTTATCCAGCCCCCTGGAAATGCCCTTTTGTTGCACGCAAGTCGGAGGGCTGGGGCCCCAAAAAGGGGGGGGTACTTCCGAATAAAAAAAACGTGCCTTGATCGGAATTTCACTCCGACTTAGCCGTGCTCCGCAATCCCCACATCAGCAGAATGACCGCTATGATGATTGTTATGCCGATCAGCACAAAGCCCGTCGTGATAAATGTTTCCTTCCAAGGCTCCGCGTTGTGTCCCACTGCCGTGATCGGCGAGAGGGCTGCGGTCCCAAGGATAGCAGCCAATGAAGTAACTGCCCAATTGCCGTATGTCCCGGCGAGCAGTGTCCAATAAGCAACTGCCTGGGGCCGCGAAGAGAGCCTGATCTCGCTCCAGATGGCGCCCACCACTAGCAGAAACGTACCGTTCATCACGCCCTCCAAATGGGCCGCCAGCGCCATCCTCACATTCGTGAAACGCTGTTCGATCAAGCCTGTCAGCAATCCGATCAAGAATAGGGCCGCACCGTGCCACAAGAGCCTGCGTTTCTGTTCGGTCATGAATTTCCCGCCCCCAAGGCTCTGCCTCACTTCTTTCTCGAACGCTTTGCCAACCTCACGCCAGCACCTCCGCCATTCTCTGGGATGAACTCGACGCCAGCCTTCTCTAGAGCGGCCTTCAGCTTCCCACTTGTCTCCGCTCGCCCGCCTACTTGTTCGCCATCCTCAGACTCAAGTCTAGCGATGGTTGGCTCTGACACGCCCGACGCCTCGGCGAGGTCTCCCTGCGACCAGGCGAGTAGAGCACGCGCGGCCTTCATCTGACGGACTGAAAACATTCTGGCTCCGATTGATAGAATTTCTATTGATTGCACAGGGTAGCCGTGCTAATAGAATTTCTATCAAATAGCCTTTGCGAGAGCAACCCAGATGAGCAAGAGCACCCTTCCGGTGAACGGCGGAGCTGTGCCCGCACCTTCCCTCACCAACCAGCCGCGCGGTCAGCTCAACCGCACCTCGGCCTTCGTCCGCCGTGAGGCTTCCCTCAACGCCAAGCCGCGCTCAGCGGCTAACGCGCTCCTCTCCAAATTGATGACCGAGGCGCATGCCCGCGCCAAAGCGGACTATGCCGACGAACTCGCCTGTCGGGGTAGCGCTCACCACGCCAACCGACCCTATAGCTATTACCTCGCGCTCCAGATGCGCAGCGGCTTCGCTGAGGCCCGGGCCGCGCGCACTGGCATGGCACCGGCTTTTGAGCTCCCCGCTCAGCGTTGGGCATAGGGAGCCGGACAATGCTCGCCCCATCCAACAAAAGCACACTCGTCAAGGTCCCGGCCCGCCACCTTGTGCGCGGCGACGTGACCGGTTCGGGGGAAGTCGTGCTCAGCGTCAGCGCTGGTGCCAAGACGCCCCGCGGTATGGTCGACGTCCTTTTGCAGAAGGGCGAGCGGAAGCGCGCGGCTATCTGGAACGCGAGGACCATCATCGGTGTCCGCCGCGGCGGCTCGCCTCCCGAGGAAGTCGCGGATCCCGAGGCGGAAATTCCCCTTTCGGATCGCTTGCCGACATTCCACGAGCTTGCCGCCTTTGATGCCGGCAAGGCTTGGGATCGGCTGTCACACGAGCAGCAGCGCGAAATCGGTTTGCTCGCTCTCAGGTTCGGCACGGTAGGCCAGTGCGAGGGGTATTTTCACGAGACCATTGAAGGCGTTCGCAAGGGCTTTTCTTCGAGCCATTGGGCGCCCCAGGTTCAGGCCACAGCCGTGTGGCCGCGCCTGCAAATCGATCTGGTCGAAAGCGCAGCGCGCGCGGCGTTTGAGGCGCTATGCGAGCACTTCGATCCCCTCTGGCCCCAGCTGTTCGGCTGGCAGGACCGAAAGGAGGTGAAGTAACCGCTTGCCTGCACAGCGCGACAGGCGGAGCGAGGGCGGAACCCATCTGCTCGGCCGATTGCAGCAACTACCTCATCACTCCAACACATTGAGAGAACGACATGCGAAACGCGGGAACTTCTGGCGCTACGGTGATGCTCGCCCAAAATCTGACGGACGGCCCAATAACGAAGCCGAGCCGGCGCGCTCTTCTTTCGACGGCAATTTTTGCGATGGCAGGGGCGGCCCTTTCTGCCGGCGACGGCCTGGCCGCCGAAAGCAAGCCCGATCCAATCTTCGCGGCCATCGAACGGCACCGGGCGGCATACGCCGCACATAACGCCACTTTGGGCGAAGATGAACTGGAGGCGCGGATACCTCGTGAGCTCCGGCAATCAGGCTTTTACGACGCCAGCAACGGCGTATCCGAGTGGCGGGTGCCGACCGATCATCCGGACTGGATCGCGCACATCGAAGAGAGCGAGCGAACTTGGCAGGACGAGCAGGAGGCCGCTGCGGACCTTGTCTCAACCGAGGGGTTAACCCCCGCGGGCGCGGCGGCGCTTCTGGCCTATGCGCGCGATTGCGAAGGCCGGGGAGATCACTGGCCGGACTTTGAGGAAGGCTCTTGGCTGTATCTGATGCTCTGCCGGGTGGTCGAAGTGCTGGCGGTATCGGCATGACCGAAACCCATCCATCAACCGCGGTTGGGGAGCATTGGGGGGCCGCGTGGGCGGCGCTTCCGAGGACCCAACTTACGCAGCGTCTCGGCCTTGATGCACCACGTAAGCAGCGCTGAGTTGATCGCAGCCATCGGCAAGCCATGCGTCTATTGTGCCGGGCCGATGGCCGTTCCGACGCGAGATCATATCCATCCCCGCGTTCGGGGCGGCAAGCTAGACGGCGGTAACAAGGCGCTGGTTTGCTACCGCTGCAACCAGGACAAGGGCGCGCGCTCGTTGGCGTCGTGGCTGCACAGGCTCCGAAAAGCAAATGATCCGCGTGCGGAGATTGTCGCCCGGTTTATCGATTCCCAGGCGCTCAGAGCGCACGACTAACTCGCGCCGCACCGACTCAAAGGCTGTTCGCGCTGATTGAGAAATCCTGATGGCTAAGCACGTCTACGCGCCGCCGCGATTCAGGATTCGGCTCAGCGACGCGCATTCCGCGCTTCTCAAATGGAGGCAATCATGATGCAGCAGTGTCGTCGATGCGAGCAGAGCCTACCGTTGTCGAACTTTGGTTATGGAGGCCGTTCTCGTCCCCGCAGGTTCTGTCACGGCTGCTTTTCCGCAATAGTGAATGGTGAAGTGTTCACCATGAACCCGACCGAAGCTGAAACATTCCTGGTGAGGCTAGAAGCCGGCCATTCGCTTCGGATGCTCACGGGCGGTGCCGGCGAACCGCCGATTTGCTCGGCAGATGCCTTCCGCAAGTACTGCGAGTTGAATCCGGAATGGGGCGCGAAAGCACTTGCGCTTGTGTACGCAAACAGCAAGTCCCGGATCCAGGATGGGATCGTCAAACGCACGACAGATCGCACGGCTTGCAATCAAGGGCACCCGCTGTCGCCCGAGATTATCGCTCGTCTGCAGGCGGAGCGCAGGTACGATCATCGATGGTGCGAAGCTTGCGCTCGGAGGTGGCAGGGGGTCGGCCGCTATTTTGCTGAGGAAGCAGACGTCATTGAGCCGCCTGCGAGTGTTGAGCGGTTGACCTTGTCAGGCGGGTCGCGATTCCTCTCCGCCGACGACATTGCGCTGATCGAATCGTGGCTCATCAAGGGAGCTTCGCTGAGAAAGCTCCTCGGCGCATGGGATGCGATCCGCTTCAGGCTTGCCTTAAAGAACAATCCTGATTTGGAGTCGAGGCTCAGGCCCATCATTGAACGGAATGCCAAGGTTGCCGTCGTCGTCGGGTCTCGAAAGCGACGAATCAGCCATTGCAAATACGGTCATGAGCTCACCATCGAGAATACCGGTATCAAGCCATCGAACGGTTCTCGATTCTGCCTCGCGTGCAATCGCACATTCGCAGGCGCGCCTGTCACGCCTCAAATGCTGGACAACGTGGAGCGCGGGTTGCTGACAGGGATGAGTGTCGGGGATCTGACGACGCCAAGAGACGGCAAAAGGCCAACGATTACGTACGCACAATGGAGGACGGTGCGTCGGACTCGACCTGACATCAACGAACGCTTCATGCGCGCCTTGCGGAATCCGGCGACAATCCGAAGTTTCATGAGCGGCAACACTATTGCTCGCGTGCCAGGTCTCTCGCTCGCCGCCCCAGCCGACTTTATTCGCAGCGACGTCCCGCTTTACGTCCCGCAAGAAGGCGATTACGAATGGCTCTACAGCCTGACACCGCGGTACCTCCAACGGAGCGCTCGCGACGAAATTGTCGGGGATCTCTTCCTTGAACTGGCAGAGCGTCGTGTCGATCGAGCCGGGGCACCTGCGTGCGCGAAACGCTTGGTTGCCGCCTTCAACAAGGAAAATCCCATGAAGGCATACGGGGACATTCACGCGCCGTTAGCTCTCGATGCGCCAGCCTATCTCGACGGAACCATGTCGCGCGTCGAGATTGTTTCAGAAAGCTTGTGGGCATGAACTGACCAGTCAAGCCCGAGGCCCGCCGGTTCACGCTGGCGGGCTCCGCTCCCGAGCATCCGAGGCCTTGCTAGGCCGCTAGGTTCTCTCACCTTGTCATGCCTCCGTCGAGGCGCCAGCCATCACCGCTAGAAGAACGCGCGCGACGCTGGACGCCGTGAGTTTGGAATGATCAGTTAATTGGCACAACAAAAGTCGCCGCGCAGGTGGCGTCGGCAGGCCCGTACAATCCAACACTGATGCAACCATTCTTGGAGTCCATGAGGATTTCAGAAAGTGGAGAGAAGGAGTTTGCGGTGCCGCCGCCCTCCAGTTCGACCAGAGCGTTTTGGAGCAGCATCGGAGGCTCGCTGTTGTCTGCATGAAACCGCACAGCGACAGGATTCGATGCGCCGAAAGCCACAAGATAAGCTTTCAAGGACAAGACGCCCTCGTAGGAACGGCCACCATAGGCTTCCACCACGATCGTTCCCTCCGGCTTTGCTTTCCCAGCCTGGACGATGTCCTGCAAAGAAGTAAGAAAGCCGTTTGTCGTTCTGATGTTGCTATCGATCGCTGCCAGCAGTGGTAAAGGCGTTTGGAAGGCGGACGTTGCCACCGCGAAGCCGACGAAGATGGCCGCCACCAACTGCGCTCGGTTAATCACCTCGTCAGAATGGCGGCGGCGAAGCCGGCGCGATATCTCGCAACAGAGTATGCAGAGCGTGAGTGGCACAAGTAGCATAGCCGGGAAGTCGTATCGCGTGTGGCGCGGAAAAACGCCCCGATAGAGGCCACATTGGGCGGCATACATCGCGATGACAAAGACATAAGTCGCCACGGCAACTTGGGAACCCTCGATCCACTCGCGGATTGGCCGTCGTGGTATCAGTTGTAGCAACTGAGCAAAGGCGATCGGCAACAGCCATAGCCACCAAGTGCGCACCAAGCCGTCGACAATACCGATCGCTGCGAACTCGAGGATGAAGCCTAGCCCGATCGATCTACCATAGTAGTCAGTTCCGGTCGCCCTCGCGTTCAACCATATCAAGCAACCCAGCGAAGACATGAGGAGTAGGCTGCTTGCGATCGAGCCGATCGCAAGCCGGGAAGAGATGCGCTGTCTTAAGACTCCGAGAACGAGCACGAAAATCGTCCCTCCTGCGGCTAGCGGCAGAAACGTCTCCTTTAAGCCGGCGAGCATGACTGCAGAAATCGCGAGTAAAACAGCGCCGATGTTGCGCGCAAGCCGGCTTTTGGAAAGCAGTACGGCGTCAGCACAGAAGATCATAGCCGCCGCCGCGGCCGTCCCTTCAATCTCGGAAGGTCCCAGCCGGGACCAGACGCCAGCCCACAGCGGCAACAGTGCAACCATGGCGGCAAAGGCACCGCCGAGCCAGCCTCCAACGAAGCGCGCCGTGATCCACCAAATCGAAGACAGGAAAAGGGCAAAACAGACAGTGTTGCGGAGATACCAAAATCGGACGTCGGATCCAAACAACGACGTCTGTACAGCCTTGAGCAGATAGTAGATGGGACGATTCCGCGGCAAGGTCTGTTGTGTGTCGAACATCGCCGCCCAGACATGGCCGATAGGGCCGCTGCGCGACATCAACTGTTCGAACGTCTCATGATCGTCGATCAGGCCCCACTTCGCGGCAAGGATCTGCTTTCCGGTTAGCAGGAACGAGAAGAGAGTCGATATCACCGCAATGAGCACCAGGTTGGTTACGGTGCTTTGTGGAAATAGAAGTCGCTCCGCCCGTGCTAGTAACGTGGAAAACTGCGGCTCCACGCGTGATTGATTCAAAACGGAAATTTTCTCCTCCCCAGCCTACGCTGGGTTGAGTTGAATAATTTAGCCCGCATAGGTAGGCAATTGCTGCCACAACTATTTAGTAACAACAAGAAACAAAATGCACGTAGGACGAGAGACTTTCGACCAATTCAGTAACCGTCCTTGAAAACCGGGCACTCGCTTGTCGGTAGAAAGGCCCCCGAGCAGTCGACCCCGACAAAGCCGCGACGCACCGAACTAGGAAGTGGAAATCTTCAATTCATCTAGGCACGCCCCCAAGAGAACGGTTAGCGGGGGGGGGGGTAGTTGCCATTTGCAGGGCTCTATTTTCGGTTGCACTGCAAAATCTTGACTTCGATTGCCGCAAGACGCCATCCGGCAATGTCGGCCGTTTGGTGACAATATTCGCAGGTCAAACTGCCCTGCAGAAGGGTGCGACCGTGCGCAACATTGGCGGCCGAAGCTTTTCGCAAACAGGTCGGGCAGACCAAACTCAGCCTTCGCACCCGCCAACGCTGGAGCAGAGCCGACAACATCGAGGCAACATCCAAACGATATGGGTGCCGTTATAGGTTGTTGAGTGAGTCAAAGTAACGTCAGAATTAGATTTGGCTGCCCCATCTATTTTCTATAAAAGCGAAATGTGATTTGCTCCGTCGGGCAAAACAGTGGTTCATAAGGCGCTGGCTCTAACCACGTTAAGAGCGCCGCGCGCGAGTGACCACTGAGGAAACGGTCGCGGGACCTTACGTGCTATGCGCGCATGATGCCGATGCTGCGAGGTCTGCTTCAACGTCAGCAGCGCGTTCGGCGTCGGCGTTATTGCTGGCAATGCTCACGCCATGTCGTCGACCGCTCGGTTCTCTGCCTTGGTCATGGCGCTATCGAAGCGCGGAGCGGGCGAGAGTCAAATCGTCAACCGGTAGCGGCTAGGAACGCGCGCGAGCTCCTGCGCGTCGTGGGGTTGATTTGGCGACTGCACAGGAAGCGCGACCGGCAACGGCTGATGACGCACCGCCGACGGTTGAAGCAAGGCCCGCCCGCTCACTCTGGCGGGAGTTCATGCTACTTATTGGAACAAGCAACCGGTGCCCATCGGTTTACAATCTAAATCCTCCCGTCGGCTCAAAAGCCGGCGGGTTTTTGTGTTTGGGAGAAGAGGGATGAGCTTTCTGCGCAAGCTCTTCGACCAGCATCAAAAGTGCACGGCGTTTCCCGCGGCTCTTGATCTCTTTAAAGGCATTGACCAGGCAAAGGACTTCGCGATCATTTTCAAAAACAGTCATTTGCACTCCGGAGTGAAGGCCGCAGCAGGGGGACTGCTGCGGCCTCATTGTCGAAAAAATCCGGGTTAAAAAGATCTAAGTGAAATATGCAGCCAGCCCCGGTAAGCAGCAAGCTACAACAGCCTTGCCGCAGCACAATGTCATCCAAGACACACTTGGAAACGTATTTAATGCGGAACCAGTGAGTGAAGGCCCGCCGGGGCTGGCTGCTGGCGGGCCTTCACCTCGAACAAGGCCGCGTAATCCCCCACGGCCCCGTCCCAGTATTTTGGACTGGCTGGATTAACAGGCCGTGTGCACCATGCGCCGGCCGCCGGGTGCACACGGCAGGCCTCCCGGCCTCGCGCCAAGGATAGGTGCGGACCCCAAGGCGCGGGGCCGATTTGGCCAGGAACAAGCTGCGGGAGCCAGCGTTTCGTTTCAGCTTCCCGCCTGCGGGAGACATTGATCCGGCCTCAGCATATCCCCCCGGTGCCGCTGAGGCCGCTTCTTTGTTCGGTCCTAGTCGCGGTGCTTGGGGATCTCTTCGTTGATCGTTGGTAACGGCAGCGGGCCAGTTTTAATCGGCAGACCGGCTTCGTACCGAATGGCGAGATCGAGCAATCGCTTCTTGGTGAAGGGGTCTGCCTTCTCCGCAAGGTCACGGACCAAAATCGCCCGGTCTTTGTTGAAATCATCGTTCATGGGATTACCAAGTAATCCCGATTGTATTCGCCGTCCGTATCATTTGTTGGTTTTGAGTTGCGTATGGTTAAACGTGCAAACTCCCGCGTGGGCGCCGCGAAAGCGGAGATGCCTGGATTCATCAAGCCCCAGCTCGCGACCTTGAAGATGAAGGCCCCCTCGGTCGGCTATGTTCACGAAATCAAATATGATGGCTATCGGGTTCAGGTCCATGTGGACAAGGGGACCGCTAAAATCTTCACTCGCAACGGGCACGATTGGACGAACCGGTTCGCGACCATAGCCGGTGCCTTCCGGCTCAAGAGCCAGACCATCTTCGATGGCGAGGTCGTTGTGGTCCATGAAGGCCGGACCAATTTCTCAGAGCTTCAGACAGACCTTGCCAAGGGGCGTCAGGATCGGATGCTGTTCTATGCCTTCGATATCCTCTTCCATAACGGCGAGGATCTCCGGAGCATTCCTCAGATCAAGCGCAAGGAGCGATTGAAGGAGCTGATCGACATGCTCGAGCCGCCGGTGCTCTACAGCGAGCACCTTGAGGGCGATGGGCATGAACTATTCGAAGCCGCTGCAAGACTCAACTACGAAGGCATCGTTTCTAAGAGGGCAGATGCTCCTTATCGCTCCGATCGGAATGAAGCCTGGCTGAAAATCAAAACCGTCCAGACGGGGAAATTCCCCGTTGTCGGGTTCATCAAGGACCCCACGGGAGTTGCCGCGCTCTACCTTGGCAAGAAGGAGGGCAAGGAACTGGTCTATATGGGGAAGGTCGGCACGGGTTGGTCGCGCACAGTTTCAAGCGAGATCCGTAAGAAGCTCGACACCGTTGTCAGTCCGAAGGCCAAGCTGACCCGGCCGATCAAGAAGCCTAAAGCGACCTGGGTTGAGCCGACCTTCTTCGCCGACATTGAATACCGCGACATCACGTCGGAAGGTCTTCTCAGGGCCAGCTCATTCAAGGGCCTCTCAAAGGGAACGAGGGGTTCCTGAGAGCGTTTTCCTCGGTGGAGGAAGTTATGACTACCGAATCCCAAGCAAAAGCCGCTGAATGCGCCCGAGAGGCCCGTAAACAGGCCGCTCTACTCGCTCCGGGGAAGATTCGCGACGCGCTCCTCGAAAAGCTCAAGCAGTACGAGGCCGAAATCCCGGACGAGGTAAGGCACTAGGTGATCGATCCCGATTGCAAGATTTGCTTCGACCTCGGATGGGGTGTGAAAACCATCCTTTCTGGGCATGGGATGCGAATGGCTGTCGGCGCCGGGATGCCGTGTGAATGTCAGGCAGCTTTTGGCCTTGAAGAGCCTGATTTCTCAAAAGTCATAGAGCAATCACCCACACGCAAAACCCAATAAGCGGGGTGAACGACTGCGAGACCGATCAGGAGCTTTCCCACTACTTCTCCTTGCGGACGCCTTTGAACTTTTTCGCGCTCTTCTTGACGGCCATGAACTGACCACCCTTCTTGTTGCGCTTGGTGGAGGTCTTCGTCAGGGGGTTTTTCAACTGCGTGCGCTTCTTCACCGCGCCTTTGCGTGCGTTGTCGCCAGTGGGTTTGTTGACGGCCATAGGTTCCTCCTAAAGAAGATCAAGCTACGAATCGGCGAGTTGGTTCCTTGAACCTCAGTGACGCTTGTTGAGACGGACTAAAGGGGCCGACAGCCGGAATTGGAATGCGGAATCTCTTTGAGGCCATTGAAGACGACGAGCGCCGATTTTTGATCGTCCTTGCAGACATTGCGATTGCTCTCCTATCGGCAGGACTAGTCGTGGACGTCCTAAGGGAGCTGATGTGAGCCAATGACTGCAGCTTTCGCGAGCAGACCCGGAAAAATGACGCATTGTCGCCGCGTGCCTCGCTAACCGCTACGGGCTAAACTAGGCGCAAGCTAAACTGCCGCGTGTCCTGCAGGGCGTCCAGAGGGATCGACGCATATCCAACTCCATGCAACGGAACCCGGATTCAATTTGACGAGGAATGATTCGTTCCAGAAGCTGCTCGCGGCTCTTTTACGGCATCGTAGGCAAGAAGTTGGGAATGGTTAAGGCCGTCGAGAACGGAAAGTTTTCCGCGTTCAAACACCACGCCAAGGTGCACTCCTTTCGGATTAGCACTGCTGTGCTGACCTGGGTTTTGCTGGGCGCGGCGCTTTTCTACAAACCCGAGTGGATTAGATGGGCCTTGCGGACCGGCACGCACGGTATCGAGGCTGTCGGGGATGCCCTTCCGAGCTATTGGGGTGCCCAGGCCGAGATTGTCTTGCGCGAGCTTGGTGGTTTTCTTTGGATCCAGATCACGGCTGCTGTCTTGTGCGTCAGGTTCGTGTTCTGGCTGGTAGGGAGCGCGTGGCGCAGAGGCCGGCGCCATTAAAAGGCGCTTGCACTTTGCGAGGTGGAATGACTTCTACAGGGCATTGCCGCAACTCGATATCGTGCCCGTCAACATACTGATCAGCTCGGTTTAACCTTCCGTTGAGTTCCGCGTTTCCAACGAGGAATAACCGATGCATAATTTGCCCATTTGAAGCTGTGGCCATTTTTCCAGCGATAGGTCTTGCCATGCCGAACGGCGTCGAAGATTTGCAGATGCTTCGCTTGATCAAGACGTTCCAGAAAATAGCCGATCCGGTAGTGCGTCGCATGATCGTGACTTACGCTGAAGAGCAACTGCAGAAGCAGCAGACAAAGCTGACCGAATCGCCGCCGCAAGATTCGGTCTAGGACGTGTACTCATAAACCCGCGATGTCCGCTCATCTCCCAGCAGCGGCGCGGAAGCGGACATTGCGCGAGGTCCGAGAAGGGCCAAGAGCGGACTCGTGCCCTCGCGCCGAGATCAATCCATAATTCTATGCCACGTCCTTCCAATTGCCATCCTGACTTTCAAGTAGGCTCTTAACTTCGTTGGCCGGAACCGCTTTGCTGAATAGATAGCCTTGTCCTTCCAGGCAACCATCCGCTTTTAGCAATGCGAGTTGCTCGTCATTCTCGACGCCCTCGGCTGTTGTCTCAAGCTCAAACCCGTTGGCCAAACCCAACACTGCGCGGACGATGGTCATGCTTTCCTTGTCCTTGCCAAGACGATCCACAAAACTGCGGTCGATTTTGATCCGGTCCAATCTGAGGGACAGCAACTGGCTCAGCGTGGCGTAGCCGGTGCCGAAGTCGTCGAGCACGATGCGTATACCCGCCTGACGCAGCTGATCGGTAACGACTTGTGCGACTTTGATATTGTCGACGAGGGCAGTCTCGGTGATTTCGAGCTCCAGCCGCCGAGGGTTGAAGCCGGTCTCCGCCAAAATTGCGAGTATGCGGAGTCCGACGGTCGGATCGCGCAACTGAATTCCAGAAATGTTGAAAGCCAGAGTCAAATCCACAGGCCAGGCGCTCGCATCGAGACAGGCTTGGCGAAGCAGTTGATCGCCGAGCACGCTGATAATTCCGATTTCTTCCGCGACGCCGA
>Ga0102590_1001828_pt1 | contig 28749 bp, 28 predicted proteins | sample AraplaMF_Col_mMF_FD_76859 | JGI IMG/M metagenome (GOLD analysis project Ga0102590, IMG submission 76859) | Arabidopsis root microbial communities from the University of North Carolina, USA - plate scrape MF_Col_mMF | ecosystem: Host-associated > Plants > Roots > Endosphere | place: USA... | reverse complement strand
GGACTGCAGCCGTGCGTTGATGGCGAGGGCTTCATCGAGATTGACCGAGGGCAGCGTCTCGACGCTGACGATGATATCGCCTTCGTCCATCGTCGGCATGAACGACTTGCCGAGCAGCGTGTAGGCAAAACCCGCGGCAACCAGCATCACGACGGCGCCGACCATCACCTTGCGCTCGTTGGCCAGGGACCAGGCGAGGGCGGGGGCATACAGCCGCGAGGCGGTACGGATCAGCCACGGCTTGCCGTGCGGGGCCGCCTTGAGCAGGAACGAGGTCGCGACCGGCAGGACCGTGAGCGCCAGCAGCAGCGAGCCGGCCAGCGCGAAAATGATGGCCAGCGCGACCGGGATGAACAGCTTTCCCTCGAGCCCCTGGAGCGTCAGAAGCGGCACGAAGACGATGATGATGATCAACACACCCGACGCCACCGGCTCGAGGACCTCGCACACCGAACGAAACACGATATGGACCAGCGGCGCTTTTGCGCCCGCGCCTTCCTTGCCGAGGTTTCCCACGATGTTCTCGACCACCACCACCAGCGCGTCGATCAGCATGCCGATCGCGATCACAAGGCCGCCGAGACTCATCAGGTTGGCCGACATGCCGACCGCGCGCATCATCAGCAGCGCCATGACGATCGCCAGCGGCAGGCTGAGTGCGATCACCAGCGAAGCGCGCCAGTTGCCAAGGAACAACAGCAGCAGGACGACGACCAGTAGCGTTGCCTCGCCCAGCGCGCGGACCACGGTGCCGACGGCCCGTCCGACCAGCCGGCTTCGATCGTAGAAGACGTTGATCGATACGCTCTTCGGCAGCGAAGGCTGCAGTTCCTGCAGCCGCTCGCGGACGTCGCGGACGATCTGGCCTGCATTGGCGCCGCGCAGGCCGAGCACCAGCCCCTCGACCGTCTCGCCGTGACCGTCCATGGTCACGGCGCCATAGCGCGTCAGCGCGCCGACCTGAACGCGGGCGACGTCGCTGACCCTGATCGGGATGCCGTCCCGGGTATCGACGACGATCGCTCGGATGTCGTCGATCGAGCGAATGCTGCCTTCGATGCGGACGAGGGCGCTGTCCTCGCCCTGATTGACGCGGCCGGCGCCGTCGTTGCGGCTGTTGGCTTCCACCGCACGGCGAAACAGTTCGGATGAAATGCCCCGCGCGGCGAGCGCGTCGCTGATCGGCACGATCTCGAAGGCGCGAACGTAACCGCCCAGGGCGTTGACGTCGGCCACTCCTGGAACCGTGCGCAGCGCCGGACGGATCACCCAGTCGAGCAGGCTTCGCCGTTCCGCCAGCGACAGCTCCGGGCTGTCGATCGTAAACATGAACATCTCGCCCAGCGGGCTGGTGATCGGCGCGAGCCCGCCGCTGACGCCCTCCGGAAGATCGCGTGAGACGTTCGACAGGCGCTCCGAAACCTGGTTGCGCGCCCAGTAGATGTCGGTGCCGTCCTCGAAATCGACGGTGATGTCCGCCAGCGCATATTTCGTCGCCGATCGAAGGATCTTCTTGTTCGGCAGGCCAAGCAGCTCGAGTTCGATCGGGACCGTGATGCGCTGTTCAACTTCCTCCGGAGTGAGACCCGGTGCTTTCATGATGACTTTCACCTGGACCGGCGAGACGTCTGGGAAGGCATCGATCGGCAGGCCCGGCAGGACCACGACAGCCGCACCGATCAGCAGCAGGACGGCCAACATGACGAACAGGCGTTGCGACAGCGCAAATCCGACGAGGCGCTCGAGCATCAGCCGGCTCCAAGCCGCAGCAGGATGCCGCGCAGTGCGGAAATGCCGCTGATTGCCACCTCGTCCTTGTCGGTGATGCCGCCCGACACCACGATGTGGTCCTGATCTTCGGCGAGCACCGTGACCGGGAGCAGGCGGAAGCCATCCTTGATCGCGACGAAGACCGAGGCGGCTTCGCCGCGCCGAACCAGCGCGCTGTAGGGAATCTCCCAGGCGCTTTCGCCCTCCGAACGAAAACTGATCCGAGCCGCGGCGGTTTGGCCAGGGCGCAATTCGCCGGTGTTCGGCACCTCGGCCCGCACCAGGACGGTCTGGGTCGCGGCATCGGTGGTCTCCGACACCAAAAGGACCTTGCCCGGCGTTGCATACCCCTCGACTTCGACCTTCGCGCCGGTTCGGATCGCACGGACGTTCGACAGCGGAATTGCGATCTCGGCCCACAGGGGCGACAGGCGCGCGAGCTTCACCAGCGGTGCTGATTGCTCCAGCCGTTGCCCGGGCGAGATCGGGATTTCGACCACCGTCGCCGCCTCCGGCGCCGCGACGGTGAGCGTCGCGGTAATGGCGGCCTCGCCGGTCAGGCGGGAGATCGCCTCATCCGAAAGCCCGCTGAGCCGCAGCATCTGCCGGCGTTCTGCCGCGGCGATGCTGGCCTGCCTGGCCTCCGTCTGACTGGCCTCCACGACGCGCAAGGGCACCGCCTTGCCCTCGAACAATTCGGTGTTTCTCCGCAACTGCTGCGTCGTCAGGACCTCTTGGGCGACCGCATGCAGATAGTCCCGCTGCAGCGAAAGGAAACCGGGGCTTTCCAGCGTCACCAGCAAGCGGCCCGGTGTGACCCGGTCGCCGCGTGCGACGGAAAGACTGCTGACCATGCCGGCCACCGGTGCGCTGACGACCCACAACTGCGGGGTGGGAATGACGATCTGCGCAGGGTAGGGCAGCGTCTGATCGGTCCGGCTCGAGACCGGATGCGTGACGCGAACGCCGAGGCTTTCGATTTGCGTCGGCGTGAGCTTGATCTCGTTCTCGGCGAGCCCAGCCGATGACAATCCGGCCAGGCAGAGCGTCAGGATCAACCGCACCGGCATTGGCCAGCGCCGCCGATGACAGATCGGCTCACGAACATGCATGACGGGTTTCCCTGCAGCTCTGGCTGACGAAGGTTGCGGCCGAGACATCGATAGTCCCGCCGGAGGATGAGGGGTTGACGTGGGTCAAGCCGACCGTGACCGGCCTTGCCGTTGCGCGCCGGAGAACCTTCACATTCGCTTGCGGAAGTGCGGGAGCATTCGCCTCAGGACACTGTCGCCGAACACCCAATGATGAAGCAGCGCCGCGGTCATGTGGAACAGGGCGAGGACGACGAGCAGGTGGGCCAGCACTTCGTGCACTTCCTTGACGTTCCGGGCGAAGGCTCTGTCGGCAGGCCATGGCGAGGGAATCTCTGCGAGGCCGAACAGGGGCAGCGAATGTCCGCGCGCGAATTGCAGCGCAATCCCGATCAGCGGCACCGCCAGGAGCAGCGCGTAGAGCGCAAAATGAGTGATCCGCGACACCGGATCGACCCATTCGATCAGCCATCTGCCAAATCTGGTTGGTGGGACGCGCGGCGGCGGGCTGACGAAACGCCAGGGGATGCGGATGATCGCCATGGCGAGGATCGCCAAGCCGATCGCGATATGGAAGAGCAGGCCGGTATCGCGCATCGCGCCTTTCGGCAGACTATCGCCGAATATTCCCAGAGCCCAGGCGATGGCGACGAAGCCGACCGTCAGCCAGTGCAGCGTCTTTGCGACCGCGTCGTATTCTTCGCGCCTGGCTCGCGGGTTCATCGTCGGATCCTTTCAAGCGAACCCCGCAAGCCGGTCCGGCGCGCGCGGCCCAGGCAGGCCTAGATTGCAGCGCGGTGCACCACCTCCTGGTGGATTTCGCGGCCTGATTGATCAAGGACGGAGACGATGAGGCCCGGTTCGCTGCCGGGCCGCTCCTTGCGCAGCCGCGCTGCGAGTTCTTTGCTGTGCTCGATGGCTTCGGAATTGCGCCTGAACGGTGTGCCAACCCGGTCACGAACCGGAACCCCGTCTTTGACGTCGAAATAGAATGTCTGAAGGGTCATGTCGCTTTCCGGAGCCGGTCCATTTTTGATCGGGAGTGAACGACCTCATCTAGCCAGAAACGGGATCGGAGAGCTTGCGCCAGATCAAATCGGGTTCCATTTGGCTGGCGGCATCCGTCTGGTCGTGCTGGCGGGCAGGCTGAGGCCGTAGCTGTTTGCGGACGCGCGCGGCGCAATTGCGCGACCTCAAATATCTGCACCGACGACTTCATGGACGGCCGCGAGATCGCGTGTCCGCCGCACAGCGCGCGGTGCGATGTCCGCACCGGAGAGGCGCCGACCAGCCGGCCGAGGCGGACCTCGAACCTTCAGGACAAGGGTCGTCGGGGATCAGGTCGAGGTGCTGATCCGGAGGGCGCCGCCGCGTGCCGCGAAGGCCACCCCACCGGCCACGCCCCATATCCCGGATTCGCATAAGGTATATTATGGAATATAAATCACCACAGGATATCAACAGGATGGCCCGCGACAGCCGTGGTCGGGTCTGCTGCCAGAAATGCCGGTACATTGGCAAGGTTCTCAGGCAATCGATGCACAGATCCGCCAAAACCCTTGACCGGACCGACACGGCGCGTGATGACCAAGCAGCAACGCGCGGCCGTAGTGTGCGCCTCAAAAAACATAAGGCCCAGGGAGACGATCAGATGAGTTTTTCACGACGCAGCCTGCTGAAAGCATCCGCCGCCGCCACCGTGTTCGGCGGCCTCGGCACGCCGTTCGTGGCGCGCGCCCAACAGGCCGAATTCACCTACAAATACGCCAACAATCTGCCCGACGTTCATCCGCTCAACGTCCGCGCCAAGGAGATGGCCGCGGCGATCAAGACCGAGACCAATGGCCGCTTCGACCTGCAGATCTTTCCCAACAACCAGCTCGGCTCCGACACGGACATGCTGAGCCAGATCCGTTCCGGCGGCGTCGAGTTCTTCACGCTGTCCGGACTGATCCTCTCGACCCTGGTGCCGGCGGCGTCGATCAACGGCATCGGCTTTGCGTTCGCCGACTACGACATGGTCTGGAAAGCGATGGACGGCGATCTCGGCGGCTACGTCCGCAAGGAAATCAACAAGGCCGGTCTCGCGGTGATGGACAAGATCTGGGACAACGGGTTTCGCCAGACCACGTCGTCGACCAAACCGATCAACGGCCCGGACGACTTCAAGGGCTTCAAGATCCGCGTCCCGGTGTCGCCGCTGTGGACCTCGATGTTCAAGGCGTTCGATGCGGCGCCCGCCTCGATCAATTTCAGCGAAGTCTATTCGGCGCTGCAGACCAAGGTGGTCGAAGGCCAGGAAAATCCGCTGGTTCTGATCTCGACCGCGAAACTCTACGAGGTCCAGAAATACTGCTCGCTGACCAACCACATGTGGGACGGCTTCTGGTTCCTGGCCAACCGCCGCGCCTGGGAGAAAATGCCCGAAGACGTCAGGACAGTCGTCGCCAAACACATCAACGCCGCGGCGGTCAACGAACGCGCCGATACCGCCAAGCTCAACGCCACGGTGCGCGAGGACCTGACCGCCAAGGGCCTGTTGTTCAACCAGCCGCCGGTCGACGCCTTCCGCGAGAAACTGCGCTCGGCCGGCTTCTATGCCGAATGGAAAGGCAAATACGGCGACGAGGCCTGGGCGTTGCTGGAGAAATCCGTCGGCAAGCTCGCCTGAGCAGCGCAATCCGCCATGGCTCATGCCGAACTGACGCAAGCGGCACCTGACGGGACGGCGTCCGACGCCTCCCGCCGTCGCGCGCTTGCCGATCGGCTCGAGTCCTGGCTGGGCACGCTAGTTGAGGTGCCCGCGGCGCTGCTGGTGGTGGCCGAGATCGTCATTCTTTTCGCCGGCGTGGTGGCGCGCTACGGGCTGCACCGGCCGCTGATCTGGTCCGACGAACTGGCCTCGATCCTGTTCCTGTGGATGGCGATGCTCGGCGCGGCGGTTGCGTTCCGCCGCGCCGAGCACATGCGGATGACCGCGGCGGTGGCCGGCGCCAGCCCGTCGACACGGGCATTCCTCGATCTGGTCGGCACCTGCGCCGCGCTGGCGTTCCTGGTGATGCTCGCCTGGCCGTCATGGGAATACGCCTATGAGGAAAGCTACATCACCACGCCGGCGCTGCAGATCGCCAATAGCTATCGCGCCGCGGCGCTGCCGATCGGCATCGCCTTGATGGCGCTGTTCGCCCTGCTCCGCCTGCTGCGCGTCGGCCGGACCGGCACCGTGCTGCTGGCGCTGGCGACCGTCGTCGCACTGATCGGCGTGTTCTGGCTGGCGCAGCCGCTATTCCGCACCCTCGGCAACCTCAACCTGGTGATCTTCTTCGTCGGCGTGGTCGGCGCCTGCGTGTTCGCCGGGATTCCGATCGCCTTCGCCTTCGGCCTGTCGATCTTCGGCTACATGGCGCTGACCACCCATACGCCGATGATGGTGCTGGTCGGCCGGATGGACGAGGGCATGAGCCACCTCATCCTGCTGTCGGTGCCGCTGTTCGTGTTCCTCGGGCTCTTGATCGAGATGACCGGGATGGCGCGGGCGATGGTGGCGTTTCTCGCCAGCCTGCTCGGCCACGTCCGCGGCGGCCTGCATTACGTGCTGCTCGGCGCGATGTATCTGGTGTCGGGCATCTCGGGCTCCAAGGCCGCCGACATGGCGGCGGTGGCGCCGGTGCTGTTTCCGGAGATGAAGGCGCGCGGCGCCAAACCCGGCGATCTGGTCGCCCTGCTCGCCGCCACCGGCGCCCAGACCGAAACCATTCCGCCGAGCCTGGTGCTGATCACCATCGGTTCGGTCACCGGCGTGTCGATCTCCGCGCTGTTCACCGGCGGGCTGCTGCCGGGCGTCGTGCTGGCGATCACGCTGTCGATGCTGGTGTGGTGGCGCTACCGGGCTGAGGATCTCAGCCACGTCAAGCGTGCCTCGCGCAGCCAGATCTTACGCGCCTTCGTGATCTCCCTGCCCGCGCTTGCGCTACCGTTCATCATCCGCGCCGCGGTGGTGGAGGGCGTCGCCACCGCAACGGAAGTTTCCACCATCGGCATCGTTTACGCGCTGCTGGCGGGGCTCGTGGTCTATCGCCAGTTCGCCTGGCGCCGGCTGATGCCGATGCTGATCGAAACCGCCAGCCTGTCCGGCGCCATCCTGCTGATCATCGGCACCGCCACCGGCATGGCCTGGGGTCTGACCCAGTCGGGCTTCTCCCGGGCGCTGGCCGCGGCAATGACCGGCCTGCCCGGCGGTGCCGCCAGCTTCATTGCGGTGTCGATCGTGGCCTTCATGGTGCTCGGCAGCGTGCTCGAGGGCATCCCGGCCATCGTGCTGTTCGGCCCCCTGCTGTTCCCGATCGCGCGCCTGGTCGGGGTCCACGAGGTGCACTATGCCATGGTGGTGATCCTGGCGATGGGCATCGGATTGTTCGCGCCACCGTTCGGCGTCGGCTATTATGCGGCCTGTGCCATCGGACGGGTCGACCCCGCGGAAGGTATTCGTCCAATTCTCGGCTACATGCTGGCGCTGCTGCTCGGGCTGATCATTGTGGCGATCTTTCCGTGGATCTCGATCGGCTTCCTCTGAAATCAGTTATTTCAGAGGGTTGTGGTCACAATGGCAAGTTCAGGATAAGCGCCGGTGGACAAGCCTCTGACGAACGAGAATATCGCTGTAGTTAGCTGAAATAACGGGAGAATCGAGATGGCAACCCAGGGGCAGTACAACGCCGGTCTCGACAAGACCCCGGCCAATTTCGTGCCGCTCTCACCGCTGAGCTTCCTCGCTCGCAGTGCGGCGGTTTACCCCGATCTGGTCAGCACCGTTCACGAGAGCCGCAGCTTTACCTGGGCGCAGACCAACGACCGCTGCCGTCGCTTTGCCTCCTGGCTGGCTGGCCAGCGCATCGGGCCCGGCGACACCGTGGCGGCGATGCTGCCGAACATTCCGGCGATGAACGAGGCCCACTTCGCGGTGCCGATGACCGGCGCCGTGCTCAACGCCCTCAACATCCGGCTCGACGCCGCCGCGATCGCCTTCCAGCTCGATCATGGCGGCGCCAGGATCATCCTGGTCGACCCCGAATTCGCTGGGGTCATCGCCGAGGCGCTGACCTTGATGACCGGTCCGCGTCCCCTGGTGATCGACGTCGAGGATGCGGCCTTTTCAGGCGGCGGACGGATCGGCGACATCGAGTATGAGGAGGCGGTCGCCTCCGGCGATCCGTCTTTTGCCGCAAGGCCGCCGCAGGACGAATGGGACGCCATCGCGCTGAGCTACACTTCCGGCACCACCGGCAATCCCAAGGGCGTCGTCACCCACCATCGCGGCGCCTATCTCAACGCTGTCAGCAACATTCTCGCCGGCAATCTCGGCCAGCACCCGGTGTACCTGTGGACCCTGCCGATGTTCCACTGCAACGGCTGGTGCTTTCCCTGGACCATCGCGGCAACCGCCGGCATCAACGTCTGCCTGCGCAAGGTCGAGCCGGCCAAGATTTTCGAGCTGATCGCAAAACATGGCGTCACCCACATGTCCGGCGCGCCGATCGTCTACAACACGTTGATCAACGCCCCTGATGCGCCAAAGGCGGTCAATCCGGCGCGGCCGGTCACCGGCCTGATCGCCGGCGCGGCGCCGCCGATGGCAGTCCTGGCGGGTGCGGAAAACATCGGCATCCGTCTCACCCATGTATACGGTCTCACTGAGGTCTATGGACCGGCCTCGATGTGCGCCGAGCAAGCCGGCTGGGACGACCTGCCGGCCGATGCCCGCGCCGAGTTCAAGCGCCGCCAAGGCGTCGCCTACCCGCTGCAGGAGGCGGTGACGGTGCTCGATCCCGCCACCATGCGCGAGGTACCGCGCGATGGCGAAACCATCGGCGAGGTCATGTTCCGCGGCAACATCGTCATGAAGGGCTATTTGAAGAACGAGCGAGCGACCCGCGAGGCGTTCGAAGGCGGCTGGTTCCACACCGGCGACCTCGGCGTGCTCGACAAGCACGGCTATGTCATCATCAAGGACCGCTCCAAGGACATCATCATTTCAGGCGGCGAGAACGTCTCCTCGGTCGAGGTCGAGGACGTGCTGTACAAGCACCCAGCGGTGCTGTTCGCCGCCGTGGTGGCAAAACCCGACGCCAAATGGGGCGAGGTCCCCTGCGCTTTCGTCGAGCTGAAGCCGAACGCCAATGCCACCGAAGCCGATATCATCGCCTACTGCCGCGCGCACATGCCTGGTTTCAAGACGCCTAAAGCCGTGGTGTTCGGCCCGATCCCGAAAACCTCGACCGGCAAGATCCAGAAATTCATGCTGCGCGAGCAGGTGCATTCGGCGAAAGCGATCTCGGCCTAGGGAAGGTTCGTCTGAGCTAGGTTTCCACCACCAGGCGCATCCCGTCATACGCCGGGATCACGCCCCGCGGCAGACTCTGCCGCAGCACCTCGTAGTCGATATCGGAGTGCATGTTGGTGATCACCGCCCGTTTCGGCTTGAAACGCTCGATCCACGACAGCGCGTCGTTGACGCTGAAATGGCTGGGGTGGCCGGCGTAGCGCAATCCGTCGATGATCCACAGATCGAGGTTTTCCAGCAGCGGCCAGCTGACCTGCGGGATGTCGCTGACATCAGGTGTGTAGGCGGCGTCGCCGATCCGGTAGCCCAGCGCCGGAATATTGCCGTGCTGAAGGTCGAAGGCGCGCAGCGTCACCGCACCGCCCTTACCTTCGATGGTCCGGCTTTCGCCGCCTTCGATCGCATGGTGATCGAGGATCGGCGGATAGTCGCTACCCTCGGGCGAAACGAAGCAATAGGAGAACCGCAGCAGGATCTCCTTGGCCGTCGACTGGTTGAGATAGACTGGAATCCGCCGGCGCTGGTGGATCACCACCGAGCGAAGGTCGTCGATGCCGTGGGTCTGATCGGCATGCTCATGGGTCAGGAACACCGCGTCGAGGTGATCGACGTTGCTGTCGATCAACTGCTCGCGCAGGTCCGGCGACGTGTCGATCACCACCCGGGTCACGCCCTGCCCTGACGCCATTTCCGCCAGCAGCGAGCAGCGGCGACGACGGTTCTTCGGGTTGGTCGGATCGCAGGCGCCCCAGCCCAGCGCCGGCCGCGGCACGCCCGCCGACGATCCGCAGCCCAGGATGGTCAGCGTCAGCGTCATGCCGCCGGCACTTTGTTGAACAGCCGGAAGAAGTTTTCCGTGGTCTGCCGCGACAGCTCTTCCAACGAAACCCCGCGTGTCTCCGCCAGCACTTTTGCGGTTTCCACCACGTAAGACGGCTCGTTGCGCTTGCCGCGGAACTTGCCGGGCGCCAGGTACGGCGCGTCGGTTTCCACCATGATCCGATCGGCCGGCAATTCGGCAGCGAGGTCGCGCAGCGCCTGCGATTTCTTGAAGGTCAGGATGCCGGTGAACGAGATCGACAGCCCCATCGCGATCGCCTGCATCGCAAGGTCACGGCCGCCGGTGTAGCAATGCAGCACGGCGCGAAACGCACCCTTGGCCATTTCGTCTTGCAGGATGCGGCCGCAATCCTCATCGGCCTCGCGGGTATGAATCACCAGCGGCAGTCCCGTCGCCCGGGCCGCGGCAATGTGGGCGCGAAAACCGCGCGCTTGCGCCTCCCGCGAGCCGTGCTCGTAGAAATAATCCAGCCCCGCCTCGCCCAGCGCCACCACCTTCGGATGCTTCGTCAGCTCGACGAGTTCGTCGGCCGGAATGCCGTCCTCCTCGTCGGCCTGATGCGGATGGGTGCCGACCGAGCAATAGACGTTGGGGAACCGCTCGGCGATCGCCAGCAGCGCCGGCATCCGCCGCACCCGCGTCGAAATCGTCACGATCCGCCCTACTCCTGCGGCTTCCGCTCGCGCCACGAGGGCGTCGAGATCCTCGGCGAAGTCCGGAAAGTCGAGATGGCAATGGCTGTCGACAAGCATTGGGCAAAAAAACCAGGTCAGGCCGCAGTGGGCTCGATATAACGCGGAAAAACGCCCGTCGGCGCCGGCAGCACCGTGCCCGGCTTGATCCGCATGGTGCCACCCAGGGCGGCAAAGTCGCGCTGATCGGCAGGAATGCCGAGGATGTCGAGCAACTTCGCGGACGCACTGGGCATCACCGGCTGGGTCAGGATCGCAACCTGCCGAACGACCTCCGCTGTCACATAGAGTACGGTGCCCTGTCGCGCCGGATCGGTCTTGGCCAGCGCCCACGGCGCCTCACCGGCAAAATAGCGGTTGGCCTCGGCCACCACGGCCCAGATCGCATTGAGCGCCTGGTGGATCTGCTGCGTCGCCATGGCGCTGCGCGCCAGCGTGATCATGCCGTCGGCCTGCGCCAGGATCGCCTTGTCGTTGTCGCTGAAGGCACCCGGCTCCGGCAGCACGCCGCCGAGCTGCTTACTGATCATCGACAGCGAGCGCTGCGCCAGATTGCCGAGGTCGTTGGCGAGATCGGCATTAATCCGCGCCACGATGGCTTCGTGATTGTAGCTGCCGTCCTGTCCGAACGGCACCTCGCGCAGGAAGAAATAGCGCACTTGGTCGACGCCGTACTGGTCGGCGAGGTTGAACGGGTCGACGACGTTGCCGACCGACTTCGACATCTTTTCGCCCCGGCTGAACAGGAAGCCGTGGGCGAATACCCGCTTTGGAAGCGCGACGCCGGCCGACATCAGGAAGGCCGGCCAGTACACCGCATGAAACCGGATGATGTCCTTGCCGATGATGTGCACGTCGGCCGGCCAATACCGCCAGTTCGCATCCTGCTCGTCGGGGAAGCCGACGCCGGTGATATAATTGGTCAGGGCGTCGACCCAGACATACATCACGTGCTCGGGATCGTTCGGCACTTTGACGCCCCAATCGAACGTGGTGCGCGAAATCGACAGGTCGCGCAGTCCGCCCTTCACGAAGCTCATGACCTCGTTGCGGCGCGAATCCGGCCCGATGAAATCCGGCTGGTCCTCGTAGAGCGCCAGCAGCCGCTCCTGGTAGGCCGACAGCTTGAAGAAATAGCTCTTTTCCTCGACCCATTCGACCGGCGTGCCTTGCGGTCCGCGACGCACCTGGTCCTCGCCGACCACGGTCTCCTCTTCGGCGTAATAGGCCTCGTCGCGCACCGAATACCAGCCCGAATAGGTATCGATATAGATGTCGCCGGCCGCCTGCATGCGCCGCCAGATCTCCTGAACCGAACGATGATGCGCCGGCTCCGAGGTGCGGATGAAGCGGGTGAATGCGACGTTCAGCCGTTCGTCCATCTCGCGGAACCGGCCGGCGTTACGGGCCGCGAGATCGGCGGGCGTCATGCCCTCGCCCTCAGCGGTCTGAATCATCTTCAGGCCATGTTCGTCGGTGCCGGTGAGGAAGAATACGTCCTTGCCGTCGAGCCGCTGGAAGCGCGCCAGCGCGTCGGTCGCGATCGCCTCATAGGCGTGACCGATATGCGGCGTGCCGTTCGGATAGGCGATCGCCGTGGTGATGTAGTAGGAATTGGTTGCCGCCGCAGGCTTGGCCGCAGGGGTGGCCTTCGCGCGCACGGACTTCGCTGTTGGCGCGCTGCTCGTCGAAGGGGACTTAGCCGCCGTTTTCGCGCGTTTGTTCGCCGCCGCCTTCTTCGCTGTCGTCTTGACTGATGTCTTTCCGGCTTTCTTTGCCACCGGCCTTTTCGCAGCTCGCTTCGCCACCTTCTTGACCGTTTTCTTGCCGGCCTTTTTGGCGGTTTTCTTTACAGTGTTCTTTACAGTTTTTTTGGCGCGCGTCTTCGACGCGGCTCCCCTGGCGCGGGCGCGCTGCTTGCTGGCCTTCTTCGTCTTTGACTTTTTGACGGTTTTTTTGCGGGCGGGCGCCACCACAATTTCCTTTATCGCTCAAACAAGTTTATTGGGAACAACCACCGGCTGGAGGTTTAGCGCGTCGCCTCGGCGAGCAGGCCAAATACCGAAAAAACCAGCGGTTTTCGCTCGAGATTGTAGGATTCGGTGTCGCGCGCGGCGCGGCTGATCTTTTCCCATACCTCCGCCAGCCGTGCAAGGCGCGGCAGGTTGGCGTTGGGGTCATCGGCGCGCAGCCGCTCCGTGATCCAGCGATCGACGCTGTCGACAAAGGCGCCGAGCGCCGCCCGATCGCTGCCACCGAGTGCATCGCCAAGTGCATGGAGCTCGCGCGGATCGACCTGCGGCAGGGTGTCCAAAAGCGCAGCGGTGCGCTGATGCAGCTTGAGTGCATCGCCACCGAGCAGGGTCAGGGCGCGCGCCACGCTGCCCTCCGCAGCTTCTGCGGCTTCACGCAGCAGGGCGTCGCCCGATGGAATGTCGGCGGCTTCCGCCGCTGCCGCGATGACGTCGGCCACGGCGAGCGGTCGCAAGGGCAATTTGCGACAGCGCGACTGAATGGTCGGCAGCACCCGCGCCGGCGCGTGGGTGACCAACAGGAACAGCGAGCGGCGCGGCGGTTCCTCGAGCACCTTGAGCAGCGCGTTGGCGGCGTTGGGATTCAGTTCGTCGACCGTATCGACGATACAGACCCGCCAGCCGTCGATCGCGGCGGTGGAGCCAAAGAACGAGATCGTTTCGCGGGTCTCGTCCACGGTGATGACGGTGCGCATCACGCCCTTGTCGTTGAGCGTCCGTTCCAGCGTCAGGAGCCCGCCATGGGCGCCGGCCGCGATGTGGCGCGCGACCGGATCCGACGCGTTCACCTGCAGCGTTTTGGCGGCCATCACCTGCGCCCCCGCTGGATCGCGATGCGCCAGCACGAATCGCGCCATGCGATAGGCCAGCGTCGCCTTGCCGATGCCCTGGGCGCCACCGATCAGCCAGGCGTGGGGAATCCGTCCGCTGCGGTAGGCGTTCAGCAATGCCGCCTCGGCCTCGTGATGTCCGAACAGCGCTGTGGTTTCGCGCGGATGACGCACCGTGACGTGCGCTTCGACCTGCTTGGCACTCATGCGCGGACAATTTCGCTGCGGGCGTTCGATGTCATCAGGCGCTCGCGCAATGCGCCCCACACCCGTCCCGCAACGGTCGTGGAATCCGCGTTGGCGTCGATCAATACGCAGCGCTGTGGTTCATCGGCCGCGATCTGCCGATAGGCCTCGCGCAGCCGCTGATGGAAGTTGATGTCTTCCGCTTCGAAACGGTCGGGTGTTGCACTGCCGCGGCGCGCGGCGGCACGCTGCAGTCCAACCTCGACCGGAATGTCGAGAATGATCGTCAGATCCGGCTTGAGATCGCCGATGGTGACCCGTTCCATTGCATTGACGATCCTCGGATCGACATGGCCGAGCTTGCCTTGATAGGCCCGTGTCGAATCGGCGAACCGGTCGCACAGCACCCAGACGCCGCGTTCCAGCGCCGGCGCAATGACGGTGTGCACATGATCGTCGCGGGCCGCCGCGAACAGCAGCGTCTCGGCCTCCGGCCCCAGCAATTTGCCCATGCCCGACAGCACCAAGTGCCGGACGATTTCGGCACCGGGTGAACCGCCGGGTTCGCGGGTGACGATCGCGCGCATTTTCGCCGCCGCGAGCCGGTCGGCCAGCAGCTTGATCTGGGTCGATTTTCCTGAACCCTCGCCGCCCTCGAAGGTGATGAAGCGCCCACGGATCTGGGCTTTTTGGCCGCCGCTACGAGGCATGGTCAGAGCCTGCGAGGCGCATGTTCGCTCGTCTCGGCACCCCCTGGCAAAAGGTGCGCACCGGAGCGGAAAATCCCGATCACGAGCTCGCTGGCGCCATCAATGGCCCGCCGCATTGTCGATCCGGTCGCCACCGCCTCGGCGGCGTAGACCGGCGTCTCGACGGCAATGTTGGCGCCGCGCCAAACCTTGACGACGCCGACCTGCGCGCCGGCTTCGACCGGCGCGCGGACCGGACCGTTATAGACCAGGCGCGCAATCAGCTTATCGGTGCCGTTCTTCTGCACCATCACCTTGACGGGATCTTTCGAGACCAGCTTGAGCGAGCGGCTCTCGCCGCCGAATACTTTTGCGTATCCCAGCTGCTGATCCGGCTTGAACAGGATGCGGGCCTCGAAATTCCGGAACCCCCACTCCAGGATCTTCTTGGCCTCGGACGCGCGGTCGTCGGGGTCATCGAGCCCGTTGACCACGACGATCAGCCGGAGGCCGTTCTGCACGGCGGAGCCGACCATGCCGTAGCCGCCCTCCTTGGTGAAGCCGGTCTTCAGGCCGTCGGCGCCGTCGAGCGAGGTCAAGAGCGGATTGCGATTCTGCTGCCGGATCTTGTTCCAGGTGAATTCGCGTTCGCCGAACAGCTTGTAGAACTCCGGATAGGTCTGGATGATGTGGCGCGCCAGCCTCGCCAGTTCGCGCACCGTCATCTTGTTGCCGGGATCAGGCAGCCCGTTCGAATTGGCGAAGGTGGATTGGCTGAGGCCAAGCTCCCGCGCCCGCTTGGTCATCATCTCGGCGAAGGCCTTTTCGTTGCCCGCCATGCCCTCCGCCAGGATCATGCAGGAATCGTTGCCGCTCTGGATGATGGCGCCATGTAACAGGTCGTCGACCGGGACGCGGCTGTGGATGGCGGCGAACATGGTCGATCCGCCGGCCGGCGCGCCGCCCTTGCGCCAGGCGTTCTCGCTGACGACGTATTGGTCGGTGAGTTTGACGTCGCCTTTCTTGATGGCGTTGAAAACCACCTCCGCGGTCATCAGCTTCATCATGCTGGAGGGTGCGCGCATCTCGTCGGCGTTCTTCTCGAACAGCACGCTGCCACTCGAGGCCTCGATCAGGATCGCGGTCGGCGCGTCGGCATCGTAGCCCTCGTCGGGCTTCTTGGCGCCCTGCACGCTGTTGTTGGCGGCATAGGCGCCGCCAAGGGCGATACCGGCGACCAGTATGCCGGCCAGCAGACCGCGCCAGGAACGTGTTGCCCTGGAAATCGGTTTGTCTGACGGTAAGGACGTGTTGGCCATGCACCCTGCTCTGCGCGCTGCGTTCTAACAGTTGGCGCCAGCGCGAACAATTGCGGAAAACTCCCGCCGATCCTAACCTGTTGCAGCTGCTAGCCAATCAAATCTGCCAAACAAGGCGTAAAAGCGATGCCATCGGCACAGACCGCTTCGGTCAATGGAATCGAGATGTTCTGGCTCGAACAGGGCGAGGGTCCGCTGGTGATTCTCTGTCATGGCTGGCCGGAATTGTCGCATTCCTGGCGGCACCAGATTCCGGCGTTGGCCGAGGCCGGCTTTCGCGTGGTCGCGCCCGACATGCGCGGCTTTGGCCGCACCGCCGCCCCCCGGGACGTCGATGCCTACAGCATCTTTGACATGGTCGGCGACGTGGTCGCATTGGTCGAGACTCTCGGCGAGAAGACCGCCGCCATCGTCGGCCATGACTGGGGCGCGCCAGTGGCCTGGCATGCCGCCATGTTCCGCCCGGCCTGTTTTCTAGCCGTGGCCGGCCTGAGCGTTCCGCCGCCGCTGCGTGGCCGCGGCCGGCCGCTGGACACGCTGCGGCAGTCCGGAATCCACAATTTCTATTGGCAGTATTTTCAGACCCCGGGGGTCGCGGAAAGCGAGTTCGAGCGCGACGTCGCGCTGACCATGCGCACCCTGCTCGGCCGCGGATTCTCCGATCCGCACGCCTCGCTGTTCGTGCAGGACGGCAAGGGGTTTCTCGGTGATACCCTGATCGACCGGCCGTTGCCGCCCTGGCTCAGCGAGGATGACCTCGCGCATTTTGTCGGAGCGTACGGGACATCCGGCTTCCGCGGCGGGATGAACTGGTATCGCAACATCGACCGCAACTGGGAATTGACGGCGCCCTGGCACGCCGCGCAGATCCGTCAGCCCGCTTTGTTCATCGCCGGCTCGAAGGACTCGGTAATCACCGGCCTGATCGGCGCCAAGCGGGTGGCGGACATGGCAAAGGTGGTGCCGAACCTGAAGCAGAAGCTGATCATCGACGGCGCCGGCCACTGGATCCAGCAGGAATGCCCGGATCAGGTCAACGCCGCGCTGATCGGCTTTTTGAAGAGCGCCTAATAGATCCCGCGGCCAGACAGCAATTCGACCGGCCCATTATGATCCCCCGGCGCGTAAGCCGCGACTGGTCTCACCGGCGGCGGGGCATAATTGCCGTCGTTGTCGTAGGTGACGGCGCGCGGGTTCTCCAGGGCGCGGCCGCTGGATCGGGCACGACCCGACGCCGATAGTTCCGAGGTCGCCCGGATCGAGGCCAAGTCCGCAGAGGTATTGCCAAGCGTGTACGGCCGGCCTTCCGGCAGCGGGACGTCGCCGCGCACGGCCCGGCCGGACGCGGGCAGTTCGGGGACGAACGAGCGCGCCGAAGCGACGCGGACGGTGGAAGGCGATGGCGCCGGCTCGCCGGTGCGCAGCGTCGCCATCAACTGACGATCGTCGGAACCTTCCAGGGGCGCCCGAGCGACGTATTCGACCCGCACGCGCGCCACGCCATTGCCTTTGAATTCAAGGAGTTCGGCGGCTCTGTTCGAGACATCAATGAGCCGGTTGCCGTGATACGGGCCGCGGTCGTTGACCCGCACGATCAGCGACTTGCCGTTGCTGAGATTGGTCACTCGGGCATAGCACGGCATCGGCAGCGTGGGATGGGCCGCCGTCAGGGACGCCATGTCGAACACTTCGCCATTGGCGGTCAGCCGGCCATGGAAATCGTCGCCGTACCAGGAGGCCATGCCCTCGGCACGGTAGCCGACATCTTCCTCGGGAACGTAAACCCGTCCGGCTACGGTGTAGGGCTTGCCGACCCGGTAGGTGCCGCCGCCCTTCGGAACCGGTTCGCCGAACGCGACCACCCGGGGGCTGCTGGAAACGCCATATTTGGGGTCAACACGGCTGAATTTGCCCGATGAACTGCAATTCGCCAGCACAATGCAGGCGCCGACCGCCGCAGCGGTACGCGCTGCCCGGCCAAAACGATCTGATCGTCGAATCCCCATGCGCCCCAATTACCATCCTGGCCGTTGTGTGCCCACGTCCCCGAACCCGGTTTCGGAAAACCTGTGTCGGAGGCGCAAACGGCCGGCAACCTCGATGCGGCCCACTTCCGCATCAAGGCATGAACATACCGCAGCTGGAACGCGGCGAAAATGGGGAGATGCCCGAGGTGGTAAACCAATGGTTCCTTTTTCCGCTGGCCGCGTTGCAGGAAAGTCGCAACGCGGGCCGGCTGGACCCGGGCGGGTTTACCGGAACTGATCCTGCGAGATGATATAGGGTCCGTACAGGACGTCCTGCCGCCATTCGTAGACCTTCACGATGAAGGCAGCCACGGCGATGACGCCGGTCAAAAACACGATTGTCTCGACGATCATGGCTCAGATGCTCCCGATCACGGAGGTGAGCGCCACGATCACCGCGGCGAGGCCGAGCGACAAGAAGATGTCCTTCCTCACCACGGCCCGCATCGCCGTCGAGACTCCGGATCCTGTAACTGTTTTTCTGTTCATTGATGCCCCCATCAGTGTTGTTGACGGGCACACTACGCGTGAAATTCTAAAATCCCGTCCGCGGAATTGCTCGCATTTCAACAGCGGCGCTACCGGGCCTTAACCAACGGTGCGCCCGCGCGCCGCCGCGACGCGCTACGCGCTTGGTAGAACTACGAGGCAACTGTCGCCGCCGCTGGCCCGCTCCCCTCACCTTCGGCAGATGGAGCGTGTGCTTGCCCTGGAACGAAATCCGGCCGCCTGTCGTTGCCGTCACGCACGGAGGAAAGCGCGATGCCAAAGGAAAACGATCTCGAGGGCCCGCAGGACCAGGGCGGCAAGCACGGCGGTCAGAAGGGCATGCCGAAACCGCAGCCTAAACCGGAGATCAAAACTGAAATACCAGGCCGCGATCGTCCCGAGTTGCAGACGCCACGCCAACTGCCCGGGTGAACACCGCACGATTCACCTCCTCCCGGTCCCCATCAGGGTCAAAACAACAGCAAACTGCCCCGATCGCGGCTTTTCGCCCTTGATGTCTCAAGCGGAATGCCGCAATCACAGCGGTCTGGAAGGGTGGCCGAGTGGTTGATGGCACCGGTCTTGAAAACCGGCGTGCCTGAAAGGGTACCGTGGGTTCGAATCCCACCCCTTCCGCCACATATCTTCATTTGCCGGTAACAGATCGCTAGTGGTGATATCGGCGCATGAGTTCATCTCTACAACCGACCGCCACGAACGGCCTGCGCATCCGCACGATGCGGCCGGATGAAATATCAATTGCCGTGGACTGGGCGGCGGGCGAAGGCTGGAACCCGGGTCTCGCCGACGCCGCCTGCTACGCCGCGACCGATCCGGAAGGTTTCTTCATCGGCGAACGCGACGGCGCACCGGTCGCGACGGTGTCCTGCGTCAATTACGATGAGAGCTTCGCTTTCCTCGGTTTCTATATGGTGCGAGAGGCGTTCCGCGGCCGCGGCTACGGCCTGCAATTATGGAACGCGGCCATCGCGCATGCCGGCCGGCGTGTGATCGGGCTCGACGGCGTGGTCGCACAGCAGGAGAACTACAAGAGGTCCGGCTTCGCGTTCGCCTATGCCAATGTCCGTTACGGCGGCACCGTCCCGACCCTGCATGCGCCGCAGGGTGAGGTCATCGCGCTCACCGACATATCACTGGCGACCGTGTCGGCGTCTGACGCGACGGTGTTTCCGGCACGGCGCACGGCATTCCTGCGTGCCTGGATCGGCGCGCCCGGGCATATCGGTTGCGCGCTTGTGCGCGATGGCGGGCTTGCCGGATGGGGCGTGATCCGTCCATGCCGGAGGGGGCGCAAGATCGGCCCGCTGGTGGCCGACGACCGCGCCGGCGCCGAAGTGGTTCTGTCGGCTTTGCTCGCCCGCGCCGGTGGCGGCGAGATCTTCCTCGACGTTCCAAGCATCAACCGCGACGCAATCGCGTTGGCGCAGGATCTCGGCCTTGCGCCGGTGTTCGAGACCGCACGCATGTATACCGGCACGGTGCCGCCGTTGCGGCTGGAAAGGGTATTCGGCGTCACCACTTTTGAACTCGGATAGTCAAAGCAGAGAAGCGGCGCGACATCCTCAGCGCAGCGATATCCGCAGGGCACTCAGGTTGGCCGCAAATTCCATCCCCGCCTTGGGGCCTTGCAGCGTGATCATCACGCCCTTCTCGTTCGTCAGTTGGACCACGCCGACGCCTCCGACAAAGGCACCGCCACCACCGACGGCGTTGTAAGCCCCCTCGAAGTCGGCCACGTCGCGAATATTCTGGGCGCGCCCGGTCAGCCGCATCGCGGATGCGCCGATGGTGACGCCGAGGCTGACGCCGGAAATCCTGAACGGATAGTTGCGGCCGCGATAGGTCAGCACGCCGCGGCCGCCGCCGGCGCCGATGACAAGACCGGCCTTGGCAAACGAAGCCGTGACATAGCCCGTGGCCTGGGCGTGGGCGGGGCTCGCCGCAACACAGACCATCAACGCCAACCCAACCAGCCTCGCGCAGCGCTTCAACATCGCGGCAACCTTCCCGCAGCCGTCACGGATTGGGCACAGTGGCTCTCTTCCAGGTCTGATCCGGATCGAACCACGTCATTCGCTTGACCAGGGATTCCGTGGCGTTGCCGAGATCCTTTTCGAAGACGGTGCCGCCATGGTTGACCAGAAAGGTCATGACCCCGGAGTTGCCGTATTCGGCGGGATAGGCGATCAGCGCGAAACCGCCGATCATCTTGCCCTTGACGACGTAGTTCAGGATACCCCCCGGGGCGTTCGGTCCCTGCTGGGTCAGGATGCGATAGTAGTAGCCGTGGTACGGCGCCCGTGTCGCGGCTGCCTTGTAGCCCTCCGCGGAGGCGTCAGCGAACAGCTCACCGAGCGGGCTCTCCTCGCCGCCGGATGGAGGCCAGTACAGTCCATCCTTCTTGCCCGCGCTGCTGATGACGCGTTGCGCATAGATGCCAGGGCCGGCGCCGGTGCGATCCTTGTCCGCATACTCGTTCTGCGCGTCAACATAGGCGAGACAGGTCTTGATCGTGTCCAGCTCGTTGCGCCCGATGCGGCGATACAGGATCTCGAGACGGCCGGCGGGCGTGTCGAAGGCCCAGCCGTCCCTCTGATGCGTCAGCGGGACCGGGAACGGGAAATCGTCCTGGCCGACGATAAGGAACGCCTTATTGCCTTCGACGACGACGCTGTGCTTGGCGTCATATGCGGCATTGAACTGTCGGCGGGCCTGCGCGTCGCTCACCTCGTCACCGGAATCGATGATGTCGCCGCCGCCCCGGCCGAGCACGCGGATGACGTCGAGCTTGCTGTTCGACTTGATGGCGTCCGCCAGGGCGCTTGCCGCCTTTTCGGCTGTCTCGAACGACCGCTGCGCCTCTGCGGCCGACATCAGCAGCATGAACGCTGCCGCCGCGGCAAGGACTGTCGCGGCGACGCCACCGGACCGTTTGGTGTCAGTTGCGATCATGGTCAGGTCCCCGATCCTGCGTGCAGTTTCCCGCCTTGGCAGCCCAATCCCGGTAAGTCTGGAATTTGAGTCCTAGCTGCCGGTAGTCGACCCTGAGGTAGCCGTCCTCGCCCCGCCTCACCGCCTCCGGACCGACGGTCTGCACCTCCTGGGCGATGACACCAACATAGGCCTTCTCACTGCCGTTGTAGCTGAAGCGATAGAACCCGAGGCCGTTGTCGAGATGGCCGAGCAGCACGACGTCGTGCTTCAGCGCGATATCGGAACGCCGGCCTCCACCGCCCCGGAATCCGCCACCTCCGCCCCGGAATCCGCCGCCTCCCCCGCTAAAACTCCGTCCGCCGCCGCCGGAAAAGCCGGCGCGCGAAACGCCAGAGCTGGCGAAGCTGGCCTGGCCACGGGCCGACTGCATGTTGGCCGCCCGTCCCGACGACACGTTTCGGATCGCCGTGTCGCGTCCGGCCCGGTTTGCCCCGCCGCCGCGGTTGCGATCGGCGGCTTTCGCGCGATCGCCACCGCCTCGGTTCGCGGCGCGGTCACCGCCTCCCTTCCGATCGCCGTCCGCCTTGCGGTCTCCGCCGGCTTTGCGATCTCCCACGCGATCGGCGCTGGCACGATCGCCGGCACCCGGGCGATCTCTGCCTGCAGCCGTCCCCTGCTCGCCGCGACCGCGGAAATCACCGCGGTCGGCGCCGCCGGCGCGAGCGGTGTTGCCGAATTTCTGCTGCACGCCGGCGTTATTGTAGCGGACGCCCTGGCGGTGCGTCGGGTTGTGCTGCCAGTTCCCGCCAAGCGGATTGACGTTGACGTTACGGTTGATGAAGAAGTTGTTGTTGCCCCACCGGCAGCCGCCACCCCAATAGTTACCCCAGCGGGCGATCGCAAAGGCTGCTCCGAATGCGACCCCGGCAGCGACGACACCGGCGCCGATGTAGGACGGATAGCCGAAGTAATACGGCGGATATTCGGCGTAGGGCCACGCGCCATAGACGGCCGCTGGCTCGTAATATGGAACGTACATCGTGTTCGGATCGGCCGGTTCGATCACGACGACCTTCTTGCTTTCCTGCTGTTGAACCGAGACCTTCTGCTGCTTGGTCGAAACCAGCTTGCCGTTGTCCTGAGCCTTGAGCCGCAGACGCTGGATTGCCTCCATGACGTCGGCTTGCTGGGCCAGCACGGCGTCGCCGAGCATTTTGGTCCAGTCCAGCTTGTCGCTCATCATCGAAAGCACTGCGGGTGTCGCCATCAGCGCCTTGACGCTGTCGTCCCAGGCCTGCTTGGCCACCGCGGCTTTGAGACCCTCATCCTTCAACTTCTTGTTCTGGTCGAGCCAGCGTTGCGCCTGAACCACCTCCAGCGGATAGGTCGACGCCGCCAGCAGGTTGGCCACCAGAGGATCCGGATAGAGCGCGATCGGTGCGACCAGTGCATCAAGCTGCTCGGGCTTGAGCAATGGTTGTTCGGTCTGCGCGGGCTTGATGTCGCCCGGTTGCGGCGGCTTGGTATCTGTCTCCTGCGCCGCGCCGGCACAGGTGGCCGCAATCAGGAGGGCCAGCGCCAACAACGATTTTCTGCAATGCAACATGCCATCCTCCACCCGAGCCGGATGGGGAAGTGAAGAGCGCGGCGAGGCCGCAGCTTTGATCAAGATCAAGGGTCATGGGTATGTGTGGCCGCGCGGCGTGCTAACCCGCTTGGCCGCCCGGACGCGAGGCCAGCATCGCGCGACGATCATGGATCAGATATTCGAGACGATGGGCAGCGACGTTCAGCGTCGTGACATCGAGTGCGCGCTCATCGCCCATCATCGCCTTGACGCGCTGGCCCTGCAGGACAGCGTCGATCTCACCTTCGATGTCGGACAGTTCGGTCTGCTTCTCCGTCGTGCGGATGCGCCGGCCCAGGGCGTACAGCTGGTCCAATGCCTGCTCGCCCGTCTCGGGTTGGTCGGCGCGGAGAAATTTCCAGCCAGCCGCCAACACCGAAAGCAGGCCGCCGAATATCATCGGCGCCAGGAAGATCGCGTTGCCCCATTGGTCGAGGAAGCTCAGCTGGGTGCCGTTGTAAAATGCGGCGGCGCCCGGGTGGGCCGGCAGAAAAGCATCCGGCTCGGTATCGGCCGCCGCGACCTGCCCGACGATCGGCAGCTCGCTCAACAAATCGCGCCGGGCTGTCATCAACGCCTGGGTCAGATCGGTAATGACGTTGGCATCCAGTTGCTTCTTGGCAACCAGATAGAGCGTGACCCTGAGCGTGGTCAGGTCGTCATCGGGCACCGGCGGCGAGCCGCGCAGCGTGCCCTTCGGCACATCAAAGCTTTCAAAGGCGCGGTTCTTCTCGGCGATCGCGCCGGCGGAATCGATGGGCACCAGGACCGGAGCCGATTTGGGGCTCTGTTGGAACAGCCCGCGCAGCACGGCCAGGTATTTCTCGACCAGCGGGACGACCACCAGAATGACCTGGACCTCCTTGGTCTCGAGCGCACGCCGTGCCTCCGGCGGAGCCAAAAAGCGGAATTTGACGTTACGGCTGAGATCGTACTCGTTCGTCAGGACGTTGACGACGCCCTGGTTGATCTCGCCACCGACGACACCCACCGTACCGCGCTTGAGATCGCTGACGGTGTTGACGGTCGATCCCGGTGGCGCGATCAACAGCGCGACCGGGTGCGCCACCACGGCAACCGCCTGCGCCTGCGACAAGTCGCCGGCGTCGCTGCGCACCACCGCCAGATCCGTGGTGCCGGACGAGAATGCCTTGGCAGCCTGCAGCGCACTCGGCACCTCCACCACGCGCAGCCGCACCGTCGCGTTGGTGGCCGCGAGCCGGCCGGCAATGGCCGATACGATCCGCGCCGCCTCGCCATCCAGCGAACCGACGGTGATGGTCAGTGTCGTCGGCCGGGTGTACCAGCGGTAGGAAAACAGTGCAGCGCCTGCCGCCATGACGACGATGCCGGCGACGACGGCGATCCGCAGCCACTTCGGCACGTTGGCTGGCGTCATCCCCAGGCTCACGGGCGCGCTGGCATCTGGGGACCGGACTGGGTCATTTCACGCTCGGCCCGGAAAACGTTTGCGTAGAGGTTTGCGACCCACTGCCGGCCGCTGGAGGTGACGTTGAGGTAGCGGATCGCGGTCTGCACCTGCGGCGCGACATGGGTCCAGTAGAACTGCGGATATTTGTAGATGACGTCGGCGGGCGTATTGTAGCCGAGCTTCTGGTTCAGTCCGATCTCCTCGAACTCGTGGAACAGCGCATTTGCCTTGCGCATGTAGTTGGGGTCGCCGAGCTGGCCGATCAGGTCGGCCGCGCGCAACAGCAGGCCCTCCTCTTCCTGCAAGTCATCGATCTCCTGCTGTTGCGGGGCCGCATACGGGAAGCGGGTGTACTCGATTGCCCTGGCGATCCGGGCTGCGTCCAGCCACTCGACCGCATCGAAACGTTCGACGACGAACAGTTTTGAACGATCGACATGATAGGGAGCGAGCGCGGCATCGGACGCGCCCGTCGGAAGCTCGACCATGCGCCCGGTGACATCGGCGACGAAGGATGTCTCCTCGTCGCCCTGTACCACGCCGCGCACATAACCGATATCGTGGGTCAGGCATGCGAGAATGAAATTGGCATAATCCCCAGCCGTGGTCTGGCGCTGCAGCGCGCGGCCGATCAGGATGTCGTGGCCGACCAGAGTGACCAGCATGGAGTGCTCGATGTCATGGTACAGCGCGTCGCTGTTGCCGATGCATTCCATTGCCAGCCTGGCCGCATAGGGCAGAAAATCGGCGAGCCCGGCCTGCACGGTCCCGAAGCGGCCCCTGGTTTCCGTGGTGAGGAACGATCCGAGCGCTTGAGCCACCAGTTCCGGTATGGTGATCATCAAAGCCATCCTCGCCCGGGTTTGACAGCGGCGGGCCGGGAATAACCTCCACCCCGCCGCCGCTTACGTCAAGGTCCCCATCGCCGTGCTGCGGCTCTCTCGGAAGCCGGCGACGACTTCAGCATCGGGTGACGATTCGTCCATAGACATCGACCACCTGCGCGCAACCGGGCGTCACTGCGTAGGCGCCCGCAGCCGCAGCGGCGGCGCCACCATAGACCACTGCCCGGCGCGTGGTCCTGCGCGCCACACCGGCATAGCTCATCGGTGTCAATGGGCGTCCGATGCGTGCTTCGGCCGAAGACATCAAGCCACCTTCCAGCGTGGCGCCGCCGCTCCAGCTCAGGCCGGTCGTCACGACGACGGCGGCGGTGAACGCCCGAACGAAGTTCTTGCGCGAGGTATTCGTCATTTTCTGGCTCCTGGTGCGGTTGCGGGAGGAACTTCGTCGAGGGCCATCGAAGCAAGTGCTTCCAGGTCTGCCTTCTGCGCGCCGGCCGGCGGCTTGAATACGAAGGCATCCGCGTCCGCGGGCGCATCGGTCTTCCAGTCCTTGATCCTGAGGGTGTATTGCGGCGCTCCGGCCAACGTCTTGCTCGTAATCACGTACTTTCTCGGAACCGGCTTGGCGCCGCTTTCGATCCAGATCTGCCAATCGGTATCGACGCCACGAAACGCCAGGTGCTCGCATTCGACGCCGTCGATGACGCCCTGCCCGATATGATAGGCGTCGATCACGCCGGTCATCAGTTCATCGAATGAATTGGTCAGCAGCAGATCGGTGCCGGGCATTGCGCCGCCCGACGTCCCTTGCAGGCGATCGATCAACTGGTCGATCGTTCCGGTCTGGTCGACCTGGACGTAGCTCTTGGCGTTGTTGCCATAGATCGTCAGGGTCTTGCCGTCGAACACCATCTCGGCGTCGGTGTAACCGCCGGTGCGTCTGACGCGCAACTTGTCGGGGCGGTTAACTCTGAACTGACCGGAACTGGTGAACTGCAACTTCTGCAATTGTGGCGTCACCACCTCGATGTCGCTGTCGAAGGTCGCGGTGATCGAGTTCTGACCCGCGGTGTAGTCCGCCATCGCTTTGAGCAGCTTGGCGGCATCGTCTTCGGCCCGGAGCGGCGTGGCGATTGCAGCGCTCATTATGCCGGCCGCCGAAATCCTGATCAGAGTCTGCATCGTTGTTTTCAGTCGCATGACGATCCTCCATGGTCGGCGCATCATTCGATCCCGAGCCGCCTTGCGATTGACATGGATCAAGGCCTCGCAACGGCCGCTCCGGGCGATATGCCTAGTGGCCGCTCAGCACCAGCGTCTTGATCGGCAACAGCAATGCCTGGATCCGCAGCAGCATCGCATGCACCAGTCCAACGGCGTCGACGGCATGCAAGGCGATGCGTCGCGTCGTGGTGGTGTCCTTTGCCGAGATGACCTCGTGATTGCTCGTATAGGCATTGACGATGCAGGTGCTGCCGGCCGTGACGCCGGCAAGGCCGTCGCTTGCGATCGGTTCCAGGAACGCCAGGATCGTCCCCGGCTTCACGCTGCTCAAATCCACCAGCTGTTCTCCGCCGCGAAACTGGCCCGCCGCGATGTAGTCCTGAACACTGGTGATCACCATGGGGATGATGGTCCATGGCATCGACACACAGGTGGCCTCGGCGATCATTCCAGGCTTCAGCACCTGCCCCTCGATCTGTCCAAATCCGGCTTGCAGCCCTCGCTGGCCCGCGCCATCCGGAATCAGGATCCCGGCCGGCCGCATCAGCGGATTGACGATGTCGCCGGGGCGCAGCAGGAACTGCTCGACGCGCCCGTCGACGCCGGCACGGATGAAGGTTTTGTCGTACTCGACCTGGGCTTGCGCCAGTGCGGCCTCAGCGCTCGCTTTCGACGCCGGCAGCAGCGTCGAGACCTGGGTTTCGGTGGATTTCTTCGCGGCCGCCGCGACGTCAATGGCGGCCTGCCGCCCGTCGACCAGCACCTGAAGCTTTTCGATGTCACGCTGCGGAACGATACCTGGATTGCGGCGCTGCAGCTCGCTCTTGACGTCAAATTCGTCCTTGGCTTGCTGATAATCGCTCTTCGCCTGCTGCAACTGGGCCTCGGCCTTTACGACGTCGACCTGCGCGGCGATCATTTGCGCATCGACCTCGGCAACCTTGCTCCGCGCCGTGTCGACGGCCGATTGCTGCTTGGCGGAGTCAAGCCTGAACAATACGGTGCCCTTTGTCACCGCCTCGGTGTAGCCAACATTGACCTCGGCGACCCGGCCCACGCCCTCGGGAATGATCGGCACCGTTCGAAACAGCAGAGCCGCCGAGGTCGTCGACGGATGGAAATAGAAGATCAACGTGATGAGGCTGATGGTGAGCATCAGACACCCGGTGATGCCCCATCTCAGCTCGTACCAAACCGAAAACAGCGTGATTTCGTGACCGAGCCGCTTGCCCTGGCGATAGCGGCGGAACAGATAGTCAGGGACCAGCGTGAACAGCGAGCAGAGCATCAGCTCAAACATGGCCACGCACCTCCTTCTTGACGACGGTCGGCGGCTTTGGCACGTCCGGCCCCGGCGCAACGGCGTCGTCGTCGTCGGTTTCGTCAGTAGCTGGTCTTTCCGCCGATTGCGCTATCTTCTCTACCGATCCCGCGATCCGGCCGAGCGGCGTGCCGAAATCGGGCAGGTCGACCATGGCCAGCAGCAGCGCCGCGATCCAGAACAGGTGGATGTGGGTGAACAGCGCCAGCAGGCCGAGCACCGCGACGATTTCGAATTGCAGCTTTTGCGACTTGTGGGCCATCCGTTCCGGCAACGAGTGCAGTTGCAGATATAGGTTGCCGACGCCCAGCACCGCGGCGATGAGGAAGATGCCCATCACGATCATCAGCACGTCGGTTTCGCCCGGCCTGGCGACGTAGAACGGCAGATGGTGCGGCGTCATCGGATGCAGTTGACCAGTCATTGGACCTCCGCGATCTTAAGGGCGCGCGACGCCCGGCTCGTCGTGTTGGCGGCGACTCGTGCCGCAGAACGCCTGCAGAACATCGAGCGCGTCAGATCGGACACCGATAGTAGGTGATCGTCATGTCCTGCATGCCTGGAAACAATCGAGCGATCTTGTTCGGCTCGAGTACCTGCAGGCTGAATTGAACGTTGGACAGCATGATGTCGGTCGTGCAACCCGCCAGGATATTGACGGTCTGCCCATCCTCCTTCTTGTTCTTGACCTTGCAGGTGGCGAACTTGCCCCTGAGGCGGTCGGCCTCGATGATGAAGCCGCCGCCATGCTGCTCGGACATCGGAGCGAATGTTACCTGCTTCTCCTTGCCCTTTTTGACGAATACCTGGTTGCAGAGATCGGCATTGGTGGCCCAGGCGCCGGACAGATCGACGGCGTGCGCGCTCTCGTGCGGTGCCGCGGCGATCAATGCCGCCAAGGCGGCCGCAACCCTGAACAACCGGCCCATCCTGCCTCTCCAAGCATGCCGTCGGCCGCCATCGGCCGGCTGGTCTGAAGAGAATTGACCGCGCGCCGATACGCTTGATCTGGATCAATGGAGGGCTTCGACCTGGCTC
>Ga0102590_1001826_pt1 | contig 28808 bp, 21 predicted proteins | sample AraplaMF_Col_mMF_FD_76859 | JGI IMG/M metagenome (GOLD analysis project Ga0102590, IMG submission 76859) | Arabidopsis root microbial communities from the University of North Carolina, USA - plate scrape MF_Col_mMF | ecosystem: Host-associated > Plants > Roots > Endosphere | place: USA... | reverse complement strand
TCCTCTGCTTCCTGCGCCACCTGGACGAGGCGGCCGCCTTCGCCACCCTGGAGCAGGCCAAACCCTATCTCGACAGGATCGCCGGCGTGGGGCTGGACTCCTCCGAAGTCGGCCACCCCCCCGCCAAGTTCGCCCGTGTGATGCAGGCGGCCCGGGATCTCGGCCTGAAGGTCGTGGCCCATGCCGGCGAGGAAGGCCCGCCGGCCTATGTCTGGGAGGCGGTGGACATCCTCGACGTCGACCGCATCGACCACGGCAACCGCGCCCTGGAGGACGACTGCCTGACCGCCCGCCTGGTCCAGGACGGCACGACCCTGACCGTGTGCCCGCTGTCGAACCTGAAGCTGTGCGGGGTGTCGGACCTGAAGGACCATCCGCTCAAGCGCATGCTGAAGCTGGGCCTGAAGGCCACGGTCAATTCCGACGACCCGGCCTATTTCGGCGGCTACCTGCTGGAGAACTACGTCCAGACGGCGCAGGCCCTGGGCCTGACCCGCGACGACCTGGTGACCTTGGCCAAGAACAGCTTCACGGGATCGTTCCTGGACGAGGCCGAGAAGGCCGAGCGGGTGGCGGCGATCGACGCCTACGTGGCGGCGCACTGACCGTCCTTGAACCTTCTCCCTATGGGAGAAGGTGAGTTAGAGCGCCCGCCGCACCGCTTCCGCCAGCTCGTCCAGCTCGGCGATGCCCAGGTCGGCGTGGAACGGCAGGCTCAGCACCGACTTGGCCAGGCGGTCGGCGACGGGGGTCTGGTCGCGGATGGCGACGCCCGGGCCGACAGGGTTGGTGGCGTAGCCCATTTCCGCCAGCCTGGCGGCCACGATCGGGGCGGTTCCTTCCGGCAGGCTGACGACCCAGGCGTCCGACACCCAGCTCATCCCCCAGCCCGGCTGGAAGCCGATGCGGGCGCCCAGCAGCAGCATGCGCAGGCGCTGGGCGGCGGTGGCCAGGCGCAGGCGCTGGCCCGACCAGCCCTCGAGCCCGGCGTCGCCGACGAAGGCCGGTGCATCGAGCCTGGCGATGAAGTCGGCGTCCTGGCTGGCCACGAACACGCCCCGCCCGCCGGGCAGGCCGACGATGACGGGAACCGGGGCGTCCATGACCACGTCGAAGCCGTCGGTGGCGTCGACCACGATCGGCAGGCCGGTCTCGCGCTGGAAGGCGGCCCAGGCGGTCATGTCCGGGGCGCGGCCGAAGGCGCAGGTGGGGACGATGGCCTCGATCGGCGGCGGCGCCTCGCCCAGGCGCTCGCGCAGGTGGGCCGGATCGAACATCCAGCTGCAGGGATCCACGTCGACCAGCCAGGGCCGCAGGCCGGCGCCGGCGATGGCCTCCAGGGTGGCGGCCGAGGCCAGGGCCGGAACGATGCAGACCCCGCCGCGACGAACGCCCGAGGCGACCAGGGCGGCGATCAGGGCGGCGACCCGGGTGGAGACGGCGCGGACGGCGGTGGGACGGTCGAAGCGGTCGGCCAGCCGGGCGTCGAGGCCCTGCGTCAGGCCCTGCCGAAGCACCTTCTCCACGGCCGCGAAGTCCAGCGGGACACCGGCGGCGGCGAGGGCCGCCTCGGCCTTGGCCTGCTTGCGGGCTTCCGTCGACACCTTGGGGAGAGCTTGCATCACACGTCGCTTCCGAACAATCCGGCGCCGTCACACCACGGCGCCGTTATGGTTAAGAGAACGTATCGAGTGACTCGCCACCCCCGGATGCGGCGCGCCGTCGCGGCAAAAATGTGGCGGGAATCTTCGACCTAGGCAGAAGCCGTCCATCCATCGCGCAGGTCGCGCTTCAGAACCTTGCCGATATGGCTGCGGGGCAGGGATTCCACCAGTTTCAGGTCGACCAGCCGCTGGGTCTTACCCAGGCGAGCATTGACCCAGGACCTCAACCCGTCCGCGTCAATTCGCGCATCAGGCTTGAGCGCCACGAAGGCCACCGGCGATTCGCCCCAGGCGTCGGACGGCACGCCGACCACCGCGGCTTCGATCACCTCGGGGTGCTGGACGATCTGGGCCTCGATGTCGCTGGGATAGATGTTGAAGCCGCCGCTGATGATCATGTCCTTCTTGCGGTCCATCAGCGTGAGGAAACCGTCCTCGTCGAACCGGCCGACGTCGCCGGTGCGGATGAAGCCCAGGCCCTCGGGCGAGACCCAGGTCGCCTCGGCGGTCTTGCCCGGCTGGCCGTGATAGCCGTTCATCATGCCCGCCGACCGGCCAACGATCTCGCCGACCACGCCCGGTCCGACCTGGACCCCGTCCTCGTCGATCAGCCGGATGTCGTGGCCGGGGGCCGGACGGCCCACCGTGTGCAGCTTGTCCGGATGCTCGTGGGCCATCAGGATGCAGGTTCCCCCGCCCTCGGTCATGCCGAAGTACTCGACCAGGCCGCCCGGCCAGCGCTCGAGCACGGCGGCCTTCAACTCGGCCGCGAACGGGGCGCTGGTGCAGAACTTAAGTTGGGTCGAGGACAGGTCGAAGTCGCCGAAGTCGGGCCGGTCCATCAGCCGGCGATACTGCACCGGCACCAGCATGGTGTGGGTCATGCGATGTTGCTGGGCCAGTTCGAGATAGCGGCCGGCGTCGAACTTCCGCATCAGCACCACCGTTCCGCCGCCCGCCAGGGTGGGGAAGAAGCAGACCAGGGTCGTGTTCGAATAGAGCGGAGTCGACAGCAGGGTCACCGCCTCGGCCCCATAGCCCACCGCATCGCCGCGGAACACATGCTTCCAGCGCATGCCGTGCGACTGGACGATGCCCTTGGGCGCGCCGGTGGTGCCGCTGGAATAGATGATGTTGAACGGGTCTTCCGGGGCGATCGCCACGGGGGTCGGGACGGCGCCGGCCGGGGCCAGCCAGGCGTCGAAGGCTTCGGCGAAGTCGGCGCCGTCCAGGGCGAGGTGGCGGGCCGCGATCGGCGCGGGCCCTTGCGCCTCCGCCACGCCGGCGTCCAGGAAGACCAGCCGCGCGCCGCAGTCGGCGACCATGCCGGCGATGGCCTCGGGGGTCGAGGACGGGGCCAGGGGCGCGACCGCGACGCCGGCCCGCAAGGCGCCCAGGAACAGGGCCGCGTAGGGGATCGACGACAGGGCGCAGACGGCGACGGCCTCGCCTTGCCTGATCCCGTCGCGCTGCAGGGCGGCGGCCACGCGGTCGGCCAGGGCGTCGAACTGGCCGTAGGTCACCGCCTCGCCGGTTTCCATGATCACGGCCGGATGATCGGGGGCCTCCGCCGCCCGCCGCCGCAGGATGTCGCCCATCACGCCGTAGTCGGCGGTCATCATGTCGGCGATGGTGGTCATGAAAATTTCCTACTCGGCGCCAGGACGGGGACAGTCACATGTGCCTGTCCCCAGCGGTTTTCCGGACGCGATCAAGCGTCCCTGAACCCCTTGCCCTCGGCCACCAGCCGCTCCAGCAGGGCCGACGGCTTGAAGTCGTCGCCGTGCTTTTCCTGGAACGCCTTCATTGCGGCCAGCACCTTGTCCAGGCCCACCAGCTCGCCCCAGAACATCGGGCCGCCGGTATAGACCGGCCAGCCGTAGCCGTTGATCCAGACCGTATCGATGTCCGAGGCCCGGATCGCCTTGCCCTCCTCCAGGATCCTGGCCCCCTCGTTGACCATCGGATAGAGGCATCGCTCCAGGATCTCCTGGTCGCTGATTTCGCGCCGCTGGATCTGGTGTTTCTCGGCGAAGTCCAGGATCACCTGCTCGACCGCCTTGCTCGGCTTGGCGACGCGGTTCTCGTCGTAGTCGTAGAAGCCCTTGCCGTTCTTCTGGCCGCGGCGGTCCATCTCGCACAGCACCTCGCGGATGGTGGACGAGCTGGTCTTGGCCGGGTCCCAGCCGATGTCGAGGCCGGCCAGGTCGCTCATCGCGAACGGCCCCATCGGCAGGCCGAAGTCGTAGAGCACGCGGTCGACGTCCCAGGGCATGGCCCCTTCCAGGATCAGGCTCGTGGCCTCGCGCTGGCGCTGGGCCAGCATGCGGTTGCCCACGAAGCCGTGGCAATTGCCGACCAGCACCGCGACCTTGCCGATCTTCTTGCCGATCTGCATCGACGTGGCGATCACCGACTTGCCGGTCTTCTCGCCGCGCACGATCTCCAGCAGCCGCATGACATTGGCCGGCGAGAAGAAGTGCAGCCCGATCACGCTTTCGGGTCGGGAGGTCGCGGCCGCGATCACGTCGATGTCGAGGTAGGAGGTGTTGGAGGCCAGGATCGCGCCGGGCTTGGCGATCTTGTCCAGCTTGCCGAACACCTCCTGCTTGATCTCCATCAGTTCGAAGACCGCCTCGATGATCAGGTCACAGTCGGCCAGGTCCTCGAGGTTCATCGAGGGGGTCAGCAGCGCCATGCGCTTTTCGACGTCGTCCTGGGTCAGCCGGCCCTTCTTGGCGGTGTTCTCGTAGTTCTTGCGGATCACCCCGACGCCGCGATCGAGGTTCTCCGCCTTGGCTTCGATGATCGTCACCGGAACGCCGGCGTTGAGGAAGTTCATCGAGATGCCGCCGCCCATGGTGCCGGCCCCGATGACGCCCACCTTCCTGACCGGGAGGATCGGGGTGTCGTCCGGCACGTCGGGAATCTTGGCGGCCTGGCGCTCGGCGAAGAACACGTGACGCTGGGCGGCCGACTGGCTGCCGGTCATCAGCTCCATGAACAGCCGCCGCTCCGTCTTCAGCCCCTCGTCGAACGGCAGGTTCACCGCCGCCTCGATGCACTGGATGTTGTACTCCGGGGCCTTGAACCCACGGAACTTGCGGGCGTTGGCCTTGCGGAATTCGCTGAAGATCTCGGGCTTGCCGCGCGCCGCCTCGACCTTGGCGTTCTGGTCGCGGATGCGGGTCAGGGGCTTGTCCTCGGCCAGCACCACGCGGGCGAAGGCGATGGCCCCGTCGCGCAGGCCTCCCTCCTCGACCAGACTGTCGAACAGGCCCATGGCCAGCGCGGCCTTGGCCGGCACGTGCTGGCCGGTGGTCACCATCTCCAGCGCCTTCTCGACGCCGACGACGCGCGGCAGGCGCTGGGTGCCGCCGGCCCCGGGCAGGAGGCCGATGTTCACCTCCGGCAGGCCCGCCTTGGCCGACGGAACGGCGACGCGGTAGTGCGCCACCAGCGCCACCTCCAGCCCGCCGCCCAGCACCGTGCCGTGGATCGCGGCGACCACCGGCTTGGGCGCGTTCTCGATGACGTCCTGCACGTCCTGCAGCGAGGGGCCGGTCATGGCCTTGCCGAACTCGGTGATGTCGGCGCCGGCGATGAAGGTCTTGCCCTCGCAGATCAGCACGATCGCCTTGACCGCCGGGTCGGCGATCGCCTGCTCGAACGCGCCCTTCAGGCCCTCGCGCACGGCGGCCGACAGGGCGTTCACCGGCGGCGAGTTGAGCGTGACGACGCCGATGTCGCCTTCGACGGTCAGATCCGTGACATTGTTGATCGCGGCCATGGCTTGCTTCACCCCTTTTGGTTTGGCGTTCTTGCGTTTGAACGGTTGTTTGAAGCAACCCTGCACGACCCGCCGCCGAAGTCCAGGGGTCCGTCGCGTCGCCAGACATTTGGGCGGCGCCTCGACGTCGCCAAGCGTATTCGAAGCGCCAGCATGGCAAGCCTCGAAAGACGCGCGAGGCTCTAAGCCGCGCTCTCCGTCAGCGCCGCATAGACCAGCGTCCGCAGCTCGCGCCGGATCGGATAGGTCGAGGACGGGATCAGCTGGGTCATGAACACCACCGCCAGGTCCTCGACCGGATCGATCCAGAAGGCGGTCGAGGCCATGCCGCCCCAGAAATATTCGCCCAGCGAGCCCAGGTTCCGGGTCCGCGCCTGGTCCACGGTCATGGCGAAGCCCAGGCCGAAACCCAGGCCCTCGAACACCGTCTCGCTGAACAGCGACTGGGACATCTCCGTCAGCTCCCGCCCGCCCGGCAGGTGGTTCATGGTCATCAGCTTGAGCGTCTTGGGACTGACGATCCGCGCCCCGTCCAGCTCGCCGCCGTTCAGCAGCATGCGGCAGAAGCGCATGTAGTCGTCGGCGGTCGAGACCAGGCCGCCGCCGCCCGACTTCACCGCCGGATCGGACAGGTAGCGGCTGGTGGCCGGATCGTCCTGCAGCACCACCTGGCCCTTCGGATTGAGGGTGTAGCAGGCCGTGAAGCGGTGGCGCTGGTCGTCGGGCACGAAGAAGCCGGTGTCGACCATCTTCAATGGGTCGAAGATGCGCTCCTTCAGGAACACGTCGAACGGCTGGCCGGAGATCGCCTGCACCAGGTAGCCGAGCACGTCGGTGGCCACCGAATAGTTCCAGGCCTCGCCCGGCGAGAACTCCAGCGGCACGGTTCCCAGGGCTTCGACGAACGCCTCCAGCCCGCCTTCGCTGTCGACCCCGTCCAGCTTCAGCTTGCGATAGGCCGCGTCGACGTTGGAGCGCTGCTGGAAGCCGTAGGTCAGGCCGGCGGTGTGGCGCAGCAGGTCGATGATCCGCATCGGCTGATCGACCGGCCGGGTCAGGAAGGCGCCCGCCACGCCGGCCTGGAACACGCCGAGCGTCTTCCACGACGGGATGAACCGGTGCACCGGATCGTCCAGCGCGACCTTGCCCTCCTCGACCAGCATCATGAAGGCGATCGAGGTGATCGGCTTGGTCATCGAATAGATGCGGAACAGGCTGTCGGCCTGCAGCGGACGCCCGCGTTCCTTGTCGGCCGAGCCCAGGATCGTGGTGTGCGCCAATTGGCCGCGACGCCAGACCTGGACCAAGGCGCAGGGCAGCTTTCCGGGCGCGATGTAACGGTCCTGGACGAAGGCGTCGATGCGCTTCAGTCGGTCCGACGACAGACCCACGGCTTCAGGCGTGCTCAAGACGATATCCCTCCTGCGACGGACCGCCCGGACGATCGCGGGCGGGCGGCGTGCTTTTTCATTGGCGCGATCGAAGAGGCGGTACGTCGAAACCCGCCCTTTACCCGTTCGTGCGCATATCGATTGAAAACTAGGGAACGGGGATGGGCAAGCACTTGCGCGACGAGACCCCCGGCGGCCTCAGTATCGAGCAGGCCGCCGCCGACTGGTTCTTCGAGACCAGCCTCGACATGTTCGTGGTGCTGGAGGACGACGCGATCGTCCGCGTCAATCCGGCCTGGACCACCTTGACCGGCTGGACGCCCGACGAGACCCTGGGCCGCCCGATCCGCGACTTCTTCCACCTGCACGACACCGACACCATCCGCGGCATCGGCGCCACCCTGCGCGCCGAGGGCGAGGCCCGCTCCGAGCACCGCCTGGCCCGCAAGGGCGGCGGCTGGCTGTGGGTCCGCTCCCAGTCCAAGCTGCTGCCCGAGGCGTTCGGGCGCGAGGCGCTGCTGATCGTCTTCCAGGACTTCACCGAGGACCGCGCCCGCCGGATCGAGCGCCAGCAGTCCGAGCGCGCCAACGAGCTGCTGCGCAACACGGCGGGCGTCTATGTCTGGCGGTTCGACCCGCGCAAGGGCGTCTACATCTTCGAGCAGGACATCCCCACGCCCTCCTCGCCCCAGGGCGGGGTGCGGATCATGACGGTCCAGGAGATGACCGCCTCGACCCATCCCGAAGAGCGTCAGGCCGTCTGGGAAGCCTTCAGCCGGACCCTGGCCACGGGCGACCACCACATCCAGACCTATCGCTACCTCGATCCCTCCAGCCAGTCCTGGATCTGGATGCGGGCCGCCTGGCGCGGCGTGCGCGGCTCCAGCGCCAAGGCCTGGGACGTGATCGGCATCAGCCAGGACGTCACCGAGCTGGTGGCCACCCGAGACGCCGCCCTCGGCGCGGCCGAGGCCAAGTCGCAGTTCCTGGCCAATATGAGCCACGAGATCCGCACCCCGATGAACGGGGTGCTGGGCGTGATGCACCTGCTCAAGCGAGAGAAGCTGTCGGACGACGGCCGCCAGCTGCTGACCGAGGCCCTGGGCTGCGGCGCCATGCTGTCGGAGCTGCTGAATGACATCATCGACTTCTCGAAGATCGAGGCCGGCAAGCTGGAGCTGAATCCCGAGCCGATCGACCCGGCCGCCCTGCTGCGAAGCGTCGCCGACCTGCTGCGTCCCCAGGCCAAGCAGAAGGGCCTGAGCCTGACCGTCACCGTCGATCCCGGCATCGGCTGGGTCGGCGCCGATCCCCTGAGGCTGCGCCAGGGCCTGTTCAACCTGCTGGGCAACGCCGTGAAGTTCACGCTGGAGGGCGGCGTCGAGGCGCGCCTGACCACCGCCGGCCCGCCGGGCGCGCGGCGCCTGCGTTTCGAGATCCAGGACAGCGGCGTGGGCGTCGACCAGGCAACGGCCGAGGGCCTGTTCCAGCGCTTCAGCCAGGCCGACGGCTCGACCACCCGCCGCTTCGGCGGCGCGGGCCTGGGCCTGGCCATCACCCGGCGCCTGGCCATACTGATGGGCGGCGACGTCGGCTTCACCAGCCCGCCCGAAGGCGGCTCGCTGTTCTGGCTGGAGATCGCCGCCCCGCCCGCCTCCGAGGCCGCCGCGCCGATCGAGGCCGACACCGGCCTGCTGGCCGGGCTGCGCGTGCTGATCGTCGAGGACAACGCCACCAACCGCCTGATCGCCGGCCGGCTGCTGGAAGCCATGGGCGCGGTCGTCGAGACCGCCGAGGACGGCGTCCTGGGCGTCGAGGCCGTCGAACGCGGCGGTCCCGGCTACGACCTGATCTTCATGGACATCCAGATGCCGGGCATGGACGGTGTCGAGGCCACGCGGCGCATCCGCGCCCTGGGCGGCGAGGCGGGCGCGACCCCGATCATCGCCATGACCGCCAACGCCCTGGCCCACCAGCAGGCGTCCTATCTCGCCGCCGGCATGGACGGCGCGGTGGCTAAGCCCCTGTCGCCCGCCGCCCTGGTCCAGGCCATCGCCGCCGTGCTCGGCCAGACCGGCCGCGAAGAGCAGCTCCCGGAGCGGACTCCCCTGGCGTCCTAGACCTTCGAACCACCTCGCCGCCTCAATCCTGCAACACGCGCGCAAGATTCCGCGCCCACGAAAGCGGCGCCGAAGCGAGTCGCGCGCCTTGTCGTGAAGTCAGGGCTTCCTAAATTGGACCAGCGGGTCCAAGGGACGCGCGCGAGGCCGCGAACTAGGGGGCGACACATGGACGACGGCCGGATCGCGAGCCCCGCCACCGAGCGGTACGCGAAGAAGAAAGAGGCGATCCTCGCCGCCGCGACCGCCATCCTGAACCGTCAGGGCGTCAAGGGCATGACCCTGGCTGACGTGGCGGCCAAGGTCGGGCTGATCACCACCAGCGTCACCTACTACTACCGCAAGAAGGACGACCTGGCGGCCGCCTGCTTCATGCGCGGCCTGGAGCGCTTCGACGCCCTGGTCGGCGAGGCCGCCAAGGCGCCGGACGCGCCCAGCCGCCTGCTGGGCTTCCTGGACCTCTATCTGGACCTGAACCGCCGGGTGCGCCTGAGCGAGGCCGCGCCCCTGACCAGCTTCACCGAGATGCGGGCCCTGAAGGAACCGCTGCGCGGTTCGGTGCAGGGCGCGTTCAACGACCTGTTCCGCCGGGTGCGCGGCTTTTTCGAGGGGCCGGAGTTCGACCACCTCGACAAGCGCGACCGCAACGCCCGCACGCACCTGCTGCTGGAGCAGGTGTTCTGGTCGGGCTCGTGGCTGCGCCGCTACGACGTCGAAGACTATGGCCGCGTGCGCGACAAGATGTACGACATCCTGGTCCGCGGCCTGGCCCCGAAGGGCGTCGACGCCGGCGCGTCCTGGGCCCCGCTGGCCCTGCCCGACCCAACGCCGCAGTCGCCCGACGGCCAGGAATGGCGCGAGACCTTCCTGGTGGCCGCCACCCGGCTGATCAACCAGCGCGGCTATCGCGGGGCCTCGGTCGAGGACATCTCGGCCCAGCTGAACGTCACCAAGGGCTCGTTCTACCACCACCACGAGGACAAGGACGCCCTGGTGGTCGAGTGCTTCGAGCGCACCTTCGCCGTCACCCGCAAGGCCCAGGCCGACGCCCGCGCCCTGGCCGGGGACAGCTGGGGGCAGCTGTCGTCGGCGACGGCGGCGCTGGTCGCCTACCAGCTGTCGGACCACGGCCCGCTGCTGCGCGCCTCGTCGATGGGGGCCCTGCCGATCGAGATCCGCCACGAGATGGCCCAGGGCTACAATCGCGGCTCCGAGCGTTTCGCGGCGATCATCTCCGACGGCGTGGCCGAGGGCTCGATCCGGGCGGTGGACCCGATGATCGCGGCCCACATGATCAACTCGATGCTCAACGCCGCCGCCTCTTTGGGGGTCTGGGTCCCCGGCCTGGAGCGCGACGAAGCCGCCAGGCTGTTCGCCCGGCCGCTGCTGACGGGACTGTTTTCGCGGTAGAGCGTGGCAGCCGAAAGTGTGAGCGGTTTCGGCGCCTGCCACGCTCTAAAAGGCTCGAGCGGCTCGCCAAAAATAATCGCCGCGCCATGTCGCAAGGCGCGATCCCGGTTCGTCATTCCCAGGAAGGCCGAAGCGCGGACGTTCGCAAGGAACCCGCCGTCAACCGCCGGTGGGAAAAATTGCGATGACGCCCTGCCCTTTCATCTCGCCGCCTCCATACCCAACTGAAAGAACGTCGATCGGTCACCGTGGTCGGGCGGCCATTGTTCTTTGGGGATCGGCCATGAGCCTTCTGGCGATCGAGCGCAGGGCGGGCGCTCCGACGGTCTCGGCCATATCGCTAAGCGATTTGACTATTAAATTACTTAACAATATGGATCACCGCCATGACAGGCAGCGATCCCCATTGCGGACCGGGAGCGTGGCGCGGGCCGCCCACGCCCAGCGACCCGATCGCCCGGCGCCTGAAGACCATCTCGATGCTGACGCGCCAGATCGGTCGCAAGATCGGCGAGAGCCTGGGCGTCAACGTCACCGACATGGCCGCCCTGGAGCATCTGCTGAACAACGGGGCGATGACCCCCGGCCAGCTGGCCGCGCACCTGAAGGTGACCACGGCCGCCGCCACCCAGATCGTCGATCGCCTGGAGCGGGCCGGCCACGTCGCGCGGGAGCGGCGAGCCAACGACCGGCGCAAGATCTGCGTCATGCCCGTGCCGGCCTCGCTGGATCGGGCCTTCGCGCGACTGGCCCCGATGATCGACGGGCTGGACGGCGTCATCGCCGGCCTGTCGCCGGCCGAACGCCAGGTCATCGAACGCTTCCTGGACCAGGTCGTCGACGTCTACGGCGCGGTCGCCGGCCTTCCGCCACCGCCGGCCGCCCCGCCTCCCGATTGACCTAGATCCCGACCGCCCTCTCCCCTCGGCTCCCCCTGCAGGTGATTGTTGATGAGTGAAATCATGACCGGAGCGCGCGGACGCCCTCGGCCATCCCGAGCAGGCGCCTCGATCCTGGCCCTGGGCCTGGGCCTGGCGGGCCTGGCCGCGGCCGGCTGCGTGAACACCCCGCGCCCGACGCCCGACACCCGCCTGCCGGCCGCCTACGAGGCGCCCGCCGGGGCCGCCCAGACGGACCTGGACCACTGGTGGACCAGCTTCAACGATCCGCAGCTGACCAGCCTGGTCGAGACGGCGCTGGAGAAGGCTCCCGACGCCCGCACCGCCGCCGCGGTGCTGGACGAGGCCCGCGCCGTCCGCAAGGGCCAGGTGCGCCAGATCTGGATCCCCAATACGCCGTTGACCGGGAACGCGGGCCGCACGCACACCGAAATCCTCAGCCAGACCGTCCCAGCCGGCGGCATTCCCTTCACCCGGGGCGGCGACAGCGACAGCTACAACGCCAACTTCGACGTCAGCTGGGAGCTGGACCTGTTCGGCCGCAAGCGCGCCGGGCTGGGCGTGGTCAACAACGACTTCGCCGCCGCCCGGTTCGCCTACGAGGGCGCCCGCGCCTCGCTGGCCGCCAATGTCGCCCAGTCCTATTTCGAGGCCCGCGGCCTGGCCGTGCAGCTGGACGACGCCCGCCAGACCGAGCGCATCAACACCTCGCTGCGCGACTTCGCCGCCAAGAAGGCCCAGGCCGGCCTGATCGCCACCTCGGAAGCCGATCGCGCCGAGGCCGACCTGGCCGACACCCAGGCCCGCGCCGCCAACCTGGAAGCCCAGCTGGGCGCGGCCCGTCGCAGCCTGCTGATCCTGGTCGGGCGCGGGATCGACCCGCTGGCCAGCCTGCCGGTCGACGCCAGGCTGGACCTGGCCCCGCCCGTTCCCGCCGCCATCCCCGGCGACCTGCTGGGCCGGCGTCCGGACGTGCGCGAGGCCCAGGCCCGCCTGGCCTCGGCCTCCGGCACGCTGAAGGTCAACGAGCTGGCCCTGCTGCCGACCTTCAACATTACGCCCGGCGTCGGCCTGTCCAAGAGCGTGTCGCCCAGTTTCGGCGGCGGCAGCGGCACGAGCTCCACCTCTACCTCCACCTGGACCATCGGGGCCAATGTCTCGATCCCAGTGCTGAACATCCCCGCCCTGCTGGCCGACATCGACGCCCAGGACGCCCGCACCCGGCAGGCCGCCATCGCCTTCGAGAAGGCCGTGCAGACCGCCTATGGCGAGGCCGAGAACGCCATGCTGCAACTGGCCGCCGACCAGCGCCGCGTCGACCTGCTGACCGCCGGCGAGGCCCGCGCCCAGCGGGCCTACGAGGCCAACCGCAAGGGCTATGGCCTGGGCCTGATCGACCTGACCACCACCCTGCAGGCCGAGCAGTCCTGGCGCGCCTCGCGCACCGCCCTGACCGGCGCCCGGACCGACGCCCTGCTGCACGCCGTCCAGACCTACAAGGCGCTGGGCGGCGGCTGGTCGCCGGCCGCCACCCAAGTTTCCTCGAAATGAGACCCTCTCCCATGACGACCCGCACCGCGCTCGCCGCCATGATCCTGATCGCCGCGACAGGCCTGACCGCCTGCGGCGACAAGAAGGACAAGCCCGCCGCCCAGCCGGCCGCCGCCCAGCCGCGCGCCGTCAGCGTCGGCTCCGTCGAGACCCGGCCGCTGGGCGGCGGCGTCGAGGCCTCGGGCCAGCTGGTCTCGCGCGAGGAGGCCGCCGTCGGTTCCGAGCTCAGCGGCTACCGCGTGGCGCGCCTCTATGCCGACGAGGGCGACTGGGTCCGGGCCGGCCAGCCCCTGGCCCAGCTGGACGCCACCCTGCTGCGCGCCCAGGTCGACCAGCAGGCGGCCCTGACCGCCCAGGCCCAGGCCGAGGCCAAGCGCGTCGCTGGCCTCGACGGCCAGGGCGTGCTCAGCCAGGAGCAGATCGAGACCCGCCGCTACCAGGCCAAGGCCCAGGAGGCGGCGCTGAACGAGCTGCGCACCCGGGTCTCGCGGATGACCATCACCGCGCCCGTCGGCGGCCTCGTCCTGCAGCGGGGCGTGCAGCCGGGCCAGATCGCCGGCGGCGGGACCACACCCTGGTTCACCATCGCCCGCGACGGCCTGGTCGAGCTGGACGCCGAGGTCAACGAGGCGGACCTGGCCGGCATCCGCGCCGGCCAGCCCGTCCAGGTCAGCCTGCCCGGCGGCCAGTCGGTGTCCGGCGTCGTGCGCCTGGTCAGCCCGCGGGTCGACGGCAACAGCCGGTTGGGCAAGGTGCGGGTGCGCCTGCCCGTCCGGCCCGACCTGCGGCCCGGCGGCTTCGGCCGCGCCACCTTCGGGGCCTCGGGCGCGTCGGTGACCGCCCTTCCGGAAGCCGCGATCCGCTACGAGGCCGATGGCCTCTATGTGATGACCGTCGACGGCGCCAACCGCGCCCACCAGACGCCGGTGAAGATCGGCCAGAAGGGCGGCGGCTGGGCCCAGATCGTCCAGGGCCCGCCGGCCGGAACCCGGATCGTGCTCGGCGGCGCCTCGTTCGTCACCGACGGCGACGTGATCCGTCCCGCCGCCACGACCCAGCAGGCGGCCCGCTGATGGCTACTGAACACGAGACTGGCGAACACAAGACCGGCGAACTCCGCATTTCCGCCTGGGCGATCAAGAACCCGATTCCTGTCGCGGTCCTGTTCATCGCCCTGATCATCGCGGGGATCGGCTGCTATCTGGGCCTGCCCATCAAGCAGTTCCCCAATGTCGAATTCCCCGCCGTGACCGTGACGGTCACCCAGAGCGGCGCCGCGCCCGGCGAGATGGAGACCCAGGTCACCCGCCCCATCGAGGACGCCGTGGCCAGCATCTCCAACGTCAAGACCATCCGCTCGTCGGTGGTCCAGGGCGCCTCGACCACCACCATCGAGTTCAACCTCGGCGAGGACCTGCAGAAGGTCACCGACGAGGTGCGCTCCAAGGTCGACCAGACCCGCGCCGTCCTGCCCAAGGAGGTCGACGAGCCGATCGTCCAGCGCCTGGAAATCACCAGCGCGCCGATCATCACCTACGCCGTCTCGGCCCCGAACATGAGCGCCACCGAGCTGTCGTGGTTCATCGACGACAGCGTCACCCGCGCCCTGCAGGGCGAAAAAGGCGTGGCCCAGGTGGCCCGGGTCGGCGGCGTCGATCGCGAGATCAACGTGATCATCGATCCCGACCGCATGGCCAGCTTCGGCGTCACCGCCCCGCAGCTGAACCAGGCCCTGGCCAGCTTCAGCGTCGATGCTCCCGGCGGCCGCGCCAAGATCGGCGGCCGCGAGCAGACCCTGCGCGTCCTGGGCGCCGCCACCACGGTCGAACAGCTGCGCGCCATCACCATCCCGGTGTCCGGCGGCCGCTACGTGAAGCTGACCGACGTGGCCCAGGTCGGCCAGGGGGCCGAGGAAGAGCGCGGCTTCGCCCGGCTCGACGGCAAGCCCGTGGTCGCCTTCCAGGTGATGAAGACCCGCGACTCCAGCGACGTCGCCGTCGAGGACAACGTCAAGAAGGCCGTCGACGCCCTGCAAGCCAAGCAGCCGGGCGTGACCTTCGTGAAGATCTTCTCGACCGTCGACGAGACCCGCGCCAGCTTCGCGGCCACCGAGCACACCCTGCTGGAAGGCATGCTGCTGGCCTCGCTGGTGGTGTTCCTGTTCCTGCGCGAGTGGCGCGCCACCCTGATCACCGCGATCGCCATGCCGGTGTCGCTGATCCCCACCTTCGCGTTCATGGCGATCATGGGCTTCTCGCTGAACGTCGTGACCTTGCTGGCCCTGACCCTGGTCATCGGCATCCTGGTCGACGACGCCGTGGTCGAGATCGAGAATATCGAAAAGCGCGTCTCACGGGGACAGAGGCCGTTCCAGGCGGCCATGGAAGGCGCGGACTCCATCGGCCTGGCCGTCGTGGCCACCACCTTCACCATCGTGGCGGTGTTCGTGCCGGTGTCCTACATGCCCGGCACGCCCGGCCAGTTCTTCAAGGAATTCGGCCTGACCGTCGCCGTGGCGGTGCTGTTCTCGCTGGTCGTCGCCCGCCTGCTGACGCCCCTGCTGGCCGCCTATTTCCTCAAGCCGTCCAAGGATCCGCATCCGCGGCGCGAATTCCAGGGCTTCTATCGCGGCGTGCTGGACTGGTCGCTGGACCACCGCTTCCTCAGCATCGTCATCGGCACGGTGATCCTGATCGGCTCGTTCGCCCTGGCCGGCCTGCTGCCCACGGCCTTCCAGCCCGCCGGCAACGCCAACTACTACTATCTGACGGTCCAGGGCCCTCCTGGAGCGACCACGGCCGACATGGAGCGCACGGTCCAGTCGGTGACCACCATGTTCCGCAAGCGCCCCGAGACCGCCCACGTCTTCGCCCAGGTCGGGTCGAACATCGGCAGCGGCTGGGGCGGCCAGAGCGGGGCCGACCTGCGCGACGCCACGATCACCATCGTGCTGAACGGCAAGCGCGACATGACGGTGACGCAGATCAAGCAGGCGGTGCGCAACGACCTGCACGACATCCCCGACGCCCGCGTCAACCTGCTGGGCGACTGGGGCACGTCCGAGGTCCAGACCATCCTGATCTCCGACGACGGCCCGCTGCTGGAGCGCACCGCCGCCCGGATCGAACGCGAGATGCAGAAGCTCTCCACGGTGGCCGATCCGCGTCCGTCCTCGCCGCCCAGCGGTCCGGAGATCGTCATCCGGCCCAAGCCCGACGAGGCCGCGCGCCTGGGCGTCAGCGCCGCCGACATCGCCGCCATCGCCCGCGTGGCCACGGTCGGCGACATCGACGCCAACGTCGCCAAGATGACCCAGGGCGAACGGCGGATCCCGATCCGCGTGCGCCTGCCGGCCGAGACCCGCGCCGACCTCGACGCCCTGGGCGCCCTGCGCATCCCCACGGCCAGCGGCGGCACGACCCGGCTGGACACCGTGGCCGACCTGTCGTTCCAGGCCGGCCCGGCCAAGATCGACCGCTTCGCCCGCAAGCGCCAGGTGACCATCGAGGCCGACCTGGCCAACGGCGCCCAGTTGGGCCAGGCCATGGGCGAGGTGGGCAAGCTGCCGACCATGAAGAACCTGCCGCCCAGCGTCGGGCCGGCCACGGCCGGCGACCAGGAGGCGTTCGTCGAGCTGTTCACCGGCTTCGCCATCGCCCTGCTCTCGGCGGTCGGCCTGGTGTTCGGCGTGCTGGTGCTGCTGTTCCGCAGCTTCTTCAAGCCGATCACCATCCTGTCGGCCCTGCCCCTGGCGATCGGCGGGGCGTTCTTCGCCCTGCTGGTCACCGGCCAGTCGCTGTCGATGCCGTCGCTGATCGGCTTCCTGATGCTGATGGGCCTGGCGGCCAAGAACTCGATCCTGCTGGTCGAGTACGCCATCGAGCAGGAGCGGGCCGGCATGAGCCAGCGCGAGGCCATCCTCGACGCCTGTCACGAGCGGGCCCGGCCGATCATCATGACCACCCTGGCCATGATGGCCGGCATGCTGCCGACCGCCCTGGGCATCGGCACCGGCTCGGAGTTCCGCCAGCCGATGGCCGTGGCGGTGATCGGCGGACTGATCACCTCGACCGTGCTGTCCCTGGTGCTGGTGCCGGTGGTCTACGAGATCGTCGACGACATCGAGCGCTGGCTGACCCCCAAGCTCTCGCGCATGACCACCCCGCGCGAGGCCGAGGGGACGCTGTCGCCGGTCGACCGCCTGTGATGAAGCCGGCGTCGTCCGTCCGTTCGTGACGGACGGCGCCGAGCCGTCCTAGCGCTTGCTGTCGTCCAGCAGCGAGCCCACCACCGGGGCGTCCGGGGCCTTGGCGCTGATCGGCTCGCACCAGGGGAAGCGGCTGTCGCGGCCGGTGCTGCGCCGGCTGGCCAGGCCGGTCTCGAACATCAGCTGGCCTAGGTCCACGCCGTCCAGCTGGACCACGGCCAGCTCGCGATGGAACTCGTCGAAGCCGCCGGTCGGCTGGACGGTCACGTCGCGCGCCTCGTGCATGCGCTGGCGCACCCACTGCGTGGCCTGCTTGGCGGCGGCGGCCTCGGCCCAGCACCGGGCGTCGGGTACGCCCTGGGGCGCGTAGGCGTTGGCCAGGCGCACGTGCTTGCCGTCGATGACCAGGGCGTCGGCGCTGAGCACCCGCACGCGATCGCCCAGGCCGGGCGGAACGTCCAGCGTGGACGGCGGATCGGGCGTCTTCTGGCAGGCGGTCGTCAGGACGGCCAGGGCCAGCACGATATGGCGTTTGCGGATCAAGAGCTCACCCCGAATTCGGACACCAGGATAACGTGTTCGTCCGGAGCCGTGAACCGGTGAAGGCATTCCCCCGGGTGAGCCACCAAAGCAAAAGGCCCCGGAGATCGCTCTCCGGGGCCTTCGCTTGGTCAGCCAGTCGCTGAGATCGGATCGATTACTCGACGATCTTGGCCACGACGCCGGCGCCGACGGTGCGGCCGCCTTCACGGATGGCGAAGCGCAGCTTCTCTTCCATGGCGATCGGGGTGATCAGCTCGACGTCCAGCTCGGCGTTGTCGCCCGGCATGATCATTTCCACGCCTTCGCGCAGCTTGATGATCCCGGTCACGTCCGTGGTGCGGAAGTAGAACTGCGGGCGGTAGTTGGTGAAGAACGGGGTGTGACGGCCGCCTTCTTCCTTGGTCAGGATGTAGGCTTCGGCCACGAACTTGGTGTGCGGGGTGATCGAACCCGGCTTGCACAGCACCTGGCCGCGCTCGACGTCTTCGCGCTTGGTGCCGCGCAGCAGCACGCCCACGTTGTCGCCGGCTTGACCTTGGTCCAGCAGCTTGCGGAACATTTCAACGCCCGTGCAGGTCGTCTTCTGGACCGGACGGATGCCGACGATCTCGACTTCCTCACCGACCTTGACGATGCCGCGCTCGACGCGACCGGTGACCACGGTGCCGCGGCCCGAGATCGAGAACACGTCTTCCACCGGCATCAGGAACGGCAGGTCGATCGGACGATCGGGCTGCGGGATGTAGGCGTCGACCGTGGTCATCAGTTCCAGGATCGACTGCTCGCCGATGATCGGGTCGCCGCCGTCGATCGCCACCTTGGCCGAGCCCTTGGTGATCGGGATGTCGTCGCCCGGGAAGTCGTACGACGAAAGCAGCTCGCGCACTTCCATCTCGACCAGCTCGAGCAGCTCGGCGTCGTCGACCAGGTCGACCTTGTTCATGTACACGACCAGGGCCGGCACGCCGACCTGACGGGCCAGCAGGATGTGCTCGCGGGTCTGCGGCATCGGGCCGTCAGCGGCCGAAACCACCAGGATCGCGCCGTCCATCTGCGCCGCGCCCGTGATCATGTTCTTCACGTAGTCGGCGTGGCCGGGGCAGTCGACGTGGGCGTAGTGACGGTTGGCCGTCTCATATTCCACGTGCGCGGTGTTGATCGTGATGCCGCGGGCCTTTTCTTCCGGCGCCGCATCGATGTCGGCGTAGTTCTTGGCCGTCGCGCCGCCCGACTTGGCCAGCGTGATGGTGATCGCCGCCGTCAGCGTCGTCTTGCCGTGGTCAACGTGACCGATCGTGCCGATGTTGCAGTGCGGCTTAGTGCGTTCGAACTTTTCCTTGGCCATCTTCTTAGCTCCAGGACCCCAGAGGGGCCTTCAATGGTTGGACTTCTGGGGTGGTAGACGGGTGGGTTCGACAGAACCCACCCTATTTCCCGTCGTACGCTTTTTCCGGGGAAAAAGCTTACGCGTACTTCTTGATCACTTCGTCGGCGACGTGTTGCGGCACCGGCTCGTAGTGGTCGTACTGCATGGTGAACTGGGCGCGGCCCTGAGACATGCCGCGCAGGGTGTTCACGTAGCCGAACATGTTGGCCAGCGGCACGAAGGCGTTCACCACCGTGGCGTTGCCGCGCATGTCCTGGCCCTGGATCATGCCACGACGACCGTTCAGGTCGCCGATGACCGAACCCAGGTACTCTTCCGGCGTCACGACCTCGACGGCCATGATCGGCTCGAGCAGCTTGGGGGCGCCCTTTTCACGCAGTTCCTTGAAAGCGGCGCGCGAAGCGATTTCGAAGGCCAGGACCGACGAGTCGACGTCGTGGTACTTGCCGTCGGTCAGGGTCGCCTTGAAGTCGATCAGCGGGAAGCCGGCCAGCAGGCCGTTGTCCTTGACCGATTCCAGGCCCTTCTGGACGCCCGGGATGTATTCCTTCGGCACCGCGCCGCCGACGATCGCGCTTTCGAACACGAAGCCCGAACCCGGCTCGCCCGGCTCAAACGTGATCATGACGCGGGCGAACTGGCCCGTACCGCCGGTCTGCTTCTTGTGGGTGTAGTCGATCTCGGCGCGCTTGCCGAGGGACTCGCGATAGGCCACCTGCGGCGCGCCGATGTTGGCTTCGACCTTGTAGGTCCGCTTCAGGATGTCGATCTTGATGTCCAGGTGCAGTTCGCCCATGCCCTTCAGGATCGTCTGGCCGCTTTCGAAGTCGGTCGAGACGGTGAAGGACGGATCCTCGGCGGCCAGCTTGGCCAGGGCGACGCCCAGCTTTTCCTGGTCGGCCTTGGACTTGGGCTCGACGGCGATCTCGATGACCGGAGCCGGGAATTCCATGCGCTCCAGGATCACCGGCGACTTCAGGGGATCGCACAGGGTGTCGCCCGTGCGGGTTTCCTTCAGGCCGGCCAGGGCGACGATGTCGCCGGCATAGGCTTCCTTGATGTCTTCGCGGTTGTTGGAGTGCATGAGCAGCATGCGGCCGACGCGCTCGCGCTTGTCGCGCGTGGCGTTCAGCAGGCTCATGCCGGTTTCCAGCTTGCCCGAATAGATGCGGCAGAAGGTCAGCGAACCGACGAAGGGGTCGTCCATGATCTTGAACGCCAGAACCGACAGGGGCTCTTCGTCCGAAGCGTGACGCACGACTTCTTCTTCGGTCTTGAAGTCGATGCCCTTGGTCGGCGGGATGTCCACCGGCGAGGGCAGGTAGTCGACGACGGCGTCCAGGAGCGTCTGCACGCCCTTGTTCTTGAAGGCCGAGCCGCAGAGGATCGGATAGAAGGCGCCGGTCAGCACGGCCTTGCGGATGCACTTCTTCAGCACGGCTTCCGAGGGCTCTTCGCCGCCCAGATAGGCTTCCATGGCTTCGTCGTCGAGTTCGACGGCCGCTTCCACCAGGTAGGCGTGGGCTTCCTTGGCCTTGTCCAGCAGGTCGGCGGGGATCTCTTCGTCGCGGAAGTTGGCGCCCAGGGCGTCGTTGTCCCAGATGACGGCCTTCATGCGGACCAGGTCGACCAGGCCGCTCAGCGAGGATTCCGAACCGATCGGGAACTGGATCGGAACGGCCTTGGCGCCCAGGCGGTCACGGATCGACTCGACCGACTTGTCGAAATCGGCGCCGATCTTGTCCATCTTGTTGACGAAGACGATCCGCGGAACCTTGTACTTGTCGGCCTGGCGCCAGACGGTTTCGGTCTGCGGCTCGACGCCGGCGTTGCCGTCCAGGACCGTCACGGCGCCATCGAGGACGCGCAAGCTGCGCTCGACTTCGATCGTGAAGTCGACGTGTCCGGGGGTGTCGATGATGTTGAGGCGCTTGTCTTTCCAGAAAGCGGTCGTCGCGGCCGACGTGATGGTGATGCCGCGCTCTTGTTCCTGGTCCATCCAGTCCATGGTGGCGGCGCCGTCGTGGACTTCGCCGATCTTGTGCGACTTACCCGTGTAATACAGGATCCGCTCGGTCGTCGTCGTCTTTCCGGCGTCGATGTGCGCCATGATGCCGAAGTTGCGGTAGTCTTCGATTTTATGCTGGCGGGCCATGGATCTAGCTCTGCGTGACAGCCCGGCCCCAAGCTGGGGCAGGGACATTTAAACGTGCGGCGCGGGCGGTTTATCTCAAACCGCCCGCGCCTGAAAGAGTGCTGGTAAGAAAGCTTACCAGCGGTAGTGCGAGAACGCCCGGTTGGCTTCGGCCATCTTGTGGGTGTCTTCGCGCTTCTTCACCGCGGTGCCGCGGTTGTTGGAGGCGTCGAGCAGCTCACCGGCCAGCTTTTCGGTCATGGTGTTTTCGCCACGCTTGCGGGCGGCGGTCACCAGCCAGCGGATGGCGAGGGCGCGGCGACGGTCCGGACGGACTTCCACCGGCACCTGGTAGGTGGCGCCGCCGACGCGACGCGACCGGACTTCGATCGCCGGGGCGACGTTGTCCAGGGCGGAGTGGAAGGTCTCAAGCGGACCTTGGTCCTTGCGCTTGTTTTCCAGGATGTCGAAAGCACCGTAGATGATGTTTTCGGCGACGGCTTTTTTGCCCTCGTACATCACGTAGTTCATGAACTTCGTGACGATCAGATCTCCAAACTTGGGATCCGGCAGGACTTGGCGTTTCTCGGCGCGACGGCGGCGGGACATACTTCTTCTTCCTTACTTCGGACGCTTGGCGCCGTAGAGCGAACGACGCTGCTTACGATCCTTGACACCTTGGGTGTCGAGGACGCCGCGCAGGATGTGATAACGGACGCCGGGCAAGTCCTTGACGCGGCCGCCGCGGATGAGCACCACCGAGTGCTCCTGCAGGTTGTGGCCTTCGCCCGGGATGTAGCAAACGGCTTCGATGCCGGTGGTCAGACGGACCTTGGCGACCTTACGCAGAGCCGAGTTCGGCTTCTTCGGGGTCGTCGTGTAGACGCGCGTGCAAACGCCGCGGCGTTGGGGGCAGCCCTTCAGGGCGGGCACCTTGTTCCGGACCGGCTTAGGCTGGCGCGGTTTGCGGATGAGCTGGTTGACGGTAGGCATTAAGTCTCTGCTCTGATGGAAGCGTGTGCCTTTCGGCCGAAGCGCTTCAGGGTCCTTGTCGTTTTTATTCCGGCTTTCTCGGCCCCGGACGGGGACCTGATAAACACGAAACTCGCCGGGACGCGGGCAGCGTTCCGGCGGGCTGATCCGTCGGGTAAGGGACGGGCGCTCATCAGGACGGACAGGGTCCGCCTCGAAAAGAGCGCGGAAACTACTCGCGAACGCATCCGACGTCAATGCCGAGTCAAATCGCGGGTTTGCGTCGGTTAATGGTCCCCTAACGGCCACGCTTTCGCCACCTGGGGTGGCAAGCGTGAGCGCCGTCTCCCCACCTGCCCACGAGCCCGCCTTGCGCCTGTCCAAGACCCGTCGCGAGCGCCTGGAGCGCGGTACGATCCTGGCCGCCGCCGTGGGGCTGCACGTCCTGGTGCTGTTCCTGCTGGCCCGCCCGGTGATGTTGGCCTTCCCTGATCGCTCAAGGGGCGAGGGCGCCATCGACCTGACGCTGGATCGGGCCCGGCGGCCGACGAGACCGGCGGCGCGATCCGAAGCGACCGCCTTCGTCCCGCGCCGTTCCATCCTCTCCGCGCCCTCGACCGTAGAGACCCTGCCCGTGGAGCCCGCGCCGCCCGCTCGCCTCGCCGGCCCGGCCGCCACCGCGCCAGGCCCGCGCGGCGACCTGGCCGCCGCCCTGAGGGCCGGCGGCTTCGGCTGCGAAAACCAGCGCGAGGCCAGCCTGTCGCCGGAGGAACGCGCCCGCTGCCAGGAGAAGCTCGGCGCCCTGGCCTTGAAGGCCCCGCCGCTCTCCGCTCCCATAGATCCGGCCAAGCGCGCCTATTACGACGCCGTCGCCGAGGCCTACAAGAATCGCGGGCAGCCGGTCCCGCTCAACGCGCGGGGCGGAAACGGCATGTTCGATGTCAACGACAGCGTCTTTCCAGGCCACGGCCCGCGCGTGGGCTGCTCGGTGAAGTTCGGACCCAACGCCTACAAGGCGCCCAAGGGACCGCCCAACGCCCTGCGCGCCGGTCCCTGCTTCATCCAGCCGCCGAACGGGTCGCTGAGTCCCGAAGTCGACATCCCAAAACCCTACTAGCGTGGGCGATCGCCCCTCCCATCTAACGTTCAGCGGCCATGGTTTCGCCACCTGACGTGGCAAACCTCGCGCCCTCACTGTTCCTGTCGAGCTTGTTCTTGTCCCCATCGGCGGCGCGCAAAACCCGGTTGAGAAACGGCGCCGTCCTTTGCGGGTCGCTGGTGCTGCACGCCGTGATCCTGGCCGTCCTGGGGTGGCCGGCGGCGACCCGCTTCCAGGACCGGTCGAACGACGAGGACGCCATCAGCGTCACCCTGGACCGCGAGCGCGTCCCGCGCCGGCCGACGCCTGAAGTCCCGGTCAGTCCCGATCGCGCCGCGGCGGCTTCGCCGGTCCAGCCGCGCGCGCCACGCCGGGTCGCGCCCTCCTGGATCCAGCCGCTGGGCGTCGCCCCGGTTCCCGGTCCGCCCGCGCCGGCCAACCGCGCCACGGGCGTCCATCCCGCGCCCCTGCCCGAAGGGCCGCGCGGCGACCTGCGCACCGCCTTGCGCGGCAGCAGCGCCGGCTGCGCCAACGCGCGGGCCGTCGGCCTCAACCGGCGTGAGCAGGAGCATTGCGACGAGGCGTTCGGGGCGAAGGTCCGCAACGCGCCGGTCTATGACGCGCCGATGGATGCGGCCAAGCGGCGGGACTTCGACACCCAGGCGCTGAGGCAGGAGGCCGACCGCGCCTATCGCGACGCCCCGAGCGTCGGGGTGGATCACCGCAACCGCGACAATCCGGGCAAGGGCAAGGACATCCCCTGGGTGCTGGGCGCCGAGCAGGACGGGCTGGGCCGGTCGCTCACGCCCGAGCAGCAGGCGCTCAGGCGGCTGGACGATGCGCGGAAGGCCGACGCGCGTCGAAAGAAGGCCGAGCGCCAGAACGATCAGCGCTAGCCGCCCCGACCTTGAAATGGCTGATCAGGGCGGCCAGCCCCTCGACCTCGCGCACCAGGGTCAGGCTGTCGGCGGCCGAACGGTTGACCATGGCGGCGTTCTTCTGGGTGGCCTGGTCCATGTGGCTGACGGCGATATTGACCTCCGACAGGCCCGAGGCCTGCTCGGCGGCCGAGGCGGCGATCTGGCCGATGACGCCGTCGATGGCGCCGACCTGGCCGGCGATCTTCTGCAGGGCCTCGCCCGTGCGGCCCACCAGCAAGACGCCGGCCTCGACCTGGCGGGCGGAGTCGGCGATGTGGACCTTGATCTCCTTGGCGGCGTCGGCCGAGCGCTGGGCCAGGGCCCGGACCTCCTGGGCCACGACCGCGAAGCCGCGTCCCGCGTCGCCCGCGCGCGCGGCCTCGACCCCGGCGTTCAGGGCCAGCAGGTTGGTCTGGAAGGCGATCTCGTCGATCACCCCGATGATCTGGGCCACCTGGTGCGAGGAGGCCTCGATGCCGCCGATCGCCTGGATGGTCTCTTCGACCACGGTGCGCGAGCGGCCGGCCTCGGCCTGGGCCTGGCCGACCGCCTCGCGGGCGCCGCGAGCGCCGTCGGCGGCCACCCGGACGGCGTTGGTGATCTCGGTCAGGGCGGCGGCGGCCTCTTCCAGGCTGGCGGCCTGCTGTTCGCTGCGGGCCGACAGGTCGCCGGCCGCGCCGGCGATGCCGTTGGCGCCCGAGGTCAGGCCGCCCACGGCGGAGATCACCGCGCCCATCGCCCGTTCCAGGCGCTCGACGGCCTGGTTGAAGTCGGCGCGAAGGCGCTCGTAGTCGGGCGCGAAGGCCTCGGTCAGGCGGACGGTCAGGTCGCCGGCCGACAGCCGGTCCAGGCCGTGGGCCAGGCGCGACACGACCTGGGCCTGCTGTTCGGCCTGCTGCTGGTCGCGATCGGCCGACTGGCGGCGCTCGGCCTCGGCGGCTTCACGATGGGCTTGCGCCTGCGCCTCGATACGGCCCTTCTCGCGGGCCTCGTCGCGGAAGGCGTGGACCGCGTCGGCCATCAGGCCGATGTCGTCGCGGCGGCCGGCGAACGGCAGGGCCACCGACAGGTCGCCGCCCATCACCCGCTTCATGGCGTCACGCAGGTCGCGCAGGGGCGACAGCTGGCGGCGGACCACGGCCACCGAGGCCGCGACGCCCAGGCCGGCCAGCACCGCGCCGGCCACGGCCAGCCCGATCAGCTGGCGATAGACCGGCTGGAAGTAGTCTGCCTTGGCCACGCCGACATAGAGGATGCCGATCACCTCGCCCGAGGCGTTCTTGATCGGGTCGTAGGCGGCGAAATAGGGCTTGCCCAGGACCTTGGCCTCGCCGCGATAGGGTTCGCCCCGCCCCAGCACCGCGTCATGGACCGGGCCCTTGGCCAGGGTGGTGCCCAGCCCGCGGCTGCCGTCCGGCTTCTGGACATTGGTGGCGATGCGTGTGTCGCCCAGGAAGATGGTCATCGTGCCGCCGACCAGGTCCTTGACGTGGTCGACCGTGGCGATGTCGCCATTCAGGGCCTTGCCGCCCACCGTCAGCTTGTCGCCGTCGCGCGCGAAGACGGCGTCCTGGCCGCCCACCGCGTCCCAGGCCACGCGCATGCTGGCCTCCTGCTGGGCGACCGCCTGCGACTTGGCGAAGTCCAGCGAGTTCTTGCCGACGATGGCCAGCAGGGCCAGCAACAGGGTCATGAAAGCCGCGACGACGGTCAGGCTGACCTTGGTGGAGATGTCGGAACGCATGCGGGCGCCAATGTCTGGGGAATCCTGATCCTTGTTTGCATCGCAACATCTCAAGCAAGGCTTAACCTTGCGGCCGATTGATCGCTCAAACGAAACCGCGACGTTGCGCCGCACCCGCCAAGCGATCAGGCGACCCCGGCCGGCGTGGCGTTCCAGGCGGCCGTGGCCAACGTCGTCGGCGAATAGTCGCCGAACGCCCAGCGCAGCGGCAGGGCGGCGGGGCGGCGCCAGGCGTGCTCGACGCTGAACCGCCACTGGCGCTGGACGCCCTCGGGCCATGCGCCGGCGGGCGGCTCCCAGTCGATCTCGACCCGGCCCTGCAGGTGCAGCAGGTCGCCGGTCGCGAAATCGACGAACAGCAGGGCCGCGCGGGGGTCGAGCACCAGGTTGCCCAGGGTGTTGAAGAACCGGTTGCCCCGGAAGTCGGGGATGGTCAGCACCTCGCCCGCCACCTTGACGAAGCCCGGCAGGCCGCCCCGGTGCGAGATGTCGACGCCGCCGTTGTCACCCCCGGCGTTGGTGGCCACGAACATCGTGTCCGCCCGGGCGATCTGGGCCAGGGCCTCGGGCGTCGGGAAAGCGATCGCCTCGGCCGGCACAACCGAGGCGGGCCCGGGCGCCACCGCGCGGGTCTGGATGTATTGCGGGCAGTTGCCGAAGCTCTGCAGCACCCGGAGCGTCAACCCGCCCTGCCCGGCCGCGGTGATCAGGCCGTTGGCGCGATTGCGGCGACGGGTCGCGAAATCCAGGCCCAGGGCGCCGAACGGTCGGCCGGCGACGAACAGCCCGGCGCCGGGCTCGCCCGGGCGGGGCAGGGCCGCGGCGGTCAGGGTGGTGGGATCCGGGCTGCGGACGAAGCCGGGAGGTCCGGTCAGCACCGTGGCCACGGGCCAGCCGTCGGCGTCGGTGGTGGCGATGAACAGGTAGGGCAGCAGGGCGAAGAAGTCGCGGTGCTGGTCGGGCATGAACGGCCGGATGCCGGTCGCTCCGGGCGTCCCGACGCCCGCCAGCGCCTGGGCGGCCCGTTCGCCGGCGTGGAAGGGACCGTCCATCTCACGCCGCCGCGAAGTCGGGCATCGGCCGGAACCAGGGCTGGGCCTCGACCCGCGCCAGCCAGGCGCGCACGGCCGGATAGGGCGCAAGCTCGACGCCGCCGTCCGGGGCGTGGGCGACATAGGAGTAGCAGGCGAGGTCGGCGATCGTGACGTGGTCGGCGGCCAGGAAGGCGCGGCCCGCCAGGTGGCCGTCCATGAAGGCTAGCACCCGGGCGGCGATGCGCGCGGCCCGGGCCGGGTCGTCGGGAAAGCCGAACAGGGCGATCATCCGGGCGATGGCCGGGCCATGCATGACCTCGCCGGCGGCGATCGACAGCCAGCGCTGGACGCGGGCGGCGGCGACCGGTTCCTGCGGCAGCCATCCGGCGTCGGGCGCGTAGCGGCGGGCCAGGTAGACCAGGATGGCGTTGCTGTCGGCCAGGGTCAGGTCGCCGTCCTGCAGCACCGGGATCTGGCCCAGAGGATTGAGAGCCAGGAAGGCGGGCGAGGCGCGGACGTCCTTGGGCGCTTCGGCGAAACGCCAGGCCAGGCCCAGGGCGTTCAGCATCAGGCCCACCCGATGGGTGTGGCCCGACAAGGCCGTGCCGTGCAGGACGATGGCGGTGTCGGACATCGAAGCTCTCCCCTAGGTGCGAGCGACATATTCGCCATTGCGTCGAACGAAATGAATTGAGCAAATCGGCAAGGCATAATTGCGGATGTCGGAATGGATCGGCTCGACGAACTGGCCCTGCTGGTGGCGATCATCGACACCGGGTCGCTGGCCGCCGCCGGGCGCAGGCAGCGGCGCTCGCCCGCCGCCATGACCCGGGCCCTGGCGGCGCTGGAAGAGCGGATGGGCGCACGGCTGATCGAGCGGACCACTCGCCGCCTGGCCCCGACCGAGGCCGGTCGCGACCTGGCCGAGCGGGCCCGGCGGCTGCTGGCCGACTACGAAACCGCCCTCCAGGCCCCCGCCCCCGACGCGGTGCGCGGCACGCTGCGGATCACCGGCCCGACGGTGTTCGGCAGCCGCCACCTGACCCCGGTCGTCGCCGACTTCCTGGCCCAGCATCCGGGCGTCCAGGCCGACCTGACCCTGCACGACCGTAACCTGGACCTGATCGAGGGCGAGCTGCACGTGGCCCTGCGCATCGGGCCGCTGGCCGATTCCAGCCTGATCGTCCGCAAGCTCGGCCAGGTGCGCCGGCTGGTGGTGGCCGCCCCCGACTACCTGGCCCGGCGCGGAACGCCGCTGGAACCCGCCGACCTGGCCGGGCACGACGTGATCCTGACCACCGTGGTCTCGGCCTCGCCGGAGTGGCGGTTCGAGAAGCAGGGCAAGGCGCGGGCCGTGCGGCTGGAGCCCCGGCTGCGGGTGAACAATGTCGAGGCGGCCCTGGCGGCCATGCTGGCCGGACGCGGCGTCGGCCGGGCGCTGTCCTACCAGGTGGCGCAGGACCTAGCGGCCGGGCGGCTGGTCCGCCTGCTGCCCGACTTCGAGCCCCCGCCCCTGCCGGTGCAACTGGTCACGAAGGGCGGACGCTTCATGCCGCCGCTGGCGCGGGCGTTTCTCGACTTCGCGGGGCCGAGGCTGGAGCGGCTGGCGGTGCTGCGGGGATAGTGGGCGCGGCTGCCCCCCTCCGCCACGATGCGTATCCGCATCGCGCCATCTCCCCCGCTTTGCGGGGGAGGAGAAGTCAGCGCCGCATCTTCCTCACCCGTGAAACGGGGGAGGTGGCATGGCGCGAATACGCGACATGACGGAGGGGGCGTCCGGCGCCCCCTCCCCCCTCCGTCGGCTTCGCCAACACCTCCCCCAGAGGGCAGGGGAATCGCATATGGATTTTTGATCCGAACGGGATTCTGAGGGTGTCTGCTTTGTGAGGCGGAGGCTCTGGGATGGAGACGTTCACATCCTGCTTTTCGGTGGTGGAGGATCC
>Ga0102590_1001824_pt1 | contig 28837 bp, 25 predicted proteins | sample AraplaMF_Col_mMF_FD_76859 | JGI IMG/M metagenome (GOLD analysis project Ga0102590, IMG submission 76859) | Arabidopsis root microbial communities from the University of North Carolina, USA - plate scrape MF_Col_mMF | ecosystem: Host-associated > Plants > Roots > Endosphere | place: USA... | reverse complement strand
AAGTTCGAGGTGATCGAACGCCCGCACCGGCTCGTCTTCCTCTTCTCGGCCGATCCGGCGGAGGACGGGGAATGGAGCCGTGTCGCGATCGACATCGTCCCCACGCACGCGGGCTTGGTGCCGACCATGATCTACGCGTTGCTCGACCATCCGAGGTTGCGGGACTTCGACTTATCGAGCCTGGAAACGGTATTCTACGGTTCGGCGTCCATCTCGCCGCAGCGCCTGCGTGACGCGATCGCTCACTTTGGGCCGATATTTTTCCAGTTCTATGGCCAGACCGAAGCGCCGCTATCGGTCACGGTTCTCCGTCGGCATGAACACACCCCCGATGATCTGCAGCGGCTCGCCTCGTGCGGGCGTCCGGTCCCCTGGGTGCATGTCGCACTGCTGGGGCCTGACGACGACGAGGTGCCCGATGGCGAACCGGGTGAGATCTGCGTGCGCGGACCCCTCGTGGCCGCGGGGTATCTGAACAAGCCCGAGCAAACCGCAGCGGCGTTTGCCGGTGGATGGCTGCATACCGGAGACGTCGCGATCCGCGACAAGGGCGGCTACCTGCGGATCGTCGACCGGAAGAAAGACATGATCATCACCGGCGGCTTCAATGTCTATCCTCGCGAAGTCGAAGACGTGATCGCCGCGCATCCCGGCATTGCGATGGTATCGGTGATCGGTGTCGCGGACGAAAAGTGGGGCGAAGCCGTCAAGGCCGTCGTGGTGCTCCACGAGGGGGAGACCGTGGACGAGCAGACGCTCACCGCGCTTGTCCGGGAAAAGAAGGGGCCGATCCATGCTCCAAAATCGATCGACTTCGTCGATTCGATGCCGCTCACGCCTCTGGGAAAAATAGACAAGAAAGCGCTTCGTCTGAGCTATCGGCAGTAGGGTCGCTATGAGGCCGGGACGGCGCGCATGGGTCATGCTGCGAGCAAAGCGCGCGCCCAGAGTTGGACATGAGGCGGCTGCGTTCGGGAGGAAAGACTTGCCTGGAAGACTTGAGGATAAAGTTGCGTTCATTACCGGCATTGGATCTTCCGGCCCTGGCTGGGGTACCGGCAAGGCAATCGCTGCAACGTTCGCGGCGGAAGGAGCGTCGGTATTCGGCCTCGACAAGAGCGAGCAGGCCGCTGCGGAGACCAAGGCCATCATCGAGCAAGGCGGCGGACGCTGCACGGTGTTTCAAGGAGACGCGACCTCCGCCGCGGACGTCGGCCGGGCCGTGGATCTGTGCGCCGGCATCTATGGCCGCGTCGATATCCTGGTCAACAATATCGGCATCGGCGCGCCCGGCGGCGTGGTCGAGCAATCGGAAGAATCGTGGGACGAGGTGTTCGCGGTGAACCTGAAGAGCGCGTTCCATACCTGCAAGCGATGCATCCCGCTGATGATCGACGGCGGCGGGGGTGCCATCGTGAACATTGCATCCATTGCCGCCGTGCGTTGGGTCGGCGTGCCGATGATTTCATATGCGAGCTCGAAGGCGGCGATGATTCAAATGACGAAGCATATCGCGCTTCAGCATGCGCGCCAGAAGATCCGGGCCAACGTCATTCTGCCGGGGCTGATTCACACGCCCATGATCGTCGAGCCATTGACGAAGCACTACGGTGCCGACGTGCCGCGGCTGCTGGATATCCGCGATAAGGCCTGTCCGGGCGGCAAGATGGGCGACGCACATGATGTCGCGTATGCGGCGCTCTATCTCGCCTCGGACGAAGCCAAATTCGTCAGTGGCGCGGAATTGACCGTCGACGGCGGCATTTGCAATCAGGTGGCCGCGCCCGAGGACTCGTTGAATGCCGCGAATGATGGGCGTGCGGCGGCTGCGGTCAGGCAATGAAGCGTTCCTGCTTTCAGCCGCGTTTGGACATGACCGTATCAAGGGTGGGGAACGATGAACGACGTGAATAGACCATTGGCGGCGATGCGATTCCTGAACATCGACGAAGCGGGGAAAGCTTCGCTGATTGGGTCACGCTGCGAGGCTTGCGGGGCAATCGTTCCGGGACAAAAGGAAGTGTGCGCGTGCTGTACGGCGCGTGGCCGGATGGTCCCGATGAAACTTGCCGAGCATGGCAAGGTCTACACCTACACCATCGTTTCGCGCAGTTTTCCGGGCGTGAAGACGCCGTTCGTCTCGGCCGTGGTCGATTTGGACGGCGGCGGATGCCTTCCGGGCGTCCTTCTCGATGTGACGCCCGCTCCATCCGCGATCACCTACGATATGCCGGTCGACGTGGTCTTTCGCGATACCGGTCAGCGCGCGGCGGATGGCCGGCCATTCGTGTCGCACTATTTCGTTTCCGCGAAGGGAGACCAATGATGACTGACGTCTACATCGTCGGGATCGATATGATCCCCTTTGGCCGCTATCCCGACGCCTCGGTTCCGCAACTCGGCGCGCAGGCGGTGCTGCTCGCGCTCGATGACGCGGGCTTGTCGATCAAGGAGATGCAGGCGCTCTACGCGGGCAACCTGCTGATGGCCGGTTCGATGATCGGACAGCGCATCATGCGCGAGGTTGGCCAGACCGGCATCGCCGTCGTCAACAGCGCCAATGCATGTGCCACCGGCGCCACGGCCTTTCGCGAAGGTTGGATCGGCATCAAGTCCGGGATCTACGATCTGGTTCTGGCGGTCGGCGTGGAGCAAATGGGCAAGGGTTTGATCGGCGAGGCCGGCCGGAGCGATGGCTTCATCGAGGAAGGCGTGGTCGGCTCGAATACCACGCCGGCGATGTTCGCGCAGATCGGGCTGGCCCATTCGCGCGCCTACGGCACGACGTTCGAACAGTTCGCCAAGGTGGCGGTCAAGAATCATCATCATTCGACCATGAATCCGAAGGCGGTCAGCCAGCGCAAGACTCCTCTGCAGGAAGTGATGAACGCGGAAATGATCGCTTACCCGCTGACGAAGTTGATGTGCTCGATAAACGTGGATGGCGCTGCCGCCGCGGTGATCGCTTCCGAGGCGGCCGTCAAGCGCCTCGGATTGATGGATCGGGCCGTGCGGGTGCGCGCCTCGGAGATGTCCAGCAACCCCTGGACGCCGCGCGAAACCGCCCTCACCGATTTCAACGCGGTGACCGAACTCTGTGCCAAGGCGACTTACGAGCGCGCCGCAATCGATCCCGGGGATCTCGATCTCGTCGAACTGCATGACTGCTTTGCGACGGCCGAGATCGTCCACTACGAAAATCTCCAGTTGTGCGGAGCCGGCGAGGGGGGGCGCCTGATCGACAGCGGCGCGACCATGCTGGGCGGACGCATCCCCGTGAATGTTTCGGGAGGGTTGCTGTCGAAAGGACATCCGCTGGGTGCGACGGGCATTGCCGGCCTTTACGAGATCTCGACTCACCTGCGCGGCAAGGCCGGCCGGCGGCAGGTCGATGGCGCCCGGATTGGCCTTGCCCATGTGGCGGGTGGGGCGCCGGGAACGGGGTCCGCAGCCGTCGTTCACGTGCTCGAGAAAGTGTGACGCAAACGTCCGCTCGCTGATGTCGACATCAGGGCGCGGGATTGGCCGAAAGATCGCCCCAAGGTCGGGCGACGGCAGAGACCATCACCCGACGAGGAAGAATTTCGATGTTTGAAGCTGGTGCGCGTTCTCCAACCATTGCCGACGGCATGCACATAGAGTGGGACATCCCGATCGCGATGGAGGATGGCAATGTCCTGCGGGCCGACCTGTTTCGGCCTGTCGGTGAAGGTCGATACCCGGTCATCTTGAGCATGGGGCCTTATGGCAAGGGATTTTCATTTCAGGAGGGCTGGCCGTCGGCGTGGCAATTGATGATCAGGTATTTCCCGGAAGTGGCCGAGGGGTCTTCCAACAAATATCAGAGCTGGGAGGTCGTCGATCCCGAAAAATGGGTTCCGAAGGGATACGCCTGCTTGCGTATCGATACCCGCGGCTCAGGCCGCTCGCCTGGCTATCTTGATTTCTGGTCGCCTCGCGAAACCAGGGATGTCTACGAGTGCATCGAATGGGCCGCCGTTCAGCCCTGGAGCACCGGCAAGATCGGGATGAACGGCGTCTCCTATTTTGCGGTCAATCAGTGGTTTGTGGCGAGGCACAGTCCGCCGTCGCTCAAGGCCTGCTGCATCTGGGAGGGCTTTACCGATCTTTATCGAGAGCTGTTTTTCAACGGGGGCATTCTTTGCGAGTTTGGACCCAATACCTTCGACACCCAGGGGGCGAGGCTGCAATATGGCCGCGGCAAGCGAGGGCCACGCAGCGTCGTGACGGGTCAATTGGTCACCGGCGACGAAACCCTGTCCGACGAAGAGCTTGCCGCGAACCGGTTTTCTCCGCGAGACCTCTGTCGCGCGCACCCGTTCGACGACGAATGGTATCGCGCACGGTCGGCTGACCTGACGAAAATGACCGTGCCTTTCCTCAGTGCCGGAAATTGGGGCGGGCAGCCGCAGCACACCCGTGGCAACGTGGAAGGCTTCGTTCAGGCTCCCGCCGAGCAGAAATGGCTGGAGATGCACGGTTATGAGCATTGGACGAGCTTCTATACGAACGCCGGCATCGCCCTGCAGCAACGATTCTTCGATCACTTCCTGAAGGGTGAAGACAACGGCTGGGACAAGGAGCCGCGCGTACAACTCCATATCCGGCATCCGGGCGAAAAATTCGTTCTACGCATGGAAAACGAGTGGCCGATCGCGCGCACCCAGTGGACCAGGTTCTATCTGGATCCCGAACACATGACCTTCTCGACACGGCAGCCGGTGCGGACTGAACCGATCAGTTTCGACGCATTGGGAGAAGGGTTGACGTTCAGTACGCCGCCGCTCGAAGCTCCGCTGGAGATCACCGGCCAGGCGGCCGCCAAGATGGTCATATCGTCCTCGACCGCCGACGCCGACCTGTTCGTCGTGTTGCGGGTCTTCGATCCGCAGAACAGGGAAGTGCTGTTCCGCGGCGCCATGGATCCGAAAATTCCGATCGCCCAGGGTTGGCTTCGCTCTTCGATGCGCAAGCTCGATCTCGCGCTCAGCAAGCCCTACCGGCCCTATTATGCCTTTGATGAAAAGCTCCCACTGGAGCCTGGCGTCCCTGTCGCACTCGACATCGAGATCCATCCGACCTCGATCGTCGTACCGACGGGATATCGGCTGGCCTTCACCGTTCTCGGGCGCGATTTTGAGCACGACGAAGAGCCGGCGGTTCTCTCCAACGTAAAGCACCCGATGAAGGGATGCGGGCCGTTCGTCCACATGGATCCTGAGGCGCGTCGCAAAGACGTTTTCGGCGGCGTCACGACGATCCACTTCGAGGAATCGGCGCGCCCGTACGTCCTGCTGCCGGTCATCCCCGCCCGATGAGGTCGCTCGCCATGTCAGGTCAACGGGCGCCCGGAGGAAGCGCAACTTTATCTCGACGGTTTTTGCTGTTAACGAATTGCTTCGAAGATCCGACGTTGCCGGTCACGGCGGCAATCATGAGAAGTCAATCGCGGCAGGAGCCGGGCGCCAGGATGAAACGAATTGCGAAGGTTCGGCGAGCTGAACCGCTCGAGATGGACCTGGTGTTTGGTTCGGCGGAAGCGGAGGGCTGCCTGATGCAGTTCTTCGTGAACATCAGCATGCTGAGTGCTGGAAGCGGAATCGTCCAGAAAAACGGCTTCTCGCAGACGCAATACAGGATCTTGGCTCTTACCAACAACTGTCCGGGAATCAGTGTGGGAGAATTGGTTGATGCGCTTCGCGTCTCCCATCAGAATCTGAATTCCCCGATGCGCAGGCTGATCGCCGGCAAGTGCCTGATTGCAAAGTTGAGTGCCGAAGATCGCCGGCAAAAAAATCTCTTTGTTACGCGTAAAGGAGCTCAGATCGTCGAGCAGGTGATGGAAAGCCAGATTGCACTCATCAGGAAGGCGTACGCCGCCGCCGGGCCCGAGGCGGTGAAAGGCTTTCTGGCGGTCCAGCGGCTGATCATCGACGACAAGAGTCACGAAAGTATCGCCATGATCGCGAAATATCGTGCGCTCAATCGGGGTGGGAGGTAGCTGGTTTGCGGATTCCGCTGCGCAACGCTTTGGGTTTTCGGTCGGTGGGGAACGGCCACGGCGCCGTTGCCGTCGGTGACGCGCTCTGCAACGCCTGTTCGATCGACTTGCACGAATGGAAGGGGCTTGCGCCTTCAGAAGGTGGGCGGGGTGTTGACGACGATCAGCTTGGCGTGGCCGGTCCCGGCGTTGCGGTATCCATGAGGCGGCTCGGAGCGATAGCAGATCGAATCGCCGGCTTTCAGCAGAAAGTGCTCGTCCCCGACGATGAATTCGACCTCGCCCTCGAGAATGTAGGCGACTTCTTCCCCTTCGTGGGAGACGAGCCCGCCACCGCTGCCGCCAGGCGCGACGTTGTGGATCGTACCCTGCAGAAGATCCGATTGATGGTAGGGGGTCAGGCGCTCCATCGTCAGTCCGGGACCGTTGCGAAGCGGATCCGCGTGCACGACGGGACGTTGGCCGTTGCGTGAGACGAGGCCATTGGATTCGCGGGGCTGCCCAAACAGCTGCCCGACTGTCAGGCCCAGTGCTTCGGCAATGCGGTAAAGCGCCTTCAACGAAGGGACGGCATGGCCATGTTCGATCTTCGACAGCATGCTCTCAGAGCACTCTGCCTTTGCGGCGAGGTCGCGCAATCGCCACCCCTTGGACATGCGGGAGCGCCGCAATTTTTCGCCGAGATAGCGATTCTGACCGCTTTCCAAGCCAGCCATCTCCTTCACGGTCGCGTTCGTTTTCCCGCTCATCTCACCCCCATCTCGACAGCCTTCCTCGATCACCGAAGCCGTTCACGCTCGGCGACCGCTTTGGTTTGAGATCGGGCGACGCACTAGCGTGCTTCCGGACGGTAGCACAGGGCTAATGTGCGTTTGCCACCAAAGAAAAAATCCAGGAACCTTATTCAAATTTCTTGAATCATGGGAAAATAATGGTAATGTGGTTCCGCATTGCCATGAAGGGAATGCCGGGTCGCATGGCTTTGGCGGAAGGCCTCTTCGATCCATCGGGTCGCGCAGATGAGCTCGGTTCTCGTTGAGACCTGACGGGCTCGCTCGCGTCGGCCGTGGAGATGAGCGTTCCCGGGAATTCCCGTGGGGCCCTGTGAAGGCGAATCTTCGGTTCCGCAAGAAGGAGGGGGTTGTGCAGAAACACCGTGCCGCGATCGCGATGTTCTCGATCTTGCTATTGTCCTACGTCTTGAATGCGATCGACCGGGGCGTGTTCTCGGTCGTCGCCGTCGATGTGCGCGACGCCATGAAGCTGTCGTTGCCTCAGGTCGGCCTTGCATCGACGGTCTTCACGCTCGGTATGGGATTGGCCGGCATCCCGACCGGTTACCTCCTCAGCTTCATGTCCCGAAAGGCCGTCGTCCAGCTTGGCCTCTTCATCTTCTCCCTGGCTACTTTGCTGACGGCCTACGCCAGCGGTCTGCCGGACCTCCTTGGCTATCGCCTCGTATCTGGCGTCGGCGAAGCCATGCAGGTGACGGCGGTGATCGCGATCGGTGCCAGCTACTTCCACAAGCGGCGAGCGCTGATGACAGGGACGGTTTCGTTTGCCTACGGCATCGGAGCTTTCAGCGGCCCGGCGATGACCGCATCTCTGTTGAGCGCGTATGGCTGGAAAATGCCGTTCATTGCGTTCGGCCTGGTGGGTGTCGTCGTCATGGCGATTGTGGCCCTGGGTGTGAGGCCGTGGTTCAGTGAAAGCAAAGCCAACGAGGAAGCGGCGAGCGTCGGCAACAGCGACCAGGTCGCCGCGGTCGGCGGCGAGACCATCTGGAATGCGAAAACGATCATGTTGGCGGTGGCCGCGGTTTGTGCCGGCGTGGCGGCGTCCGGATTTGGCGGCATGTATCCGACCTATTTGCGTGCCGAACTCGGATACACGCCGCAGCAGGCCGGGATGGTGATGAGCGCGGTTGGTATCGGCGGTTTCGGGGCGCCCCTCGGCGGATGGCTCGGCGACCGCCTGGGCTATCACAGGGTGCTAATCGTCGCGCTTCCGCTCGCGGCGTTGTCCGGCGGGATCGCGTTTACCGAACTGAACCATTCCTTGATTTTACACGCCGTTGTTGCCGGCGTTTTCGGCATCGCGGTCCTCTCGATGCTGTACGCGAACCTGTCCGCCATCATCATCAATTCGACTGGACCGGCCCTGGCGGCGCAGGCGTCGGGCTTGTTCGTTGCGAGCTATTACATCCCGGCCGCCTTCGCCGGCTATTTCCTGGCGCAATTGAAGGAAGCCTCGAGCTGGATGACCGCCGGTATCGTGCAAGTGTCCGGCTTCGCGCTCCTGGCAACGATCTTGATCGTCGTCGCCGGGGCAATCCACAGGCCGGTTGTCACTCCCGTGAGAACCGAAGTCATGAACCCATCGGCTTGAGGCTTTGCCGAGCTGTTTTGCTCGTCATCGATCGCGCGGCCACCGGATGCCGCGCCGAACCCAACAACCAGGAACAGTTGCTTTGAGGAGATCTGCAATGGCCGAGGCGGGCGATCGCAACGAGTCCCGACAATTTTCCGCTGCCGACAACTTCAGCGTCATGCCGGGCGGTGGTGTCGTGCCTTTTCGGATGCCGGCGGGCGCGCTGACCTATCTGGACCGCAACCAGTACATCTCCAACATGGAGATTGTCGGCTATTTTCCGGACATCGACGTGCAACTCTTCGGGGACGAGTACTCCTGCTTGTGGGCAAAGGGCAAGCGCCGCCTCATCGCTCATAAGAGCGGCTTTATCGATATTACCGAGCCGACAAAGGCGGCCGAGATAGCCAATCCCTACTTTGGCGCGCCACGCCCGGCTTTCCAGAGTTGCGTGTATGCCACCCGGCTCAAGAAGTGGATTCGCGTGGTCTCATGGCAGATGCCGCTGACCGGAGGCACGCCGCAATATCCGCGCGGGAAATATCACGAGGAGTATCGGCGGAAATCGATCGATCATCCCGGGTTTCGCGGCATCAAGACGTACGACATCACCAATCCCGAGCGGCCCGAGCTGCTCAGCGAATTTGAAACCGGCCGAACCGGAACCGGTGTTCACATGCCGTTCTACGACGGCGGCAAGTACGCCTATCTCGCCTGCGGCTGGGACGACCAGTTGCGGATGGAGAGCTCCGAGCGTGTCTTCAGCAACGGGCTCATGATCGTGGACATGACGGATCCCTCCCGGATCGAGGAAGTCTCGAGGTGGTGGGTGCCCGGCCAACGCCTCGATGAAGAGGAACTGTACCGCTCCACCTATCCGTTCGCGGGAGATCAGTGCTCGTGGACGTGCAACCGGACGCCCTGCATCGTGCCGACCCGCATCGAGGATGGTGGCACGGTCGGCTATGGCGGCTGGGGACACTTCGGGATGTATGTCCATGACCTGTCCGACATCCGCAATCCGAAGGTCTACGGCAAGGTCGCGGATCCCCTGGAGGCGATCGGTGGCATTCCATATCACCACGTGATGCCGATCACCGCCGATCCGGAGCGCTTCCCGCAGCTGCAGAACCTGGTGATCGCGGTGCCGGAAGCGCTGGAGGTGGACTGTCGTGAGCCCTTCCACACCAGCTACATCATCGACGTCAAGGATCGCGCCAATCCGCGGATCATTGGCTTGTTTCCACGACCGATGCCGCACCCCGACGCGCCATACAAGGACTTTGCGATGGCCCGGGGTCGGTTCAGTTCACGCGTTTGCCAAAACTGGATCGCGCCCGGCAAGGCGCGGCCCGACGTGGTGGCGCTGTCGTATCTTAATGCCGGCGTCCGGCTGTTCGATATCTCGGACCCGACCGCGCCGCGGGAGGTCGCTTACTTTGTCCCGCCGCGCCACGGCGAACTCGACGACTTCCCGAGTTGGAAGATGGGGTCGACATCCGCGGTGTTCGTCGAATGGGATCGAAACCTGATCTGGATCTCCACGCTCAAGGGACTCTACTGCCTGTCGGCGCCATTCCTCGGTCCGCCTGTCCTCGAACCGATGGCTGTGAGCCGATGGTCGATTCCGCACGTCAATCTCGGTTGGGATGGGTAGGCGGGAGCGGCGAATGGCCGGCTCCGTGCCCATCCGCGCCGTCGGGGGCAAGTCGGAACACCGGGCGCACGACTGAGCGACGCCGGACCGGCGCGAGTAGGAGACAACATGCGTTTGAAAGACAAAGTCGCCGTCGTCATTGGGGCGGGCCAGGCGAGTGGTGAGGGCATGGGAAACGGCCGGGCGACGGTGGTTCGCTTTGCGCAGGAAGGCGCAAAGGTGCTCGCCGTCGATAACCGTCTCGCGTCCGCGGCGGAGACTGCCGAAATCGCTCGGCTGCATGGAGATTGCGCTGCGTTCGAGGCCGATGTGACCAAAGAGATGTCGATGGCCGCGACGATGGCGGAAGCCAGACGCCGCTTCGGCCGCATCGACATCATGCATTACAACGTCGGCGTCAGCATCACGGGTGGCGATGCCGTGCTCGCTGACATCACCGAGCAGGCACTCGATCGCGTTTTCGCGATAAACCTGCGTGGCTCGATCATGGCGGCGAAACACGTCCTGCCGATCATGCGCGAGCAGGAATCGGGAGTGATCATCAATATCTCGTCGATCTCGGCTTATGAGAATTATCCTTACGTAGCTTACAAGGCGACGAAAGCCGGGATGATAGAATTCACCAAGCAGGTCGCGATCCAGAACGCCGCCTATGGCATTCGAGCGAACGTGATCCTGCCCGGCCTGATGGACACGCCGATGGCCGTGGACACGCGCGCGCGCACCACAGGCAAGAGCCGCGCCGAGATCGCGGCGACGCGAGATGCGAAAGTGCCGCTTCGGCGCAGGATGGGCACCGCATGGGATGTCGCCAACGCAGCGTTGTTCCTCGCATCCGACGAGGCGAACTTCATCACCGGCGTTGCGCTTCCCGTCGACGGCGGTGCAATGGTGAATCTCGGATGATTGGTCCGGTCATGGAGCTCGGAGGTAGGGAAGTCGCGACCGGTCTGGCCTTCCCGGAAGGTCCGATCGCACTGGCCGATGGCGACGTCATCGTCGTGGAGATCGCGGGCGGCCGCCTGACGCGGATATCGCCGTCGGGCAGGACGCGCACCATTGCCGAACTCGGTGGCGGACCGAATGGCGCCGCGATCGGGCCGGACGGCAAATGCTATGTCTGCAACAACGGCGGTTTCTCCTGGCACAGGGATGACCGGTATCTTCGTCCGATTGGCCGTGCGGAGGATTACAGCACCGGGCGCATCGAGCAGGTCGATATCGAGACCGGGGCCGCCAGGATACTCTATGACAGCTGTAACGGGATTTCGCTGAAGGGACCGAACGACATCGTGTTCGATCGGGCGGGGGGCTTCTGGTTCACCGATCTCGGCAAGACCCACGGCCGCTTGATGGATCGCGGAGCGGTCTACTATGCCCGGATCGACGGATCGCTCATCAGGGAAGCGATCTATCCCATCATGACACCGAACGGAATCGGATTGTCGCCCGATGGGCGTACGCTCTATGTGGCGGAGACGGAAACCAGCCGTGTCTGGAGCTTCGCGATAACCGGAGAGGGCGAGGTCGAGAAGCTGCCATGGCCGTCGACCAGCGGCGGCCGGCTTTTGCACGGGTTGCCCGGCTATCAACGTTTTGACTCGCTGGCCTTGGAGGCCAATGGCAACGTCTGCATCGCGACGCTGGTGCGTGGCGGCATCAGCGTGATTTCGCCGGCAGGCGATCTCGTCGAGTTTCACGAGGCTTCGGATGTTTATTGCACCAACATCTGTTTCGGCGGCGACGAGATGCGGACGGCCTTCATCACGCTGTCCGGAACCGGCCGCCTGATTGCGGTCGATTGGCCGCGGGCGGGCTTGCCGCTCAACGACCCCCTCACTGCGCGCCAGTCGGGCCGGCCGGCGTAAGCCCAGGCGAACATCAACACCGGTATGGGATGCGGCCGTGCGGTTTGCCGCCGCATTTCATTCAAGTCGCCGGCTCGACCCGATCGGGCGGCCGAAACGGGATGCAAATCGCGGGGGATCCGCGGGACACAGTGAAGGAGCAGGAATGTCGAAGAATGAAATGACGGGCGGAGAAGTTCTGGCACGCATGATCATCGCCCACAAAGGCGGTCCCATGTTCGGCATGGGCGGCTTTCAGCTTCTGCCCTTCTACGATGCCGCGCGCCGCCTGGGCATGCCGCATCACCTGATCAATGACGAGCGCGCCGCGATCTTCGCCGCCGACGCGTACGCCAAGATTACCGGCCGGGTCGGCCTTGCCGACGCGACTTTGGGTCCTGGCGCAACCAACCTCATCACCGGGCTGGTCGAAGGATTGAACGCCGGCGCGCCACTGGTCGTGCTCGTCGGAGACACGCATCGCGACTATTCCTGGCGTAACATGACCCAGGAGAGCCGTCAGGTCGAGATGTTGCGTCCCGCCGTCAAGGAACTCATTCGTGTCGAATCCGTCCAGCGAATCCCGGAACTGGTGCGCCGCGCCTTTACGGTTGCGACATCCGGCAGGCCTGGTCCGGTGGTGCTCGACGTGCCGGAAGATGTCGCCCATGGCACCATTGGCCTGAGTGAAGAGGAGTTCTATGCCAACCCTGCTTATGAGGCCGTGCCGGCGGTTCGCTGCCGCGCGGCGCCGGAGGCCATCGCCGCGACGGCACGGTTGCTCGCCGCGGCAAACCGGCCGATCGTTCTCGCTGGCGGCGGTGTGCATATCAGCGGTGCCGCCGACACGTTGAGTGATTTCGCGACCACTCTCAATCTGCCCGTCGCGCACACACTGACCGGCAAGGGCGCCATCGCCTGCACCAGCCCGCTGAGCGCAGGCCTCTTCGGCCGTTACGACCGCATCGCGAATGGTTTGATCGACGAATCGGACTTGATCCTGGTCATCGGTTGCAAGCTCGGTGAGATTGCGACCAAACGCTATACCGTGCCGGCGCGCGGCAAGAAGATCGTGCACCTCGATATCGTTCCGGAAGAATTCGGCCGCACCAGCGACCCCGCTCTGATGTTGTGGAGTGACGTGCGGCTAGGCATCGAGGATCTGCAGGCATCCTTGGCATCCGAAGCTGAAGCGATCGGAAAGCGGCAGGCCGGCTATGCGGCGGCTGTGGCCGCGCGCATGGCGACATGGCGCGAGGACGTGAAGCCGCGTTTGACCTCGGACGAGAGCCCGATCAACATGGCCAGGCTCATGAACGAGATCAATAGATGCCTGCCCGCCGACGGCTTCCTGATCGCCGACGGCGGGTTTGCCGCGCATTGGGGCGGGCTTCTGTATGACAGCAAGCGGCCGGGACGCAGCTTCGTTCCGGATCGCGGCTTCGCGTCAATCGGCTATGGACTGCCTGGGGCGATGGGGGCGGCCTTGGCAGCGCCGGGACGTCCGGTGATCAGCCTGACCGGTGACGGGGGATTCAACATGATGCTGGGAGAGCTGGAGACGGCCCGGCGCATGAATCTGACCTTCACCGTCGTCGTCGTCAACAATGCCGCCTCCGGCTACGTGAAGGCCTTGCAGCACCTGGTTTACGGCCCGGGCGCGTACCATGCCTCCGACTTGTCGGAGACCAACTACGCCAAGGTCGCCGAGAGCATGGGATGCCGCGGCGTTCGCGTGGAGCGTGCCGATGATCTGGCGGCCGCGCTCAGCTCGTCGCTCGCGAGCGAGGGTCCGACGGTGGTCGATGTCGTCGTCACCCGCGACCCGGCAAAGATGCTGCCGGGCGTGGACAGCCGCGCCGCCCAGTACAAGAAGGGCGATCGCGTTGCGTGACCCGCGCAAGGCGCGGCTCCTCACCATGAGGTTTCCGGCGCGGGACATGTCATCCGTACTCACCCAGCCGCCACGTCGATCATCTCCCCGCCGCCCGGCACGCGCCGACGCGGCGGCGCCCGATCAACGTCATTTGGCAGCGTCGAGGTAACTCATATCGACGATATCGGCATATCGGGTGTTCTCGGCATCGAAATTGAAGTTGGAAAATCCCCATCCCTTCGGAGCCGCGGCGACCAGATCTTTCCAATCCGCTTCGGAAATCCTGCCGTCGTTCGGCTGTTCCCAGATTCCGATCATTTGGATTTGATACTGAAGCTTGATCACTGAAGCCGGTGTCGAACCGAAGACGTCCGGAAGTCTGCCCGCCGTTTCAGCGAATTGCTGCGGGGTGAATGTCTTCATCAGCGCGGTCGCTTCTTTCAGGGCGGCCACAAAGCGGATGACCGCTTGCTTCTTCGATTGCAGGTTGGCGCGCAAGCCCATGAGCACCGAAAGCGGGTGGTGATACGGATACGCCAATTCGGCTTCCCGCTTCGTCATGGTGAGCGGATCCAGCAGGATGTTGGCCTTTCCGGCTTCCCTGGCGCCGTAGGCCTCCTGAGGGTTGATCAGGGCGGCCTCGAAATGGCCCGAGAGAAAGCCGGCGGCAGCCAGCTGAGGGGTCGAAGCCGTGTTGGTCCCACAGCGCAACTTGTAGGCTTCGGAGATGTACAAATAGAACGCCCATGTCGCCGATCCCTGCGGCAGGATGTTGACCTTGCAACGATCGCCCATGGCCGCCAGTTGTTCGATGGATGTCACGTCGGGGCGGGCAACCAGCGCGTTGCCGCGGCCGTCGATGTTCGACAGGTTCATGATGATGCTTAGCGGCTTGCGCTCGGCCGCGATCCGGATGCCCAGGAACACCGTCGTCGCGAGCAGGTCGACGTTTCCGGACGCGATCATCGCGGCTCCCGTCGAAAGCGCATTTGAATTGACGAGCTCGACGTCGACCCCGTGCTTGGCGAAGAGTTTCTGATCGAGCGCGATCCAGATCGCGCTGTAGGCCGTATGCGCGCTCGCCGTCGCCACGGTAAGCTTCGGCACCGGCGGCTGCGGCTGGGCATGTGTGTGTACCGGGGCAGACATCGCAAGCGTCGTTGCGAGAGCGACGGCAACAGCAAACGACTCCAGTGATCTGGCCACGACATCTCCTCCGTTTTTCGACACCCGTAAGCCCATCGGGCGTCATAACCAATCTCAACCAATGTTTGAATGCTGTGATAAATTGGTTAGATGTCTTGACGAATATCGCTGCAAATCAGATTGTGCAAGTAGATCGATTGCATAAATTGGTCAACCAACACAGAAATGCCGAGTCTGGGCACAGTGGCTTGAAGGGAAAGCGTCCAATGCAGTCAGTATCGTTTGTCGGCCTCGGCGGCATGGGCGGCCCGATCGCCGGTCGTCTGGCGGAGTTTTGCGAGATCACCGTCTTCGATCTCGATCCCAAAAGATCCGCGGCGGCGGGCGGCAAGAACAAGGTCGCGGTTGCGGCATCGCTGGGCGATGCGCTCACGCCCGGCGGGATCCTGTTCACGATGCTGCCGGATGATGCCGCCGTTCTGGCGGTCGCGGGCGGTGAGGATGGCGCGGCCGCGCGTCTCGGACGCGGCGGCTTGCACGTCAACATGTCGACCATTTCGCCAAAACTGTCGCGCCAGCTGGCCGCGCTGTATCAGAGCGCCGGCGGCGCGTATGTCGCGGCGCCGGTCTGGGGACGGCCGAACATGGCCGGGACCGGAGCCCTGGTCTGCAGCCTGGCCGGACCTGCGAGCGCCAAGGAGCGCGCGCGGCCCTATCTGTCGGTGCTGGCGGCGCGCATCGAGGATTTTGGCGAGGAGCCGCATCTCGCCAACGTCGTCAAGATCGTCGGCAACTTCATGGTCGCGACCGCGATCGAGTCCCTGGCCGAAGCGCTTGCGGTGGTCGAGAAGCACGGCCTGGACCGCGCCGCGGTTGCCAATCTCTACGTGAGCACGATCTTCGATTGCCGGGTCTATCAGACCTATGGCGCGCTTGTCGCGGCGCAGGCAAGCGGGCCGGCCGGCTTTGCCGCCGAACTCGGCCTCAAGGATCTGCGGCTGGCACGCGAGGTCGCAAGCGAGGTGCGGGCGCCAATTCCGTTCCAGAACATCATCGAGAACCGGCTGCTCTCGGCCGTCGCCAAGGGGCGGGGCAAGGAAGACTGGTCGGCGCTGAGCTGGGGCGCGGCTGAAGACGCCGGGCTGACACGCCCTGTCCGGAGGTGAAACAAGAGCTGCGGTGTGGACGCACCGCAGCTTCGCCGCGCAAGGCGCTCGATTATCGCGACCACCCGATCCATTCGCAGACGCCGCGTCCCATCACCGATGCGAGGTCGTCGGCCTTCAGCCAGTCGAGATGCTCGATGAAGGCCGTGACGCACTCCGCCCAGCTGCAGGGCAATCGGGTGATGTCGGTGCCCCAGAACATCCGGCGCGGTCCGAAGGCGTCGAAGGTTCTCCTGAGCAACGGATCGATGCTTTTGAACGGATATCCATCCGTCGCCATGCTGGGTGTTCCGCTCGCCTTGACGGCGATGTTGGCGAATCGCGCCAGCGCCAGCAGCCCGTCCAGTTGGTCGGCCGCTTCGGGGAGCTTTGTAAACGGCCCGATCCCGAGGTGATCGATCAGCAACCGCATGTTTGAAAACCGTTCGGCAATGTTTGCCACGGCATCGTTGAGCGCCGGCGCCGTGATCAGGCCGACCGGCAGCGCCCGCCGGTCTGCGGCCTGCCAGATCCAGTCGAGTTCGCCGCTGCGCAGCAGCGCCTGATGGGCCGGCGAGACCAGGACGAAGCGAAGTCCGAGCATGCCAGGCTGCGCCATGAACGCATCGAAGAAACCCTCGGCGGCGGGGCGGGTGACATCGAACCAGCCGAGGGTCGCGAACTTGTCCGGATGCTGCCGCGCGGCCTCGGCGGCGTAGTCGTTCGATGCCGGATCCCAGATCGCCGGGCAGTTGACCGCGGCGTCGACGCCGGCCTCCTTCATGTCGCGCAGGGCATCCGGGATCAGATACGGCGACTGCCGGTGATGCGCCGGTGACTGGCCGCCGCTCCAAAGGTGGATCTGGGAATCGATGATCTGCATGACGCGCCTCTTGCTCGAAGTGTCGATCTAAACCGCGGTCGTGAATTCGGCCACAGGGACCAGAAAACTGCTGTCGAATGCCGCGACGTCGGGACACCCGGCATGGGCCAGCGTGCGCGCCACCTCGTCCCGCAGAATCTCCACCGCGCGCAGGGCGCCCCGCGCGCCGCCGGCAAGCGCGCCATAGAGCGCCGCGCGGCCGACGAACGAGAGGTCGGCGCCCAGCGCCCGGGCGACCAGGATATCCGATCCCCGGCGAATGCCGCCGTCGAACAACACCGTCTGCCCTGGCGTCCTGGACGCCGCGATCTCCGGCAGCACCTCGAGCGGCGGCACGATGTTGTCCAGCCGGTTTCCGCCGTGGTTCGAGACGGTGACGGCGTCCGCGCCGAGGTTGAAGGCGCGCGCGACGTCGTCCTGCCGCAGCAGGCCCTTGATCACCAGCTTGCCCTTCCACAGCTTGCGGACGTGTTCGACGTAACTCCAGTCATGGCCGCCGTGCATCTCGGAGAACACCCAGTCGGTCAGTTCTATCCGGGTCGCGCCCGCCTTCGCGTAGGGCCGCCAGCCCTCGAAGGTGGCGAGGCCGCCCGCCCGTGCCTGCGCCAGCGACCATGACGGGTGAGTCAGCACCTCCTTGATCACACGGAGCCACGCCCGCCGCTGGATCGACGCCGGCAGCGCGATCCCGGCGCGCTTGAGCCAGTCGATCCACAGCGGCGCCAGCAGGTCGACGGTGAACACCAGCACCGTGCAGCCGCAATCGGCGCCGCGCCCGAGGAACGCGTCGGAGATCGATCGCGTTCTGGCGGCATAGAGCTGTTGCCACACCATGCCCGGCGCCAGTTTCGTGATCCGTTCGATCGGCGTCGTCGTGCCCCCGGACAGGATGAAGGGGATGCGCGCGGACGCCGCGGCTTCGGCAAGGGCTTCATCCGTCCCGGGCATCATGCGGTCGGCCAGACCGATTGCCGATATCCCGAACGGGCTGTCGTAGCGGGTTCCGAACAGCGAGACGCCTTGATCGACGCTGCGCGTATTGATCAGCACGCGCGGCGCCAGCCGATAGCGCTCGAACGCCGCCACGTTGCGCTGCGGCCCGCGTCCGTTGCCGCTGCCCATTTCCATCGGCATGAAGGCGAAATCGGGCAGCCGTCGCTGCGCGGCCGCCCGCAGATCGTCGATCGATATCGCCCTGTCGATGCTATCCATCGCCGTGTGCCTCACGAGCCGGGCATGCCGGCCGCGATCTTTTCGGCGACCATGATGGTGGGGAGGAACGTATTGCCGCTCGGCACCTCCGGCATCACCGAGGCGTCGGCGACGTGGAGCCCCTGCAGCCCGCGCACCGCGCCATCCGGGGTCACCACGGCTGACGGGTCGTCTGGCGCCCCCATCCGGCAGGTGCTGGTGTGATGCGCCAGCCCCGACACGTTGCGAAGCACATAGTCGCGGAGCCGGTCGGGAGTCGTTGCCAGGCTTTCCAGTTCGAGCGGACCCGCGATCAGCCGCGAGAACAGCGCCGGCGCCAGGAACGGCGCGATGTCCAGTCCGGTCGCGGCAACCCGCGTCGCGATTGCGTTCCAGCGCGAGCGGACATTGAGCCGCCGCAGGCGGTCGGCGCGGCTCACCGGGAAGGCGAAACGTAGCAGCGGCTTGATCTCGGGCGCATTCAACAGCTGCACCGCTGATTTGAATCCATCCACCATCCGCTCCAGGTCCGCCGGATCTCCGAGCAGGTTGAACTCGATCAGCGAAACCAGATGTCCATCCCTGGGCGACAGCGTGATCGTTCCCCGCGCCACCGGCTTGTGCAGGATGGTCGACATCCCCATCACGCGCAGGCCGAGCGCATGCCAGGCCGAGCGGTTCTGGATCACCGTCATCATGTCGAGCGGCATGTCGGTGATGCCGGAGGAAGAGCGAAACCCGACATTGTTATGGTTGAGATTGGTCCGGCTAGCATGTCCGGCGCGGTTGAGCAGCGCGCCGACATAAAGCGCCGCGTGGTTCTGCAGGCCCTGGCCGACACCGGGCAGGTCGGCCTGCACGTCGACGCCGACGTCGCGCAGATGGCTGGCCGGCCCGATTCCCGATCGCAGCAGGAGGGCCGGACTCTGCAGGGCGCCCGCTGTCACGATCACGTTGCGGCCGCGATAATCCTTGGCGCCGGCCGGCCCGCGCGCCGCCACGCCGGTGACCCGCCTGCCGTCGAACAGCAGGCGTTCGACCGAGGTGTCGGTAACGATCGACAGGTTGGGCCGGGCCCGGACCTCGCGGGTCAGGTAGCAGGTCACGCTCGACGAGCGCGCGACGGCGTTCGCGGCGACCGGAATGGTGAACGAGCCGTCGCGGAAATCGGCATTGGCATCGTCGACATGCTGCAGTCCGCTGCGCAGCGCCAGATCGCGCGAGGCGCGCGCCAGCGGAGGCCAACTGGCCTGCGGGTTGCGCGTGATGGCCACCGGGCCGTCATTGCCGTGCAGCGGCCCGCCGAAATCATGATCGCTTTCGAGTTTGCGGAAGTAGGGCAGCACATCCGCCCAGCCCCAGCCGGTCGCGCCGGCCCGCTCCCAGCGGTCGTAGTCATGGGGCACGCCGCGCAGGGCGATCATGCCCATGATCGAGGAGCTTCCCCCGAGAACGCGTCCCTGTTCGATGAATCCTTCGGGCGACGTGCCGGCGGTTCGCCAGTGCCCCTTGATGGTGGTCCATTTGTAGTCCGGGTTGTAATACGACAGCGGGTAGGGCGAGAGGATATCCGCCGGTTCCTCGCCGGCGACGACGTCGCGGCCGGCCTCGATCAGCAGCACCCGGTTGGTGGGCCGCCGCGACAACCGGTTGGCAAGCACGCAGCCGGCGGCGCCGCCGCCGACGATGATGGTGTCGAATTCAACCAAGTCCGCCTCCCTCTCGAGCAGGCACACTGGGGCGCCGGTCCCTCCTTGCGCAATTTGTCCCCATGCATATGCTGTATACGGTTTGGGTATAGAGATGGATATTCGGCACCTTCGCTATTTCGTCGCCGTGGTCGAGGCGAGCAGCTTCAGCCGCGCGGCCAGCGAACTCGGCATCGCGCAGCCGACCTTGAGCCGGCAGATCTCGGCGCTCGAAGCGGAGGTCGGCGCCGCGCTTCTGGTGCGCCTGCCGGGCGGCGTCGGTCTCACCGAAGCCGGTGCGACGTTCGTCGAGCATGCGCGGGTGATCGTCGCGCGCACCGGGCAGGCGATCGCCGATGCCGCGTCGCGTTCCAAGCGGATCTCCGGCGACGCGCGGATCGGCGCGCCGTACTCCCTGGGCAAGACCATCTTTGCCGATGTCGCGGAAATTTATTCGGCGCGCTATCCGGACGTCACGCTGCGTTTCACCGAAGGCCTCACCCATCTCCTGCTGGAGTGGCTCGACGCCGACCGCATCGATCTGGCGATCCTGACCAACGTCCGTCTCGGGCAGCGCTATCGCTTTCAAAGGCTGTTTTCCGAGGCTGTTTACGCCATTGCGCCGATCGGCCACGACGTCGCCAAGGGCGGCGAGCGGACCATCAGCCTCGCGCATCTCGCGCGCTATCCGCTGATCATCTCGACGCCGATGAACCAGGGTCGCAAGCGGCTCGAGACCGACGCCAGCCGCCAGAATGTGAAATTGCGCGTCGCGATCGAAAGCGAGGATCCGGAAACCGTCAAGGCGCTGGTTCACCGCAATCTCGGCGTGGCGATCCTGCCTTACACCTCGATCCTGTCCGAAATCGCCCGCGGGTCGTTCGCGGCGCTGCAGATCGAGAATCTGCGTCACGACCGTTATCTCGTTCAACGACAGGATCGCCCGCCGCGTCGCGCCGTGGCTGAACTTCGGCGCATCGTCATGGCGACCATCAAACGGCAATTCCGACCGTTCACCGGCCCGAACATCCGACTCAATTGACGCGCGCGCGGCCGGTCCGGACCGGCAGCCGTCGCTGCTCCCGCACCACGCGGGCACCTCTCGGTGTGGCGACCGGGCGCCTTGCTGCGCGCGCCGGAACAATGATAGCGCGGGATCGGGATAAATGGGTTTGTCTCACGCGCTGTTGTTCGATCCGGGAGTGAAAACATGTCGGTCACGCAAAAGAGGCGATCTCGCGCAGTCATCACGCTCGGCGCTGTCTTCGCCAGCCTGTTCCTTGCAACCGGGCCGTCCCGCGCGGTCGACAGGCTGAATATCGCAACCGCGACCAATGCCACCCTTTACGGGCCGGTATGGGTCGCGCTCGCTGAAAAGCTCTTCGAGAAGCGCGGCCTTGACGTCAATCTCGTCAGCACCACCGCGCTGTCGACCGGACCGGCGCTGTTGGTGTCGGGCAATGCCGATCTCGTCGTCACCACCGCGTTTCTCGGCTTGCGAATCGCGACCGAAGGCAAGCCGCTCAGGTTCCTGATGACGACCAGCGACATGGGCACGCGGATCAACGCCTTCGTCGGCCGGCCGAACCTGAAGTCGATCAAGGACCTTGCCGACAAGGGCGACGCCTGCCGGGTCATCGTGGCGACCGTGGGCACCGGGTCGTGGGCGATCTGGCTCGGGCTCGCGAAAAAGTACGACCTCAAATGCGCCGTGAGCAATTCCGGATCGGGGCCGGCGATTCTGGCCAGCGCGCTGTCCGGACAGTTCGATGCCGGCGTCGTCAATCCGCAGGAAGCCTATACCGCGCGCGATGCAGGCAAGGCCAGCATCCTGCTCGATCCGCTGACCATCAGCGACGAGGAGGCGTCCGAGATCTATCCTCATCGGCATCCGCTGTCGGTGGTCGTCGGCATGGGACCCAATCTCGAGGCCAAGCGCGACGTGGTGGTGCGCTTTCTCGCCGCGCTGCGCGAAGCTGGCGATCGGATCGCCGCCAGCAGTCCCGAACAACTATCCGCGCTCAGCCGGGTGTTGCCTCAGGTCTTCGGCTCGATGACGCCGTCCGCTCTGGCGCTGCAATGGCAAGTGCAGGCCAAGCTGTCGCCGCACGGGCCGGAAGCCGGAGTCATCAGTCGTGAAGAGTGGAAGAACCTGCTCGATGCGGCGCCGCTGCTCTGGGGCTTCGCCAACCTGCGCCCCGACGAGCCGACCCTGCAATACGACAAGGTGGTCGACATGAGCTACTTCGAGGCCGCGCGGGGAAAATGAAATCGAAGGACGACGCGACGGCGATCGCCGCGGTGTTGGTCTGCGCCGCCGGTGTTGCGCGCCGGAAAAACCTCTCCTATAGTACCAAAATGGTTGAGAATGGTTGAGATCGGTCCGCTGGTCCGGCCTGGCGAAAATGGTGCCTCGTGAACATATCCAAGCTCGTTCGTTGGTTTTCCGGCAAACGCCAGTCGGCCTATGCGTCGCCCGATGCGGTGGCCGTCGAGGAATCCCAGGCGGCGCTGCGCCAACTGTCGCTGGAAAGGTTGATGGCCTACGGCGTGCATCATCCCGACGCCGTCGAACTGCGCGCCCGCGTCTGGTCGGGCGAGCGCTGGCAGGATGTCGCGACGGACCTCGCCGAGACGTGCCTTGCGCCGCCCGAGCGCCATGTCGCCCCTGAAACGGCGGTGACGCGACGCAATCGGCTGTTTCGCGCGTCGGCGCTGCTGCGCATGAGCCAGATGATGATGCTCAGCAACAGCCCGGAGCGAACCGCCATCTTCGTCCGCGCCGGCAAGGCTTTCGAAGAGGCCGCCGCGCTCGGCGGTGACCGGCGGCGGATGACCATCGACACCAAAAACGGCCGGCTTGCCGGCTGGCTCTATCCGAGCGTCGGTCCCGCGATCGGGCGCGCCGTGGTGATCGGCGGCATCGAGGGCTGGGCGATGGATTTTGGCGAAATGGGGCTCGAACTCGCCAGGCGCGGTGTCGAGGCGCTGCTGCTCGACGGCCCGGGGCAGGGCGAGAGCCGCTTCATCCATGAACATTATCTGCGGCCCGGCTGGGAAGCGTCCTATTACAGCGTCTTCGACCTGATGGAGCGCCTCGAGCCGCGGCTGCCATTCGGCTTCATCGGCAACAGCATGGGCGGCTCGGTCGCCATGCATCTCGCGGCGCGCGAACCGCGGATCGCCGCCTGCTGCGACAATGGCGGGCCGCTGGATCCGGGCCGCGCCCGCGCCAGTTCGATGATGCTGAAGGTCGCCGCGCATGTCGGCGACGTGACGCCCGAGTTTGCCATCGAGGTGTGGAAATCGATCGTCGCCGTCGATCCCGCCAAACCGGTCACGTGTCCGCTGCTCGTGGTGCACGGCGGGCAGGATCCGCTGGTCTCGACCGAGGACGCCGAAGCGATCTTCGGCTCGGGCAAGGGCATGGACACCAGCATGGTCGAGTACAGCGACGGCGATCACTGCGTCTACAACCACGCCGACGACAAGCACGCGCTGATCTGTGACTGGATGGCATCCCGTCTCGGCGCGCGCTGACGCGAGGCTCGCGGGCTCGATCACCCGCGACGGAATCAATCAAGCGGCCAAAAATGTTCGGCCGGAACAGGGGAGAGACGTTTCATGGTTCAGGCATCTGGGTCCCTGCGCGCCTCCGCGGAGGTTCACAGCCTTGCGTCGGTCCGGAAAGGCATCGCGCCGGGCGACGCCAGCGATGGCGCTTCGCTAGTCTCGCTGAAGAACATCGGGTTCACCTATGGCGGCCTCACCCGGGCGATCGACGATATCAGCATCGAGCTCTTGCCGGGCGAGACGCTGTCGGTGGTCGGGCCGAGCGGGTGTGGCAAGTCGACATTGCTTCGGATCGTGGCCGGGCTGCGGCAGCCGACCGACGGCACCGTCGTCCGCCACGACTTCGGGCGGGACCGCCACGACTGCAGCATGGTGTTCCAGGAAGATACCCTCCTGCCATGGCTCACCGTGGAGGATAACGTTGCGCTGTACTACCGGTTCAACGGCGCACGCGGCGTCGCGGTAACGGCGCATGTCGCCGAACTCCTGAAGATGGTGAAGCTCACCGACTACGCCCGCTTCTATCCCTACCAGTTGTCGGGCGGCATGCGCCGGCGCGTGGCGGTCCTGACCGCCATCGCGCCGCAGCCGCATCTGTTGTTGCTCGACGAGCCGTTCTCGGCACTGGATGAGCCGACCCGCATCGCGATCCATACCGAATGTCACATGCTGCTCAAGCGGCTCGACATCACCGCCGTTCTCGTCACCCACGATCTGGCCGAAGCGATCAGCCTGTCGGACCGGGTGATCATCCTGTCGCGGCCGCCCGCCGTCATCGTCGAGGAACTGCCGATCCCGTTCGGCTCATCACGCAACATGTACGACCTGCGCGACAATCCGGAGTTTCTCGAACTCTACGGCCGGTTATGGCGCAAGCTGAAGGAGCAGATCACATGAGGACCGGCGGTCAATCGTTGGGACAGCTTTCGCGGCCGGATCGGGGCGTCGGTGACGCAATCCCCTGGCCGGTTCTCCGTTTCGCGTTGCAGCTTCTGCTCGCGACGGTGGTCTTGCTGGGCTGGGAGTACCTTCCGAGAATCGAGGTCATATCGTCCAACATTCGATTCCTCGATCCGTTTTTCATCAGTTCGCCGAGCGCGATCTCGCGCAGCCTGATCGGACTCTTGACCGGCGACAACGACAACAAGATCACGCTGTGGCCGTATCTCTGGGTGACGCTTTCGGCGACCATCCTCGGCTCGTCGATCGGCCTCGCCCTCGGCGCCCTGTGCGGACTGATCTTCAGCAACAATCAGAAGCTCAGCGAGGTGGTGCGGCCGTTTCTCATTCTGGCCAATTCGGTTCCCCGCGTTGCCATCATTCCGATCTTCGTCGTGATGCTGGGTCCGACCGTGGCGGCCTCGGTGGTCAGCGTCATCGCCGTGGTGTTCTTCCTCGGCTTCTTCAATGCCTTCGAGGGCGGCATCAGCATCAAGGAGTCGCTGGTCGAGAACGCAAAGCTGCTCGGCGCCGGCCCGATCGACATCATGCGATCGATCCGGCTGCCGATGGTTTTGACCTGGACATTCGCGGCCGTGCCCAACGCAATCAGCTTTGGCCTGATCGTTGCGGTGACCACCGAGTTGCTGGCCGGCATCCCCGGCATCGGCTCGCTGATCCTGACCGCGACCGCGAACATCCAGGTCGCGCTGACGTTTGCGCTGATCGTCGCACTGAGCGTCGTCGGGCTGGTGCTTTATTGGGGCGCTGTCGCGCTGAAAAGCCGGCTGATTCACTGGAAAAATTGATCAAACAGAAGTGGGGAGCGGGAAGATGCGTAAGGCTGGTTTCCGATCGTTGGTCGCGGCGACGGGCATTTTGCTGAGCTCGTTGTCCGGTGCCGCGCCGGCGAAGGCCATGGAGAAGCTGAACGTGGCGACGGCATCGAACGCCGTCATCTACGGACCGTTCTGGGTGGCGCTGGCCGACAAGCTGTTCGAGAAGCACGGCGTCGACGTCAATGTCGTCAGCACCAGCGCGCTGTCGACCGGCTCGGCCATGCTGGTCTCCGGCCATGCCGACCTGGTCGTGACCACCGCGTTCCTCGCCTTGCGGATTGCGACCGAGGGCAAGCCGCTCAAGTTCATCGTCAACCTCAACAACATGGGCATCCGGGTCAACGCGGTGATCGCCCGACCGGACATCAAGTCGCTGGAGGAACTGGCGGCGAAGGGCGCCGATTGCAAGGTGATCATGACTCCGGTCGGATCGGCCTCCTGGGCGAACTATCAAGGCCTTGCGGCCAGGTACAATCTCAAATGCGCGGTCAGCACCGCCGCCACCAGCCCGCTGGTACTGGCGGGCGCCACCTCGGGACAGTTCGACGCCGCCATGGTCAATCCGCAGGAGGCCTATGCGGTGCGGGACGCCGGCAAGGCCAATGTCATCCTGGATCCACTGACGGTCGGCGATGAACTGGCCGGTCAGCTTTATCAGTATCGACACCCGCTATCGACGGTTTGCGGAATGGGGCCGAACCTCGAGTCCAAGCGTGAAGCGGTCTCGAGGTTTGTCGCCGCTCTGCGCGAGGCGACCGCGAAGATTTCCGACACGGCGCCCGATCAACTCGGGACCATCGCGTCCCGCCTGCCCGACGTCTTCGGCACGACGCCGGCCTCGGCACTGGCCCTGCAGTGGAAGATCCAGCAGTCGCTGTTTCCGCGCGGCCCCGACGCCGGATTCATCGGCGAAGCCGAATGGAAAAACCTCACCGCGGCCGCGCCGGCGGTGTGGGGCTTTGCCAACCTGAAGCCCGATGAGCCGACTTTAAGATACCAGGCGGTCGTCGATATGAGCTATTTCAACGCCGCCGCGAAGTTGTAGTCTTCCACGCCGCCGGGGACGCGCGCGTCCGGAAGATGACGTCCATCGGGTCAGCCGCCGCGGCTGACCCGGCCAGCCAGGATATGGGTACTCTCCATGCACGAACAAACCAACAAGACGCCTCGCGACATGCGGATTCCCGGCTCGATGAAGGCGTGGGTGCTCGGCGATCGGCCGGGTGAACTCCACTTGCGGGACAAGCCCGTGCCGGTTCCCGGTCACGCCGAAGTCCTGGTGCGGATCGACGCGGTGGCGATCTGTGCGACCGATCTCGAAGTCATCGACTACGGAAGCCCGGCGGTGGTCGACGGCGGCTCGCCGTTCGGCAAGGAATTCACCCCCGGCCATGAATACATGGGCACCGTCGCCGCGCTGGGAGCGGGCGTCGACGAGTTTGCCATCGGCGACCGGGTCACCGTTGAAATTCACGCCGGCTGCGGCCGCTGCAAGCGCTGCCGGTCCGGCATGTACACGTCGTGCCACAATTACGGCCTGCGTTCGAAGGGGCACCGTGCGAACGGCTTCACCACCGACGGCGGCTATGCGGAATATGCCGTCAACCACATCAACACCGTCATCCCGGTCCCCGACAGCATTTCCGACGAAGTGGCGACGCTGATCGTCACCGCCGGTACGTCGATGTACGGTCTCACCGAACTCGGTGGCCTCGTCGCCGGTGAAAGCGTCGTGGTCACCGGCCCGGGACCGATCGGCCTGTTGGCGGTGGCGGTCGCCAAAGCCCTGGGCGCATCGCCGGTCATCCTGTCGGGCACCCGCGATGCACGGTTGGCCATCGGCGCCAAACTCGGCGCCGACCGCGTGGTCAACGTCAACCAGGAGAGCTTGCGCGATGTGGTGCGCGAACTGACCGGCGTCGGCGCCGATTACGTCATTGAATGCGCCGGCACCGAGGCCGCCATCAACGAATCCGGCCAGATCGTCAATCGCGGCGGCAAGGTCTGTCTGGCGGCGTTTCCCCACGACAGGATCAGCGTCGACATCGCCGCCTTCGTGCGCAACAACGTCTACATCTACGGCATTCGCGGCGAGGGCAGGAGCGCCACCCATCGCGCCATGTCGCTGATGGCGGCGGGGCGCTTCGACGCCTCGATCATTCATACCCACACCTTTCCGCTCGTGGACCTGGAGACGGCGCTGCATTACGCCCGGCACCGCGTCGACGACGCCATCAAGATCGTGGTGCGGCCGCACGGCCTGGACCGCATGGTGCGGCGCGTCTGAGCGGTGTCACGACCTGCCGCGAGGCCAGGTCGGCACTCCGGCGTCGCGAAAAGCCGTGTCGCGTCAGCCGTTTGACAGCGCCACGGCGTTGCCCTATCTAACCAAATTGGTTACACGCGGGGCGGCGAGGGCAGATGCGGTCTCAATCGGACGTGGCGCGCGCCGTCAGGGAATGGCTGGCGAATGCGGACTTGCCGGATGGCCGGCTGCCGCCCGAGCGCACTTTGGCGGACCGCTTCAAGGTCAATCGGGCCGAGCTGCGCAAGGTGCTGGCCACCCTGGAGTCCGATGGGCGGATCGTTCGCCACGTCGGGCGCGGCACCTTTCTCACCGAAATCCCGCCGGCGGTTCCCGCCAATGCCAAGGAAATCGCCAAGCACGTCAGCCCGCTCGCGGCGATGCAGGCGCGCATGGTGGTCGAACCCGAGATCGCATCGCTGGCGTCGGTCAACGCGTCGACGGCGCAGATGGACGAGTTGCAGCGGCTCTCGCGGCTGATGCGGAAAGTCGAAAGCTGGACGGATTATGAGGAATACGATTGGCAGTTCCACAATCTGTTGGCCGATGCCTGCGGCAACAAGCTGCTGATCGAAATCCAGCACCTCCTCAACGGTGTCCGGCGTGCGGTGGTCTGGGGCCATCTGGCGCGGCCGGGAAAAGCGCCCCCCGCCAACTATCATTCGTTCAACGAGCATGATGCCATCGTCGAGGCGGTGAGACGGCGCGACCGCAAGTCCGCCAAGCGTGCCATGGAAGTCCATCTCAAGGGCACCACCAGCATGTTCGTCGACAACTAGGCACTTCGGGCGAGCATGCCCCCGGACCGGATCCGGGTCGATACCGGTTCGCGTGAAGAAACCGCGTCAAAAACGAGAATCTCGAGCTTCGGTACTGATTCAATCAGAACCGAAGCCCTATCTAGAGGTTCTGAACGAAGCCTTCCCAGCATCCAGAACAGCGCGAGCGCCCGGTGAGCGCATCACGTTCAAGAGCCATCTGATTCAACCGGAGTATTCGACCATGACGGACCGACATCAACCGATCAGTTCTGGAACAGGACGAACGCTCAACCAGCGCACCTTCAGCTCGGCTCGTCAGACGACGCAGTACATCGCGTGCGGGGCAGCCGACGGACCGCTGATGATCTTCCTCCATGGCTGGCCGAGCATCGGTTTGATGTGGCGCGCCCAGATGGACGCGTTCGCCGCCGACGGCTGGCACTGCGTTGCTCCTGATCTGCGCGGCTTCGGCGGCTCTTCCGCACCCGCAGCCAGCGACGCCTTCACCATCGAGGAAGTCGTGGCAGACATGACGGAACTCCATGACCACCTTGGCGGCAGGCCTGCGATCTGGGTTGGCCACGACTGGGGCAGT
>Ga0102590_1001820_pt1 | contig 28883 bp, 24 predicted proteins | sample AraplaMF_Col_mMF_FD_76859 | JGI IMG/M metagenome (GOLD analysis project Ga0102590, IMG submission 76859) | Arabidopsis root microbial communities from the University of North Carolina, USA - plate scrape MF_Col_mMF | ecosystem: Host-associated > Plants > Roots > Endosphere | place: USA... | reverse complement strand
CCTATAGTCCTGACTTTAACCCTATTGAGAACGCATTCTCCAAGCTGAAAGCCATGTTGCGAGGCAGGGCAGAACGAACGATCGATGCCCTTTGGGATGCGGTGGGCGAATTGGTGCATCACTTTAAGCCGGCAGAATGCGCCAACTACTTCAGGGCCGCTGGATATGACCCGGATTAAACAGGATTTGCTCTAGACCAGTGAGCGTGTCTACGGTCGCGCTCCACTGGAACTCTCTTTTGATTTCCTGCATGCCCGGCGGATGCAATCGGCGAGTTCGTTCAGATAACGCGAGCCTTTTCGGTTGACCGAGCGCACCAAGCTGAGCTTTACGGTGGCGCTTGGATGAAGACGGCGTGAAACGAGGCCGCGCTCGCGGCCTTCGCGGAGCCCCGCCTCATCGAGTACCGCGACCCCCAAGCCCGCCTTCACGAAGCTGCACGCCGTGTTCGATTGGGACACTTCAATGGAAATCGGCAGCTCGATGCCGGTTTCGCTCATGATACGCCGGAGTGCGGCACCCACAGGCTGGGTCTTGCCCAATGCGATAATGTCGTATGCCTTCAGGTCAGCCAACTCGATTTGCTCCAGCGCTGCGAGAGCATGGTCTTCGGGCATCAGACATCCGACGTCGTCCTCGTTCACATATTCGACATCGAGCGACTGATCGACCGTCGCCTCGTAGATAACCCCGATGTCCGCGCGATTCTTGGCGATGAGTTCCGAAATTTCCATCGTCGTCCTTGTACGGACGATCAGAGAAATATTCGGGTAACGCGCGCGAAATTCACGCAACGCGTCCGGCAACAGATTTGATGCCACGACAGGGTTTGTCACGATGTGGATTTGGCCATCATGGCCGTCGCGAAGATTCGCCGCGTTGCGCTTAACGGCTTCCATCGCCGCCAGTGCCTGGAGAAGACCGGGATAAAGATCGAATGCTTCGGGCGTAGGCAGCAGTTTCTTATTCTGCCTTCGAAACAAGGGAAGACCCAGTCTGCTCTCCAGATTTCTCAACAGCTTGCTGGCCGCCGGCTGCGACATTGCCAGAGCGTTGGCAGCGCTTGTCAGAGTTCCCAATTCCATTGTTGCAACGAAAAGTTCGAACTCCCGTAAGCTGATCTGCATGTCCGCCTCCCGCTTCAAGTGCTGGCAGGGAAACAAACCTCCTCATACCAATCTGGTTATGGATAATTGTCAAAATGCAGTTAGACAATATGTGACGCCCTGCACCATTATCCTCGCTGAAATGGAGGAGCGCGTGCATTCATGAGAATTTCTCAGATCGAGGGCTATCATCTCGGTTTTATTCCCGATCCGGCACTGGGTAATGCCCAGACCTTTATCCGCCGCCGCGAATTTCTACTGGTAAGCGTGGTCACCGAATGCGGCAAACGCGGATGGGGAGAAGTCTTCAATTCACCCTTTGCTGCAGGTGCATTCATCAAAGCCAAGCTCGCGCCCCTCGTGCTTGGCGAGAGCGTTTTGAACCGAATTCCGCTTTTCGAGAAAATGCGGGCTTCGCTTGCCTATGACAAGCGCGGTGCGGGTCGCATGGCTCTTTCCGCTATAGACATGGCGGTTCACGACGCAGCTGGCCAGGTCCTCGGATTGCCGGTTGCCAGCTTGCTTGGCGGTCATATCCGCGATCGCGTGTTCGTCTACGCCTCCGGGCCGTTCATCAAGGAGGGGCGCGGATACGAAGATTATCCGGCCGAGGTCGAAAACTATCTCCGCGCCGGGTTCCAGGCGATCAAGCCGCGAGCCGGACTTAATCCTGCGAAAGACGGGCGCATGGTAACCGAGCTTCGGTCCATGGTCGGTGACGATATCGGCTTGATGGTCGACGTAAACCAGGGCTACTCACTCAGCGGTGCGATCGAGTCGCTGCGTCGCATGGAAGATGCCGGGCTGATGTGGGTGGAAGAGCCCTTGCCGCCGGAAAATCTGTCCGGATATCGCCAGTTGGCGCGGACCTCCCGCGTCGCGCTTGCCGGCGGCGAGGCGCTGGGAACGCCGGCGGCTTTTCGGGATTTCCTTGAGGCGGACACCTTTTCGGTCCTCCAACCCGATCCGACGGTATGCGGCGGCTTTACCGGATACCGACAGATTTCCGCGCTCGGCATGGCCTATGATGTCCCTACGATCCCGCATAGTTTCGGTACGATCGTGAATGCCATGGCTTCCTTGCATCTGGCGGCGCTCGAGCCCGAGCGGCGAGGCGGCGGTCCGGCAAGTTACCCCTATGTCGAATACGACATGACCTTCAACCCGCTTCTGGCATTGCGCGAAATCCCGGTTGGCGGAGATGGCTGTATCGCCTTATCCGGTGCGCCCGGTCTTGGCTTGGACTTAAAGCCTAAAGAGTTGGCCCCCTGGCTTACGGACCAGTGGTCCCTCGCCATCCAGTAGCGGCGGTGGGCAGCCATGGAACCACGAGACCGTATTGAAAATAACGACCATGCCCTGCCCGCGAAAACGCGCGCCGCTACACGGTCGCGCCGAGGACTTCGCGGTAGCGGTCTCCCCGGTCGATATAGGAAGGCTGAGTTCTCCGGGTATCGGTTGATTGAGACCGTAAGAGATTGCGGTACGGGGACGCCCGCGAAGCCTGATCGGCTAGGCCCACTCGGAATCGGCCTTCTGGGGGAAAGCGCCTCGGACGCTGTCATCCTGAATGAAATCCGGAAAGCGGACCTGGATCGCTTCGATTATCGACAGAGTGCCCGACAGATGTTTTCGCATCGCCGCGACGGCCGCTTCCGTATCCGCGTTCTGTATGGCTTTCACGATCTCATGATGGTCGGCCAGAAGAGACTGCATTTTGCCCGGCATCGGAAGATTGAGGCGACGGAGACGATCGAGATGGACGCTCTTCTCGCGTACTACGTTCCAAAGTTCCGGATTGCGACTGCGGACGTAAAGCACCCGATGAAACTCTTTGTCGAAGGTGTCAAATCTATCATACGTAGAGGGATCGGCAAAACGTTCCTGTTGTTTGAGAATGTGCGCAAGGGCCGCCGCGGTCTCAACAGGTGTCTCGGCGATCAGCCTGCAGATGGCCTCCAGCTCGACGGAAAGGCGCAGAAACTGCGCCTGACGAGCATGATTGACATTGATGCGCGAAACACGGGTTGCGTACTGGGGATAGATGTCAACGAGTCCGTCCTCCTGCAATCGCAAGAGGGCGTCGCGAACTGGCGTCACACTGACCCCGAATTCGTCTTGAAGAGCGGTGCGCGAAAGCGCGGCACCAGGTTCAAGCGCAACGGTCAGAATTCTTTCCTTCAATATTTCATGAACTTGGACAGCAACCTGACGCGATCTATCGAGCGTCATGACGTTGTTCTTCAATGGCATTTTCCGACTCCGTTCGCCTGCGACAAATCCTTATCACGAAATTTCGGTTGATGCACTGATGTTTTAGTGTACTAATGCTATACCGATCGCACGGAGGCGAGAGGTTCCGCACACGTTCTGGGAGGATCCAAGATGAAGAAGCTAATTGGCGGCATAGCCGCGCTAATCGCAATGATCGGTGTCGCTCTACCCGCCACCGCTCAGGAAAAGACTTCAATTTCTATCACGCGCCAGCCAGGCATTCTCTACCTTGCCAGCCACGTGATGGAGACGCAGAAGTTAATCGAAAAGCAGGCCGAGGCGCAGGGCATCAAGGGCGTAACGGTCGAGTGGCGGACCTTTAGCGGCGGCGGCGCGCAGACCGACGCCCTGCTCGCCGGCAGCGTTGATATCGTCAACACGGGCACGGGAAACCTGCTCCTTCTTTGGGATCGCACCAAAGGCAAGGTGAAAGGTATCATTACCAGTTCCGCCCAGCCGGTGATCATGGTCTCCAACGATCCTCGGATCAAAACCCTGGACGACATCACGCCGCAAGATAAGATCGCCGTTCCGACTGTCGGCGTCTCGACGCAGGCGATCCTTCTGCAGATAGCAGCCGCGGCGAAATATGGCGACGCGCAGGTGAAGAAGTTCGATCCCAATACCGTGCAGCTGGGCCATCCGGATGCGGTCGCCGCGATTTCGAATCCGAGCCACGAAGTCAAGAACCACTTCTCCGCTCCTCCCTTCCAGTACATCGAACTCAAACAGAAGGGCGTTCATCGTGTTACGGATTCCCGCGAGATCCTCGGTGGCGCGCTGACCCAGGCGACGTTCTTCACCACGACCGCTTTTTCCGAAGCGAACCCCAAGCTCGTCGTCGCGGTTCGCGAGGCGACAAAGGAAGCCATCGCGTTCATCAAGAAGGACCCGAAGGCGGCGCTCGAAGCCTACAAGACCGTCACGGGGGACAAAACATCGATCGATGACCTGATGGCGATCATGAACGAGCCGGGCTTCATCGATGACTATCGCATCGATCCGCAGGGAACGATGAAGTTCGCCGCTCACCTGAACAAGGTCGGCACGCTGAAGACCATGCCCAAGGCATGGACTGAGTATTTCCTTCCCGTATCCGCGGACCTGAACGGGAATTGAGCGTGCTGCTGCCTGAGCGAGGCCGCCTGGCCGGTCTCGCTCAAGCCAATCACAAGGATCCATCTCGATGCTTCAGACTATAGCAAAGGCTCCGGCGACGCCGGCCCAGGCCCGAAACGAAAACGCGCTCCTGGCCGTCGATAACGTTACGCTGCGCTACAAGACCCCGAGCCTGTTGGTGACGGCGACCGAAAATGTGAGCTTCAACGTCTGTCAGTCAGACCGATTCATTCTCCTCGGTCCTTCCGGCTGCGGTAAATCCACTCTCCTCAAAGCGGTCGGCGGCTACATGAAGCCGGTCAGCGGCTCTATCAGGATCAATGGCAAGACCGTTACGAAGCCCGGACCTGACCGGATGATGGTTTTTCAGGAATTCGATCAGCTCATGCCGTGGAAAACCGTTCTTGAGAACGTCGTGTTTCCCCTCGTGACGGCCCGCAAGCTGCCTAGAAAGGAAGCCGAGGACATAGCCCGCGCATATATCGAGAAGGTCAAACTGACCCGGGCCGTCGACAGCTACCCCCACACCCTTTCGGGCGGCATGAAGCAGCGCGTCGCTATCGCGCGCGGCATGGCGATGCAGCCTGACATCCTTCTCATGGACGAACCGTTCGCCGCTCTCGACGCTTTGACGCGGCGGCAGATGCAGGACGAACTGCTCCAGCTTTGGGAAGACACGAAGTTTACCGTAATCTTCGTGACCCATTCGATCGCCGAAGCGATCAAGATTGCCAACCGCATATTGTTGCTGTCGCCGCATCCGGGACGCGTAAAAGCCGAGGTGATCAATGTCGACCAAGCGTCGGCGGAGGACGGCAGCGCCGCCGCGCTGGAACGCGAAATCCACGACATGCTTTTTTCTGAACCCGGACACCGGGAGTGAGAGACATGAACAAACCTCAAATCCTTCTGGCGGCCACCGACCCACAGGCTGGCGCTCCGATGTCGAACATCTCGACCGTCGAGCAGAAACTCAGCGCATTTGAGACGCTCTGGGGCATAAGCGCCCTGCGCAAGGCGTTGATCATCTTGGTTCTCGCAGTATTCTGGCAGCTGTACGCCTCGCATCTCGACAATCCGCTCCTCTTTCCGACCTTGACGGATACTTTCACCACCCTGATCGATCGGTTTATCGACGGTACCCTGCCCTCCCGCATATGGACCACGCTCAAAATCCTCCTTGCAGGTTACGCCGCGGGCAGCGTTCTCGCTGCGATCCTTACCGTTCTTGCAATCAACACCCGCATCGGGACGGACTTCCTCGAGACCATGACGGCGATGTTCAATCCCCTCCCCGCGATCTCGCTGTTGCCGTTGGCTCTGATCTGGTTCGGACTGGGCGCATCGAGCCTTGTTTTCGTTCTCATACATTCGGTGCTTTGGGCCGTGGCGTTGAACACCCACTCGGGATTTCTCGGGGTATCCCGAACCCTTCGGATGGTCGGGGCGAACTACGGGTTGACCGGCTTTGCCTATGTCACGCGGATACTGATCCCGGCCGCATTCCCGTCGATCCTTACGGGCCTCAAGATTGGATGGGCTTTCGCATGGCGCACCCTGATCGCCGCTGAGCTGGTGTTCGGCGTATCGTCCGGCCAAGGCGGCCTCGGCTGGTTTATTTTCGAGAACCGAAACCTTCTTGATATTCCAGCGGTGTTCGCGGGCCTTCTAACCGTGATCGTTATCGGCCTCATCGTCGAGAACCTGATTTTCCAGACGATCGAAAAGCGCACAATCCAGAAATGGGGAATGAAGGAATAGCCGGGCGCCATTCTCTCGCAAAAGGTCTTACCCATGCAGTACAAGAAGACACCAGCATCGCTTCGAAGCGCGCGATGGTTTGCGCCCGACGACCTTCGAAGCTTCGGCCACCGATCGCGAATGATGCAACTCGGCTATTCCGAGAAGGATTTCGGCGAAAAACCGGTCATTGGCATCCTGAACACCTGGTCGAAACTGAACACCTGCCATGCGCACTTCAAGGAAAGGGTCGTGGACGTCGAACGGGGAGTTCTGCAGGCGGGCGGGTTTCCTGTCGAGATGCCGGCGCTTTCCGTCGACGAAAGCTTCACCAAGCCGACATCGATGCTTTACCGCAACATGCTGGCGATGGAGACGGAGGAGATGATCCGCTCTCATCCGCTTGACGGCGTCGTTCTGATGGGTGGATGCGACAAGACCACTCCCGGCCTCATCATGGGGGCGATTTCGGCAGGAGTGCCCCTCATCTTGCTGCCCGCGGGGCCGATGCTGCGAGGCAACTACGCCGGCAAGATCCTCGGCTCAGGCTCGGATGCCTGGAAGTACTGGGACGAAAGGCGCGCGGGTAACATTTCGGATGCTGAGTGGCTCGGCGTCCAGGGCGGTATCGCCCGTTCCGCCGGCACGTGCATGACGATGGGGACTGCCAGCACCATGACCGCGATTGTTGACGCCATGGGCCTCAGCCTTCCCGGGGCATCCTCCATCCCGGCCGTGGACTCCAACCACCAGCGAATGGGAGCAGATAGCGGCCGGCGAATTGTTGAGATGGTTTGGGAAGACCTGACGCCGGATCGTATCATAACCGAAGCTGCCTGCCGGAATGCCGCGATCGTGGCAATGGCAACCGGTTGTTCCACCAACGCGGTCGTACACCTGATCGCCATGGCGCGCCGGGCGGGGGTCAATCTGTCCCTGGACGATCTTGATGCCCTCGGCAGGGTCACCCCCCTGATAGCCAATGTCCGCCCCTCGGGTAAGGACTACCTGATGGAGGACTTCTATTATGCCGGCGGGTTAAGAGCGCTCATGTGTCAGCTGGGTGACCGATTGGACCTTTCCGCGTTGACGGTTACCGGGCAAACCATGGGTGAAAACCTTGAAGGTGCGCAGGTTTACAACGCCGACGTCATCCGTCCGCTTTCCAACCCCGTCTACCATGAGGGTTCGCTGGCCGTGCTGCGCGGCAATTTGTGTCCTGACGGATCCGTCATCAAACCTGCCGCGTGCGATCCGAAATTTTATGAACACGAAGGGCCGGCGCTGGTCTTCGATAGCTATCCGGAAATGAAAAGGGCCATCGACGACGAGAGCCTCGATATCACTCCCGACCATGTTCTGGTGCTGCGCAACGCAGGGCCGCAAGGCGGGCCGGGATTTCCCGAATGGGGAATGTTGCCGATCCCCAAGGCGCTGATCAAGCAGGGCCATCGCGACATGCTTCGGATTTCCGATGCGCGCATGTCGGGCACCTCCTATGGAGCGTGCGTGCTGCATGTCTCTCCGGAAAGCTACGTCGGCGGCCCGCTGGCCTTGCTGAAGACGGGCGACATAGTCCGCCTCGATCTCCCGAACCGCCGCCTAGACATGCTTGTCAGCGATGAAGAGCAGGCGCGGCGGCGCGCCGAATGGAAAGCTCCCGAGCCACGTTTCGAACGCGGTTACGGATGGATGTTCTCACGCCACGTCACGCAGGCCGACAAGGGCTGCGATTTCGATTTCCTTCAATCCGATTTCGGCCGCACCGCGGGCGAACCCGATATCTACTGAGGTCACCATGATAGACTACGTCCTCTCCGAGGCTACCCGAGCAAAGTACAAAAAGATCTCCACCGCCTCGATCGCGACCGCCCTTTATAAGCGCGGACTTCGAAACCAGTTCATTCAGGGCGTCCTTCCCGTTGCTCCAAAAACGGAAAACATGGTCGGACAGGCGTTCACGCTGCGATACATCCCTGCGCGCGAAGATCGGAACCCCATCACGATTTTCCGGGACCCCAAGCATCCGCAGCGCGTCGCGATGGAAACATGCCCTCCGGGCTGGGTTCTGGTGATGGATGCGCGCAAGGATGCCCGAGCCGCCACCGCGGGCTCGATCCTGATTACCCGCCTGGCGTTGCGCGGTGCAGCGGGCGTGGTCTCCGACGGCGGTTTTCGAGATGCGGCGGGTATCGGCGAACTGGACATGCCGGCCTATTATGCCAAACCCTCGGCACCCACCAACCTGACCCTTCACGAGGCTCTCGATATCAACGTACCGATATCATGCGGCGATGCGCCGGTTTTCCCGGGAGACGTGCTGGTGGGCGACCGAGACGGCGTCATGGTTATTCCTGCCCATCTCGCAGACGAGCTCGCGGACGAATGCACCGGTATGGAAAGCTACGAAGATTTCGTACTCGAACAGGTCAAGTCGGGCGAGGCCATCATCGGCCTGTATCCGGGGACAAAAGAGGAATATCAAACGAAGTACGAAGCCTGGCGCAAGGATAACGGCCGCTGAGCAACCGGCGTCCGGGGGGAGTGGAGGTCGTAGACGGGCGGGGACAAGCCTGCCTGCCCGACCGATTGCCGGTCGCCTGGGCCCTTCGTTTAAAGCGCCTTTTTTGAACAGGATTGCGCGGTCACTGTCCGCGTGTGGTGGAGGAGGAACGCATGAGGAAGGCTCTCTATTACATCGGTCTTGCGGGTTTCGCCTCGCTCGCCTGGCACTCGCCGTCCGAAGCGGGTGTCGAGTGCAAGGACTTGAAGGCTCGTACCGGTTCGGCCGGCGTCACGATTTCTGAAGCCGTGGAAACCGCTCCCAGCAACGATATTCCAGTCGGACACTGCCTCGTGCGCGGCACCGTTAGCGCCCGGCAAGGAACGGACGGCAAGACTTACGGGATTCGTTTCGAGTTGCGCCTTCCCGACGTTTGGAACGGGCGGTACGTCCACCAGTTCAACGGAGGGAATGACGGAACGGTCGTACCCGCCGTCGGTCCGCTGCTCGGCGGCAACAAGCAGGATACGGCGCTCTCGAGAGGTTACGCCGTCGTTTCAAGCGACGCCGGGCATGACGGCAAAGCCAACCCCGACCGTGGGCTCGCGGCGGGCGCCGCATTTGGCTTCGACCCGGAAGCTCGCAGGGATTATGGATACGGAGCGGTTGCCAAACTCAATCCGATCGCCGTCGATCTCGTGGAAACGTTCTACGGCAAAAAAATCGCCTACAGCTATGGGGTCGGAGGCTCCAACGGCGGAAGGCACGGCTTGATGGCTGCCACCCGCATGCCAAAAGATTTCGATGGAATTCTCGCGGGCTATCCCGGCTTCAATCTTCCGAAGGCCGCTCTACAGCATGCTCTGGACATACAATCCTGGGCCAAGGTCAACAGCGACATCGCCAAGGCGTTCTCGCGCGATGACATGGCTACGTTGGCGAAAGGAATCCTGGCGGCATGCGATGCATCGGATGGGCTGGCGGACGGGATCGTGAGCGATCCGGATTCTTGCGAGACGTCCTTTAAGCCGCAGTCCCTCCAGTGCACGAAGCAAGGCGATCGCAATTGTCTCAGCGAAGCCCAGATAAACGCTCTTTTGGCGAGCCACGCCGGGCCCCGCGGACCGAAAGGTGAGCAACTCTACAGCAGCTGGGCCTGGGACCCGGGCATGGCTTCGGCCAATTGGCGGGGATGGAAGCTGGAAAGCGCAGTCGATTCCTGGGGACGCAAGCCTACGATCGGGGTGATGGGAGCGGCTTCCCTTGCACAGATTTTCATGACGCCACCTGTGCCGGTCGGCGGCACACCGGAGGAACTCCAAAAGTTCCTCCTCGAGTTCGATATCAAAAACGATTCGGCAAAAATCTTCGCCAGAGAAGGAGCGATGAGCGAATCGGCCGTTGATTTCATGGTCCCGCCTCGCTCCGACAATCCGGATCTCAAGGCCTTCCGGGAAGCAGGGCACAAGATGATCGTGTTTCACGGCAATGCCGACCCGGTCTTTTCGGTGCTCGATACGGTGGATTGGTATCGTAAACTCGATGCCAACAACGGCGGGAACGCTGGAGATTTTGTCAAATTTTACCGCATTCCGGGGATGCCTCACGGGGCGGGCGGCCCCTCCTACGATGACTTTGATTTCTTCTCGCCCCTCGTTGCCTGGGTAGAGAAGGGCGTGGCTCCCCAAGCCGTTCCGGCCGGCGTTACCGAAAAGAACGCCGAAGCGAAATCATTGGCGGGCACCCGATATGTTTACTGCCCATATCCGCAAGTAGCCCGAGGCAGTGCAACGGATCGAGGCATAACGTGCCAATAGGCAAGCGCTGCTCGGGAACCCGGTCCCGACGCCGCTTCGCGGAAGGCCTTGACGAACGAGCGCGGGATCTCCCGTCAACGCTTCTTGCCTAACAGGAGCATCAGGCAGGGTGCGCCTATAAGAGCTGAGACGAGCCCAGCCGGGATCTGATAGGGAGCCGCGATGGTGCGGCCGAGAAAATCTGCGGCGGTCATCAGTCCACCACCTATCAGCGCGGCACCGATCATCTGCGGCAGAGCGCGTGTCAGGCCTAATTCCCTCGCGAAATGCGGTCCCATCAGGCCGACGAAGGATAGTGGACCAACAGTCAATGTCGCGGCTGCCGTCATCAGGCCGGCAAGGCCGAACAGGGCCAATCTCGAACCCGCCAACGGTATGCCGACCGCAGCGGAAGGAGCCGGCCCGAGCGGCAGGATGTCCAGCCAATGCCGCGCCGCCAAGGCAATCGCGATCAACGCGGCGCCGAGTGCCACTTCCGATATGGCGATTGTGCCGTTCACGAGATAGGTGGATCCGCTCATCCAGCGCATGAGCAGAACCGCCCTTGGATCGCCCGTCGAACTCAGCACGCCGACAACGGCATCGACCAACGCACTGAGTGCGATGCCGGCAAGCAGGACCCGCTCCGGTGCGAAGTTGGAGCGCCGCGAACCGAGAAGGATAATGGCGAGAACCGAGATGGCGCCGCCGGCGGCGAAGGCAAACTCACCGGGAAAACCCGGCGCGATGGCGAAAAGAGCGATGGCAACGCCAAAGGTCGCGCCGGCACTGATCCCGAGAACCTCGGGGCTTGCCATTTCATTACCGGTCAATCTCTGCAGGATCGAACCCGCAACGCCAAGCATCGCGCCGGATGCGAGCGCCGCGAAGACCTTCGGTGCGCGAAGCGCAAGGATATCGTCGAAGAATTCGCCAGAAAGGACAGCCCAGCCGCCAGGTCCACGCCCGACAAACAGGCTGACAGTCACGAGGCCCAGGACACTCACGACAGCGATAATGAGCGGAGCACCGGCGCTCCGGCGGCGCGACCTCCGAGGCAACTCCGCCTGCTGAATGCGGTGACGGACTTTCAATCGCGGCAGGAGGGCCAGAAGCAGCGGCGAGCCAAAAATGGCGGTGACCGCACCGGTCGGCAAGAAGCTTCCAAGCCCACCTGCGGAGAGCTGCAGGACGGAATCGGCGAAAAAGAGAAGCGCTGCGCCGATCAGCGGAGACCAGAAGATCAACTGAACCGGCCGCCGCGCTCCGGAAAGCCGTGCAAGTGTCGGCGCAACCAGCCCAATGAAACCGATCACCCCAACGGCACTGGTGACGATGGCGGCGAGCGTCACCGCGCAAGCAATGACTATGATGCGAAGCCGAGCCAGCCTCACGCCGAGCGCAGCCGAACCGGCTTCCCCAAGGTCAAGCAGCGAGAGCGGCCTCATCACCAGCGCGCAGACCATGGCGACGATCGTCATTTTCCACGCGAGCGACAAAGGGATGGTCCAGCTCTGCTGCGCGAGCGAACCGGCTCCCCAGATGAACAAGCTCGCCAGGTATCGCTGGTTCAGATAGATGAGGATGGCCGCCAGCCCACCGCACCAGAGGCTTAGGACTAGCCCTGAGAGGACGAGCGAATAGGGAGAGAAGCCGCGGCGCGCACCAAGCCCGATGACGATTGCGGCGGCAGCCGCGCTTCCGGCAAGAGCGACGACGTCGCGGCCTGCACCGAAAAGACCCGGCACGAAAAGCGATACCACCACCAGCGCGAGGTTGGCCCCGGCCGAGACGCCGAGCGTCGTCGAATCGGCCAGCGGGTTCCGCAGGATGTGCTGGAACAGGGCGCCGGACATTGCGAGAGCCGCACCGGCCAGCAATGCCGTGACCAGCCGTGGCAGCGTTGAATAATAGAGTACCATGCGCCGAGTGTCGTAGCCCTGTCCGGCCACAACGGAGAGCGACGGTTCGATGAGAAGCCAGGCCGCTAGACCGCCACCGCAGAGCAGTGCGAGACATACGAGCGCAGGCCCGAGGTTATCGCTGCGAGTTGGGCTCATGAGTCTTGTTCCAGGAGTTCGGTCACCAGACGGGCAAAACGCATGGCCTCGTTGAGCATGCCGAACATCAGGGCCGGAGCGACGACGGATAGATGGCCCGGCCGGGAGAACGGGAGCGCCTGCCACAGCGGACTGTCCATCAGTTTCGGCAGCACGTCGGGGGGAACGGGATCAAAGGCTAGCAGCCGTGCGTCCGGATCGGTAATGCCGGAGAGTTCCTCGATGCCGATCGTCTCAAAACCCCAATAGTTCGATTGACGTGTCCAGGCATTGCGCACACCGATGCGCTCGAGTGCATTGTGAAACAGGCCTGGAGCTGAATAGATGCGGGCGTGACGGGCATCCATGAAACTCACCAGAGCGACGGGCGGAATGATCAGACCTGCCAGCCGCTGGCGGCATTCATGGAAGAATGCGTCGGATCGCGCGACGAAGAGTTCCGCCTCGGCCTCACGGCCGAGTTCGGCTGCCAGTCTGCGTGTCGCCGCTATCGCCGACGGGAGAATGGGGCCGGATTCCGGAGTGAAGATTTCAAGGCGTAGAACCTTGGCGATCGGCCGAAGCTTGGGCAGGAGTTCGTCAAGATAAGGTGTCGTCAGGATGACGTCGGGCTTGAGTTGAATGAGGGTCTCAAAATCGACTTCAAAGGCAGTGCCGATATCGACAACCGATCGAGGCATGGCCGGCTCGACGACCCATCGACCCCAATCGGCGAGATCCGATATTCCGACCGGAGGCAATCCAAGCGACAGAAGCGTGGACGCCAATCCGTAATCGAGGCTTACGACCCTTTGCCCGGCCACCCCCGCAAACAACGGCTTCGGGATGGAAGCGGCTGCAGCCGCGGTGTAGCGAAGAAATGTGCGCCGTGAAATTTCCATCCGCGGGCGGGTCTCAGCAGGCATAGGCAAGCGGATGCGAAAGGGTCGGAACGGAGATTACGTCCATGTCGATCCCGTAAATGGCGTGCAGCGCGGCTGGCACCAGAATTTCGCCCGGCGTGCCGCTGGCGACCACCCTCCCCCCTTTCAGGGCATGGATCCGATCGCAGAAGCGTGCCGCCATGTTGATGTCGTGAAGAACGATGACCACGCTCCGGCCGCCTTCGTGCGCCAGCCGCCGCACGAGAGAAAGGACCTCGACCTGATGCGCGATATCCAGCGCCGCAGTCGGCTCGTCGAGGAGGAGGCAATGCGCATCCTGGGCGATCAGCATGGCGATCCATGCACGTTGCCGCTCGCCGCCGGAGAGCGTGCCCACGACGCGCTCGGCAAATGTCTCGATATGGGTTGCCGCTATGGCTGCCTCGACCTTTTGCTTGTCGATCTCCGAGAAACGACCAAGCGCCCCGTGCCACGGATAACGGCCGCAACTGACAAGCTCGCGGATCGTCATGTCTGAGCCCGTGTTCAAATCCTGCGGCAAATAGGCCACGGACCGCGCGAAGTCGCGGCCCTGATACTGCTTGAGATCGCGGCCACCATAAGCGGCAGTTCCGGAAGTCGGAGTCAGTTGCCGCGCCAGAATCTTCAGGAGGCTGGATTTGCCCGAACCGTTATGGCCAACCAGGGCAACCACCTCTCCTGCCGGAAATTCAAGGCTGACATCCGATAGGATCGCGTTGCCGTCGATTGAAAGCCCGATCCTGTCGATCTCAAAGATTTTCGTTGTTTCGGCCGCGTTCTGCGCGAGTTGTTCCGAGGTCACGTCACCTCCCGTTATAGTCTGAAAATTTAACGTTGGAGCTGCGCCGCAGGTGTCCGTCATATGCCTTGCGCTCCCCCACTTTCAAAGGCAATGCTCACGGCACGGTTGACGGCCGGTCCGAGCACGGACATGTGGGTCTGCCCTGCAAAAAGCTCGAACTGCGTCCGGATTCCGGTCTCGGGGCCGTTCAATCGGGTTGCCATTTCCTGCGCCAATGCGGCAGTCCGTTCGGTTTTCCTCTTCTCAAGACGAGATGCGGCATCGTCGTTGCGGTACTGGAAGGGTGCAAGCCTATCCCCCTCATACTCGCCGGCCGACAGATGGAGGAAGGCTACGGGGCCTGGGATTCGCTTCCGGCTGGCCTCATTGTTCAGGATTTCACTGCCTTCCCAATAGATCGTCGGGCTGGCGGCAATCCAATTGGTGAAAAGGCCCGGGCGCTCGAAAAGGGCGTAGAGGGTAAAAAGCCCGCCGAAGGAATGCCCGAAAAGCGACCGGCGCGTGGCATCCGTCGGAACCATCTCGGCAAGCCGCGGAAAGAGTTGGCTCTCTATAAAGTCGAGCAGATCGCCTGTCCCGCCGATACGAACAGGAGGCCCACCTTCAAAATAGGGCGGATAGGATTTGATTGGCGGAGGCCCTAGGTCCCAGGCCCTCCGCAATGCATCATAGGGTTCGTCGGAGGGATAGCCGATCGCGGCAATGACGCCCCAATCGACATTGGTGCCGGTTGGGTAAGGCGCTTGTGTCACCATGCTGGCGAACGCAAAAGGAAAGGTCGCGTTACCGTCGGTCATGACCAAAAGAGGCCATCCGGCGGCGGGCGGCTTCCCTTTTGGCGTGAACAGGAAGATGCGATAGGGTTCGCCTCCCGCCGTTGGTGCCAGATCGAAATAGGCGGTTCCAGGCAATGAATAGGCTTCTTCAGTCATGTTCTTCTCGCCGAGATACGGGCAATATTCCTTGCCCTTTCTCGCCCCGATGAGTGATCACAAGACGACTGTCTTCAACGGTTTTCGCGCCGGACTGCATAAATCTCACCACTTGTATTTCAGCGAGCCGACGACCGCCCGACCTTGACCGAAGTAGCAATAACCGCCGTTGCAGACCTGCTCTTCGCGGTTGGCGAGGTTAGTCGCACTGACCGTGAGCGACAGCCCCTTGAGATCGGGCGACCTGGCGCCGAAGTCATAGGACAGGGACGCGTCGAGATAGGCGACTCCGGCATTTTTGGCCGTGTTGGAATCGTCGGTAAAGGATTCGCTGGTCACACGGATACCGCCGCCAATGCTGAGGCCAGCGATGGCGGTATCTTCGGGCGCGGCATAATTCACCCACAAGGAAGCGACATGCTTGGGTGTCGTCGTCGGCGTGTTCCCGATAATGGTGCTGTCAAGATTGCGCGTGATTTCGCCATGGGTATAGGTGTAGGCGGCGATCAGGCTGATGCCGTTGTCGAAAGTCTTCCGGCCTTCGACCTCGAAGCCCGTAAACGTATTCTCACCCGAATTCTCATAAAAGAAGGGGCCTAAACCGCTGGCATATTGAGGCTTGCCGGTTTCGACCAGACGATAGACTGCGGTGCTGAGTGAGAGGTTTTCGCCTTCCGGCTGGTACTTTATGCCGACTTCGATCTGCCGGCCTTTGGTCGGGTTGAGCACCGCACCCGAAGCGGAAAGCTCGGTCGAGGGGACGAAGGAGGTCCCGTAGCTTACATACGGCGCAATGCCGTTGTCGAAGAGATAGAGGAGCCCGACTTGCCCGGACAGAGCACCGTCGATCTTCTCATCGGTGGTACCGGCGACCTTATCTCTCTTGGTCTGATCCAGCCAATCGTACCGCAAGCCACCCACAAAACGCCAGTTTTCGAATTCCGCCTGCTCCTGCGCATATAGACCCGTCTGACGCAGATCGTTGCTGCTAAAATCAGTCAGTGTCGGCGTGGGAGCGCCACTGCCGGCGACCGGCGGCATGGAGCCGGAGCCTAAAGCAAAATCAGAGTTGACGGCGGTGAAATCCAGCCCCGCGAGGATCGTATGGGATACGGCGCCGGTTTCGAATTTGGCTTGAAACTGGTTGTCGATCTGATACGCACGCATCTCGTCGGTGACTGCCGTGGTGTCCCAGGGATCGGCCGGCGCGCTGAACATCGTCATCCGGTTATTGTAGCGGGCCTTGAGGTGGAGATCGCTCACCCGCGCGTTCTGCCGGAAAGTCAGGCCGTTCCCGAAGTCGTGTTCGAGCTGGTACCCAGCCTGGTATTGCCGGATCTTCTGGTAATCATAATCCGGATCGCTGACGCGATGGATCTGGCCGCCGTTTTGGAAGGTCCAGGCGCTCGACTCTGTTTCGGTATTCTGGGCCAGCCCGTAAATGGTTATCTTGGTGCTGTCCGTCGCCTCCCAGGTGAAAGAGGGCTGCAGAAGGTAGCGGTCGTCCTGGATGTCATAGTTGGTCTCTCCCTCTCGGACGAGGCCCACAACCCGGTAGAACATGTCGTTGCCGTCGCCGACCGGACCTCCGATATCGAAAGCGGCCTGCTTGCGTCCGATCGTGCCGTATTGAAGCTCGACCTCACGGTGGGCCTCTTGCAGCGGCAGTTTGGAAATCTTGTTGACGATACCGGCGGCGCTCGCCGCGCCATACATGACCGATGTGGGTCCCTTCAGTATTTCCACGCGATCGAGCGTATATATCTCGGTCGTGAAGGTTCCGTAGGTCATCACCGGCTGACGCAAGCCGTCGCGGAAATCGCCGCCCATGGTGGTCTCAATGCCACGGATATAAATCTGATCGAAGCGCGGGTCATAACCAAACCCACCTGTTGTAACGCCGGAGCTATATCGCGTTGCCTGGATCATGTCGGTGACGGAACGCTGCTCCATCTCCTCGCGGGTCACGACGGAAACCGAACGCGGTGTCTCGACGAGCGGCGTATCCGTCTTCAAAGCGGAAACCGCCCGCTTCGGAACGATAGTATCGTTGTCTTCACTAATGGTTTGGGCGCTGGAGTTCCTGAGGATGATCGGCTCGAGTTGCGTCGCGCTACCGGCGGCGTCCTGCGCAGCAGCCGGCGAGAGTGCTGCGGTCATCGCACCAACCATAATGGTGGAACTGATGAGATGGCGATATGTGGAGAGCGATCTGGAAGAGAACGTCATTGCCCGATCCTTTCGGCAAGCGGCAAACTGCGATGAGTGATCGGAGAGATCACGGATGCTAACGGCGCGAAAAATGCGCCTTGCGAGATGGCTCGCGGTTCGCAGCTATAAGAGCCAATGTAGGGGTGATCAATGAAATATGATTACAATACTCATGTTTTTTCTGGGAAGGATGCCATGTTTGCAACACCGATCCAGTTGCGCTCGGATGTCGTATCCGAGCGGCGATGATGCGGCGCAGCACATCGGGGCTATTGCCGGCGACCATCACAGTAACCGGTCGCTTCTGCTCAGTCTGCCGCCTGAGCGGAAGCGCAGGCCAGAGCCAGACCTGGGTCGACGCCTGCCACTAAAATGCGTCTTGAAAATTTCGAGATATCGTCCTCCCCGTTGAAGCCAAATCTTCCCGTCGTTCGCGAGGGGCCGGCCACCTCTCCCGACCAGCCCCCGCGAAAAGTCTTGTCAGTGCGCTTCTTCCACGACCGGGTTACGCAGGATGCCGAGGCGACTGATCTCGATCTCGACGACGTCGCCCGGCTTCATCCAAAGCGGCGGCGTGCGCTTTGCGCCGACGCCGCCCGGCGTGCCGCTGACGATGACGTCGCCGGCTTCCAGACGCGTGAAGGTCGAGCAATATTCGATTTGCCTGGCGATATCGAAGATCATCTGGGCAAAGGTTGCGTCCTGCACCACTTCGCCGTTCAGGCGGGTCTGCAGGCGCAAGTCATCCAGGGGCCCGAGTTCGTCAGGCGTCATCATCCACGGGCCGAATGCGCCAGTGTCGGGGAAATTTTTGCCCGGTGTGAACTGATGGGTGTGATACTGGAAGTCGCGAACGCTGCCGTCGTTATAGCAGGCATAACCTGCGACATGGTCCATCGCCTCGGCGCGCGGGATGTAACGGCCCGGCTTGCCGATGATGACCGCGAGTTCGCCCTCGAAATCGAGATTGGTGGAAACCTTTGGACGCACGATCGGCGCCAGATGGCCGGTCTGGCTATTGGCATAGCGCGAAAAGATGGTCGGGTTCTCGACTTCGCTCCGGCCGGTTTCCTTGCGGTGCGTCTCGTAGTTCAGGCCGACGCAGAGGATCTTGTCGGGATTGGGCACGACCGGCAACCATTCGACCTCCGCAAGCGGAATCGCGGCTGCCGAGGCGGCGGCGTCCTTCCCGCCGGAGAACCCGGCGGTGATGGCAGCCTTGAGATCCGGATAGCGTGATGCAAGCACCGCGCCGACGTCGCGGAAGCTATCGCCTTCGATGACGCCCCAGGTGGCGCGGCCGGCAATCTTGACGGTGGACAGTCTCATATAGGTCTTCTCCTGTAGCGGAACGATTCTCGATGGACGGCGTGTCACGCAAGGCGGATGCGCAAGTCCGCAATTTGCTGGCGAAGGGCATCGATGTTTTCAGCCGCGCCAAAGACGTAATGGTCGGGACGCACCAGCGCGGCGATGACGCCGTGGCGGTCGAACCAGGCGGAAAGCACGCCATCCCTTTCACGCAGGGCGGCGGGATCCTGCGCCGCGTGATTGGCACCGACGACGCTGCGGACCACAAGTCCGCTGTCTTCCCCGGCAAGTGCTTCGCCTTCCGCTGCCCCGATCCGGCGGCCATCGAGTACGAGCCGCCATGTCGGCCCGGTGAAAGCGTCCAGCAATCGCGACGAAGCGCCATCAGCAATAGCGGGCTGCGGGAAAAGCAGTCCCCTTGCCGGGGTGCCTTCTGCGGCCATGAACCCCTCCTCGATAGGCGGTACGATTTCCTGGCGCGTAATGATCAGCGGCTTGCCGCCACCTTCCGAAAGAATACGGGCATCTCGCGCGGCGGCAGCTTGGGGGTCTCGCTCGCAGATCGCCTGACCGATCGCCTTGATCTTGCCGGTCAGCGTCTGGACGTGGCGCTTGCGTTCGGTCGTGTAAGTCTCGAAAAGCGCCTGCGAAGACTGTCCCTTCAAGACGCGATCGAGCCGCCAGATGAGATTGGAGACGTCGCGCAGGCCCTGGCACATGCCTTGCCCGATGAATGGCGGCTGCTGATGGGCCGCATCGCCGGCGATCATCACCCGGCCGCGACGCCATTCGTCGGCAACCAACGCATGGAACCGATAGGCCGCCGCGCGCCACAGATCGCCTTCTTCCGGTGTGAGCCAAGGCGACAGGAGGCGCCAGACATTTTCGGACTTTTCCATCTCGCGCGGGTCTTCGCCCGGCAAGAGCATGATCTCCCACCGCCTATGGTTCTTCGGTCCCATGATATAGCTTGTCGGCCGCGCCGGATCGCAGTACTGGGCAGAAGTCTGCGGCAGGTTGCCGAGTGCGGCGTCGTGAACCCGAACGTCCACCACCAGCCACGGCTCGTCGAATACCAGATCCTCCAGTTTCATACCGGAGAGTTCGCGCACCCTGCTCCACGCACCGTCGCAGCCGATGACGTATTTCGCGGCAACTTTTCGCGATGCACCGGAAGCGTCCTTCAGCGTTACCACCACCTCGTCGGCGCGCGGATCGAGATCCAGCATTTCCGTTCCAAGCTCGACCATCACGTGGTCGAAGCTTTCGGCATGACGTCTCAGCACGGCCTCGACCGGCGGCTGTGTGAAGACCATGCTCGGCGTATAACCGAGCGGAAAAGGCGCGGGCACCATGTCGATGCGACGGATAAGCTGCCCCTGCGCCCCGAAATGCTGGGACGCCGTAAAGGGTTCGATATAGGGCATGACCTGGTCGACAATGCCCATATTGTCGAAATGACGCAGAATTTCATGATCGATCGCGATCGCACGCGGCTTGTCGTAGATGTCGGTCAGGCGATCGACGACAAGCGTCGAATGCCCACGTGCACCGAGCATTCCGGCGGCCACCGCGCCTGCCGGGCCGAAGCCGACGACCAGCACGTCATACGTATTCGAAATCTCGTTCTTCACGGGAATGCCTCTGCAAACTGAACGGCGGCTTCACACGCCGGAAAATCCGATTGAAATCTGCGCCTTCTTGCAGGCGTCGCTCTTGGGAGGGGCAATACCCCAATGATCGGTGCGGCCGGACGGCCAGACCCACTCGTCCGGACCGCGGAAACGATAGGTCGCGTCGACCTGCAGAACCTCGGCGGTGTATTCCACCACGACGCCTTGGGGATCGATGAAATAGGCAAAGACGTTGTCCCCCGGCCCGTGCCGGCCAACACCCCAGCCGATGGGATGTCCGTGATCGACAACCCGGCCCGATCCGCGCATGACCGATTCGAGGTCGGGCATCAGAAAGGCGACGTGGTTGAGGCCATTCGCCCGGGCTTCGGCCAGAACCACCGCATGGTGGTCGTCATTGCAGCGCAGGAAGGCCATCAGCTTCGACCGGTCAGTGAGCTGGAAACCGAGGACATCCCGGTAGAAAGCGGCAAGGCTTTCGATATCCGCGGTATTGATGTTCACATGGGCAAGGCGTTCGGGCCTGTTGGCAACGGCGCTGCCGGCCTTGCGGCGATCACCGTGCACGAATTCCAGAACCGAGCCCTGCGGCTCGCGAATGACGAAACGTTCGCCGCTGGAGGGCGCATCTGCAGGACCCGGTTCGCGCAGCACCGTGCAGCCTGAGGCGACCGTCCTTTCAAAAAGCGCCGCCAGCTCCTCCGCGGAGCCGACACGGAAGGTGATCTTACGCAATTCGGACCGGTGGCTTTGCTTCAGTTCCAGAACATGGAAATCGTTGCCGGTGGCCGCCAGAAAGACCTTGCCACCTGCTTCCGCCACGACCTGCAATCCCCACACGCGGGTATAGAAATCGACGGAGCTTGCGAGATCGGGCGTGCCCAGTTCGACGCTGCGCAATGCGGAGACAGGAAATACCGTCATATCAAACCTCGTCCAAACCCAGGAAGGCGCGCGCATTGGCAAACGTCAGGCGCTCAAGCAGGGAGGCGTCCGCGAATGCTTCCTTGATGCGCGCGACCGGCTCCTTCTCGCGAAAATTGAACGGATAATCCGTGCCGAGCAGCACGCGGTCCTCACCGAATACGGCGACCAACCGGCGTAGGGTCTCAGCATCGAAAACCAGTGAATCCACGTAGAGACGCCGCGCCTGAGCCGACGGCGACTCGGGCATGATGTCCTTCACGGCCGGAAAAGCTAAATAGCCCTTCTCCAGCCGCGGCAGCAGCGAAGCGAATGTTCCGGCACCATGACTGAAGGCAATCCGCAGCTTCGGAAACGTCTGCAACAATCCTCCGGTCACGACCGACGCCGGGGCAAGCCCGACATCGGTCGGATAACCAAGCACCTGCTGAAGCGGCGCCGGCCCGACGAGCCGATCCATGCCCGCCGGCCGCACCGCATGAACGAAGACGGCCGCGCCGAGCCTCTCGGCTTCGGCAAAGAACGGCTGAAAGCGGGGATCGCCGATCACCACACCATTGATGTTGCTACCGATTTCCACGCCGCTGAAGCCGAGTTCCCCGACAATCCGGTGCAACTCCTTGATGGAGAGCTCAATATCCTGCAGCGGCAGGCCGCCGAGACCGACAAATCGGCCCCCGCCTTCCGCCACGAGCGTGGCGATTGAATCGTTGACGTAGCGCACCAGATCGTAGGCGGCACCCGTATCGATCCAGTAGCCGAACAGTTCCGGCATGGGCGAAAGCGCCTGCATCTCAATTCCGGCCCTGTCCATCTCCGTCAGCCGCCGCTCAGCAATCCAGCAGGCGTCGCTGACCGTCCGATAGGGTTTTTCATCGATCACCACCGTCGCGTGGCAATCATCGGCGGCCACGATCGAAGGCCAGCCGCGAATGCTTGCGCCACCGGGAACTTGGGGGAAGCGAGCGGGAACGACGTGGCAATGCACATCGATGCCACGGCAGTTGCAGCCGCCCTTGAAGGAACTCGCCCGGATATCCTCTCCGCCCACCCTATCCTCCTGTGTTGAGGGTTGAATATTATACAAAATCGCCGTCGTAAAGTCATAATTTATAAATTTTTCGATTCTTGGAAGTCGTGTATATAAAACCGGAGCGTGAACCGAGAGGACCATATGGACGCCGATGCTTTGAACAAGGAAGTCGAAGGCCCGGCTACGCTGGCGACGAGCATCTACGAACGCCTGAAGGCCGATATCCTCTCCGCCCGGCTTGAGCCTGGCAGAAAGCTGCAGCTCCGTTTTCTGATGGAACACTATGAGGCAGGGCAGACGCCGCTGCGCGAGGCGTTGAATCGGTTGACCACGGAAGACCTCGTGATCGGCAGAGAGCAGCGCGGTTTTTTCGTCAAGCCGATAAGCCTGGAAGAACTCGGCGAGCTGACAAAGACGCGATGCTGGGTGGAAGGTCTGGCGCTGCGTGAATCGATGGGCAATGCGACGCCGGCCTGGGAGGAAGCCCTGCTGGTGGCGCATCATCGCTTGGAGCGGGCGCCCAGATCGCTCAACCCCGATCGCTTCGAGAGCAATCCGGAATGGGAACGCCTTCACCGCGCGTTTCACGCCGTCCTGATCAACGGTTGCGGTTCACGACCGCTGATCGGCTTTTGCGAACAGCTCGCCGACCGGCTCAACCGCTATCGGGCACTTTCGAGCCGCAAGGCTTTCCGGGTCCGCAAGGTCACACAGGAGCACGCCGACATCCTCAAGGCGGTTATGGACCGCAATACCGCCGAGGCCGTGAGACTTCTGCAGCAACACTACGAACAGACCGCGGAGTTCATACGCGCCGACCTCGAAACGAATGAAGCCGGCGACGCCATGGCACCGGCCTGAGGTTTCAAAGAACTGCCGCTATTCAGCAGCGCTATTCCCTGGACCACATCCGGCCCCAGCTTGTCGCCGAAAGCACTGACGCGGCTCCATGGTTACCGGTAGAAGAGGGCCGCCTCGAAGGCGGCCCTCGGATCTTAAATTGGCCCTTGGCTCAGATCGGATAATGCCCCGGCAGAGTTTCGACCGTGATCCAGCGCAGGTCCGTGAACTCGGCGATACCTGCCTGACCGCCGAAACGGCCATAGCCCGAGCCCTTCACGCCGCCGAACGGCATCTGCGCCTCGTCGTGAACCGTCGGTCCGTTGACGTGGCAAATCCCGGACTTGATACGGCGCGCCACGCGCAATCCACGGGCTGCATCGCCGGTGAAGACGGAGGCCGAAAGGCCGTATTCACTGTCATTGGCCAGTTCGATGGCATGGTCTTCATCACGGGCGCGCAGAATAGCCACGACAGGTCCGAAGCTCTCCTCGCTGTAGAGGCGCATGTCCTTGGTCACGCCGTCGACAACCGTCGCCGACATCAGGACCCCTTCGGCACCGCCGCCCGTTGCGAGCTTTGCACCCTTGGAGACAGCGTCACTCACCAGCGCCTGGACCTTTCCCACGGTCTCGATGCCGATCACGGCCCCAAGTGGCGCTTTTCCTTCCGCCGGATTGCCCGCAACGAGCGTGCCGGCTTTTGCCCGGAACTTCTCGACAAATGCGTCGGCGATGGCATCGACCACAATGATACGTTCGGTCGACATGCAGATCTGCCCCTGGTTGAAGAACGCTCCGAAGGCTGCTGCCGCGACGGCCTCGTCCAACTTGGCGTCATCCAGAACCAGGAACGGTGCCTTGCCACCCAGCTCCAGCAGGACCGGCTTCAGGTGCTCTGCCGCACGCCGCGCGATGACCTTGCCGACTTCGGTCGAACCGGTGAAATTGATCCGGCGCACGGCCGGATGATCGATCAGGGCGTTGACGACTTCCGCCGCGTCTTCGGGAGCATTGGTAACAACATTCACGACGCCTTCCGGAAACCCGGCGGACTGGAAGCAGTCAACGATCAGGCTATGCACGGCCGGGCACTTTTCGGAGGCCTTGAGGACCACCGTGTTTCCGCAGGCAAGCGCAGTGGCGATAGCCCGAACGCCGAGAATAATCGGCGCGTTCCAAGGCGCAATGCCGAGGCAGACGCCTGCCGCCTGGCGAACCGACATGGCATGGCAGCCGGGCTTGTCCGACGGTATGACTTCGCCCTTGATCTGCGTCGTCAGCGACGCAGCTTCCAGGATCATGCTCGCCGCAAGCATCACGTTGAAGCCAGCCCAGCTTGCTGTCGCTCCGGTTTCGGCCTGCATCAGCGCGATGAACTCGTCCTTCCTGGACGCAAGCGCCTGTGACGCCTTCATGAGCAACTGACGTCTGGCATTCGGTCCTGTTTCCGACCAGGCCGGAAAAGCGACCGCGGCCTTGTCGGCTGCCGCATTCGCTTGTGCCGACTTTCCCGCCTGCGCCTTGCTGGCGACCTCTCCGGTGACAGGGTTGAGGCGAACAAATTCGCCGGAAGCGACGGGATTGGATATGGTTTGCTGCATTGGAAAATTCCTCACTTTACTCAACGAGCTTCGGGGCAGCACGAAAGCCGGCCTTTTCGATGCCCACGATGGCGCATAGTTCATCGTTGTCGCCGATGTCACCCGAAATGCCGACTGCTCCGATGACAATGCCGGCATTGTCGAGGATCAGTACGCCGCCCGGCGACGGCACCATTCGGCCGGCACTCACGGAGGCGAGGACCGTGATGAATGCCGGGTTCTTGGCGGCGCGTTCCGTCAGCTCGCGGGTACCGAAGCCCATGCCGAGCGAGCCCCAGGCCTTGCCAAAGGCGATATCGAAGCGAACGATGCCCGCGCCGTCTTCGCGCTTGTACGCCACCAGGTGGCCGCCGGCATCGAGGACCGCGACGACTAGCGGCGCGAGCGAACGGGCGCGACCTTCAGCCAGCGCAACGTCGATGATGGTGGAGGCGTCGGAAAGTTTGAGCATGACAATATCCCGTTTGGTTGAGTTGAATTAGCGGCTGCTTGCCTGCCAGCGCAGCAGGTGTCGTTCGGCGACCGACAGCAGACGGCTACCGAAAAGACCGATAGCCCCGAGAATGACGATACCGGCGAAAAGATCGGCCGAACGGAAACTGCGGCTCGCCGCCAGAATGCTCTGGCCAAGTCCCTCCCGGCTTGCGAGCATCTCGCCGACGACAGCCAGAATGAGGGAAATGGTGAGTCCGAGCCGCAGGCTGGCGAGGATCATCGGCATTGCGCTCGGCAACGCGAGTTTCCAGATCACTTGCGCGCGGTTGAGGCCAAGCACTTCGCTGACCTCATAGAGACGCGGCTCCATGGCGGCAAAACCATGAACGGTCGCAAGCAGCATCGGCCAGAGGGCGCCGAATGCGATGACCACCAGGACCATGTTGTCGGAAAAGCCCAGAAACGCGATCGCAACCGGTATCATGGCCGATGCCGGAAGCGGCCGCAGGAGTTCAAGTGTCGGGGCAATAAACGCCCGTGCCCGTTTCGACACGCCGACCAGCGCGCCGAAAAGGATGCCGACGAAAGAAGCGAGAAGCCAGCCGAGCAACATGCGCTTCACCGTCTCGAATGTCTGCGAGAGAAGCGGTCCTCCGGAGAGGCCTTTCACGAGCGCCACATATGTCCGCTCCGGGCCAGGAAAGAAGACGGGCGAGACGAGCTTGGCGTCGGTGACGAGCTTCCAGAGCAATATGAAGGCTGCCAGCCCCCCGATACCCAGTACCAGCTTGCGCAGAGGGACTGCTTTCATCGCCCCTCTCCGTTGACGAATGCCGGAAAGAAAGTGCGTTGGGCTGCATTCAAAAGAACGCTGATGAGCCAGCCGACAGCACCGATCCAGATCAGATAGGCAAACATTTCCGCCGGCCTCAGCGCCTGCTGCGCCATCATGATGCCATAACCCAATCCAAGCGGGTTGGCGGTGATCTCGACAGTGACGGCGACCACCAGCGCATAACCGGCCGCGAGCTTCAGTGACATGAAAAGCTGCGGCAGGATGGCCGGCAGCACGATCTTCCACACCCGTGCCGCGAAACCGAGCTGGAGTACGTTCGATACTTCCATCAATCGCGGCTCGACCTCCTTGACCGCGGCGCGTGCGAGTACAACGGAGGGCCACAGCATGCCGAGTGCAATGATGACGATTTCCATCTCCGCGCCGAAGCCGAGCAGCATCATGACGACCGGGATCAACGCAACGACGGGAACCGGACGCAACAGTTCGATGGTAAGATCGAGCGCGTCATCGGCGATCCGAAAAAGTCCGAGTACGATACCAAGCAGCGACCCGGCTCCGACGCCCAGAAGACAACCCGCGGCAGCCGCTTTCAGCGTATCGGCCGTCGCCTTGAGCAGCGTGCCGTCGCCCATCACGGAGACGAAAGCCTTTGCGATGTCGGCCGGGCTTGCCAGGCTGTCGCTTTCCAGCTGCGTGACGGTTGCCGCCACCTGCGCCAGGACGATGAGCGCGACCGGCAGCGCCGCCGCGCGACCGCCATTCTTCAGCACGCTAACCGCGCTCATTGGTGGTCGTCCTTGATGAGATCGTAAAGTTCGCGGCGCAGGCGCAGGAATTCCGGATCCTCGCGCGTCAGAAGCTGGTCGCGCGGTCGTGCCAGCGATACATCGACGATACGGCCGACGCGGCCCGGATTGGGTTGGAGGCAGACGATCCGGTCGCCGAGATAGATCGCCTCCTCGAGATCGTGGGTGACGAACACCATGGTCGCGCCGGTCGTCGCGACCAGCCCGAGCACCTCGTCCTGCAGCGCCTGCCGGGTCATCGCATCGAGCGCGCCGAAAGGCTCGTCCATCAGCAGCACTTTCGGCTCCTGCGCCAGACAGCGGGCGATTTGCAGGCGCTGCTGCATGCCCCCGGACATTTCGCGCGGATATTTGGCGGCATGCTGGCCGAGGCCGATCTTTTCCAGAAGATCACGGACGATCGCCGGACGTTCTTTCGCCGGGCAGCCGCGCGCCTCGAGCGCCAGCGATACGTTTCCGGCCGCCGTGCGCCAAGGCAGGAGCGCCTTTCCATAATCCTGGAAGACGATCGCGACGGAGCGATTTGGCCCACCGAGAACCGATCCGTCGAGTTCGACGCCGCCGGATGTCGGTCTGGCGAGGCCGGCGAGCATGCGCAGCAAGGTGGTCTTGCCGCAGCCGGACGGCCCGATGACAGATATCGTCTCGCCGGGTGCGATATCGAGGCTGATCCCCCCGATGATCTGCAGCGAGCCATAAGCGAGCGTGACGTCGCGGATGCGAATTCGCGGCTCGTCGGATCGCGGGGCCGAATGGCCGCCGCCATGCCGTGGACGGGTGGAAAGCTGGGTCACGACCACATCACGCTCCTTTCACCAGCGCGGCATGGGGGCCGCCACCCACACCCTTCTGGAAACCGTAGGCATTCATTTTCGCGAAATAAGGCATGCTCGGATGGGCCTCGAAACGGACGTGGCAGTCTATAACCGCCGGCAGGCCGGAAGCGATAGCGCGTTCGAGCGCGGGGCCAATCTCGTCCACCGTGGTGACGCGTTCTCCGTGGCAGCCGAAGCCGCGGGCCACGTCGGCGTAGTCGATGCCATCGAGATCCGCACCGAACGAGAAGTCGTAGCTCTTCCGCTGCCCCATCTTGATGACACCCCAGGAGGCGTTGTTGTGGATGATATTGATGATTGGCAGGCCGTAACGCCGCGCCGTATCCAGTTCCGAAAGCGTGAAGCCGAAAGCACCGTCGCCGCAGATGTTGAAAACTGGCCGATCCGGGTGAAGCAACTTGAGCGCCACCGCATAGGGAGTGCCGAATCCGAGCTGGCACATGCCCGGCTCATGAAAGCGGGTTCGCTCGACGGTCGCCGGCGTCAGATCGTTGCTCCAGAAGGACGTATGCCCGCCGTCATAGGCGATCAGCGCATCCGCCGGCAGGAGTTTTCCGAGTGCCGTACCGAGACGGGCTGGATGCATGATCGCCCCGTCATCCTCGGCCATTCGCTCGAGCTTGCCGCGATAGCCTTCATAGATACCGCGCAGGCGGTCGCGCCATTCCGACCGCTGCGGCATGGCGCGGCCCCTGAGGGCTGCGAGGAGGTCGGCAAGCGCGCTTTTCGCATCGGCCCAGATACCCAGGGCGTGCGGCGCATTCGCGCCGAGGCTCATCGGATCGATATTGATATTGATGAGCCGCGCCCCACCCTTGGCGAGCGCCCCGCCCTCATCCCAGAGCCAGGACGAGAAGCGGCAGCCCACCGCCAGCACGACGTCCGCCTCCGCGAAAGCCGCCGGAATGGCGTCTCCGCCAATGATGCCGCCGTGGCCGATGAAGAAGGGGGAATCCGACGGGACCGTTCCGATCCCCATTTGTGTGGCGAACGCCGGCGCCTTCATTTCGGCGATGAGCTCGCGGAACAGGTCGCCGCCATTCGCGGAAACGACGCCGCCGCCCGTCACCAGAACCGGGCGTTTCGCGGAAGCCAGCATCTCCGCCGCCTGGGCGATCTGTGCCGCAGACGCGCGGGGGCCTTCAACGGCACGATAGCCCTCCGGGGTCACGGAAAGTGCGTCTTCATCGAAATCGAACCGAGCGGTGAAGATT
>Ga0102590_1001817_pt1 | contig 28911 bp, 28 predicted proteins | sample AraplaMF_Col_mMF_FD_76859 | JGI IMG/M metagenome (GOLD analysis project Ga0102590, IMG submission 76859) | Arabidopsis root microbial communities from the University of North Carolina, USA - plate scrape MF_Col_mMF | ecosystem: Host-associated > Plants > Roots > Endosphere | place: USA... | reverse complement strand
TGGTGGTCAGCCGCTCGCTGGCGTCGAGCACGGCGCGCGTGGTCTCGTTGCTGGCTTCCTCGAGGCGGTCGAGCAGGTCGCCGCCGCGCTCGCCGAGCGCCAGGATCATATTGTCGCCGGCGTTGCTCAAAGCGCCGGTGATGTGGGCGCCGCGCTCTTCCAGCGCGCCGGTGATGGACTTGGCGACCTCGTCGACGCGCGAGGCGATCGCGTCCGAGATCAGCGCGATGTCGTGGCGCAGATCGATCTGCACGCCGGAGATGGCGCTGCGGACCTGCTCGGCCTGGCCGACCAGGTTGTCACGCTGGTGCGCGATGTCCTGGAGCAGGGCGCGGATGCGAACTTCGTTGTCGGAATAGGCGCGCTCCAGCGCCGCGACCTCGTTGGCGACCAGCGTCTCGAGCTCGCCGGCGCGCGCAATGGCGCGCTCGATGCCGTCACCCATCGCCGCGACCTCGCGGCGAATGGCCTGACCGACGGTGACCATGGAATCGGAGGCCGAGCCTTCCGGCTCGGAGAAGCGGATCGCGACCTGCGCCATCGCCTGCGCGACGGCACTCATTTGCTGGCCGCGCCAGACGAGGCTCGCCAGGAAGAAGAACAGCATGACCGGCGCGAAGAACATCGTGACGAGGCCGGCAATGGCCAGGACGCCGCCGCTCTGGCCCATCGCGGCCTGGATCGAGGGCAGGAAGCCGACGGTCAGCGCGGCGCACGCCGCGAGCCAGATGACGGTGAAGATCGTCGCGCCCGTGTAGATGTTGCGGGACGGGCGTCCCGTCTGCAGCGTCTGCAGGAGCTGGCCGATGGTCGCGCGATCGTCGTTGGCGGCGCGGCGCGACGAACGCGGTTCTTCGATCGGATCGAACACGGCACGCTCGTTGGCGGCGGGGCGCGGTTCGAAGGTCGGCTCGTCGAACATCGGGGGAGACGGGGGCGCCACGGACGGCGCCGCTTCGTTGCGCATCGATGCGCTGCGGCTGGTATCGGCCGCCGTGTCGCTGATGTTCAGGGCTTCCTGGATCGCAGAAAGCGCAACTTCTGTGGGGTCCTTGGCCTTTTTCGGAGTGTTTGCCATGTTCAGTCCGAGCCCTCGTTACTTGTACGCGTCCCCGCGAGCCCCGCTACGCAAGCCCACAGACCGGATCATGCCGCTTTTGCGGATTTCCGAGCCGTCCCCACCCGGACGGCTTGTCCGCCAATTTCCGCAACATCCTATTGGCAGAGCGTCGCGAATGAAATGCCTGCGATTAAGACAATCTTAATCATCGTTAACAGGATCGCGCCGTAACGCCTTAGCAATAAATGAAATTCTCCACCGGACTCGTGGAATTGCGGCAACTTTTCGTCAACAAACCGGCGGAATTAGGCAAAACGGTCCAAACATTTCGTTAACCATTTTCGTGCTTGGGTGGAGGGAACCTGACCGCCGGACCGGCGGATCATCGCGTGATGCCGGGGCCTGCTCCATGACGCCTGAACTGCAACGGATGGACTGGATGCCTTCGCCCCCGCTTGCACCCATCGACAGCCCGCTCGACCTCGACCACCTCTCCCGCATGACGCTCGGCGATGCCGAACTGGAGCAGGAAGTGCTCGCGATGTTCGCCGAGCAGGCGGTCCGCCTGATCGCGGCCATGGCGGCGTTGCCGGGCGAGGCCGGCGCACTCGCGCACAAGCTCAAGGGATCCGCGCGCGGAATCGGCGCCTTTGCGGTGGCGGATGCCGCCGCGAGCCTGGAGACGGCGATCCGGACCGGCCACAACCGGCCCGATGCCTTTGCCGCGCTGAAAGAGGCAGTGGCCGAGGTCCGCGCCGCCATCGAGGCGATCCTGAAGCACTAGGCGGGCACCCCACGCATGCGGGTGGCACTAGTCTTTTGTTTTGACGCGTTTTCTCCACGCAAAACGGTATTCACTTCGCTCGAAAACGCTATGGCGCCGCCCTGATCGACCCGTTATAGGACAGCCCGGACCCTCCTTTCTCCCAGATCGCGGCAGCACGAGCACACATGGCCAAAATTCACTTTGTCGACCACAAGGGCGAAACCCGTACGGTGGAAATCGAGAACGGCGCAACCGTGATGGAAGCCGCCATCCGCAACAGCATCCCCGGCATCGAGGCCGAATGCGGCGGCGCCTGTGCCTGCGCCACCTGCCATGTGTATGTCGACGAAGCCTGGCGCGAGAAGGTCGGCAGCCCGACGCCGATGGAAGAGGACATGCTCGACTTCGGTTTCGACGTGCGCCCGAACTCGCGCCTGTCCTGCCAGATCAAGGTCTCCGACGAGCTCGACGGGCTCGTCGTGGCGACGCCGGAGCGCCAGGCCTGAGCTTCTTGCTCGTTACGTGGCCGGCGGCGCGACCACGATGCCGCGCTTGTGCCAGGGTCTGAGCTTCTCGAGCACTTCCGCAGTCAGCGCCGCGGGCCGGCGCGTCGCCTCGTCGAGCAGGACGCCGACCGACGTCGCTGACGCGATGCATTTCCCGTTCGAGAACACGACCTGCTCGAAGGTCACAGACGTCCGTCCCAGCTTCACCACACCGAGGCCAAGCTCGATCGTGTTGGGCCAATGCAGCTCGGCGCGGAAATGCATGTCGAGCCGCACCATGATCCAGGCAAGGCCCGGCGGGGTCAGCCCGTATTCGGGAAGCTTCATCAGCGTGACACGGCCGGTCTCGAAATAGGTGGCGTAGACCGCGTTGTTGACGTGCTGGTTCGGATCGAGGTCGCCGAAGCGGACATTGTCAGCGAGGCGAAAAGGGAAGTCCTCGAGGCGCGGCGTCGTATCGAGGCGGCTTGGTGCGTTCACCGATTGATCTCCGTCATATCGCATCCCGTTACAGCCCAGTTATCCTGACCCGGCAAGTGGGTGCGGCTGCGGGGCGCTACCGCTTTTATGCCTTCCCTGATCCATCCCCGTTGGCTAGACAGGCAGGGTCACCTCTGCCCGCCGGGCGCCGTCCAACCGATAAAGAGACGACATGAGCGACGTGATCAAAACCGATGTGCTGATTGTTGGCGCCGGCCCCTGCGGTCTGTTCGCCGCCTTCGAGCTTGGCCTTCTCGACATGAAGGCACATTTCGTCGACATCCTCGACAAGGTCGGCGGCCAGTGCGCCGAGCTGTATCCGGAAAAGCCGATCTACGACATTCCCGGCATTCCCCAGGTTTCGGGCCAGGGTCTCACCGATGCGCTGATGGAACAGATCAAGCCGTTCCATCCGACCTTCCACCTCGGCGAGATGATCGAGACGGTGGAGAAGATCGGCGATCCCGGATTCCGCTGCACCACCGACGCCGGCAAGGTGTTCGAATGCAAGGTGCTGGTGATCGCGGCCGGCGGCGGCTCGTTCCAGCCGAAGCGTCCGCCGGTGCCGGGGATCGAGGCCTATGAAGGCACCTCGGTGCACTACGCCGTACGCAAGATGGAAAATTTCCGCGACAAGAACGTGCTGGTCGTCGGCGGCGGCGATTCCGCGCTCGACTGGACGCTCAATCTGCATCCGATCGCCAAGCGCATCACGCTGCTGCATCGTCGCGACGATTTTCGTGCCGCGCCCCACAGCGTCGAGCAGATGCGCGCGCTGGTCGCCGGCGGCAAGATGGACCTGCGGCTCGGCCAGGTCACCGCGCTCTCAGGCGCCGAAGGCAAGCTGACCGGCGCCACCGTCAAAGGCAACGACAACAGCGTGACCGAGATTTCCTGCGATACCATGCTGCCGTTCTTCGGGCTGACCATGAAGCTTGGTCCGGTCGCGAACTGGGGCATTGCACTGGAGAACAATCTCGTGCCGGTCGAGACCTCCGCGTTCGAGACCAACGTGCCGGGCGTCTTCGCCATCGGCGACATCAACACCTATCCGGGCAAGATCAAGCTGATCCTGTGCGGCTTCCACGAGGGCGCGCTGATGTCGCAAAAAGCCCATCGCTATGTCTATCCGGAGAAGCGGCTCGTGTTCCAATACACGACCTCGTCCTCCAGCTTGCAAAAAAAGCTCGGTGTCAACTGACGGCACCGGGAACGACATGCGATGCCCCATGTTTCTGGTGCTGGAACCGTTCGCGAAATCGCCGTAGTCTGCGGCCATTGCAGTGGCGGCTCAGCAAGGTGATCATAATGCGGAATCTCTTTTTCAGCTTTCGGCTGCTCTCGCTCCTCGCGCTCGCGCTGTCCCTCGGTGCGGTGTGGCCTGCAGCCGCGCAGGCACAGCAGCCGACGGCTGCGGGGCTGTGGCAGAAGGTCGAAGACGGCAAGACGGTGGGATGGTTTCTCTTCATCGACCACAACGGCATCTTCGAAGGCGTGATTGCGAAGACGTTTCCGCGCCCGGGCGACGATCCGAACGAGATCTGCGCCAAATGCACCGACGATCGCAAGAACGCGCCGGTGCTCGGCCTCTCCTTCATCCGCGACATGAAGCGTGACGGCTTGAAATATGACGGCGGCAACGTGGTCAATCCGCGCGACGGCAACATCTGGAAGGCCAAGATGACGGTGAGCCCCGATGGCCAGACGCTGACCATGCGCGGCTTCCTCGGCATTTCGCTGTTCGGCAAGGACGAGACCTGGACGCGGCTGCCTGACGCCAACATCGCCCAGGTCGATCCCGCCATCGTCGCCAAATATCTTCCCGCGCAGGCGACCGCCGCGACGACGAAGCCCGCGACCGCGCCCGCGGCCAAGAAGGGCGGCGCGATGATGGCGCCGGCGCCGAAGCAGTAAGCTGCTTCCGTTTTGGGAAACGTCAGTAAGTCCGCGCCTTCTTGCACGGCGCATAGAACGTGCCGTTGCCCGCGACGACCTTCTCCAGGCACTGTCGGGGATCGGTGATTTCGCCGTCGACCTGGAAATAATAGGCCTGCGAGCCCAGGCTCAGGACGTAATGTCCCGGTGCAAGCTCGAGCCCTGAATCGCCGGTGTGAAGCTCGTACATTTCGGGTTTCCCCGGAATCGGCGATACCCGGATCGGATAGGCGAAGTTGCGGATGACGGCGACATCGTCTCCGCCGCCCAGCGCCTTGCCTGCGGCGTCGGTCGAAAACTCCCGCGCGATCTTCGCGACGACCCGAACCTCGACGCGCTCGGGAATTACGTTTGCAGCGTCCCGGCGAAACACGATGAACTTGACGCGGCCGTTCGGCAGATGCGGCCGGTCGGGCTTCTTGAACTCCGGTGAAATCGCGATCCGCATGTCGGGCGCCATGATGCCGGTCGCATTCAACTCCGCCAGCGACTTGTCGTCGATCAGGGCGTAGATGCCGTAGTCGGTTGGCAGCACGCGCGCCGGAGGCGGCGGGACGGCGGGCACCATTTCCGGCTTGGCGACCATGACCGTCGTCTCCGGCCTGGGCGCGACCAGTGCGATCTCCGGGGGCTGGGACGAGATCAGCCGGCGCAGCGCGGCGATATTGTCTCGCTGCGAGACGATCAGGATGACTGCGCCAACCGCAAGCAGGATAGCCGCTGTGCGCTTGATCACCGGCAGAAGCGGGCCCGAATTCGCGGTCAGCTTGCTGCCGGACATCCCGATCCCGGATCGCAAAACGCTCGCCTCGCCGGATACCAGAAGACCGCTTGTCTCCTTTGACGATGTGAGTTGCTGCGACGGCAGGCGCTTCAGCGGCCCCTCGTCACGCGAGAACTTCTCGACCTCCTCGATCGCGACCTCGAGGGCCCGCTTCATCTGGTCGATGTTCTTTGCGTCGGCGTAGGTGAACTGCTCCTGGAGCTTGTAGCGGGCGAGATCGTAGACCATCTGCCGCCTGGCTTCCGCGTCGTCCTTCACCGTTTCGAGCATGCGCGAGATCACCAGCGCAAACTGCACCTGGTTCGCGGGCAAATCGGTCGGGTCCTGCTGGCTGGGAAGCAGGTCTTTCGAACCACTCATAGTGCCGACGGTCCGATGCCAGTCACGCCAACACCCAATTCTTCCATTCAAAACAGTCGGTTAAACGATGCGATCCGCGCCCGCGGCAGCTTCGTACACGTCCTGACGCGACAAGGAAAGCCTTCGAAACATCGCGGCAAATCGCCGGCCCGTCACACATGCGGCCTGCGCGCCCCGGCGAGGGTGAGGCCTGGCGCCAGTAGTTCCCCGGAATGCGCGTTGGCGCCCGATTTGCATAGCTGTCGCAAAGCAGCTGGGGGAACGAGTCGCCGGCGCCGCGCATCTCCGACCGCGCGGAGCGCGAGCGGCTATGCGCGCCCCCGCGATGACAATCTCGATCCGCGGAAAGACGACATGAGATCTGGAAGAGTGTATGCGGCGGCGCTGCTGGGGTTGATGACGCTGCTGGCGACATCGGCACTTGCGCGCGATGACGGACGTTATGCCAACTCGCCCTTGAAGCCCTGGTTCGAGAGCCTGCACAGCGAATTCGGGCAATGTTGCTCGGATGCTGACGGCTACGTGGTCGCCGATGTCGACTGGGAGTCCGACAAGGGCCGCTACCGCGTGCATCTCGACGACGAATGGGTCGTCGTGCCCGACGGAGCCGTGATCACCGAGCCGAACAAGATCGGCCGCACCATGGTGTGGAAACACTACATCGACGGCCACCCCCGCGTGCGCTGCTTCATGCCCGGCAGCATGACGTAGAGGTCGCTCCGGGGCGACGCGCGCCCCGGCAACGACACAAGGCGCTCAGCGCGCCGCGTTCTCCGAACTCATGCTCGCAAGCCGCTTGACCCGCGGCGACAGCACCGAGAGCTGGGCGGGCGAGGCAGGCATGCCGGCGAGGGTCGTCGCGGGAGCAGTCGATTGCTCCTCGACTCCGGCGCCGCCGAGTACCTGCGCTTGCGTCGCCGAGATCGGAAACGACCTCACTTCGTAAGAGGGCAGCTCGCCGGCGAATGCACCGGCCGAGCTCGCAATCATGACGCCGGCAATGGCAATCAGCGAGAGAACACGCATTGGAAAATCTCCGTTGAGGATATCAATCGGAGGTTTGGTCGCCGCGATGGCGCACCAGGTTCGCTCGTGTGCGAACATTCGACCGCTGCCCGCGGATCTATTTGATTGCATGATGCGACGGGACGAAACGAAAACGAAACGCTTCTCTCCCGTGTTTCCGGAGTGTTTCTCCGGCTCAGGTCACCGGCGCCGGGTTGAACAGCGTGAGATCATTGTGGATGCCCCAGCGGTCCGACCACGGCTTGGTCCGGCCGCTGGCGACGTCGAGGATCAGGCGGAACAGGTCCCAGCCGGTTTCCTCGATGGTCTTCTCGCCGGTGGCGATGCCGCCCGCGTCGAAGTCGATCAGGTCCTTCCAGCGGCGGGCGAGTTCGGTGCGGGTCGCCACTTTGATGACAGGCGCGGCCGCAAGGCCGTAGGGCGTGCCGCGGCCGGTGGTGAACACCTGCAGCGTCATGCCGGAGGCGAGCTGGAGCGTGCCGCAGATGAAGTCTGACGCGGGCGTCGCCGCGAACAGCATGCCCTTCTGCGTCGCCTTCTCGCCGGGCGAGAGCACGCCGGTGATGGCGCTCGAGCCGGACTTGACGATCGAGCCCAACGATTTCTCGACGATGTTGGCGAGGCCGCCCTTCTTGTTGCCCGGCGTGGTGTTGGCGCTGCGATCGGCGCCGCCGCGGGCGAGATAAGAATCGTACCAGGCCATCTCGCGGACCAGCGCGCGGCCCACGTCCTCGTTGATGGCGCGGCGGGTGAGGAGCTGGATCGCGTCGCGCACCTCGGTGACCTCGGAGAACATCACGGTGGCGCCGGCGCGCACCAGCAGGTCGGCGGCAAAGCCGACGGCGGGGTTGGCCGTGACGCCGGAAAACGCATCGCTGCCGCCGCACTGCAGGCCGATGACGAGATGGGCGGCCGGACAGGTCTCGCGGGTGCGCTTGTCGAGGATTTTCAGGCGAGCTTCCGCCTGGGTCATGATCGCGTCGACGATGGCGCCAAAGCCGTCAAAAGCCTCGTCCTGCATGCGCACGATGGCGTCACTGACGCCTTCCGGCACCAGCCGCTCCGGCGCGAGCTTTTCGCATCCCAAGCTAATGACCAGAATCTCGCCGCCGAAATTCGGGTTGAGCGCGATGTTCTGCAGCGTGCGGATCGGCACCACCGCATCGGGGGCATTGATGGCGACGCCGCAGCCATAGGCGTGCGTCAGCGGCACGATGTCGTCGACGTTCGGGTACTTCGGCAGCAGTTCGGCGCGGATGCGCTTGACCGCATATTCCATCGTGCCCTTGACGCATTGCACGGAGGAGGAGATGCCGAGGATGTTCTTGGTGCCGACCGAGCCGTCGGTGTTGCGAAAGCCCTCGAAGGTGAAACCTTCGAGCGGCGGTAGCGGCGCGGGGACGGCGGTGGAGATCTCGAGCTTGTCGAGGGCAGGGGCCTCCGGCATGCGGATGCGCGCCTCATCCACCCATTCGCCGGCCAGGATCGGCGACAGCGCGTGGCCGATGACCTCGCCATAGCGGACGATCGGCGCGCCTTCCGCGATGTCGACCAGCGCCGTCTTGTGCCCTTGCGGCACGAAGGCGCGCAGTGTCAGGCCGCTGGCGAAGCGCGAGCCGGCGGGAAGCCCGAAATCATTGACCACGATCGCGACATTGTCGCGCTCGTTGAGCTTGATGTAGCGGGGCTGCTCTTTCGCTGCGACGTCCTGGTCCATGGAAGGACTCCGAAGTGTAGGGTGGGTTAGCGTAGCGTAACCCACCAAGGGCTCTGTCCGCGGAAGCAGAAGAGGTGGGTTACGCCAGCGGACTGCGTTTGGCGCAGCCGCGGGCTAACCCGCCCTACGATATCAGCCTATCAACCCGGATAGGTATAGGCCGTCTTCACCGTCGTGTAGAACTCGCGCGCATAGGAGCCCTGCTCGCGGGCGCCGTAGCTCGAGCCCTTCCGGCCGCCGAACGGGACGTGATAGTCGACGCCGGCGGTCGGCACATTGACCATCACCATGCCGGACTCGCTGTTGCGCTTGTAGTGCGAAGCGTATTTCAGGCTCGACGTGCAGATGCCTGAGGCGAGGCCGAATTCGGTGTCGTTGGAGATCGCCAGCGCTTCGTCGTAATTCTTGGCGCGGATGACCGCGGCGACGGGCCCGAAGATTTCCTCACGCGCGATGCGCATGTTGTTGTTGGCTTCGGTGAACAGCGCCGGCTGGAGGTAGTGGCCGGGCGTCTCGCGCTTGAGCAGCTCGCCGCCGAAGGCGAGCTTGGCGCCCTCGTCCTGGCCGATCTTGATGTAGCGCAGGTCCTGGTCGAGCTGGCTCTGGTCGACGACGGGGCCGATATGCACGCCGGCCTTGAGCGCGTCGTCGACCGAGAGGCCCTTCATCCGTTCGGCCATCGCGGCGACGAAGCGGTCGTGGATGCCTTCGGTCACGATCAGGCGCGAGGAGGCGGTGCAGCGCTGTCCCGTGGAGAAATAGGAGCCGTTGATGGCGACCTCGACGGCGGTCTTCAGGTCGGCGTCGTCGAGCACGACCAGAGGATTCTTGCCGCCCATTTCGAGCTGGAACTTCTTCATCGGGTTCGACAGCACGCAGGCCTGCGCGATCTTGCGTCCGGTCTGCACCGACCCGGTGAAAGAGATCGCGGCGACGTCCGGATGCTCGAGCAGGGTCTGGCCGACGACGGAGCCGGAGCCGATCACGAGATTGAACACACCGGCGGGAATGCCGGAGCGGGTGATGATCTCGGACAGCGCATGCGCGGAGCCTGGCACAAGCTCAGCCGGCTTGAAAACCACCGTATTGCCGTAGCAGAGCGCCGGCGCGATCTTCCAGGCCGGGATCGCGATCGGGAAATTCCAGGGCGTGATCATGCCGATGACGCCGACCGGCTCGCGCGTGAGCTCGACGTCGAGACCGGGACGCACGGAGGCGCCCTTTTCGCCGATCAGCCGCAGGGCCTCGCCGGCGAAGAACGCGAAGATCTGGCCGGCACGCGCGACCTCGCCGACGCCTTCCGGCAGCGTCTTGCCTTCCTCGCGCGCCAGCAGGCGGCCGAGTTCGTCCTTGCGGGCGAGAATTTCGAGAGAGATCTTGTTCAGCGCGTCATAGCGCTGCTGGGGCGTCGATTGCGCCCAGACAGGAAAGGCGGCCTTGGCGGCCGCGATCGCCTTCTCGGTCTGCGCCTTGTCGGCCTTGGCGTATTCGCCGACCAGATCGTTGGTGTTGGAGGGGTTGATGTTCCTGGTGACGCCGGAGCCATCGACCCATTCGCCACCGATGAAGTTTTTCAGGATCGCAGTCATAGCTTCCTCCAGAGTTTCTTAGCGCACGAGGCAGGGACGTTTGTCGTCAAACGTCCAGCCGGGGATCAAGTCCTGCATGGCAATAGCGTCATCACGGGCGCCAAGTCCATGCTGTTTGTAGAGCTCATGGGCGGCCTCGACGGCCGCGCGGTCGATCTCGATGCCGAGGCCCGGACGTTCCGGCACCGCGATCTTGCCGCCCCTGATCCGGAGCGGCTCTTTCGTCAGCGCCTGGCCGTCCTGCCAGATCCAGTGGGTGTCGATCGCCGTGACCTTGCCGGGGGCGGCGGCACCGACATGGGTGAACATCGCGAGTGAAATGTCAAAATGGTTGTTGGAGTGCGAGCCCCAGGTCAGGCCGTTGTCACGGCAGGTCTGGGCGACGCGCACTGAGCCCTGCATGGTCCAGAAGTGGGGATCGGCGAGCGGAATGTCTACCGCACCCAAGCGCAGCGCATGGGAGAGCTGGCGCCAGTCGGTCGCGATCATGTTGGTGGCGGTCGGCAGGCCAGTTGCGCGGCGAAACTCGGCCATGATCTCGCGGCCGGAGAAGCCGGCCTCGGCGCCGCAGGGGTCCTCGGCATAGGCGAGGATGCCGTGCACGTCCTTGCAGAGCCGGATCGCCTCATCCAGCGACCAGGCACCGTTCGGGTCCAGCGTGACGCGCGCGTTCGGAAAGCGCTTGGCGATCGCGGTGGCAGCCTCGATCTCCTGCTCGCCGCGCAAGACGCCGCCCTTGAGCTTGAAGTCCGCGAAACCGTAGTGATCCTGGGTGGCTTCCGCGAGCCGCACCACGGTGTCCGGCATCATCGCCTCCTGATGACGGAGGTTGAACCATTCCGCCTTGCCGGTCTCGCCCTTGACGTAGTCGAGCTTGCTCTTGCGGCGGTCGCCGACGAAGAAGAGATAGCCGAGCGTCTCGACGCTGTTGCGCTGCTGGCCTTCGCCGAGCAGGGCGGCAACGGGCAGATTGAGATGCTGGCCGAGCAGGTCGAGCAGCGCGGATTCGATTCCCGTGACCGCGTGGATCATCACGCGCAGGTCGAACGTCTGCTTGCCGCGGCCGCCGGCATCACGGTCGGCGAAGGCGGTGCGTATGTCGGCGAGGATGTTGTTCATCGCGCCGACGGTCTTGCCGATCACGAGATCTCGGGCGTCCTGGAGCGTCTGCCGGATCTTCTCGCCCCCCGGCACCTCGCCGACGCCGGTGTGGCCGGCATTGTCGGTGAGGATGACGATGTTGCGGGTGAAGAACGGCGCATGCGCGCCGCTGAGGTTGAGGAGCATGCTGTCACGGCCGGCGACCGGGATCACCTGCATCGACGTAACGACCGGTGCACCAGACATGTTGGTTTCGGCCATCGCACGCTCCTCGCTGTTGTCGTCTGTTATTCTGCAGCCTGTTGTGACGATCGAATGGCGGGCAGATTCTTCACCAGCGCGGCCAGCTCCGCGATCTCCTGCTCGGTGAGATCGGTCAGCGGAGGGCGGACCGGACCGGAATCGCGGCCGATCACCTTCATGCCGGCCTTGATGATCGAAACCGCATAACCCTTCTTGCGGTTGCGGATCGCGATCAGCGGCAGGATGAAGTCCTTCAGCCCGGCGTGGATGGTCGCATGGTCGCGCTTGCGCACCGCGGCGTAGAAGTTGGTGGCGAATTCCGGAACGAAGTTGAACACGGCCGAGGAGTAGGTCGTCACGCCCATGTCGAGGTAGGGCAGCGCGAAGGTCTCCGCGGTCGGCAGGCCGCCGATATAGGTCAGGCGGTCGCCGAGCTTGGTGTAGACGCGGGTCATCAGCTCGATGTCCCCGATGCCGTCCTTGTAGCCGACGAGGTTCGGGCAGCGCTCGGCGAGGCGGGCGAGCGTGTCGGGCTGGAGGATGGCGTTGTCGCGGTTGTAGACGATGACGCCGATCTTCACGGAGGCGCAGACTGCCTCGACATGGGCGGCAAGGCCGTCCTGCTCCGAATGGGTGAGATAGGGCGGCAGCAGCAACAGGCCGTCGGCGCCGGCCTTCTCTGCGCCAATAGCGATCTCGCGGGCGGTGGCGGTGCCGTAGCCGGTGCCGGCGAGCACGGGCACGCGGCCTTTGGTCTCGTCCACGGCGATCTTGACGACCTCCGGCACTTCGCTCGCCGTCAGCGAGAAGAACTCACCGGTGCCGCCGGCGGCGAACAGACCTGCGACATCATAGCTGCACAGCCAATCCATGTTGGCGCGGTAGGTCGCCTCGTCGAAGGAATAGTCCGCTTTGAATGGTGTGACGGGGAAGGACAGGAGGCCCGATCCGATCTTCTGGGCCATTTCCTGCGGGGTCATCTTGCTCATGGGCGCGGCTCCCTTGTCCGTGTTGTGGAGGACGCAAGCCTGCGCGTCCATGCGCCGTGGTTTAGGAGACCGTTCGATGCGCGTCCAAGCCAAAGCCTATATCGACCAATGCGAAATCAGCATCAATCTTCCATCGGGTCCGCGGAGGACAATTCACCGGCGATTTTGACCAGTGCAGACAGCAGCGGATTTTCGTCGTCGCGGCGCCAGACCATGAACAGTTCCACCGGAAGGCGCGTGCGCAGCTTCAGGGGACGCAGGCGGACGTCGGAGATCTTCAGCCCGGCAGCCGCGGCCGGCACGATGGCAAGGCCGAGGCCGGCGCGGACCATGGCGAGGATCGAGTGGATCTGGCTGAGATGCTGGACGTAGCGCGGCAACACGTCGGCGCGGGTGAACAGCGCCACCAGCAGATCGTGGAAGTAGCGGCTCTCATAGGGCGAATACATCACGAAGGGCTGGTCGTCGAAGTCCTTGATGGTGATACTCTCGGCGTTCGCCAGTGGATGCTTCTTCGGGATCGCGGCGAGCAGGGGTTCGGCGACGACGCGGCGGCTCGCCACTTCGGGGCGTGCGATCGGCGGGCGGAGCAGGCCGGCGTCGATCTGGCCGGAACTGAGCGCCTCGAACTGGTCGCCGGAGACCATCTCCTTCAGCGAAAAATCCACCTCCGGCAGCTTGGCGCGGCAAGCCGCGACCAACTCGGGCAGGAAGCCGTAGGCGGCGGCGGCCGTAAAGCCGATCTTCAACGAGCCGGTCTTGCCGAGCGCGATGCGGCGGGCGACTTGCGAAGCGCTCTCCGCAAGCTTCAGGATCCGGCGTGCTTCCGGCAGGAAGCTGCGCCCGGCCGGCGTCAGGCGCACCGAGCGGCTGGTCCGCTCCAGCAGCGGCGCATCGATGATGTGCTCGAGCACCTGGATCTGCCGCGACAGCGGCGGCTGGGTCATGTTCAACCGCGCAGCGGCGCGGCCGAAATGCAGTTCTTCGGCCACGGTGACGAAACAGCGGAGTTGGTTGAGGTCGAACATCGATGCATGTCTTAGATGGATAAGGCGCTTCGTCGGAACTTCTAGCATCGATCATCCCCGAAACAAAGACGGCGGCTTTTGAGCCGCCGTTGAGTTGCCTGTCCCGCTCCGATTACTCGGAGCGCTCAGGAGGAACGTTTGAGCACCACCCGCTGGATCCTGCCGACCACCATCGCGAGGCCGGCGGCATGCGATTCCTAGAGGTGCGCGCGGCGGAGTGTCCAAGTTGAAGGGGGTATCGATCGATACCGTTTTTGGATTGATGGAGCGGTGTGGCAGCAGCGCTGCGATCTTGCCGCGTAGGCTACTGCTGCGCGCCCGGCAGCAGCGGCGAGAGCAGGCCGCGTGTTACGCCCGGTGGTACGGCATCGAGCCCGAGCACCGCGCTCGCGGCCGGCAGCGTGGCGTCCGCCATTGCGGCGTGGCCCTCTGCGCTCGGATGCACGGCGCCGCCATAGACCGCTGACAGCACGCCCCAAGTCGCGTCGTGGATGTCGGTCGGCTGGCTCGCGGCCGGCAGGCCCTGAGGATAGGTCATCGCGGCGAAATAGCTGTCATTGGCGTCGCGGATCCAGCGGGCGCGGGGCAGGTAGGCGCGATATTCGGAGGCGCCGCGACCGCACAGCATCGGCTGGCTCGCCGCGCTGACGATTTCCGGGTTGAAGCTCTGGCCGTTCTCGGCAAAGCAAGTGCGGTCGAATTCGGGATCGTTGCCGGCATGGGCGCAGAAGCCGTGATCGGCGAACGCGGCCTGATGCGAGTCCACGAAGGTCATGCGGTCGGCTTCGGGATCGCGGCACAGCGCGCCGCGCGTGCAGGTGGCGAGGCCCTTCAGCTGCGGCAGGAACTCGGTGTCGACGAAAGTCGAGACGCGAGCGATACGCTGCGGGTCGGCGTTGAAGGACGGATGGATGTCGAAGCCGGCGCGGCCGCCGCGGCAGGGCACGCCGCCGTCGGCGAGCGCCGGGTTTGCGTAGGAGACATAGACCACGCGCGAGAGGTCGCCGCCGACCAGCGGCTTCAACGCCTCGCGCAGCTTGACGAAATTCTGCGGCAGTTCGCGCGCGAGCGCATCGCGGGAATCGTCGACGCTCGCCATCACGCCGGAGCGGCGGAAAATAGCGCGTTCGGTCGCAGTCTCGACGATGACGTCGGCGACGAGGCCGGAGAAATAGACATCGTTGGCGCCGACCGAAAGCAGCACGAGGTCGAGGTTGCGGTCGGGCTGGCGCTTCTTCGCGGCGGTGAGCGCTTCGCGCAATTCGGCGACCTGCGCGTTCACACTGGTGTTGCAGACGCCGGTTTTGCCGGGCGGACATTCGCGGGCACGCTGCGAGCCGAGCAGACCATCGCTGATGCTGGCGCCGGTGCAGGCGAGCGGCAGGAAGGTCACCGCGATGTGGGTGTAGCGGACCGCGAGCGCGAGCGCCGTGCGGGCCTGGTAGCTGTAGAGCGAACGGTGGCAGGGCGAGTTGAACCAGAGCGCGCCGTAGCGCTGCCAGTTGGCGAGCGTATCCGGCGCCTCGCAGGCGCGACCGCCCTTGTAGCCGGCGCGGCTCGGCCGGTAGTACTGCGCACCGGCGGTGCCAAGATAGGAGCGGAAGCAGAAGCCTTCGTCCGACAGCGCCAGCGGCCGGTCCGGATTGCCTTCGCCCGATGCGATGCTGTCTCCGAGCCCGGCAACGAAGATGTCGCGAACCTGGATCTCGGTCTGGACGCGTTGGGTCGGATCGGAGCCGGAGGAGACGTCCACGCTCGCGACCGTCTGCTTGCCGTAGCGGACCCGCAGATTGATCGGCTCGGCGCAGTCGAAGGTCGATTGTTGTGGCCCGTCGCCATCGTCGAACGACCAGGCGCAGGTGGCACCGACCGGCACCGCGCCGGTCAGGCGCACCGTGACAGGATGGTCGATCGGGGTGATGTAGTTCTCTTTGACGTTGTCGCGGGTGCAGGGCTGGTTGACGCGGCCCTGCAGATCGATGCAGAGCCGGTTGACCATGTTGCGGGCCCAGCCGCGGCCCTCGCTCTGCAGCTCCAGCGACTGCTCGGCGGCGAGAATGCTGCGGTTACGCGCGTTCTCGACGTGGAGCAGGAAGTCGCGCTCTTCGCGAAAGAGGCGAAAGCGGTTGCGCACCTCCCAGTTGATCTGCATGGCGCCGGCGTCCTGCGCGGCGGCTTGCTGGAGCGGCAAAGACGTCAGAATTCCGACAAGCAGCAGAGCGCCTGCGGAGAGGGTACGAAAGGATAAAGGGATCATGGCCCGCGTGTTCAACGGCAAAGTTGAGGCAGAAATAAGAGAGGATTGCTCCGCCGCCTGCAACCCTTGTTTGGACCGTCCAGCCTCTTAACGCTTGCTGGCCTGCCGCAGCGACCGCTCGCGCTCCATCGCTGCCACCTGCTTGGGCAGGTTGGCCTGGGCGCAGGCCTCCGCCAGCCGCCGTCGCTCCTGCCAGGGCTCGACCACGTTCATCCAGAGCTCGCGCGCGCCCATGATGGAGATGGCCAGACCGAACGGGATCACGAAATAGAGGATGCGGAACACCAGCAAGGTCGCCAGCAGCTGCTCGCGGCCGAATTCGGGCAGCGCCACCAGCATGGCGGCGTCGAACACGCCGAGCGAGCCCGGGGCGTGGCTGGCAAAGCCGAGCAGCGTCGCCAGGATGAAGACGACGGAGAGCGACAAGAAATCGATGTGCGGATTGGCCGGCACAAGCAGGTACATCGCCAGCGCGCAGAAGCCGAGATCAACCACGCCGATCAGGATCTGCACCAGCGTCAGCGGCGCCGACGGCAGCACCACCTTCCAGCCCTTCTGGCCGAGCTCGCGGCGCTTCTCGCCCATGCACAGCCAGGCCAGATAGGCGCCGATCGAGGCCAGGCCCCCGAACCCGATCAGCCGGTTGATCGACGGCGGCAGCTGATCCATGTAGGTGGCCGCATCCGGATGAATGACCATGCCGATCGAGAGCACGAAGATGTTACCGAGCCAGAAGGTCAGGCCGGACAGGAAGCAGATCTTGGCAACGTCGATCGCGTTCAGCCCGTAATCCGAATAGATCCGGAAACGGATCGCGCCGCCGGTAAACACGGTGGCGCCGATGTTGTGGCCGATCGAATAGGACGTGAAGCTGGAAAGTGCTGCGATGCGATAGGGCACGTGTTTCTTGCCGATCGTTCGCAGTGCAAAAAAGTCGTAGAAGGTCAGCGTACAAAACGCGAAGACGACGCAGAGCGCCGCCAGCCCGATATTGGCGCGGGGGATTTCGGTCAGCGCGGTCAGGATGACGCCGGTATCGATCCCCTTGAGGGTCCGCACCAGCGTGGTGACCGCGAAGGCGATGATGAAGACGCTCGCGGCAATGCCGAGCCGTCGCCAGCCAATCCATCTCTTGAAGCCGCGTTTCAGCGCGGGCAGCAGTCCGTGCATTCATCCTCCCGGCGGGGGGCAAGACCGACCGGGCCAGACATTGGCCGGTCGGGTACGATCAGTGCCCGAACTGGGCGTCGATCGCTAGGCATGATGTAGCTCATTTAAGGCAAAAACAGCGACTTGTGCAGCCCTTGACAAGGATAGGTTCTGCGTTCGTCGACCGCTTTTGTCATATGTGGTTCACATCCGGCGCGCGTTAAGCATATGAGTCGCGAGAATGCTGGCGCACCGTGCGTCCGTCAGTTGCCATGATCGCAAATCCGATCATCACCGGCATTGTTCCAGCGCAAGAGCTTGCGGACTTTTAGGAACGTCGGTGCCGTGCGCTGGTTAGCGCCTCATCAGCAATCGAACATGGCGGAATAGGCGGGTTTTCTTGTGAGCCGGTGCCGTCGTGTTCCCGAAACCCGAAAGGATCGGAACGATGGGACTGTTCACCAAGGACATCAAGACCATGGACGATTTGTTCGTGCACCAGTTGCAGGACATCTACTACGCCGAGCAGCAGCTCACCAAGGCGCTGCCGAAAATGGCGGACAAGGCCACCGATCCGCAGCTGAAGCAGGGCTTTTTGACGCACCTCGAGGAAACCAAGCAGCACGTCAAGCGCCTCGAGGAAGTGTTCAAGATGCACGGGACGCAAGTGAAGGCGGTGGACTGCCCGGCGATCGACGGCATCATCGAGGAAGCCGAGGAGACCGCCGGCGAAGTCGCCGACAAGGCGGTGCTCGACGCGGCGCTGATCAACGCGGCGCAGGCAGCGGAGCATTACGAGATCGTCCGTTACGGCAGCCTGATCGCCTGGGCCAAGCAGCTTGGTCGCACCGATTGCGCGGCCGTGCTCGCCAAGACGCTCGAGGAGGAGAAGGCGACTGACAAGAAACTCACCACGCTCGCAGAGAGCAAGGTGAATCTGCGCGCCGCCAGCTAACGCGAAGCTGCTGCCTGAAACGCCGCGCGGTTCTTCGCGCGGCGTTTTCGCGTTCAGCCGCGGCGCAGCGCGAAATGCGCGCCGCAGAACGCCATCACCGCGCCAAGGCAGAGCGCGGCCAGCCCGGCGAGCACGCCGGAGACGGTCGGGATCGGGCTTGGCGCCGAAGCCACCTGGCCCGCACCCGCGAGCAGGAGCACGCCGACCGCGATCAGAAACTGCCGCATGCGCTGCGGGATCTGGCCGTCGGCGGCGCTCTGCATCAACGTCGCGGTGAAATAGCCGCCGGAAAAACCGACCGTGGCGATCAGCCACCAGGCGATCGCCGCGCCCGCGGGAATGAACTCATGCGTGTCGGAGTGCCAGAGGCCGCCGAGGTCGAGGCCGTAGCGCGCGCCCAGCATGTGCACCGCGAGCGCGAGCAGCACGCCGGAGATCACGGCGGCGCCGAGAATCAGGCGTCGCGGAAAAAAGGTCGTCTCAGCCATGTCCCGCTTGTAGGATGGGCGAGGGCGATCGTGCAAGCGGATCGCGGACGGGATTGCGGTACGGAATTGCGCGCAGGGGATTGATCGTCCAGATGCAGGTTTCGGAAGCTGAGGTGCCTTCGGGTGAGAGCTACGCCTACAAGGCGTCGCTGATTGGCTCGGCGCATCGCTTCGAGCTGACGGACGAGGGGCTGTCCTGGCACATCTCCGGCCGCTCCGGCCTGTGGCGCTATGACGAGATCAGCGCGATCCGGTTGTCGTTCCGCCCGGTGTCGATGCAGCAGCACCGATTTCGCGCCGATGTCAGCCATGCCGGTGGCGGCCGCATCAGGATCCTGTCGACGAGCTGGCAGAGCCCGGCGCTGGTGGCGCCGCAGGACAATGGATTTCGCGATTTCATCGTCGCCCTGCACGCGCGGATGGCGAAGGCCGGCAGCCGTGCGACACTCACGGCAGGCCTCGGCCGCACCACCTACGCCGCGGTGCTGGCGTTCCTGGCCGTGCTGGCGGTGGCGATGACGGGCCTGCTGATCCGCGCGCTCATGATCGGCGAGTTCGCCGGCGCGCTGTTCATCCTCGGTTTTGCCGCGCTGTTCACCTGGCAGGTCGGGGGCTTCGTCCGGCGCAACCAGCCGCAAAGCTACAGCTTCGATCGCGTGCCGAAGGCCTTGCTGCCTTAGGTCGTTGTTGCCGTAGGTGCAATCGGCCGTAATCAAACGTGACTTCGCGCCCCAGCGCGGATGTCACAATTTACTGCCATGTCAGCCTTGGATCGCAGCACGCGCCTGCCGACGGCAGATGAGATCGCCAGGATCAACCGCACACACCTGATCGATACGGCACTCCGGCCGGCTGATTTATTGTTCATGTTCGGCACCCGCGAGGATGTCGGCTTGCGTGTCGACACCGCAGCAAGGCTGTGGCGCGGGGCCTTGTTCCGCTGGTCGATCGTCAGCGGCGGCGTGACGCCGGGCTCGGAGCAATCCGAGTGCAGCATCATCAAGGCGGCGATGGTTGCGGCTGGCATTCCGTCTGACCGGATCCTCGAAGAACATGCCGCGATGAACACCGGCGAAAACGTAATCTTCTCGCTGCCGATCATCGATGCGGCACTTGGGCTGCAGAATATCCGCAGCATTATCTGCCTCGGCAACACCTGGACTGCGCGACGCTATCCAATGACGCTGCACCGGCACTGGCCTGAAGTTGAGAAGATGCTTCTCACCGTCGACAGCTTTGCGACGCCGCGCGCGCTCTGGCACACGAATGTCGAGTTTCGTCGTCGTGTTCTGCACGAATGGGACAAGATCGAGCCATACAAGGCTAGGGGCTTCATCGCCGAATGGCCGGAGGGCTGAGATCAATTCGCGCGCTACTCCGTCGAGTCGAAATCCTCTTCCTTGGTGCCGAGCAGAGAGACGAGCGTGCGCAGGCCGGAATCGAGTTGCTCGGGCGAGGGCGGGGCGAGCGCGAGCCGCACTGCGTTCGGCGCGTGTCCATGCGCGATGGCGAAGGTCGAGGACGGCGTCAGTGCAATGCCGCGCCGGGCGGCCGCGGCGACGAAGGTCTGCGAGCGCCAATGCGGCGGCAGTGTCAGCCACAGATGATAGGAGCGCGGATCGGCCGCGAGCTGGTAGCCGGCGAGCAGCCGTGCCGCGGTGTGCTGGCGGCGCGTGGCGTCGATCCGCTTCAGCCGCGTCAGCTCGGCGACGGTGCCGTCAGCCATCAGCCGCTGCCCGGAGGCGAGCGCGTGGCCCGAGGCGATCCAGCCGCCGGTGCGGACCGCGCCCATCACGCTCTCGCGCAGGTGCGGCGGCGCGACCATGATGCCGAGCGCAAGTCCGGGCGCGACCTTCTTGGACAGGCTGTCGATCACGATGCAGCGGTCGGGCCCGAGCGCGGCCAACGGCGTGTCGTCGGCGAGGAAGCCATAGACGGCGTCCTCGATGATGGTGAGATTGAGCTTCTCGGCAACGCGCATGATGTCGGCGCGCCGCGTCGCGTTCATGGTGACGCCGAGCGGGTTCTGGATGATCGGCTGCAGATACAGCGCCGACAGATGCGCTTCGCGATGCGCCTTCTGAATCGCATCGGGGCGCGCGCCGAATTCGTCCATCGGAATCGGAACGAGCGTTACGCCTAGTCGCGCCGCGATGCTCTTGACGTAGGGGTAAGTCAGCGCCTCGACGCCGCAGCGGCCGCCGGTGGGGACGAGTGCCGCGAGCGCGGCCGCGAGCGATTGCTTGCCGTTGGCGGTGAAGACGATCTGATCGGCCTGCGGCGCAAAATCCTTGCGCGCGAGATAGGCGGCGGCCGCATTGCGCGCGCTCTTGGTGCCGGTGCTGGTCGAGACGCGCAGCGCGGATTCGAGTGCGTCGACGCGCTCGAGCCCGGCAAGGCTCTTGGCGATCATCGCCCATTGTTGCGGCAGCAGCGGGTAATTGACCTCGAAGTCGATCCGCGCGTCGCGCGGCTCGCTCAGCGCCTCGACCTCGCGCCTGATGTCGCCGGAGATGAAGGTGCCGCGGCCGACCTCGCCGACGACGAGGCCGCGGCGGAGCAACTCCGTATAAACACGGCTCGCGGTCGAGACCGCAATGCCACGGTCATAGGCAAAATTGCGCTGCGGCGGCAGCCGGTCGCCCGGCCTTAACGTGCCGTTAGAAATATCCGAGGCAATAGCATCGGCAAGCTTCACGTACTCGAACTTGGACATTATTGCACCGAGAGCAATGTTTTACTTGCTCCGAGTAATGTACTGGAGCATTTAAGTTCCATCAAGGTCCGCGATTGAGCCGAGGAGAGCGAGAGCAATCCGACGGCAAATGAGGTGCAAACGCTCAGGCGTCTGCGCCAACGGCATCCGCTTCGCCGCGTAGACCACAGGCCGGAGAAGAAACATGACCACGATTTCCCAAACTGCCGGGCGGAGTTTACGCCCAGCCTCGTCGAGCGGATTTCTCAGCACGCTCGTCAACGCCGCCTATGCCCTGTTCGATCGTCTGGAGCACCGCACGGCGGTCAAGACGCTGAACGAGCTCGACGACCGCGCCCTGCGGGACATCGGGATTACGCGCAGCCAGATCGAGGACGCGGTGTACGGCCAGTTCAAGGCCGAACTGACGCGGTATCTGTAAACGACTGTCGCGAAGCCCGGCGGGGCCGGGCGTGGTGACGTAAAATGTTTCCACACCGGCATTGCGGGCGTAGCCAGAATCTCGCCGCGGCGACGATGCCCATTCCGTCATCCTGAGGTACGAGTGGCGCGATGCCAAGCATCGCGCCGGGAGCCTCGAAGGATGAACGGCCGAGATGCAGCCGGGCCGTCGCCCTTCGAGGCTCGCCGAAGAGGCGAGCACCTCCAGCGACAACGGCTACGCCGTTGCGCGGGGGTGACGGTGATAGGCAAGTGCTACCCAATCCTGCGGCTTGCTGAAGCGTTAGACACAGTTTCGCATCCTCGCGGCGTATTTCGCCCGAGCTTTGGCAGGTCGTCTCACCCTCAAATGAAAGAGGGCGCAGGGAAGACCGGGTGCCGGCCGGGCACCCACGGTCCACTGTGCGAAAGGTGGCAACAAGAATCTGCACAGCGGCATACAGGTGAAGCCAAAACATCCGGCCTTCCCTGCGCAGTGGCTTTACGGCTTATGTCGCGCTCTCCCCGGGGAGCGATGCACTCTTGCCCCCGTCGCCTTGCGGCTAACGATGCGCGCGCCCGGTCGGGCCGCCACATCACCGCAACGCTTGACGCCAGCCTGCGGGCGCCAGGACCACACGATTTTGCCGTACGCAGATCACACCGGTCGTACGTGCGATGTGCCTCGCTCACGGTTTCCCGCCCTGCGATCACCGTCGCACCAGTGTGGCCCACGTTCACCGCCGTCCGGCCCGCGTTCGTGACGATCGCGATACGCACCTCTTCCTTGGGCCGGAGTGAGGCGACACATACGTCGTTTCCGAATTTCTGTAAAGTCGAATATTTTTGGTCGTGAGCGTTGACCCGCCGCTCGCGTGTTTTGCCCGACAGGCAACGCAAGGGCTTGTAGATGGGATCAGGCGAGCGCGACCTGATCCCACACGCCGCCATAAGCTCTATCGTCCTCGGATTGATCAGGCTTGCGGTGCGGCCTCGTCGGTACGCCGCGCTGGCGCCGATGCCGGACGTCCAGGCGCTGCACATGCGTGACGACGCTGCTGGCTAGCGCCGCGATACGCGCCGCCGCCTGTTTGATCACGAACAGGATCGTCGTGACGCGACTCAGCACGCCGAGCAGGAACAGCGCCGAGAAGATGTCGATATAGGCGAGGAAGTCGCCGACCAGCATCAATTCCGGCGGGATCGGGATGCTGTGGTAGTAAGCCAGCACGAGGAACACGACGGGGATGAAGGCGATGACCTTCCGCACCGTCAGTCTGTCCAACAGCGCGGCCAGTTGTACGACCAGCACATCCCACAGCGCATCGCCAATCGCGAGCGGGACCTCATAAGTCCATCTCCGCCACCATTGCTTCACGACATTGCTCCGAGCTAGTGCCTGACCACCAGCACCGAGCACTTGGCGTAGCGCACGACGTGACCGGCGTTGGAGCCGAGGAAATAGGTGCGCATCGCCGGCCGATGCGAGGTCATCACGATCAAGTCGGCCTTCATGTGCACGGCTTCCTCGAGGATCTCGTGATAGATGCCGCCCTGGCGCACCACGCTGGAGATGCGCGCAGGGTCGATGCCGGATTCGCGCGCGACGATGGCGAGGGCTTCTTCCGAGGTCTGGCGCTGCTGTTCGTCGAAATCGGCAGGGACGTATTCGGCCAGCATCACCGGCGTCATCGGCAGCACGTTGAGCAGGCGCACCACGCCGCTCCAGGTCTGCGACAGCGTTGCCGCGGTCGCGATCGCAGGCTTGGCGAGGTCGGTGTCGGCGAGGTCGATGGGCACGAGAATGGACTTGAACATCTGCGCCTCCAAATCTTCCGGTCAGGACGTCCTGCCGGCACGTCGTGCGATCAACCCGATCGAAGCAGCCTCGGTTACCGAAGCAGCTTTGGGCTTACGAACAGCACCAGCTTGCCGCGGCGGTAGGCCACGTCGCTCCAATCCTCGACGTCAAAGTCGAAGATCGCAAGCCCCGCGGTTGGCAGGTTGTCGGCCAGCGCCTTGGCGCCGGCCGGATCGCCGCTGCCCATCAGCATCAAGGCGGCCTCGTGCATGCCGGGATTGTGGGCGATCAGAAGCAATTGCTTCGGGTCGGCCGGGGCGGTTGCGGTGCGAATGGATTCAAGGATCTGTGCGGGATCGGCGCCGTAGAGTTCCGGCAGGACCTCGACCTGCGGCGCCGCGACGCGGTCCTTCATCGTCTCCCAGGCCGCGTCCCAAGTCTGCCTGGCACGGACGGCGTGCGACACCAGCACGGCATCGGGGAAGGGGGGATGGGTGGCGATCCAGTCGCCGATCCTGGCCGCGTCCTTGTGGCCGCGGTCGTCGAGGCGGCGATCCTGGTCACGACCGCTCGGCGCGTCGGTCTCGGTCTTGGCGTGACGCAGCAGCATCAAACGGCGCATGGCATTCTCGAATCGTTACAAGTCCAGGACAGGTTAAATGGATCATCTACAGGCGCCGGCTGAGGGCAAGGTGACAACGGCCCGCACGGTCCTCTAAAGCGCGACGAGACTAGGACAAATCCTCATCGCGCTTAAATTTTTCGTTTGGAGCATGATCTTTTCGGAAAACCGCTGCACACTTTTCCGGATCATGCTCTAAGAAAACGACATGAGCGAGACTTTCACAAGCGTAGCCCAGGAAGAAGCCGGCTTTCGCGACCGCGCGCGGCTGTCGTTCGATCTCGATGCCGACATCTGCGTCATCGGGGCTGGGCTCGCCGGGCTCTCGATCGCGCTGGAGGCGGCCCGGCTCGGGGCCAGCGTCGCGGTGCTGGAGGGCCGCCATATCGGCTGGAACGCCTCCGGCAACCAGCTCGGCACCGTGATGCCGGGCTTCGCGCTGCCGCTGACCGACCTGATCGAGCGCATCGGCTTCGAGGACGCACGCGAATTGTGGGCGATGTCAAAGGAGGGCGCCGAGTTCGTCCGGGCCAACGCCACCGAGGCGAACATGCCGGGGATCGGGCCCAGCGACGGGGTGCTGGAGGTCTCCAATGTCGATGCCGGCGACCGGCTGATCAGCCGGCTGCAGATGCTCCACGAGGATTTCGACACCGAGGTCGAGGGCTGGCAGGTCGATCGCGTCCGCGAGGCGCTCAAGACCGACCGTTACTTCCACGGCGTCTACTATCCCCAGGCATTCCAGGTCGACGGCCGCAAATATGTGCACGGCCTTGCGGCGCTGGCGCGGCGGGCAGGCGCCCGCATCTTCGAGGATACGCCGGTGGTCAGCATCGATCATTCCGGCATCCGCAAGCGCATCGTCACGCCCTCGGCGCGACTGCGCGCCACGCACATCGTGCTGGCCGGCAACATCCACCTCGGCGCGCCCCTGAGGCGCCTGTCGGAGACGCTGCTGCCGGTCTGGCGCTATGCCGGCATCACCGCGCCTCTCGGCGAGCGTCTGCACGAGATCATCGCCTTCAAGGGATCGGTGATGGATTCCGACGGCATCGACCATTTCCGCATCGTCGAGGGCGACCGGCTGATGTGGGAAAGCCCGGAGACCACTTGGGCGGCGCGGCCGCAGCGCTTTGCAGGCAGCGTCAGGCGGCGGATCCGATCGATCTTCCCTGAGCTCGGTCCTGTCGAGATCACCGACATGTTCGGCGGCGCCACCGGCCAGACCGTGCACGGAATGCCGCAGATCGGCCAGTTGCGCAAAGGCCTGTGGGTGGCGAGCGGGTTCGGCCGGCAGGGCATGAACACCTCGGCCATGGCCGGACAGCTGATCGCGCGCAGCATCCTGTGGGGCGACGAGCGCTGGAAGCTGTTTTCGCCGTTCGAGCTGGTCTGGGCCGGGGGCGCGACCGGGCGGGTCGCGGGCCAGCTGGTCGGGATCTGGGGCAGGGCGAGTTCCGCCGCCGCGGGCTCGCTCGCCCGCTACCGCGAGCGTGCCAGGATCAAGGACCGCGAGCGCGAGGCGCGGCTGGCCGAAGCCAACCGGGCTGCCGGAACCGGTCCGCGCCGTCCGCCTTCCGGCGTCCGGCCGCGACCGGCCCCGCCGCCGAAACCTGCGGCCACGGAAGTGGAACCGGCCTCGCACGACGGCGGCGTCTCGCAATAATCCTGCGAAAAATTCCGCCCGGAAGTGTAACGTCGGCCGTTAGAGCCCGTATCTCAGGACGTGGGACTCCCCGCGCACGGAGAATGAGATGTTTGACCGCCGCATCCTGCTAACGACAGTCGCCGGCCTGTTCGGCCTTTCGGCCTTCCGCTGGCTGAGAGGAACCCCTGCCGAGGCCGGCGAGAAGGCCGTACAGAAATTCGAGATCGAGAAGACGGACGCCGAGTGGCGCGCCCAGCTCACGCCGCAGCAATATGAAATTCTCCGCAAGGAGGGCACCGAACGGCCGGGCTCCAGCCCGCTGCTGAAGGAACACCGCAAGGGCGTCTTCGCCTGCGCCGGCTGCGACCTGCCGCTGTTTTCGTCAGACACCAAGTTCGAGAGCGGCACCGGCTGGCCGAGCTTTTACCAGCCGATCGAGGGCAATGTCGGCAAGACCGAGGACCGCACCTACGGCATGCTTCGCACCGAGGTGCATTGCCGTCGCTGCGGCGGCCATCTCGGCCACGTCTTCGACGACGGCCCCAAGCCGACCGGACTACGCTACTGCATCGATGGTTTCGGGCTGGTCTTTCACCCTGCGGCGGCCTCCGCCACGTAGGCTTCTTGTTCGACGCGTTTTCGTCACGCGAACCGGTCGTCAGTTCGCTCGAAAACGCATTTGGGGCCCGGCAATTGTTGCCGCCCCGGCAATTGTGCCCCGGTCATTCGACCGGGGCTCTTCCATTCAAGTCATTGATTTCATGAAAATACCCGCATTGGCATAGCCCTTGCGACTGTCTCCTCCGACTGCGGCCATGGTCGACCGGCCGCCGAGATCGGATCTGGAGACAAAGTTATGGGTATCTTCGATGCAATGAACACCTCGGTGGGTGGCCTGCAGGCGCAGTCCTACGCGCTGCAGAACATTTCCGGCAACATCGCGAACTCATCCACCACCGGTTACAAGGGCATCGGCACCAGCTTCGTCGATCTGATCCCCGACTCCTCCACGCCGAGCAAGCAGGTCGCGGGCGGCGTCACGGCCAACGCCAAGGCCACCATCACCACGCAGGGCACGATCTCGTCCTCCAGCGTCGCCACCAACATGGCGATCACCGGCGACGGCTTCTTCTCGATCCAGAAGGCGACCGGCACGGTCGATAACGTGCCGGTGTTCAGCGGCGTCACTTATTACACCCGCCGCGGCGACTTCCAGCTCAATGCCAACGGCAATCTGGTCAACGGCGCCGGCTATTACCTGATGGGCGTCGCGGTCGACTCCAAGACCGGCAACCCAACCGGCAGCGTGTCGACGGTCCTGAAATTCCAGAACAATTTCATCCCGGCGCAGGCGACGACCGCGATCCAGTACGCCGCGAACCTGCCGACCCAGCCGAACACGTCGGCGAGCACGACGGCGGCGAGCGGCACGCTGCTGGCGGAAGGTGGCCTCAACCCATCCGATTTCGCGGCCAACCCGCTGCCGGTCGGCACACCGCCCGCGCCCTACACCAACGCGACGGCGTCCGGCGCGGCCGCCACCGGCAATATCCGCTCGGCTTATTCGTCGACGACGGCGACGGGCACGACTGCACTCCAGAACAACTCCTCGGCCGTGGCCTCGACCACCACGTCCCTCGACAACTCCGTGGGCACGCATCTCGCCTCCAGTATCCTCACCGCGCTGAGCGGCCAGACGCTCACGATCAACGGCAACACGATCACGTTCGACACCAGCACCACGGTCACGACGACCGGCAACAACACCACGATCGGTCTCGGCGCGGGCACGACGGCCACGGTTGCCGACATCCTGGGCGCGATTCAGACCGCCGGCGGCGCTGGCGTCACGGCGTCGCTGAGCGCCAGCGGCAACATCGTGATCTCGAGCGGCACCGGCACCGACGTGGCGGTCAACAGCGGCACGGCAGCCACGGCCCTTGGGATTACCAGCGTGACGCGTGGCGGCAACGTCCTGTCCTCGCCGGCGATCTCGGGCGCCACGGTGCTGAGCGGCTCCGCGGCGGCCGGTGGCGCTCAAGTGCTCTCATCCGGCTTCGCCGCCGGTGACACCATCACGGTCGACGGCCAAACGTTGACCTTCATGGCCTCCGGCGCGTCAGGCCCTAACCAAATCGACATCACCGACAACATCACGACCCTGCTCGGCAAGATCGATGCTCTCGCGGGCTCCTCGGGATCGTCGGTTAGCAGTGGCGGCGTGATCACGCTGAACACCGGCACGGCTGCCAATCTGTCGGTGTCGAGCTCCAACAGCGCCGCCTTCGCCGCGCTCGGCTTCACCTCGACCATCTCCAAGAACCGCAACGGCGGCGGCACTGCCGGCACCGGCGGTGTGATCGGCAACGACATCTCGACCTTCACCAAGGAATCGATCAGCGGTGGTGCCGTCACCGCCTACAACGCCGCCGGTACGCCCGTGAATTTGCAATTGCGCTGGGCCAAGACCGACAGCGCCGCGTTGGGCACGGGGCATTCCGATACCTGGAACCTGTTCTACCAAACCGATCCGGATGCGACCGGCACGACGGTCGGCTGGGTCAATACCGGACAGGCTTTCACCTTCGGCAGCGACGGATCGCTGACCTCTCCGAGCGGCTCGGGCATCACCATCAACAACGTCTCCGTCAGCGGTCAATCGCTCGGCTCGGTCGCTTTCAACATCTCCTCGGGCGGGCTGACGCAATATGCCAGCACCAGCGGCGCAGTGACCATCAACACCATCACGCAGAACGGCTACGCAGCCGGTCAGCTCCGCTCGGTCGCCGTCAACAACAGCGGCCTCGTGGTCGGCACGTTCTCGAACGGCCAGAACCTCAACCTCGCCCAGGTGACGCTGTCGCACTTCAACGGCACCAACTATTTGAAGGCGATGGACGGCGGCGCCTACGCTGCGACCGAACAGTCCGGAATTGCCATCGACGGCGCCTCGGGCAGCATCAGCGGCTCGTCGCTGGAAGGCTCCAACACCGACATCGCCGACGAGTTCACCAAGCTGATCGTGACCCAGCAGGCCTATTCGGCCAACACCAAGGTGATCACGACGGCGAATTCGATGGTGCAGGACCTCCTGAACGTATTGCGCTGAACGGCGCGTGACGTAACCAAAGGCGGCTAGTCAAAATGGGTTTGAGTTCAGCCCTTGCCAGTGCGATGAGCGGTCTGCGCGCCAACCAGGCCGCGCTCTCGATCGTCTCGTCGAACGTCGCCAACGCGCAGACGCCGGGTTACGTCGTCCAGACGCCGAACC
>Ga0102590_1001814_pt1 | contig 28945 bp, 30 predicted proteins | sample AraplaMF_Col_mMF_FD_76859 | JGI IMG/M metagenome (GOLD analysis project Ga0102590, IMG submission 76859) | Arabidopsis root microbial communities from the University of North Carolina, USA - plate scrape MF_Col_mMF | ecosystem: Host-associated > Plants > Roots > Endosphere | place: USA... | reverse complement strand
ACCAGCCCCAGTGACCGGAGGTTTCCCACAGCGACTTGTCGAGCACCTGCGGCGCATTGACTTCCTGATAGTCGCCGGCAAGCCGGCGGCGCATATAGGCGACCAGCGTCTGGAACACGCGCCAGCCCTTGCCGTGCCAGAAGACGACGCCCGGCCCCTCTTCCTGGAAATGGAAGAGATCCATTTCGCGGCCGAGCCGGCGGTGATCGCGCTTTTCGGCTTCGGCAAGCATATGCAGGTAGTTGTCGAGTTCCGACTGCTCGGCGAAGGCCGTGCCATAGATGCGGCTCAGCATCGGATTGTTGCTGTCGCCGCGCCAATAGGCGCCGGCCACCTTCAAGAGCTTGAAGGCTGAGCCGATCTGGCCGGTCGAGGCCATGTGCGGACCGCGGCAGAGGTCGAACCAGTCGCCCTGATAATAGATCTTGAGATCCTGCCCTTCCGGGATCGCGTCGACGAGTTCGACCTTGTACTGCTCACCCTTGTCGGCGAAGACCTGTTTCGCCTTCTCGCGCGACCAGACCTGCTTGGTGAAGGCGGCGTTGCGGGCGATGATCTCCTTCATCTTCTTTTCGATTTTCGGCAGATCGTCGAGTGTGAAGGGCTCGTTCTTGGCGAAGTCGTAATAGAAGCCGTTTTCGATGACCGGGCCGATCGTCACCTGGGTGCCGGGCCAGAGTTCCTGCACCGCTTCGGCCATGACATGCGCCGCGTCGTGGCGGATGAGTTCGAGCGCGCGCTCGTCATTGCGGGTGATGATTTCGATCCGGCCGGTCGTCACGGGATCGGAAAGGTCGCGCACGGTGCCGTCGATTGCAACGGCGACTGCCTTCTTGGCGAGCGACTTGGAAATGGATTCGGCGACATCCCGGCCGGTTGCGCCAGCATCGTAGCTGCGCACGGAACCATCGGGAAATGTCAGGGAAATAGCTTGGGACATCGAAATTCTCCTTGTCCAGTCCCGCCAACGAATGCGGGTGGTTGCAACCACAGCGCCTCCGTCCTTGGATGCGCCGCCGCCTGATAGCCAGATTTGCTGCGTGAGTAAAGACGAAGCGGGGCGATCCGGCACCGAAACGAGGTCGTGCGTCTATCCGCCGTAGGTCATTGCGTAATCCCTGAGCGCCGATTTCAAGGGCTGGTCAATCTCATCGTCCAGTGGCCCATCGTAAAGGCCGCGTCGCGAGAGGCTTCTTTTCAGTGCCGTGCGGGTGAAAGATGAAAACGCCTTCAACTCATCGGCAATCTGCCGGTCTCCCTGCCGCATTGCCAGAAGGATGTTTTCGGCTGCGTTATCCGAACTGAAGGTCGCATCATAGGCATAGGCCAGCCGATAGGCGGCTCTGTTGTAGCCAGTGTCCATCGCCCGCAGATACCACTTGATGGCCTCTTGCCGGTTGACAGCAATTCCGAGGCCATCGTCGTAGAAACGCCCGAGCGAGAACATGCCGCCGGCCGAATTCAGCTCGGCGGACTTTTTGTAATATTGGAATGCGATAGCCTGATCTTGATCCTTGCCGTTCTCGTAGTACCACCCAAGATTAAGAGCGCCGGCCGCAGATCCCGCATCGGCCGCCTTCTGATACCAGTTGCGGGCGATGGTCTGGTCCTCTTTGGTGCCGATGCCATTCTGGTAGTAGTAGCCGACGGCGTTCATCGCTTCAGGATATTGCTTGAAGGCCGCCATCATGAACCAGCTGAGCGCCTTGGAGCGATCAATAGGCACGCCCTGCCCGTATTCGTAGATATCGCCCAGGGAGTATTGCGCTTTCGCATTGCCATAGGCCCCGGCCTTCGTCAGCCATTCCAGAGCTTTGCCGAAATCCTTCAGGTTTCCATCCGCTCCTCGATAGAGCGTCCCGAGCCTGTACATCGCGTCAGCCGAGTTCTTGTTCGCCGCCGCCTCGTACCACTCGATCGCTTTCGCATAGTCGCGGGCGACCCCATCGCCATCCTCATACTTGATGCCGAGCAGGATCATCGCCGTGACGTTACCGGCGGCCGCGCCTTTTTCCAGATAGTCGATCGACTTGCCGTCGTCCCGCGGCAGGTTGGCATCATTGGCGTACATTTCGCCAAGCTCGGCGAAGGCATCGATAAATCCGTTCTCTGCAGCGGCCTTAAACCAGTGTACGGCTTCTCTCGAATCCTGAGCCGTACCCTCGCCTCTTTCATACAAAAGCCCAACACAATACTGGGCCTTGGCCGAGCCATTTTCGGCCGCCTTGAGATACCAGACAAAGGATTTTTGAGCGTCGGCAGTCGTACCCGAACCGTCATATGAGCGGTCAGCGACTTCGAGAAATGCGTTGGTATCTCCTGCCTCCGCCGCCTTCTGGAACCATTCGAAAGCTTTGACCACATCCTTGGGAAGGCCGCCGCCTTTTTCATAACCATAGGCAAGCACCCGCATGGCGTCTGTCTCGCCGGCGGCCGCAGACTTCTCCAGCCATTTCACGCCGTTTTCGACGTCACGAGGACCACCCGTTCCCATATAGAGCGATTGACCGAAACGTCGGGCGCCGCTGGAATCTCCGAGTTCGGCAGATTTTCCATACCAGATGCGGGCTTCGCTCTCGTCTACCGGCACACCTTTACCTTGCTCATACATGGCGCCCACATCTGCCATGGCACGGGCATTCCCACGAGAGGCAGCTTCCTTCATCCAGTACATGGCCTGGTCATAGCGCGGATCGGGCATCTTCAATAAAAGCAAAGCCTTGCTGCGATAGGCAGCGAGTATGTCTTGCGCAATTGCCTGATCCAGCAGGCTCTCGGCCTTTGCGAAGTCACGCTTCGTCTCTCTGCCCGCCACGTAGACGTCTGCCAGCGTCCTCATCGCATTGCCGTCGCCAAGTGCCACGGCTTTCTCAAGGAGATCGAGCGCGGTCTTTCTCTGCGTCTTGTCCCCATCTCTCAGATAATATCGAGCAAGCGTCCTCATTCCATCGGCGGAACCTTTCCGCACCAGGTCGTCCAGCATGGCAACGGCGCGGCTGGCATTCTTCTCCGTTCCGATGCCTTTCGTGTAAAGGAATGTGATGTCCGTTGTCGCTCTCTCATGGCCCTGTTGTGCTGCGGCTGAAAGCAGTCCAAAACCCCGCTCGGCGTCAACGGGAACACCAATCCCGTCCAGATACATCCAGGCAAGCGACCTCTTGGCGGGAATGTAGCCCAGCCGATCTGCAAGTTCGAAATAGGAGCGCGCCATGACAAAGTCCTGCGCAACGCCCCACCCCAACATGTACATCTCTCCAAGATAGTCGGCGGAGCGCGGATCGTTTGCTTCTCTTGCCTTTCTCAGCCAGGCCAGCGCGGCTTTGAAATCACGCTCACGCCCGAGACCGTAAGCAGATGCCTTCGCCAGGTAATCCATGGAGGGTGCGTGCCCCTGGGCCGCCAACTCCTCGAATCCGGCAAGGGCCGGTTCGAATTGCTGAAGGTTGAACTTGCTGGCGAGCCAGAAATAACGGGCGTCGATGGAGCTTGGTTCTGCCTGCAAATAGGCTTCGCAAGCGGCAAGCGCATCCCGCCAGTAAGCGAGATTGTCGATTTCTACGCCATCACGCGCCAGATGGCGGCACGTGGCTTCCGATGCTGGGTCAACTGCGATTGCAGCAGCTGCCGGGGAGTTGGCAATAGAGACGGCGAGAAAAAGCGAGGCAGTCGCGAGATAGTGAAAGAGCTTCATCAGTGATGGAATTTCAAAAATTAGGACGGGAAATACACTGATATCTGTCACTTATTCAACTGCAAGTACATTTTTTCTCGAGTGATAAAAACCTTTGAAGACGTGTTTTCCTTGCATCTAATCCAGCATATCCATCAGAGTTCGCACCGTGTTCCAGTGCGCAGCATACCGACCGTCAGTAGCGGCATCATTTCCTGTCTGAGTAAAGAAGAAGCGGGGCTATATGATCATTTCGGTGAGGCCGCGCACGGTGTTCCAGTTGCGCATCGTACCGACGCCAAGCTGCTTGGTCGTCAGCGCCGAAAGCAGCTTGGATTGGCTCGGCTTGCCGGCGAAATCGATCCAGAGATCGCCGCCGACGACGGCGATGCGCTGTCCCTCCGTCATTAGCGGCTTCAGCGCCTCCACCTTCTTCGGGTCGACCGGCAGGCGCATCACCCGGACGATCACCTGGTCGCCGTTGCCGTCCTTGAAGGGATTGGTGCTGCAAAGCGCCATCCAGGTGCAGTCGCTGCGCACGATGATATCGACATGTTTGCCGAACTTTTCTTCAAAGCCCTCTTCCAGGGTTACTTCGAGTTCGTGCGGCCGCATATCGTCGGCCTCGAAGACGAGATTGCCTGTGGAAACCAATGTGCGCGGCTCGCGATAGCCGAGCTCCTCGGCAAGGGCGCGCAAATCCTGCATGATGACGCGGCGATCGGGCGTCAGGACAATGCTGTGCAGAAGGGCGATGAAGGTGCTCATGGCACGCGCCCGCTCTTGCGTCCGAGGGTGAAATAGCGCCAAGGGGTCCACCAGCGGAAGCCGTCGCCGAGTATTTCCGGCACCTGGTCGAGGCCGCTGGTGCCGCCCGGGCCGCAGCGGCCGACGCGAAACAGCGTCATCCAGCCGCCGGCCCAGAGGCCGTGGCGGGCGATCGACTCGTAGCCATATTCGGAGCAGGTCGGGATATGGCGGCAGGAATTGCCGACAAAGCCGGACAGCGTCAGCTGGTAGAGGCGGATGAGACCCATGCCGAGCAGGCGGTCGGGAGTTTTGCGGAAAGGACCGGTGTAATTGCGGGAAGTGCGTGCGGCCTTTTCACGCGGCTTGTCCGATCCGGCGGCGCCACCGTCGTCCTCATCGTCAGCCTGCTGGGCGCAGAACTCGCACATGTTAGTTACGCCTCGACAACTTCCGCCCGTTTCGCCTCGATCTGCCCGATCGCGTCAACGACCGCATCGAAGGTCAGCATCGTCGAAGCATGGCGCGCCTTGTAGTCCCGCACCGGCTGGAGATAACGCATGTCCTCGAAGCGTCCATGGGGCCCCGCTCCATCCGCCTTCAACATGGCGAGCATGTCCTGGCGTGCCTGGCGCAATTCCCCCGATGTGGCGCCGACCACATGGCGGGCCATGATCGAGGACGAGGCCTGGCCGAGCGCGCAGGCCTTCACCTCATGGGCAAAACCGGTCACCGTATCGCCGTCCATCTTCAGCCAGATCCGCACCTTCGAGCCGCAGAGCTTGGAATAGGCCTGGGCGGTCGCATCCGCATCATCAAGCGTGCCGGTCAACGGAATATTGCCGGCGAATTCGAGGATTTTGCTGTTGTAGATATCGTCCATGCTGGATTTCCGCTCCAAAATCACTGCGGATCGGCCTCTATGCGGGCGTTATTGTCATCAAAACAAAAAACACACCGTGTCGTCTGAGGATACTTACATACGATGGCCGTCTTCCTATATGTATGTCGTTCGAAGGCCATGAAAATGCAATGGCCTCGTGTAAGTTTGATTGGGAAACCGTGCCGGACGGGCTGAACTTGCCCTGAAAGCCCCGGAGCCTGCCAAAGGTGCATGAATTCCCGCATGGGATTGACCAGTGGCGATTCCGACAGATGGGTCCGCGGTGCGGACCAGGAGACCATTGTTCATGGACGCCATCGTAAAGAATTTTCCGCAGACGAACCGCGACTCGGATCGCCCCTCCCAGCAAGAGGCGGAGGAAGCCGTTCGCGTTCTGCTGCGCTGGGCCGGTGATGACCCGACGCGTGAAGGCCTGCTCGAAACGCCGGCCCGCGTCGTCAAATCGTACCGCGAACTATTTTCCGGTTACGACATGGCAGCGGAAGACGTGCTCGGCCGCACCTTCGAGGAGGTCGCCGGTTACGACGATATGGTCCTCGTCAAGGACATTCCGTTTTACTCGCATTGCGAACACCACATGGTGCCGATCATCGGCAAGGCTCACGTCGCCTACATGCCGGACGGGCGTGTGCTCGGCCTGTCGAAGATTGCCCGTGTCGTTGAGATCTATGGCCGCCGCCTGCAGACGCAGGAAACGATGACCGCGCAGATCGCCCGGGCAATCGACGATACGCTTAATCCGCGCGGTGTCGCCGTGTTGATCGAGGCCGAACACATGTGCATGGCGATGCGCGGCGTTCAGAAGCAGGGCTCGACCACGTTGACGACGACGTTTACGGGAACGTTCAAGACCGAGCCGGCCGATCAGGCCCGTTTCATGACTATGGTGCGGAGCCGCTGATACCGGCTCCCTCAGGAGGGCCGCGATGAGTCAACTGATCTTCAATCAACCATCCGAGGACAAGTCGGCGTTGGAAGACGCCGGCGATTTCACGCCCCGTTTCGACGACCGCGGCCTGATCACCGCGATCGTCACCGACGCTGGCGATGGCGAGTTGCTGATGGTGGCGCATATGAATGCCCAGGCATTGGCGCTGACCATCCAGACCGGGACGGCGCATTATTTCAGCCGTTCGCGCGGCAAGCTCTGGAAGAAGGGCGAGACCTCCGGCAATCTCCAGACGGTGAAGGAAATCCGCACCGATTGCGATCAGGACGCCATCTGGCTTAAGGTCGAGGTCGCCGGCCACGACGCCACCTGTCACACCGGCCGCCGCTCCTGTTTCTACCGGACGATCACGCTTCAGGACGGAAAGCCGATGCTTGATATCGTTGACGACGAGCTTCAATTCGATCCGCAGGATGTCTACGGAAAATAGCCCGAATTTCCCGGTACTTGCTCCTTATTGCGCCAGAAACCGCTTCTATATACCATTTGGAAACTGATCGGGCACACTATCGGAAATCACGTGTTCTGCTGGGAGGGGAGAGCGCCATGTTGAGCTGGAGTCTGCATCGTCAAAGCTCTGAAGGCGAGGGTTCTGGTTCCGGCATGTCGACCACGCTCGATATGCTCCCGCCTCCGGCGCCTCAAAAGAAAATCAAGATTGCGCTCGCGCTCGGCGGCGGAGCTGCCCGCGGCTGGGCCCATATCGGTGTGCTGCGCGCACTCGACGAGGCTAAGGTCGAGATCGGCATGATTGCCGGCACCTCTATCGGCGCGCTGGTCGGCGGCTGCTATCTCGCCGGCAAACTCGATGAACTCGAAAGCTTCGCGCGCTCGCTGACGATGCGCCGTATCGCAAGTCTCCTCGACCTCACCATCGGCGGCAGCGGCCTGTTCGGCGGCATGCGGCTGACCAAGCGCATGCAGGAACATCTCGAAGGTCTGAACGTCGAGGATCTCGACCGGCCGTTCGTCGCGGTCGCGGCCGAGGTCAATACCGGCCATGAGGTCTGGATTGCCAATGGTTCGCTGATTACGGCGCTGCGCGCCTCCTATGCCCTGCCCGGCATTTTCGAGCCGGTGCGCAGCAATCATCGCACGCTGGTCGACGGGGCGCTGGTCAATCCCGTTCCGGTCTCCGTCTGCCGCGCCTACGAGCAGCCGCTCGTCGTCGCCGTCAATCTCAATTACGATCTCTACGGCCGCTCGGCCGTCGTCCGGCACAATGCCAGCCTCTCTCCGCAGGAAGTGCAGAAGCAGGAAGAGGCGCCCTATGCGCGCCTCGGTATGACCGGCGTCATGGTGCAGGCCTTCAATATTATCCAGGATAGGATCGCCCGCGCCCGCCTTGCCGGCGACCCGCCAGATATTTCGCTGCAGCCGCGTCTCAGCTATATCGGCCTTTCCGAATTCCACCGGGCTGGCGAAGCGATCGAACGCGGCTACGAGGAAGCCAGGGCCCGACTCCCCGAGATCAAGCGCATGCAGGAAGTCTACGCGAGCCACCCCTGATGCAGGCCGTCTAAAAGCCTGCATCGGTTGTGCGATAACGACATCGGTCAAGCACGGCCGGCTAAAACCTCAGCCGGCGATATAGGCCTTGATTTCCTCGGCCTCACGCTCGACTTCGGCGATGCGCGATTTCACCACGTCGCCGATCGAAATGATGCCTGCAAGCTTGCCATTGCTTTCCACCGGCACGTGACGGAAACGGCGGCTGGTCATCAGCTCCATAAGCTCGTTGACGGTCGTCTCCTCATGGCAGCGGTAGACCTTCGCGGTCATGACCTGGGCCAGCGACTGGTCGAGGCCTTCCTTGCCGTGTTTGGCGATCGCATGCACGAGATCGCGCTCGGTGAACATCCCCGAAATCCGGTTCTCCATGCCGACGACGACGATGGCGCCAATCTTCTTCTTGCTGAGGATCGCGGCCGCCTCGGCGACGGTGGTGCTCGCCCCGGCAGTGATGACGTCTCTGCCCTTCAGGTCGAGGATTGCTTTGACTGAACTGGTCATTCGAACCTCCTATGTCCGTGAAACACTTGTCACAGGCATCCGCGGCAGTTTCTCCCCCCATCGCGGATAGGTAGATGGTGCACTGCCCGGCTCAGGATTGCAACATATCCTTCTCGGTTCCGTCAGGTTCCATCACCGGCGGGCGCGGTGCCCGATCAAACAGTGAAAACAGCAAGAAGCCGAAGACGAATCCGCCGATATGCGCATCCCAGGCAATCGCCTGGTCGCTGTCGCCGACGAGCGGAATGCCGACGGCGATCAGCGCGTTGCCGACCAGCCAGAGCAGCATGAAGATGATGACGGTGCGGCTCTTCAGCGCCCCGACGATGGAAAGCCGGGGATTGAAATGCGCCGGCGCCATCGGCCGCCGTTCGACCGGAAAGGCGAATCGGCAGGCGGCGCCCATCAGCCCGGAGATGACGCCCGACGCGCCGATCAGCAGTGACACATCCCCCCAGTTCAGCACCGCGTGCAGGGCGGCGGAGGCGACGGCGGAAAAAACCCAGAAGAGCACGAAACGCAGCGTCCCGATGCGCCGCACGACCGGCGCGCCGAAGGCCATCAGCCAGAAGGCGTTAAAGAGGATATGCTGGACGCTGCCGTGCAGCAGCGAATAGGTGACGGGCGTCCAGAACAGCTCCAGCCCTTGCTGCGACAGCGGAATCACATAACGGGCGGGAACGAAGCCGAAGGTGAAGAACAGCCAGTTCAGCGCATCGTCGGAGAGCAGGAGTTCCTGCACCGCATAGATGACCCCAAGCAGGCAAAGGCTGAAGAACAGCGCCGGAGGAAGGTTGAAGACCGGTTCGCGCGGTGGCCGTGCCGGCGGCTGGACCTCGGGAGGTTCGGGCGCCCTATGCGGCTCGGCCGTCTGCTCATTCATCTGTGTTTCGCCTCGTTGAGGCCACAGCCATACAGGAGCGACTGTCAAAAAAAAAGCCGTCCGAAGTGCCGGACGGCGTACCGGGAGCTCCAGGAAAGACCTCGGCCCGTAGGTTGTGCTGAACTTCGAAAGTCGAAGCGATGCGGAACAGTGTCACGACGGGCACCGCATCTCAACCGAACCCTTTCTTAACCTTAACCGCCGCGATCTGGCATGAAATCCGCATAGTAGAGCCTGTACGGGCAATGACTGCCCGAAAATGATCCGGAATGGGACAGGTTGGTGTGAAATGCGTGTGCAAACGACCATCGAAATTTTTGACTACTGGAACCGTATCCGCGGCGCTGCCGATGCGCCGCTGAAATCACAGGTCGAACCCTCCGCCGTCCCCCACCTGCTCCAGAGTTTGTTTATTCTTGAGAGGCGCGAGGGCGGAGATATCGGTTTCCGGCTCGCCGGCACCCGCATCTGTGATCTCTTTGGGCGTGACCTGCGCGGCGAACGTTTTTCGTCTCTCTGGGCAAATAGTCAGCTCGCGGACATCGAACGCACGGCGATGGGTGTCATGGACCATGCGATGCCGGCCCTGTTCAACGCCACCGGCTATAGCACCGTCGGTCATCAGGCCTCCTTCGAGATTATCATGATGCCGCTGCGTTCGCCGGACGGCGCCTGCGACCGGCTGCTCGGCGCGATCGCGCCGGCCGCGGCCGCGAGCTGGCTGGAGATCGTACCGCTCGAATTCCTGGCGCTCGACCGCAGCCGCCTGCTGCCCGGTAAATTCGACAAGCCAGCGCCGGCCAAACTGCGCCCCACCAACAGGATCGTCGCTGGCAAAAGCATCCATTTCGGGCAGGTCATGCGCCGCATGGTGTCGCAGCTGCTGAGCGTGGAGGTTCGCTGACGGTCCCATTTTAGGACATCTGATATACTCGTTTTCCGCTATGTCGGGACTGGGCGAAACAACCTTCTGTTAATGGATTGTGGGTAAAGATCGGTCTCTGCGATTTTGATGAAGAAGCCCTTTGATGCACTCGTTCCAGCCAGCTCAGACGCAACGACCTGCGCCGCGCCCTGAACAGGGCGTTTTCCAGCGCGTGCCCATCAATATGCAGGGCCGGCTGATGCTTGCGAATTACGAGGAATTCGAATGTATGGTGATCGACATGTCGCCTGGCGACATGTACGTCACCTGCCCCGGCCGGCCGCGCGCCAACGAACGCGTCGTCGCCTATATCGACCATCTCGGCCGCGTCGAAGGTTATGTCCAGACGATCGATGGCCGTGGCTTCACCATGTCGATCAACGCCACCGACCGGAAACGCGAGAAACTCGCGGCCCAGCTCACCTGGCTTGCCAACAAGCACGAACTCGGCCTGCCCGAGGATCGCCGCCACGACCGTCTGACGCCACGCGACACGAAGACCGAACTGACGCTCGAGGACGGCACGCGTTATTCCTGCCGTATCATGGACCTTTCGCTGTCGGGCGCTGCCGTCGACGTCGAGATGCGCCCTTCGATCGGAACGGCCGTGCGCCTCGGCAACATGCGCGGTCGCGTCGTGCGCCACTTCGTCGAAGGCGTGGCGATCGAATTCCTGTCGATCCAGTCCCGCGAGACGCTGCGGGAATTCCTTTAAGACTGCTGAAAATGGGCGATGCCGCGGATTCCGTGGCGGGTGCCAATTCTCGACAGACTTCCATCGAACGCGATTGCCAGGTCCGGTGCGCACCCGGTCAGGTCGTGTTGAAAAGCCTGCACTTCACGGCGACAACTTTGCAAGCGGCTACAAATCTGGCTTTGGAACGCAGCGTGAATTCCTGTCGCAAGTCGTTCCACCCAGTCGGTAGACTATATTATGTGTGGAACAAGCTGCGACACCGATCGGCACCCAACGAGGTCGCCCAAAATTGTGCGGTGATTTTGCGTCCCGGAGCGCTCCGCCCTCACCCGTCTTCCCTTTGTCAGCGAGATGATGGATAAGGTCCGCTTCGACCCAGGCGCACCGATGTCAGCTCTCTATCCGGAAATCGAACCCTATGATCATGGCCTGCTCGATACCGGCGATGGCAACCTGATCTACTGGGAGGCCTGCGGCAATCCAGCGGGCCGCCCGGCGCTGGTGTTGCATGGCGGCCCTGGCTCCGGCTGTTCGACCACGGCGCGGCGCTATTTCGATCCCGATGCCTACCGAATCATTCTGTTCGATCAGCGCAATTGCGGCCGCAGCCTGCCGAGTGCTGCCGATCCCGAAACTGATCTCTCCCTCAACACCACCTGGCATCTCGTTGCCGATATCGAACGGCTGCGGGCCTGTCTCGGCATCGAGGCCTGGCTGCTTTTCGGCAATTCCTGGGGTTCGACGCTGGCGCTGGCCTATGCCGAAACCCATCCGGAGCGTGTCGCGGCGATCGTCCTGTCAGGCGTGACAACCACCCGGCGCTCGGAAATCGACTGGCTCTATCGCGGCATGGCGCCGCTCTTCCCTGAAGAATGGCACCGTTTCCGCCAGGCGGTTTCCCCAGGCAGCCAGGGACGAGATGAGGACATGGTTGCCGCCTATCATCGTCTCCTCAACGATCCGGACCCGGAGACGCGCCTCAAGGCGGCGCGCGACTGGCATGATTGGGAGGCGGCCTCGATTCTGCTCGCCGATCCCCAAGGCCTGCCGCGCCGCTGGGCCGATCCGGCCTATTTGCTAACACGGGCCCGCATCATCACCCACTACTTCAGCAATGGCGCCTGGCTGGAGGACGCCCAGCTTTTGAAGAACGCCGCGCGGCTCACCGGCATCCCCGGTATCCTGCTGCAGGGACGGTTCGACATCGAGGCGCCGCTCGTCACGGCCTGGGAGCTGGCCCGCGCCTGGCCGAAAAGCGAGCTCAGTATCCTTGCGCATGCGGCCCATTCCACCGCAAATCCCGATATGAGCGCGGCGATCGTCGGTGCCACCGATCGATTTCGCGATATCTAGCAAAAATAATTTCCTGCCGGAATCGAGGATCTGAGCGACATTCTGCTTTTGAACCGGCCGAATCGGCCCATTCCAGCGGCATCGCCGGCCGGCTGCGCGGTGCCGCAGATCGCCAGCCGGCAGCTGAGATTTACCCGGCTCAACGAAAATCCTTAACATGCGGGCGGCAACGCAACCCCTTCGCGGGCGAAAGCCTTGTTGCGTTGATTACAATTTTAATCGATTTCGCGACAAATCCGCGTCAAATTTTATGCGCATTCGAATCTGTTTTTAGCCAAGTTTTATCGGCATTTGAATCAACTAAGCCTTTAATTCTATTGCGTAATTTTGCGTGAGATAAAAACGTCTGTGCCATTGTCACCTCAACTTACGGGGAGACGGCAATGACAACTGCGAATATCCTGAAAGGCGGCCTTCTGGCCGGTGCCATCATGATGGCAATGGCGGGTTCGGGACAGGCAATGCCCGCCAGCATGGTACTGGCAGGCAATGCCAGCCCGCCGATCGGACACTATGAATTCTGCAAGGCGAATCCGACGGAATGTGTCGAAGTCGGCGGCGATGCCGGACCGGCAATCCTCAACGAGGATCGCTGGAAGGAAATTCTCAAGGTCAACTACACCGTCAATTCGACGATCCAGCCGATGACGGATGAGCAGATCTACGGGGTCGAAGAGCGCTGGGCCTATCCGCGCACCGTCGGCGACTGCGAGGATTACGCCCTGCTGAAGCGCAAGATGCTGATCGACGACGGCTTCTCGCCGTCCGACACGCTGATCACCGTCGTGCTGCAGCCGAATGGAGAAGGCCATGCCGTGCTGACGGTCCGCACCGATCACGGCGACTTCATCCTCGACAACATGCGCAACAAGGTGCTGCTGTGGTCGGATACCGAATATACCTATCTGAAGCGCCAGTCCGCCGACGATCCGGCCCGTTGGTCGAAGCTTCAGGACGGTCGCGCTGTCGCGGTCGGTAGCGTCAAGTAAGAACAGCCTGCCGGCCAATGCCGGCTGCTGCCTGCGGCCCGGTCAGTCCCCGCATCCCGTCCCCGACCGGTGCCCAAGAGCCGTTCCCGCTGTCCCGGGAACGGCTCGCTCCTTTTTGAGCCTTACGTCATCAGCGCATTAGCGAATTATTAACCCTGCTGGTCCGATCATGACGATGAGATTCATCATCGGCACCGGCGGCTCATGTTCTTCCTGCGGCGGACCGAAACCCGAAGAACCGCCATGAGCCATGCCGCGCACAGCGCACCCGACGAGCAGCCGCTTCTTTCCATGGGGTTTCTCCTCCGCACGATGGCGGTGATCGCCGTTCTGGCGGTCCTGACTCTTGCCATCAGCATTGGCGGCCGTTGGTTCGGCCGGCATATCTCGCTTGCCGGCAACACCGACAGCACGGTTGAAATCAAGCTGGCCATCGGCCGCGACACCGTGAAATTCCCCGAGAATGCCATCCGCTTCCCGAGTCAAAGACACGAAGGCGCCGCCGAGCGCGTCGATCTCTACCTCGCCTGGCCTGAGATGCAGGGTTACGGCAAGGAAAACCACCTTCGATTCGACGATATCGCCCAATCCTCCGGGCTGATCTTCCTGCAGATCACCCAGAGCACCATGTCGCGCGACATGTCCGGGCGGCTGGAACCGATCTATTCGCATCTGCTTGAAGGCCCGGCCGAGTCTTTCCGGGACGGGCTGACGCTGCACCGTCTTCGCGCCGATGCGGGTTACGGCGATGAAGTGCTGCTGACGGCGCCCGTCAAGGGTGGGCAGGATTACGTCGTGCGCTGCATATTGCCTTCAGCCCCGGATAAGGCTGCGGGCGGAGATTGTCAGCGCGATATCAAGGTCGGCAGGGATCTCAGCGTTCTCTACCGTTTCTCAAGCAGCCATCTCGACGACTGGGAACATATTGATGCCGCTATCCGCACCTTTGTGGACGCGCGTCTTGTGAACCGTTCTGCGACAAGTCCCTAAAATGCTCTCCGGACAGCGAAATAAACGATTCATCATAAACGGATTGGTAACGCCCAACCGGTAATTTTAGAAGACGAGCTGTACGGCGGGAGGTGTGCGGTTCCTGCCAAAATCTGAAGTGCCAAATATCTGAAATGCAAGCGAAGAGTGGAATAGTGTCAAGGTCAGTCTCCTCCGTATCATCGTCCCGATCCGGCAGTTTTTTCGCAAAGCTGCTGGCGATCCTTTCGGTGGCCGTCACGATCGTCCTGGTCGATTCGGTGAATGCCGACGCGGAAGCGGCAAATCCGAAATATGCAGGCATCGTCGTCGACGCCAAGACCGGTAACGTTCTCTACAGTGAGAATGCCGACCGGCTGCAATACCCCGCCTCCCTGACCAAGATGATGACCCTATACATGACCTTCGAGGCGTTGGAGCAGGGTCGCATCCGCCTCGATACGCCGGTCCCCTTCTCCGCCCATGCAGCAGCCCAGGCGCCGACCAAACTCGGCGTGCGCGCCGGTGGCACGATCACCGTCGAGCAGGGCATTCTCGGTCTCGTCACCCTGTCGGCCAATGATGCCGCAACTGCGCTCGGCGAAATGCTGGGCGGTGGCAGCGAGGATCGCTTCGCCCAGCTGATGACCGCCAAGGCGCATGCGCTCGGCATGACGCGCACCACCTATCGCAACGCCAATGGCCTGCCGAATACGGCGCAGATGACGACGGCGCGCGACCAGGCCCGCCTTGGCATCGCCCTTCGCCAGCATTTCCCGCAATATTACGGCTATTTCTCCACCCGCGCCTTCAAGTTCGGCAGCCGCACGATCCGCAGCCACAACCGCCTGGTCGGTTCGGTGCGCGGCGTCGACGGCATCAAGACCGGCTACACGCGCGCTGCCGGTTTCAATCTGGTGAGCTCGGTGCAGGTCGACGGCAAGTCGATCGTCGGCGTCGTTCTCGGCGGAGCGTCGACGCCTGCCCGCGATGCCCAGATGCGCAATCTGATCGCCAGTTACCTGCCGAAGGCATCGAGCCGCGGCGGATCGTCGGCGCTGATCGCCCAGGCAGCCCCTGCCCCGGCGATGATCGAGACGCCCGCTCCGGTCCAGCCGCAGAAGGCCCAGCAGAAAGCTCAGCCGCAAATGGCCCAACAGCAGGTCGCAAAGACGATCACCGCAGCGCAGCCGCCGATTTCAGCAGCGGCTGCCGATCTCAGCCTGCCGCACAAAGGCCCGCTGCCGGATGCGCGCTATCAGGTTGCCGAGACCGAAGTCGCCTATGCCGAGACCGCTCAGCCGAAATCCGACAATCCACTGGTGGCGCAGCCGATGCCGGCGCCGACCAAAGTCAAGACCATGACCTTCAAGCAGCAGGCATCGGTCGCCGTACCGACGCCGGCACCCGCCTATATGCCGCCGGAACAGGGCGATACTTCGGTCGATGAGGTCACCACCGCCTCGACCACTCCCTCCCCGACTCGTGCTGCTTCAACCAGCAACGGTCCGGCCGGCTGGGTGGTGCAGGTCGGCGTCTCGCCGAGCCGGCAGATGGCCATGGATCTTCTGGAAAGCGCCAAGAGCAAGGGCGGCAAGGCGCTGGCCTCGGCAAAGCCCTTCGCGGTCGCCTATGCCGCTGGCGGTGACCAGCTTTATCGCGCCCGCTTCGGCGGCTTCGACGATCAGCGCGATGCGGTCAATGCCTGCAAGGCCTTGAAGAAGGCCGGCATCAAGTGCTGGGCGGCTGCCCAATGAGCTATTCGATGCTGCCTGCAAGATGGCCGGCGGCATCGGTGACGGCCGGAATCGGTGTTTGCGTTTCCGGCCACCTTTCTTGAACTCGATCAGTATTGCGTACGGGGAAAACAATGGCGATCAATGAGAATTTTCCAGGAGTGCCAGCCGACCGCCGCATGGCGGCTAAAGGGCGCTCATCCCTCCATCCGCTGCACGAGGCGGCCTTGCGCCTTGCCGAGATCGGCCTGCAGCGGCCGAAGGCGAGGTCTCCGAAGACCCGGGATCTCATCAATCTGCTGCTTTGCCATGGCGCCCGCGCCTGGCGTTACTCCCAGCCCGAAGCCCGCATCCATCTGCATGTGACCTCGCCGGACGGCAGCGCGCCAGTGCAGTTGCGCCTGCGCTGAACTGCAGAGCGCCGTGCGTCCGAAAGGACGCGCGGAAGACGTTCAATCCACGCATAAACCTTTCCGGAAATCGGCTCCGGTTTTCCGGGATTAGAGCAGACCAAGGTCCGTAAGCTCGCGGCGAAGATCAGCGGGCATTTCGGCAATGCCGGCGCCAAGGCTTGTCAGGTCGCGCGGCACGTCATCCTCAGTGTAATAACGCCAGCCCTGGAACGGACGCTTCGGCTGCACGGCCGTCTCGATGACCTCCGGGCCGAGCATCAGGCGGCAGCGCGAAATCCCCTCGCCATCGGTAAAGGTCTCGATGTCGAGCAGCTTCTGCCTCGCCTGCACCTGCCCCTTAATCACCCAGTAGAGCGAGCCGCCGTCCAGCAGTTCCTCCATCCGTTTCGGCGCCATGCGCGTCGTATGCACCGAATGCGGCTCGAGCCCGGCGGCGATGGCGCGCAGTGAGCGTTCCGCCACCCATTCACGCAGATCGTCGATCGAGTCGGCGCCGACACAGAGTTTGATGAGATGCAATGCCATGCTGCCGTTGAAATCCTTTTGGCAGCGAGCGTCAAGCTTCAAGCATCAAGCATCCACAAACTCAGCATTCGACGACGTTGACGGCGAGCCCCCCGGTCGAGGTTTCCTTGTATTTCTCGCTCATGTCATGCCCGGTCTGGCGCATTGTTTCGATGCAGGCGTCGAGCGGCACGAAATGCTGGCCGTCGCCCTTGATGGCGAGCGAGGCTGCCGTGACGGCCTTGACGGCGCCGAGCGCGTTGCGCTCGATGCAGGGTACCTGCACCAGGCCCGCGATCGGATCGCAGGTCATGCCGAGATGATGTTCGAGCGCGATTTCGGCGGCGTTCTCGATCTGCTCCGGCGTTCCGCCCATGACCGCGGCAAGGCCCGCGGCAGCCATTGCCGCTGCCGAGCCGACCTCGCCCTGACAGCCGACCTCGGCGCCGGAGATCGAGGCATTGTGCTTGATGATGCCGCCAATCGCAGCGGCCGTCAGCAGATAGTCGCGGATGCCGTTCTGGTCCCAGTCCTCATGGAAATGCTCGTAGTAGCGGATCGTCGCCGGGATGACGCCGGCCGCGCCGTTGGTCGGCGCCGTGACGACGCGCCCGCCGGCTGCATTCTCCTCGTTGACCGCCATCGCATAGACGCTCAGCCAGTCGTTGGCGAGCAGCGGGTTGATGCGGTTGCTGCGCCATTCCTCTTCCAGCTTGTCGTGAATCCTGCGCGCGCGCCGCTTGACGTTGAGACCGCCCGGCATGATGCCATCGACCTTGAGGCCGCGCTCGATACAGGAACGCATCGCCTCCCAGATGCGGTCGAGCCCCTGATCGAGCTCCTCTTGGCTGCGCTGGCTCTCCTCGTTCGCCCGCTTCATCTGCGCGATCGACAGCCCGGAGCGCGCCGCCATCTCGAGCATCTGCTTGGCGGTAGAGAAGGGATAGGGTACGCGCGTGCCGCCCGCCGCGTTCTTCTTTGCTCGCATCTGCTCCAGCTCGGTGTCAGTGACGACGAAGCCGCCGCCGACCGAATAATAGATGCGCTTGACGAGCAGCCGGCCGTCCCTGTCATAGGCGGAAAAGACCATGCCGTTGGCATGCCCCGGCAGCGGCTGTTTCTTGTCGAAGATCAGGTCGGTTTTCGGCTGGAACTGATAGCCGGGATGGCCCTCCGGCATGATGCGGCCGGTGCGCTCTACCGTGTCGACGATGCCGTCCATTTTGTCGGGATCGACGCTGTCGGGCGCCTCGCCCATCAGCCCGAGAATGACAGCCCTGCCCGTGCCGTGGCCGATACCGGTATGGGCGAGCGAGCCGTGCAGGCTGACCTTGATGGCTGTGACCTGTGCACCCGATGACGGGCGCGGCCATTCGTTCGACAGGATCAGCTCGAGAAACCGGTTGGCCGCCGACATCGGACCCATCGTGTGCGAGCTCGACGGCCCGACACCGATCTTGAAGACATCGAATACCGAGAGAAACATGGGTGCGCCTTCTGAATATGAGGATGCAAGCTTAAGCGAGGCCGGTTTCGAATCCGTGCGGCGCACCGACATCGCATGGAGCCGGTGCGACATTCGGACTGCAGACTAGAGCGCCGCGACTCCATTAGGACGCGCTAGCACTTTGAGCTTGCGCATAATCCTTTCCGAAAATCGAATCCGATTTTCGGAATCGCGATCTGGCCGTAAGCGCTGGGGTGATGAAGACTATGCGGCGGAAGAACTGGTTGCCTTATCTTGACAGTCTGCACCGGCTCACAATGTCCTACAGACGTCGATGCAACAGGACTGACGGAGGCCGGCCTGGACAGCGCCCGGCAAGTTGAACTCCTTCGTTGATGCGGGCTCCCCGGATGGGGGTCGGGCAAGGTTGAGCAACCTGTCCGTTCTTAGACGAGACGACACCTTGCAGATTGGGAGATTGGACATATGGCGCTCAAACGGATGGACAACATCGGAATCGTCGTCGAAGACCTCGGAGTGACGATTGATTTCTTTCGCGAACTCGGCCTCGAGCTCGAAGGGCGGGCCACGATCGAAGGAGAATGGGCCGGACGTGTCACCGGACTGGGCGATCAGCATGTCGAGATTGCCATGATGCGCACGCCGGATGGCCACAGCCGGCTCGAGCTCTCCCGCTTTCTCACGCCGCCTGTCGTCGAGGATCACCGCAATGCCCCGGTGAACGCTCTAGGCTACCTCCGCGTCATGTTCACCGTAGACGACATCAATGAGACGCTTGAAAGGCTCCGCAAGCGCGGCGCGCAGCTCGTAGGCGACGTAGTGGATTATCAAGACACATATCGGCTCTGCTACATCCGCGGGCCCGAAAGGCTTCTCATCGGGCTCGCCCAAGAACTCAGCTGAGCGCTATGCGCGAAGCTTCCCGTTGCGATTATCCTGAATGACCGTGCCGTCGGCACCATCGGGTTCGGGCGTCGTCGAGATTTGCCGTTGATCGGCCATGGTTGAAGTTTCGCCGCGCAGCAGGCGCTTTTCGATCTCTTGCAGGTTGAGGATCGCGCGGTCCATTTGATCAGCCGGAGTTTCGCGCGGAACCATCCGCGAGCGATGATCCAGCCATATCAGGACCAGCCGCCGCCGACCGGGAACCTCGATCGTCTCGTGGATGAACCATGCACCGACTGCCGCAACGAAAAGCGTCACCACGATGAGCGCCGGTTCTGGCATCAAGGCATCAAAAGTCAGACGCGTCAGGAACATTATGGGCACATGGAAAAGGTAAAGTGAAAAGCTGATCTTCCCTAGGAACCGTACCGGCCCAGCTGCCAGGACATGTGCAGCGATGGGCGGCTGTCGAGCGACGAGCCCGACAATGACGGCCGCGGCCACCGCACTTTGCAGGCTCCAAAATTCAGGGGAAAAGCCCGACGAGACATGCCTGTAAGTGAAGAACACCGCCAGAAGGAAAAGCGTTAAAATTCCTGTGAGGGCAGATGGATTCCATCTATTCCAATGGGAATGCATCATCCCGGCAATTGCGCCGAAAAGAAAGTAAGGAAGCTTGGAGACGAGCATTATTCCCGGGCCTGGCAATTCAACCAGGCCATCCACGACGACGACCACCGTGAGGCCCACAATCACGCCGCTATAGCGGTGCGGTCGGGCCAGGCAAAGCCAGAGGACAGGAAAGAGCAGATAGAATTGGATCTCGGGTGGTATCGACCAGAAAACACCACTCGAGCCGAGAAGAAAGACATGACGCACAAAATCTGTGACGCCAACGATAGGCTGAACAAAATCCAGATTTTGCATGATCGACAGCATCGCCACGAAAACGACGGCCGCCAGGTAAACCGGATAGATGCGAGCAAAGCGGCTCACAAGAAAATCCAACACGTTTTCTCTCGTCACCGGCCGTGAACCATAGAGATGAGCCATCAGGAAGCCGCTGAGAGCAAAAAACAAACCGACAGCTTCGTCGCCCAGCGTCACGAGATGCGGCGCTGTGATTGGAAAGATAAAGCCAATATGGGCTTCAACGACCAGGAGCGCAGCGACACCGCGCAGGCCATCGAGACTGGGAATGTAATCCGGCCGGCTCATGGGTCACTTTTGAATCAGGTTTTCAGTCCTGAACAATTGGCCATCACGACTTTACAAGCGGTTAACGCGGTGCCCTGCCCGTGCACCTCTAGACTGGCGTTACGCTAAAGCATGTCGCGCAAAACTGTGCAGCGGTTTTCCGACAGCGACATGCGTAAAACAAAGGCCTCAAGCGCGAGGAGCGGATCTGAATGATCGCGACGCTCTAACTCTTTCAATCCTCGCATCGTGCTTTCCGATAATCGATTCCGATTTTCGAGCCGATGCGCTAGGGTGCGTCCTCAAGACGGCAAATTGCTTTGGAAAACGGAACCGCTTCTCCATGACAGCCACCAACCGCATCGCCCTCTCCAGCGACCACGCCGCCATTCAGCTCCGACAGGCCATTGCCGGTCATATCGCGGCGCAAGGCTGGTCAGTGGTCGATATCGGACCGACAACGCCGGAGAGCACACACTATCCTAAGCATGGCGAAGCGGCGGCGCGTCTCGTCGCCTCCGGCGATTGCCGGTTTGGCATCATCCTATGCGGCACCGGCCAGGGCATCATGATGGCGGCGAACAAGGTAAAGGGCATCCGATGCGGCGTCTGCGTGGACACTTTCTCAGCCCGCATGATCCGCCAGCACAACGATGCCAACATGCTTTCGATTGGCGTGCGCGTGTTGGGCGAAGGGCTGGCGCTCGATATCGTGGATGCGTTCCTGACCGCCCAGTTCGAGGGCGGCCGGCATGCAACGCGGGTGGAGATGATTGAGGCGCTGGAGGGGTAGCACCGTCCTTTTCTTCTTCTTCTTCTTCTTCTTCTTCTTCTTCTTTGGGGCCTGCCCCCGAATCCCCAAGCTGACGGATCACCGCATTGCTACATTTAGGTCCAGAAGATGCCGGTCGGCTATCCACCAAACCTCGTCGTTTCCCGACGACTCGATTATGCCGAACTGCCGCATGGCCAAAAGCCCGCGTTAAGCCGCCGAACTCGGCCATGGGGCAAAATCCAACTTGCGGCATACTGGCCGCATTCATGCGGAGACTGGATCACTGATGACGACGGCGGACTATATCGCTCTGGCTTTCTTTGCCTGGGTCTGGGTGGCCTATTCCTGGCTGCTGCACGGCCGTACCTTCTTTGGACGCACCAGCCTCACCCATGCGATGACCGAACGGCGCCGGGAGTGGATCTATAATTCGCTGCGCCGCGACCTGAAGATGATCGACACGCAGATCATGGCCGGCCTGCAGAACGGCACCGCCTTCTTCGCTTCGACGTCGATCTTCGCGATCGGCAGCTGCTTTGCTTTGCTCGGCGCGACGGAGAAGGTCGACGCCGTCTTCGCCGACCTGCCCTTCGTCTTCCATGGCGGCCATGCCGTCTTCGAGATGAAGGTCGGCGGGCTGGCAGCGCTTTTCGGCTATGCCTTCTTCAAGTTCGGCTGGTCCTACCGGCTGTTCAACTATTGCACTATTCTCTTCGGCTCGATCCCGATGATGCGCGACAGCGAGCGCGACATCATCGCCGCCGAGCGGGCCGCCGAACGCGTCATCCGCATGAATGTCATTGCCGGCAGCAATTTCAACGAGGGCCTCAGGGCGATCTTCCTGTCGATTGGTTATCTCGGCTGGTTCATCAACCCTTATGTCTTCATGATGACGACGGCGATCGTCATCTTCGTGCTGGCACGGCGGCAATTCTTCTCGGAGGCGCGACTGGCGATCATGGATGCCGGCCCGCCATCAAATCTCCACCTTTCTGCTATTCGCCGCGATATGCCGTCGAGCGACGGACGTGATTTGCCCGAGGGACTTTGATGACATTGCCGGCAACGGAAGCCGATGCGGCGGCAAGGCCACCGCGCATCGGTCTATTGGATACGGCGCGCGGCGTCGCGCTGATCGCCATGGCGAGCTACCATTTCAGCTGGGACATGGAGTTCATGGGCTATCTCGCGCCGGGCACGGCCGAGACCGGGTGGCTGAAGATCTATGCCAGGGCGATCGCCACGACCTTTCTCTTCATCGTCGGCATCAGCCTGGTGCTGTCGAGCAAGCCCGAGATTCGCTGGCCCTCCTTCTGGAAGCGCTTCGGCATGATTGCCGCGGCAGCCGCGGTGATTTCGATCGCCACGCGCATCGCGATGCCGGACGAGTGGATCTATTTCGGCATCCTGCATTGTATCGCGGTGCTCACGCTCATCGGCATCGTTTTTTTGAGACTGCCGCTCGCCTTCACCCTCATCGCCACGCTCGCGCTCTTTGCCGCCTGGATCACCGACAATTTCGGCCCGCCCGGCCTGCTGCGCTCATCCTTCTTCGATCCCCGATATCTCGCCTGGATCGGCCTTGCGGTGATGCCGGAACGGTCCAACGACTACGTGCCGCTGTTTCCCTGGGCAACGCCCTTCTTCGCTGGATTGAGCATCGCCTCGATCGCCATCAGAACCCGGTTGCTGCACCGGCTTGCGGCCATCGGCACCGGCTCCTGGTGGCCGGCGAGGCTTGGCCGCCACAGCCTTGCCTTTTACCTCATCCACCAGCCGGTGTTGATCGGTATCGCCTACGGGCTGTCCCTCGTCGTCCCACCGCAGGCGCCGGATCCGGTTGTGACTTACCTAAGGAAATGCAACGCCTCTTGCGTCATGCAGCAAGGCGAAGCGCTCTGCCGCAGCTTCTGCCGGTGCACGCAGGAGAAATTGCAGGCGCAGGCCCTGTTCACGCCGCTTCAGGCGGGCACGATCGATATACAGAACGACGAGCGGGTCCAGACCATTGCCGCCGAATGCAGCGCCGAGGCTGAATGAATTCGCCGACAATACGGCGCTTGATCAGGTGGTGACGCCGATTTCGGCGAGGCGGCCGAGGCAGGTCTCTTCGATAGCGTCGAGTTCCGCCAGCGTGTCGTCGATATCCTTGCGCTTCTGGCGTAGGTCGTCGCGCTTCTCGTCGACGCGCTTCATCAGGAGCTTCAGCTGGCCGAGTTCGCCCGGCGGCTCCTTGTAGACCTGGATGATCTCACGGATTTCGGCGATGGTGAAACCGATGCGCCTGCCGCGGAGGATTTCGGCGATGAGCCGCCGGTCGGCTTGCCGGAACAGACGGGTGCGCCCGCGCCGCTCCGGATGGATCAATCCCTCGTCCTCGTAGAAGCGGAGCGTGCGCGTCGAGACCCCGAATTCGCGCGTCAGTTCCGTTATGCTATAAAACTTGTTCACCGGCATGTGTTCCCCGTCGTCGGACAGACGATAATATTGACTTTTACGTAATAGTCAATTTTTGGCGGTTCAGATGCCGAACCACCATGTGGCGATGCCGAGAAAGGCGAAGAAGCCGGTGCAGTCCGTCACCGTCGTGACGAAGACGGAAGAGGCGATCGCCGGGTCGGCCCCCATCTTGTCGAGCAGCAGCGGCAGCAGGATGCCGGCAAGGGCTGCCGCTATCAGATTGATGATCATCGCCGCCGCAATCACCCCGCCGAGCTGGTAGTCGTGGAACCAGGTACCGGCGATCGCGCCCATGATCGTCGCAAAGACGATGCCGTTCAAGATGCCGACACCCGCCTCCCTGCGGATGATGCGGCCGGCATTGTAGATGTCGAGATCGCGAGTGGCGAGCGCGCGCACCGTCACCGTCATCGTCTGCGTGCCGGCATTGCCGCCCATCGAGGCGACGATCGGCATCAGCACCGCAAGCGCGATCATCTTCTCGATCGAGGCGTCGAACAGGCCAATGACGCTTGCCGACAGCATCGCCGTGCCGAGGTTGATCAAAAGCCACAGGAAGCGCGAACGCACCGTCGACAGCACATTGTCCGACAGCTCTTCGTCGCCGACGCCGCCGAGGCGCTTGATGTCCTCGTCCGCCTCCTCGTGGATGACGTCGACGACATCGTCGATGGTCAGCACGCCGACCAGCCGGCCGTTTTCGTCGACGACGGCGGCCGAGAGAAGGTCGTACTGCTCGAAGAGCTGTGCGGCCTCCTCCTGGTCCATCTCGGCCGGGACCGGATGGTTGGTCTCGCGCATGATCTGCTCGATCTTCGTCTGCCGCTTGGTGCGCAGGATCTGGTCGAGATCGACGGCGCCGAGCAGCTTGAAGGTCGGATCGATGACGAAGATCTGCGAGAAGGAATAGGGCAGATCCTCCTCGTCGCGCATGTAGTCGATCGTCTGGCCGACTGTCCAGAACGGCGGCACGGCGACGAATTCCGTCTGCATGCGGCGCCCGGCCGAGCTTTCGGGATAGTCGAGAGCCCGGCGCAGCCGCACCCGTTCGGTAAACGGCAGCTGGGCAAGGATTTCCTCCCGGTCCTCCTTGTCGAGGTCCTCGAGAATGTAGACGGCGTCGTCCGAATCGAGCTCGCCGATCGCGGCGGCGATCTGCGCGTTCGGCATCTGGTCGACGATCTCGCGGCGGATCGCCTCGTCGACCTCGGTCAGCGCCGTCATGTCGAAATCGTCGCCGAGCAGGCGCACCAGCGCCAGGCGCTGATCCGGCTGGATCGATTCCAACAGGTCGCCTATTTCCGATTCATGCAGGCGAGCAACGTTCTGACGCAGGAACAGCGTGTCGCGATCGGCGATCGCAGCACCGACGAGCGCCAGGAAATCGCTTCGGACATTGCCGTCCTCGTCGTAGATATCAGCGTCCTCGTCATCGGGACGCCTGCGGATGCGGTCTTCCTCATCGGTCGTCGTCATCTGCCGCCCTCGCATCTGGTTCGAATTTCAACGACTGCCGCGCCGCATTCGCAAATGTCGGCTGAAAACACATTATCAACAAGCGGATAAGCGAATCCTGCGCGAGGCTCCCGCAGCCGGAATTCTTGGCCCCTGCTAGCCCAAAGCACCCGTGTCGTAAAGCGGCAAACTGCGCTTCGTGATGACAATGCTCGTGGCCGGCGATAGTTTCCTCACCCGTCCAAGCAGAGGAAGCCTGCCCCATGCCCATCCGTCCAATTTTGCGCTATCCACATCCGGGCCTGAAGACTGTCTGCGTACCGGTGACGGCCTTTGATTCCTCGCTCGCCGCGCTTGCCGACGACCTGCTGGTGACGATGCGCGCTGCCCCCGGCGTCGGGATCACCGCCGCCCATATCGGTGTCTTCAACCGTGTCACCGTGCTGGAACTCGACAAGGCCGACGGCGTGCGCCTCTACGTCAATCCTCATATCACCTGGTTTTCGAAGGAGACGATGAGCCATACCGAAGGCAGCGTCTCCATGCCCGGTGCGACCGACGAGGTCACGCGCCCGCGGGCGATCCGCTTCCGCTATCAGGATGCCGAGGGCGCCATGCACGAGGACGGTGCCGAAGATTTCCTTGCCATCTGCATTCAGCACGAGGTCGACCAGCTCGACGGCATTTTCTGGCTACAGCGCCTCTCACGGCTGAAACGCGACCGTCTCGTGAAAAAATGGGAGAAGGCCCAGGGCTGACAATCACGGCCGACAAATCGCCGTCCATGCCGAACCATTCGCCGTTGCCGGCGTTTCCAGCAAAGAAACAAGGAGCGACTGCAATGGCAAGAATCGGTGACAAGCCCCCGATTTCCCGGGAAAAGCCTGAGCTTTCCCGGGAGGAAGATTATCGCGACCTCGAAGAGCGCAATCTCGACGACGGCTGGCCCTATGCCGACGGCAGCGGCGCCGACCCCGCCAACCGCCCTTATGGCGAGACCGCAGCCAATTTCGACAGCGATCCCAACAAGGGCTTCCGGGTCGATGGCACGGATGAGGACGGCAACGAGAATCGCCTGAAGGATTCCCTGCGCGCCGATACGATCGACCGCGATGAAAGCGACGATCTCGAAGCGCGGGTGAACGACAATCTCGAAAACATTCCTGAGGTGGACATCGACAGCATCGAGGTTCATGCAGATGGTCACGTCGTCACCCTGGAAGGGTCGGTGGAGACGATCGGCATCGCTCGCAAGGTCGAACTCGGCGCGCTTTCGGTCGATGGCGTCCGTCACGTCCGCAACAAACTGCAGCTGACCGGTGTCGATGCGCATATCCCGAACGACGACTGACTTCACGCCCAAGGCGCAGATCACCAACCGAAGGCGGGCTGCCGCCTGCCGTTGGTGATCTTTCCCAATATTACCAAAAGTTAACAATTTAAGATTGCAGCACCAGCTGTCTTATTCGTGACACCAATCGCCTATTTTTGTTAGGCGGCTTCTGTCACGCGAAGGTCAATTTCGTTGACAACACTGTGATTTCATTTGGACAAAAGGTCGCGGGTGCGTCGCCATATTATCACAAAATTGCCTGAATTGGGGCGCGAACTCGTGTGTGCCGAGGGTTAGTTTATGTTGTGGAATTCAACAGCAGATTGAGGAGATAAACCCATGCGCATCAAATTTGCCCTTGCCGCGTCCCTGTTCGCCGTCAGCCTTGCAGGCGCTGCCTTCGCCCAGCCGACCTATTCCGACGACTACACCAACGACAGCGACGGCTTCGCGCCGAGCCCCACCTCGAAGCCGGCCCCAGTGCACTACAGCAGCCGCAAGGCTCCGTCCTATTCCAGCGACTACACCAATGACAGCGACGGCTTCGCACCGAGCGCCATGGCAGCCCCTGCCGTCGACAAGACCGCAACGGCCAGCATCACGCCGCTGCCCCCATGCCATAGCATGATCGGCCCGAAGGGCTCCCATACCAAGGGTGCCGACAGCGGCGCTTCCCGCACTGAAGCATGCCGCGCAACCCATTGATCCGATAAAAGAAAGGGCCGGAAACCGGCCCTTCTCTTTTTCAATCCATCTTTATGTCGTCTTAGAATACGAATGGAACGAGCCGGTAACGGGTCGTGGCCATGAAGGCCTCGTAGGCAGGATCCTGCTTGAGCAGACGCTCCTCCGCCAACAAGCGGAAACATTGGGCGGTCAGGGCCGTCGCATAGATGGCAAAATTCCAAAGGCTCGGATGGACCAGGAAGAAGCCGATGTGTGTCATCAGATAACCCGCATACATCGGATGGCGGACAAATTTGTAAGGCCCGCCGATCTTGACGCCGCGATTGGCCGGCACCAGGCCAAAGCTTCGCAGCAATGTCAGCTTTGCCGATATCTGCAGGACAAAACCGAGTGCCATCGCCGTCCCGCAGAACGCGAGCGGCGCTAGCGGCTGTGTCGCGGAGGGCGCGGCAAGCAGCGGGAAGATCGTCCCGATGGCGGTGACCGCCCAATCAGAGAGGCGCAGCGACGCATTTCTCGTCGTCCGGCGGGTCAGGATGAGGAAGGCGGCAGCTCCCTCCGAAACGATCAGCAGGCAATCGATGATCGCCCGATTGTCCTGCATCTGCGGCAGGACACGCATGACAATCCCGACGAAGAAATAGCCGATGAGAACCTTCTCGATAATATCGAGAGCGAAATACACATCGAGGAATGACCAGCTTGCCGCTGCTTTTTTTCTCATTGTCCTCGGACTTCCATATTCACACAGCTGTAGTGTCGTATATATTTTCAATCGCTAATTATGGGTTAAAACGTTGACTCTGACAGTGAAGCGGTTGCCGAGTCTCACGGCAGAATGCGCCCGGCGAGCGTTTCGCCGAAGGAAAATGGTGGGTCGAGAAGACTCGAACTTCCGCGGATTCTTCCACAGCGACCTCAACGCTGCGCGACCGCCAAATCTGCCACGAAGCATTGTTTCACTTAAGAAAAGGCCGAATCCAGCCCTTCTTTCTGATACAAATTGCCTCGGTCGCCATGATCAGTCAGGTTTCGCCCGTCGTTTCGCCGAAAACCGCCTCAAAGGCGGTGCGCAGCCGGATATCGACATCAGCCATCATCACAGGCAGGCCAAGATCGACGAGGCTGGTCACGCCATAGGCGGATATCCCGCAGGGCACGATGCCTCCGAAATGATCAAGATCCGGATCGACGTTGAGCGACAGTCCGTGGAAGGTCACCCATTTCCGCAGCCTTATGCCGAGAGCGGCGATCTTGTCCTCGGCCATCGTCCCATCGGCCAGCAACGGCTTTTCCGGCCGGCGCACCCAGACGCCGACGCGATCTTCACGTCGCTCACCGCGGACATTCATCATGTCGAGCGTGCGGATGACGACATCTTCAAGGGCGGCAACAAAGGCGCGCACGTCCTGGCGCCGCCTTTTCAGGTCGAGCATGACATAGGCGACGCGCTGGCCGGGTCCATGATAGGTATATTCACCGCCACGCCCTGTCGCAAAGACCGGAAACCGGTTCGGCTGGACGAGGTCCCTCGCATTGGCGCTGGTGCCGGCAGTATAGAGCGGCGGATGTTCGACGAGCCAGACGAGTTCATCGCCGCCATCTGATATCACCGCCACCTCGCGCTCCATCGTCTCCACCGCCTCCTCATAGGGAACGAGGCCATCGGCGATGCGCCAGCGTACCGGCCGGGTTCCGAGTCGGGGAAGCATAGAGAATTCGAGATCGGTGCGAAGCATGGCCATTCCTTGCCGCTCTCCCCGAAATGCCTGCGAAAAAGGGGCGGCAGGACAGCTATATGGACCTGTTTCGGGGCCAATTCAAATGCTGTGAGCGGTTTTCAAAAAAACTGTCATATCGCCCTTGTGCACCCCAGATGCTTTTGCTACATGCTGCCCCGCCGACGCAAATCGGCACCTACCACGATGCGGTC
>Ga0102590_1001813_pt1 | contig 28946 bp, 22 predicted proteins | sample AraplaMF_Col_mMF_FD_76859 | JGI IMG/M metagenome (GOLD analysis project Ga0102590, IMG submission 76859) | Arabidopsis root microbial communities from the University of North Carolina, USA - plate scrape MF_Col_mMF | ecosystem: Host-associated > Plants > Roots > Endosphere | place: USA... | reverse complement strand
CGTTCCGAGGCCCCGGAACGGCCCGTGAACAGGCATTTCACCGGCAGGCTATAGTCCGGAACCACTGGTGGGCGCAGCCGGCGCGGCGGCGCGCGATTTACGGTGAGAATGCGAGGTCCCGCGTTCGGCGGCGACACCGAATCCCGCAGACAGGCGGACACATCATGACCGAATCCGACATCCCTCACGCCCCAGGGCTCCTGCCGGACGCTATCCATCGGACCGCGAAACCCGGGACAGTTCTTCTGCGACTGGAGACGACACATTCCCGGGAAGGCAACCTCGACGGCGCATGGTGGCCGCGTTCCCGCGACATCGGCGCGGAGCTGCCCGCCCTCATACGCGTGCTGACCGGTCACCTCGGCCCCATCACGCGGGTCGGCCTGGACGCCACCGCATGGGATGAACTTCCCACGCGCCTGGTCATCGACGACCAGGTCGTCCATATCGACTCCTTCTCGGTCGGTGATGACACCGTCCTGATCACTCGGGGCGACCAGGACCACTTCTCCCTCCTCGTGGTCCCGCCGCACGCGACAGCCGACGCCGCCCGCGCCGCGATGGCCAGGGCCGTCCGGGCCGACAACGTCACCCATGCCGCACAGATCCTCATCGACACCGGCACCGGCACTCATCAGGCGCACCCGATTCCTGCCGAGGACTCTCGGACTGGCGAGGAACGTCACGAGCCCGAGGAATGACGTCTGGAGGTCCGGGCACCAGTAGGTCTATCTCCGCTGGACGGTGCCGACTTCAACGCGATCAAGGCGGTGCCGCCCGTCGGGGTGGATGCCCTTCGACGTATTGCCCGGTGAGAGCAATGGCGGAGGATACGAGATTCGAACTCGTGAGGGGTTGCCCCCAACACGCTTTCCAAGCGTGCGCCCTAGGCCTCTAGGCGAATCCTCCGCCGGAAACATTACATGACGCCGGGGAGTGCTAGCGAACTCGTTCGGGCCCCCTGCGATCAGGTACGCTGGGGTCCAGCCCCTCACGCGGCGCTATCTGACTGAACTCCCCCAGGGCCGGAAGGCAGCAAGGGTAGGTTGGCTCTGGCGGGTGCGTGAGGGGTCTTCTGCGTCGCAGGTGAGGGTCGCGGGGGCAGGGGCCCGGGAGTGGGCCTCGGGCCGGTCGCTTTGTCAGTGGACGCCTATAACCTCGTATGCGTGTCGTCTCTCGCGCTGTACCGCCGCTATCGCCCGGAGTCGTTCGCCGAGGTCATCGGGCAGGAGCATGTCACCGACCCGCTGCAGCAGGCGCTGCGGAACAACCGGGTCAATCACGCGTACCTGTTCAGCGGGCCCCGAGGCTGTGGCAAGACGACCAGCGCGCGCATCCTGGCCCGTTGCCTGAACTGCGAGAAGGGCCCGACCCCGACGCCGTGCGGCGAGTGCCAGTCCTGCCGGGACCTCGCCAGGAACGGGCCGGGGTCCATCGACGTCATCGAGATCGACGCCGCGTCGCACGGTGGTGTCGACGACGCCCGTGACCTGCGGGAAAAGGCCTTCTTCGGGCCCGCGAGCAGCCGGTACAAGATCTACATCATCGACGAGGCCCACATGGTCACGTCGGCGGGATTCAACGCGCTGCTGAAGGTGGTCGAGGAGCCGCCCGAGCACCTCAAGTTCATCTTCGCGACCACCGAACCGGAGAAGGTCATCGGGACCATCCGGTCGCGCACCCATCACTACCCCTTCCGGCTCGTGCCGCCCGGCACCCTTCGGGACTACCTCGCCGAGGTGTGCCAAAAGGAGAACAACCCCGTCGAGGACGGGGTCCTGCCGCTCGTCGTGCGCGCCGGTGCCGGATCCGTGCGTGACTCCATGTCCGTCATGGACCAGTTGCTGGCGGGCGCGGGTGCTGACGGTGTGACGTACGCCATGGCCACCTCGCTGCTCGGCTACACGGACGGGTCGCTCCTCGACTCCGTCGTCGAGGCCTTCGCGTCCGGGGACGGGGCCGCCGCCTTCGAGGTAGTGGACCGGGTCATCGAAGGGGGCAACGACCCGCGGCGGTTCGTCGCCGATCTGCTGGAGCGGCTGCGTGATCTGGTGATCGTCGCCGCCGTGCCCGACGCGGTCGAGAAGGGGCTCATCGACGCCCCGGCAGACGTACTCGAGCGCATGCAGGCGCAGGCGGGCGTCTTCGGCCCGGCCGAGCTCAGCCGCGCCGCCGACCTGGTCAACGAGGGGCTCACCGAGATGCGCGGGGCCACCTCGCCCCGGCTGCAGCTGGAGTTGATCTGCGCCCGGGTGCTGTTGCCCGCGGCGTACGGGGACGAGCGGTCGGTCATGGCCCGCCTGGACCGTCTGGAGCGGGGCGTCAGCCTTTCCGGGGGCGGCGCTCCCGCGATGGGGTACGTGCCGGGTCCCGAGGTGCACGGCGGTATGACCGGGGGACCGCCTCCGCAGGATGCGGCACCCGTGCCGTCAGGTGGAGGCGCGGCGGCCGCTCGTGCCGCCGTGCGCAACGGTGGTGCCGGACCGGCCGGGACCCCCGCTGCCCCGTCCGCCCCCGCTGCCCACGAGATCGCCGCGCCCCCGGTGTCCGCACCGTCGCCTGCACAGGAGGCCGCCCCGGCCGCCCCCGCACCGACCACCCCGCCACCGACCGCCCCCGCACCGCCTCAACCGCAGGCCCCGGCTGCCGGCGCGCCCGGTGCATGGCCCGCCGCCGCCTCCGCGGGGGGCGGCCGCCGTCCGGGCGGCTGGCCCACCGCGGCGCCCGCCGGCGGTGGCCGGGCACCCGCCGCCCAGGGCCGGCCGACCGCACCGACCTCTCCGGCCGCCCCGGCAGCTCCGGCACCCGCGGCGTCCACGCCGGGCTCCGGCGGTCTGGACCCCCGCACGCTCTGGCCGAACGTTCTCGAGGCGGTGAAGAACCGCCGCCGCTTCACCTGGATCCTGCTGAGCCAGAACGCGCAGGTGGTGGGCTTCGACGGCACCACGCTGCAGATCGGCTTCGTGAACGCGGGCGCCCGCGACAACTTCCTCAGCAGCGGCAGCGAGGACGTGCTGCGGCAGGCGCTGGCCGAACAGTTCAATGTGCAGTGGAAGGTGGAGGCCATCGTCGACCCGTCGGGTGGCTCGGCCCCGCCGGCTACCGGGGGCTCGGGATTCGGTGGCGGCTTCCAGCCGGGAGGAGGCGGTGGTGCCTCGCCCGCGCCCCGTCCCGTCCCCGCCGAGCAGCCGGCCTCATCGGCGCGTCCGGCCACGTCGGCGTCCCCTGCTCCGGTGCCCCCGGCCCCTGCCCCGGCGGCGCCTCCCGCCGAACGGCACGTGGTCGCCCCCGAGGACGACATGCCGGAGGACGACGACCCCGACCTGGACGAGTCGGCCCTGTCCGGCCACGACCTGATCGTCCGGGAGCTCGGCGCCACGGTCGTGGAGGAGTTCACGAACGAGTAGGCGGGCGCGCAGGGTCACCAGGCGGCACCCCTTGTTTTGGGAGGAAGCCACAAACGCCCGCCCCCGCCCCGTTCGGCGGCCCCCACAAGGCCGTTCCGCCCCGGCGGTTAGGCTGACCCCGTGAAGGTCCTCGTCATCGGTAGCGGCGCCCGCGAACACGCCCTGTGCCGTTCCCTCTCCCTCGACCCCGATGTCACCGAACTGCACTGCGCCCCCGGAAACGCGGGTGTGGCAGAGGTGGCCCAGTTGCACCGGATCGACGCCCTCGACGGAAAGGCCGTGGCCGCGCTGGCCACCGAGCTCGGCGTCGGGCTGGTCGTCGTGGGCCCGGAGGCGCCGCTCGTCGCGGGCGTCGCCGATGTGGTGCGCGAGGCGGGGATCCCCGTCTTCGGACCATCCGGGGAGGCCGCCCAGCTGGAGGGTTCCAAGGCCTTCGCCAAGGATGTGATGGCGGCCGCGGGCGTCCCCACCGCACGTTCGTACGTCTGTACGACCGCCGACGAGGTGGAGGAGGCGCTCGACGCCTTCGGTGCCCCCTACGTGGTGAAGGACGACGGTCTCGCCGCGGGCAAGGGCGTCGTCGTCACCGATGACCTGGAGGCCGCGAAGGCGCACGCCGCCGACTGCGAGCGCGTGGTGATCGAGGAGTACCTCGACGGACCCGAGGTCTCCCTGTTCGCCGTCACCGACGGCGAGACGGTCCTGCCGCTCCAGCCGGCACAGGACTTCAAGCGCGCGCTGGACGGCGACGAGGGGCCGAACACCGGTGGCATGGGGGCGTACTCGCCGCTGCCGTGGGCCCGGCCGAAGCTGGTCGAGGACGTCCTGGAGAGCGTTCTCCAGCCGACAGTCGACGAGATGCGCCGCCGCGGCACCCCCTTCTCCGGTCTGCTGTACGCGGGCCTGGCGATCACCTCGCGCGGTGTCCGGGTCATCGAGTTCAACGCCCGGTTCGGTGATCCCGAGACGCAGGTCGTCCTCGCCCGGTTGAGGACACCGCTCGGAGGCGTCCTGCTGGCCGCGGCGAACGGCACCCTCGCCGATCTGGAGCCCCTGCGCTGGAGCGAGGACGCGGCGGTCACGGTGGTCGTGGCCTCGCACAACTACCCGAGCACCCCGCGCACCGGCGACCCGATCACCGGTCTCGCCGAGGTCGCGGCCGAGGACGCCCCGCACGCCTACGTCCTGCACGCGGGCACCCGGCAGGAGGGCGACGCCGTGGTGAGCGCGGGCGGCCGTGTGCTGTCCGTCACGGCTACCGGAGCCGACCTCGCCGAGGCGCGCCGGCGGGCGTACACGGCGGTGGGCCGTATCGGGCTCGAGGGCTCCCAGCACCGTACGGACATCGCTGCGCGGGCCGCCGGGGTCGACGGCGCCTGAGCAGCCTTGGCGCCGCCCGGCGATGAACCCCTCGGGCCCCGGATCCGTCTCAGGATCCGGGGCCCGCGTCGTGAGGAGGGGCCCAAAATCCGGGTCTCCGTCGAACGCGTTTCTGTGGGCGATCCCGGGCCTGGCCGTCGCCCTACGTCATCCACCTTTCCCCAAAGCCATTCCATCGAGTGAGCGGTGACCCATCCGGCTGACGAGGGCGGGGGCCCCAACTAGGGTGCGGCGCAAGCGTTCCGGCACTTGGCCCACCGGCATTGCGATGTCGGTGGCGGCTGCCACAGTGGGGGAGTGAGCAACGCACGGACGTCCGACGACGACCTCTGTGACGGGGACCGTCACGACACAGGTCGCGTGGGACAGAGGCGGATCAGAGGGGGTGACGTCCGGTCGTGACCGGAATCGGTGTGGAGGTCGGCGCGCAGGCCGCGCGTTCCCGGGCTCTTGCCGTGCTGCGGATCCGCAGCAGGGCGCTGGCTGTGGCTCTGCTGCCTGCCGCCGTTGCGGTCGTGCTCCTCGTCGGCCGCTCCACCGGTCATATCAGTGGTGGGCACTGGGGAGTGGTCGCGCGCTGGGTCGTGAGCTGCGTCGCCGTGGCCGTCCTGCTCGCCGCCGCCGGTATCGCCCTCGTGGTCGCAGGCGCCCGTCCGGCCGTCAGCCCGACGGTCCCGATCGCGGAGGACGCGGCCCCCGATCTGTACCGGATGGTCCGGGACCTGGCCGATCGCCTCGATGTCCCCGCCCCGTCCGCCATAGCGCTCACCCCGGACTGCGACAGCTGGCTGGAGGACCGCACCCATCCCGCCCATGGCCCGCCGCTGCGGTCGCTGGACGAGATATCCGGCCCGCGGGGCATACGCGGCCTGCAGTCCTCCCGGCAGCACCGGGCCCCGACGGCGCCCGTGCTCGTGATCGGCTCCCCGTTCCTGTGGTGGATGCGGGTGGGCGAACTGCGTGCGGTGCTCGCCCCGGTCGTCGCCGGTACGGGGCCGTCCGCGCACCCCGACATAGCAGCGGCACGACGCTTCGTCCGAGGACTGGACGCCGCCGTGGCGGTGAGTGCGGCACCCGGGCGCGGAGTCCTGATCCGTGCGGTGCTGAGCGGCGTCGGCCGGGTGGCCCGGCTGCTGCTGCGGAGCTGCCGGGTTCATGCGGAAGAGATGGAACGAGGGGTGGCGGCCGCCGCGGCCGAGCGTGCACAGGCTGTGGACTACGGTCTGCGGATCGTCGCGCAGGAACAGGTGGGTCTGGCGTACGCCGGCTGGGACCGGCTGCTGACCCGGGTCGCGCTGCCCGCCTGGCGGATGGGTCGCTGGCCGTCGCGCCTGGACGCCGGAGTGGTCGCGGCCCTCACGGAGCTCTCCCGCCGGGACCGTCTGGCCGAGGGATTCGCCTCCCGTCTGGGTGAGCGGCCGGCCTGCGACCTGCTGGAGGAGCCCGGAGCGGTGGACGAGGCCGCGTCGCTGCTGGCGGCGCGTCTCTTCCACGGCGGTCCGGCGGCGCCCGGCCCGAACTGGGCACCGGTCAACTGGCAGGACTATCCGGATGAGGTCGTGGACCGTAAGTGGCGGTCGGACGCCGCCCGGCTCCACCGGGCCCTCGACGCCCTGGGCGTCCACCACACCACCCGCACGGGCACGTCCGACGCGGGTGGGCCGACGCTGGACCGGGTCCTGAAATACCTGACGGTCCGGGCGGACACCGACGAGGGGGACGCGGTGGCCGGGAGCGAGCGCCCCGGCGCGTCCACCCCTCGGCACGACGGCCCGCACCTCCGCGAGCACGGCGCCGAAGGTACGGGCGACGGCGGGAGCGCGCCGCACGCACCGGACCGGGCCGCCGTCCCCGAAGCCCCCGACGCGGAAGGGGATCCCGGCGCGGGGACGGCGCACACCGAGGCCGTCGGTCCATCCGCCGCCGACATGCTTGCCGCCGGTGCCCTTCCTGCCTCCGACGAGGACGGTGCGGTCGCCGGTGTGCGGACCGCCGCCCTGGTCGCCGGACTCAGTGCCGAAGTCGCCTGGGAGGAGTCGGCCCTCGCGGCGGTACCGGGCGGGAGCGCCGGCCGGCCGTCGGGGCCGGACCGCACGGTGTGGGACGACATGTTGCTCCCGCTGTTCCCGCTCCAGCCGCCCCGCAGCGGTCGCGAACTGCTCGTCGACCATGTCGCCGCGATGGTGTGCTGCGCCGCGATGGACACGGCCGGAGCGGTACCCGGCCTCGACTGGCTGGACGGTCCGTCCCTGCTGGTCCGGGACGAACGTGCGACCGATCTGACCCCCCGGGTGCTCACGCTCGTCGAGGACGGCGATCCGGAACCGCTCCGCGCCTGGCTCCTCCATCTCGGCATACGCGCCGAGAAGCCGGTCCGGTTGGTCTGACGACTTTCGGCCGGCCGAGCCGTTCCGTCACCCCCTCCCCGCTCCTCACGGGGGACTCTCCCGCCCCACGGGGCGGCCGTCACCCCGAGGATCGCGACCACCGCATCCGGTTGTGCTCCCGCCCCGTCCCATCTGCGGATACGCCGCTTCGGCCGGTGTCGGGGCCGCGACCCATGGCCGGAGAATCCCATTCCGTCCACGTCAATTCACGACGAACGGTGACGGAGTGCGTGCGTAATGTGATGTGCTGGGACCGTTCGGGTACGACGCAATGGCTACGACGGCTCACGGGGTCGAGGGAGGGGACATCGCATGGGGTCGGAGCACATCCGCCGCTGGGAGTCGGGCGCTCTCGCACACGCTGTGACGGATCCTTTCGGCCAGGGCCCGGTTCCCTGGCTCCGGGGCAGTGAGACCTACTTCGACGACACGGGCCAAGTGGTCCCCTGGTACGTGGATCCGGCCCCGGCCCACGTCCCGTCCCAGGGCCACAAGGGAGCGCGGATCCCGGCGCCCCGCACCGGCGGTCCGCGCTCCGCCGACGACGTCCACCGCCAGATCAAGGGCTTCACCTCCACCGGCGGGGTCGCGCCGGGCGAGGCCATCGACTTTCGCATCACCGTGGACCCGCCGCAGGAATTCGCCGTCGACGTCTACCGGATCGGCCACTACGGCGGCGACGGGGCTTCCAAGATCACCACGAGCCCCCGCCTCTCCGGCATCGTGCAGCCGCCTCCGCTGACGGCGGACCGCACGGTCTCCTGCCATCACTGGTGGCTGTCCTGGCGGCTGCAGATCCCGTCCTACTGGAGCATCGGCGCGTATGTGGCCGTCCTCACCACCGCCGACGGCTACCGCTCCCATGTCCCCTTCACCGTCCGCGACAGCCGCCCGGCCGACCTCCTCCTGCTGCTCCCGGACATCACGTGGCAGGCGTACAACCTCTACCCGGAGGACGGCCACACCGGCGCCAGCCTCTACCACGCCTGGGACGAGAACGGCCGGCTGCTCGGCGAGGCGGACGCCGCCACCACGGTTTCCTTCGACCGCCCGTACGCGGGCGCGGGTCTCCCGCTGCACGTGGGCCACGCCTACGACTTCATCCGCTGGGCCGAGCGCTACCACTACGACCTCGCCTACGCCGATGCCCGCGATCTGCACGCCGGCCGCATCGACCCCACCCGCTACCGCGGTCTGGTCTTCCCGGGCCATGACGAGTACTGGTCGCCCCAGATGCGCCGCACCGTGGAACTCGCGCGGGAGAACGGCACCTCGCTCGTCTTCCTCTCCGCCAACACCATGTACTGGCAGGTGGAGTTGGGGCCGTCCCCGTCCGGTGTCCCCGACCGCCTGCTCACCTGCCGCAAGCGCCGCGGCCCGGGAAAGGCCACGCTGTGGCGGGAGATCGACCGTCCCGAGCAGGAGACGATCGGCATCCAGTACGCGGGCCGGGTGCCCGAACCCCACCCCCTCGTCGTCCGCAACGCCGACCACTGGCTGTGGGAGGCGACCGGCGCCGAGGAGCGCGACGAACTGGCCGGGATGGTCGCCGGCGAGGCGGACCGTTACTTCCCGCGCGCGCCACTGCCCGAGCATCAGGGCCGCATCCTCCTGGCTCACTCTCCCTACCGGGACAGCGAGGGAGTGCTGCGGCACCAGGAGACATCCCTGTACCGGGCCCCGTCGGGCGCCCTGGTCTTCGCGTCCGGGACCTTCGCCTGGTCGCCCGCGCTGGACCGCCCCGGCCATGTGGACGCCCGTATCCAGCAGGCGACAGCGAACCTCCTGGACCGCATCTGCAAACGGGACTGAATCCGTTCCGACCCGCCCCGCGGACCGGCCCGCTCCTGGCATACGGGAGAATCGAGCCAATTGGAGAGAACCACGGGGAGGAACCGTGTCCGGATTCGTCGAAAAGCCCGAGCCCGTCGAGGTACCGGGTCTGGTGCATCTGCACACCGGAAAGGTGCGGGAGCTGTACCAGAACGAGGCGGGCGACCTCGTGATGGTCGCCAGCGACCGCACGTCCGCGTTCGACTGGGTGCTGCCGACCGAGATCCCGGACAAGGGCCGGATTCTCACGCAGTTGTCGCTCTGGTGGTTCGACCAGCTCGCCGATCTGGTCCCGAGCCACGTCCTGAGCACGGAGCTGCCGGCCGGGGCCCCGGCCGACTGGGCCGGCCGCACTCTCGTCTGCAAGTCCCTGCGGATGGTTCCGGTGGAGTGCGTGGCGCGCGGTTACCTCACCGGCTCGGGCCTCCTCGAGTACAACGAGTCCCGTACCGTCTGCGGCCTCGCGCTGCCCGAGGGCCTGGTGGACGGCTCGGAACTGCCCGCGCCGATCTTCACCCCCGCCACCAAGGCCGCGGTCGGCGAGCACGACGAGAACGTCTCGTACGAGGAGGTCGCCCGCCAGGTCGGTGCGGAGACCGCGGCCCAGCTGCGTCAGGCGACCCTCGCCGTCTACGGCCGTGCCCGGGACATCGCCCGTGATCGCGGGATCATCCTGGCGGACACCAAGTTCGAGTTCGGCCACGAGGGCGACACCCTCGTCCTCGCCGACGAGGTGCTCACCCCGGACTCGTCCCGCTTCTGGCCGGCCGACCGGTGGGAGCCGGGCCGCTCCCAGCAGTCCTTCGACAAGCAGTTCGTGCGGGACTGGCTCGTGTCCCCCGCTTCCGGCTGGGACCGTGCGAGCGAGCAGCCTCCGCCTCCGCTGCCCCCGGAGATCGTGGAGGCGACCCGGGCGAAGTATGTGGAGGCGTACGAGCGACTGACCGGCGTGCGCTGGTCGTAGCGGCCATGGGCCCGGCGATCCCGCCGGGCCCATGGCTTCCACCTCGCGCACAGCAAAAAGCCCCCCGGCCTGGGCCGGGGGGCTTTTCCGCGGAGCGGACGACGAGGCTCGAACTCGCGACCTCAACCTTGGCAAGGTTGCGCTCTACCAACTGAGCTACGTCCGCACTGCGCTGTTGCGCGAGAGCAACTATACCCAACGTCGCTCGTGTGGGAGACGTACCGCCCCATCACGGTGCACGGCCATGAGTTCGAGAGCGGCCCTCGGGAATGGGATCCGCACCCTCTCCTTCTCCGGCGCGGCCCGCCCGGGGATTTCCGGCGTCGACGCGGGCGCCCTCCCACCCCGGTCTCCCGGGCCGCTGGCGGCGCGTGCACGGTGGCGCCGACGACATCGCCCAACTCGTGCTCCACGTGCCGGTTTTCCGTACGGACGGTCCGGACGACCGCGACGTGCCGTCGGCCCGGGGCGGCGCATCCGCACACTCCCGCCGTGGGCGCCCGCTTCGGATGCCCGGCATCAGGCCCGTTCCCGATCGCCACCCGGGGCCGCGGCAGTTCGAAGGCTCGGAGATGTGGCGACCCTCACACCGGCGTGTCCCGGGCCGGGTGCCTGCCGGGACCACCGGGTGGGGCATGTGCGGCTCGTCCATCACGGCGGGCACGTCGGCACCACCGGTCACTTCCACCACACCGACCATGTCCCGTCCGAATCCAGGGCTCCGGTGGTGGTCGACCGGAGGTTGCACGGGTCCATTGGATGCCGGGCAGACGGGAATCCCAGCCATCGGGCAGGCGTCCGCCTGATCGAAGCCACGCCCCGGCCGAAGCACGCAATCCGTCCGCGCGGGTTTCGGGTAAGAAAAAGGCCCCGGTCGATCGACCGGGGCCTTCCTCTTTGGAGCGGACGACGAGGCTCGAACTCGCGACCTCAACCTTGGCAAGGTTGCGCTCTACCAACTGAGCTACGTCCGCATTGCTCCCGACCGGCTCTCACCGATCGGTGCGGGCACCAGCCTACCTGATCCTCACCCCTGCTCTCGACAAGCTCGAGCAGAGGTGCTTCCTGGATCGGCGGAACCGATGCCTTGGAGCGGGTGACAGGGATTGCACACTGCGCCTCCCCCTTGGAAAGGGGGTGTTCTGCTACTGAACTACACCCGCACGGCTCTCGGGGTTTCGGCATTTCGCCCTCGCCCCTCGGCGTGCTCCAGACTTTAGCTGATCACCAGGGGGGCAGTGCAAGTCGGTTGCCCGCAGCGTCCGATGGGGCCGCCACAGGGCGGGCGGACCACCCGGCTCCCGGCAACGGGGGAACGCGCGGCGTCCACCGGACGGGGGAGGCGACGCGTGGAGGGGAACCGGGCTCGCCGGGGCCGGATGCCGGCCCCGGCGAGCGGGTCGTGTCAGTTCGCCTCGGCGAACGCCTCGTACACCTTCTTCGGGATGCGGCCCCGCGGCGGTACGTCCATCTTGTTGGAGCGTGCCCAGGCCCGTACGGCAGCCGGGTCCGGCGTCAACGCCGTGTGCGTGTACGCCTTGCCCGACTTCGCCTTCTTGCGGCCGGCCTCGACGTAGGGTGCCAGCACCTTACGCAGTTTCTTGGCATTGGCTTGATTGAGGTCGATCTCGTACGACTTGCCGTCCAGTCCGAAGGCGATCGTTTCCGCCGCTTCTGAGCCGTCGATGTCGTCAAAGAGAGTGACCACGACACGCTGCGCCACGAATATCGGTCCCTTCGTGCGGCACCTCTGCGATCAGACACCATGACGTGCGCAGACGTCCGGCGGATGTCGGGGAGATGTCGACTGTCCGGCTGTTATTGGGCAAAGTATCGGCTATTGCCATTTCCTTTGTACAGTGCCCGGCATTGCATTGTGAAGACCGACTGAATACCTCCGCGTGTCCGCCTGCAATGACCTGCCATCGCTCTTCTGTGATTTTTCCCAGGATTTTCCGTGGACGGGCCGTCGCCACCGGTGTGCCGTGACGGCCGTCACGTAGGATGCTACGAATCTACGCGGGTAGAAATTCTGTGCGGGTAGTCTGAAGGAACCTGCTCAGCACCACACACCGGGAGTGCCAGTGGCACGCGTCGTAGTCGACGTCATGCTCAAGCCGGAGATCCTCGACCCCCAGGGCCAGGCGGTCCATCGCGCACTGCCGCGGCTCGGTTTCGAGGGCATCTCCGATGTACGTCAGGGAAAGCGATTCGAACTCGAAGTGGACGGTCCGGTCGACGAGGCCGCTCTCGCCCGCATCCACGATCTTGCGGAATCCTTCCTCGCGAACACCGTGATCGAGGACTTCACCGTCAAGGTCGAGGAAGTCGCGGAGGCCGCGAAGTGACCGCTCGTATCGGCGTCGTCACTTTCCCGGGCAGCCTCGACGACCGGGACACGCAGCGCGCGATCCGCCTCGCGGGCGCCGAGCCGGTCGCTCTCTGGCACAAGGACAAGGACCTGAAGCAGGTCGACGCCGTGGTGCTCCCCGGCGGTTTCTCGTACGGCGACTATCTGCGCGCCGGTGCCATCTCCCGTTTCTCGCCGGTGATGGGGACGGTCATCGAGCAGGCGAAGTCCGGTCTTCCGGTCCTCGGCATCTGCAACGGTTTCCAGGTCCTGACCGAGGCCCATCTCCTTCCGGGCGCGATGCTGGGCAACGACCATCTCCACTTCATCTGCCGCGACCAGAAGTTGCGGGTGGAGAACGCGGAGACCTCCTGGACCGGTGACTACACCGCGGGCCAGGAGATCCACATCCCGCTGAAGAACATGGACGGCCGGTACGTCGCCGACGAGTACACGCTCGACAAGCTGGAGGCCGAAGGCCGCGTGGCGTTCCGCTACGTGGACTTCAACCCCAACGGCTCGCTCCGCGACATCGCCGGCATCACCAATGAGGCGGGCAACGTGGTGGGCCTGATGCCGCACCCCGAGCACGCCGTCGAACCGCTGATCGGTTCCGGTCGCACCGACGGTCTCCCGTTCTTCACGTCGATCCTCAAGAAGCTGGTGGGCGCATGAGCCGGACGCCTCTGGACACGGTCGAACATGCGACCGCGACCCCCGACGTCGAGCTGCCCTGGGCCGAACTCGGCCTGAAGAAGGACGAGTACGAGCGGATCGTCGAGATCCTGGGCCGTCGCCCCACCGGCGCCGAGCTCGCCATGTACTCGGTCATGTGGTCCGAGCACTGCTCGTACAAGAGCAGCAAGGTGCACCTGCGCCAGTTCGGCGAGAAGGCCCCCCGGTCGGACGCGCTGCTCGTGGGCATCGGTGAGAACGCCGGTGTCGTCGACGTCGGCCAGGGCTACGCGGTCACCTTCAAGGTCGAGTCGCACAACCACCCCTCGTACGTCGAGCCCTACCAGGGCGCGGCGACCGGCGTCGGCGGCATCGTGCGCGACATCATCGCGATGGGCGCGCGGCCGGTCGCCGTCGTGGACCCGCTGCGATTCGGCGCGGCCGACCACCCGGACACCAAGCGAGTGCTGCCCGGTGTCGTGGCCGGCATCGGCGGCTACGGCAACTGCCTCGGACTGCCCAACATCGGCGGAGAGGTCGTCTTCGACGCGTGTTACCAGGGCAACCCCCTGGTCAACGCCGGTGCCATCGGCGTCATGCGGCACGAGGACATCCATCTGGCGAAGGCGTCCGGCGCGGGGAACAAGGTCGTCCTGTACGGCGCCCGTACGGGTGGTGACGGCATCGGCGGCGCCTCGATCCTCGCCTCCGAGACCTTCGACGACGCCAAGCCGTCGAAGCGCCCGGCCGTCCAGGTCGGTGACCCCTTCCAGGAGAAGCTCCTCATCGAGTGCACCCTGGAGGCCTTCAAGGAGAAGCTGGTCGTCGGTATCCAGGACCTCGGTGCGGCCGGTCTGTCCTGCGCCACCTCCGAGCTGGCCTCCAACGGCTCCGGCGGCATGCGCGTGACGCTGGACGACGTACCGCTGCGCGACTCGACGCTCTCGCCCGAGGAGATCCTCATGAGCGAGTCGCAGGAACGCATGTGCGCGGTGGTCGAGCCGGAGAAGGTCGACCGGTTCCTGGAGATCTGCGAGAAGTGGGACGTCATCGCGACCGTCATCGGTGAGGTGACCGACGGCGACCGCCTGGAGATCTACTGGCACGGCGGGAAGATCGTCGACGTCGACCCGCGGACCGTCGCACACGAGGGACCGGTGTACGAACGCCCGTACGCCCGTCCGGAGTGGCAGGACGCCCTGCAGGCGGACGACGCGAACAAGCTGCCGCGGCCGGAGACCTCCGAGGAGCTGAAGGACCAGGTCCTGAAGCTGGTGTCCTCGCCCAACCAGGCCTCCAAGAAGTGGATCACCTCCCAGTACGACCACTTCGTGCAGGGCAACACGGTCCTCGCCCAGCCCGAGGACTCCGGCATGATCCGTGTCGACGAGGAGTCCGGGCTCGGCGTCGCCATCGCGACCGACGGCAACGGCCGGTACGCGAAGCTCGACCCGTACGCGGGCGCGCAGCTCGCCCTCGCCGAGGCGTACCGCAACGTGGCGACCACCGGCGCCAAGCCGCTGGCCGTCTCCGACTGCCTGAACTTCGGCTCGCCCGAGGACCCGGCCGTCATGTGGCAGTTCGCGGAGGCCGTCCGCGGACTCGCGGACGCCTGCCTGCAGCTGGGCACCCCGGTGACCGGTGGCAACGTCTCCCTCTACAACCAGACGGGTGAGGCGGCCATCCACCCCACCCCGGTGGTGGCGGTGCTGGGTGTCATCGACGACGTCGCCCGCCGCACACCCGTCGCCTTCCAGGAGGAGGGCCAGCTGCTCTACCTCCTCGGCGACACCCGTGAGGAGTTCGGCGGCTCGGCCTGGTCGCAGGTCGTCCACGACCATCTCGGCGGTCTGCCCCCGCAGGTCGACCTCGAGCGCGAGCGGCTGCTCGGCGAGATCCTCATCTCGGCCTCCCGCGACGGCATGATCGACTCCGCGCACGACCTGTCCGACGGCGGCCTGATCCAGGCGGTCGTGGAGTCCTCCCTGCTGGGCGGAAAGGGCGCGCGGCTGGTCGTACCGGACGGGTTCGACGCGTTCACCTTCCTCTTCTCCGAGTCGGCGGGGCGCGCGCTCGTCGCCGTGCCGCGCTCGGAGGAGGTCCGCTTCAACGACATGTGCGGGGCGCGCGGTCTGCCCGTCGCGCGCATCGGTGTCGTGGACGGTGACGCGATCGAGCTCCAGGGCGAGTTCGCGCTGTCCCTGGAGGAGCTGCGGAAGGCCCACGAGGAGACCATTCCGGCGCTCCTCGCGTAAACGGTCCGTATGACGGCGAAGGCCCCGCCCGGTTCGCCGGGCGGGGCCTTCGTGTGCCGGCGTCAGACCGTGGCGGGCTCGCTCGCCGGTTCCCCGGCGCTCTGCACGGGACGGGACCCGGGCAGCCGTGTCGCCACCACCAGACAAACCGCCATCAGCGCGGCCCCGCAGAGGAACACGCCGTCCAGCGCGTCGACGTAGGCGTGCACCTCCGCCGTGCGCGCCGTGCCCGGCACGGAGGCGAGGGGACCGGGCCCGTCGTACAACCGGGAGACGAGAGTGCCGAAGAGGGCGGCGCCCAGTGCCGTGCCCAGGGTCTGGAAGAGGCGGATGCCGGTCGTCGCCACCCCGAGTTGATGGCGGGGGGCCGCCTCCTGGACCAGTTGGATCAGCTGACCGATGAGCTGGCCGAACCCGACGCCGACGAGAAGGAGTTCGGCGCGGAGCCACCACAGGGAGGTGTCGCTGCCGGTGGTGGCAAGCAGCAGAAAGGCCACCGCGGTGACCGCGGACCCGCTGATGGCGAACACCCGCTCGGGCAGGCCGCGTTCCGCGAGTTTTCCGGTGACGACCCCGGCGGCGGTCATGCCGACGGCCATGAAGACGAGGTACAGCCCCGCCGACGAACTGGCCACCCCACGGGCGACCTGCAGGTAGACCATGACGTAGTACAACGCGCCCACCAGGGCCGCGCCCACCAGACCCTGGATGGCGAAGCCCCATCGCAGTTCCCGGACACGGAACGTGGACAACGGCAGAATCGGTTCGGCGGCCGTGAGCTGGCGCCACAGGAAGAGACCGAGGGCGGCCACCGAGGCCAGAGCCAGAAAGACGATCTGCGGCGAGGACCAGGCGTACTCCTTGCCGCCCCACTCGGTGACCAGCAGCAGTGCCGTGGAGAAGGCGGCGGCGAGACCGGCGCCGAGGAAGTCGATCGAGCGGTCGGCGGTGTGGCGGGGGAGCTTCAGGACACAGGCGGCGAGGACCAGGACCGCGAGGCCGAACGGCAGATTGATGTAGAAGATCCAGCGCCAGCTCGCATGGTCGGACAGGAGACCGCCGATCCAGGGGCCGAGCGCCATGCCGCCGCCGGAGACGATCCCGCCCATGCCCGCGCCCTTGGAGTCCCGTTCGCCGGGGCCCCTCAACTGGGCGATCACGACCATCGTGACGCTCATCAGCCCGCCGGCCCCGACGCCCTGAACGGCCCGCGCTGCGACGAGCTGCCCGATCGACCGGGCCGCTCCGCACAGCGCCGAGCCGAGGAGGAACGTGCCCACGGCCCCCAGGAACACCCGCTTGGCGCCCAGGACGTCGCACAGCTTCCCGTACAGCGGGAGCACCGCGGCCGACGCCAGCGAAAAGGCGCTGACCAGCCAGGGGATCTTGTCGATGCCGTGATCCGGGTCGAGGTCGCGCACGATCGGGACGGTGGCCGCGGACACGATCTGCATGTCCAGGACGGCCAGGACGATCGTGACGAGGCAGACGAGGAAGGCGATCTTGCGCCGGGTCTCGGTCATGGTCATCACCATGCCGACATTTATGTACTGAGTCAATGTTTTATCTCGGAGTAAATTTCTGCCAGGATCAAATTTCATCTTGGTACAGTGGCGTCATGGCTGCTGAGGCGATGGGGCTGCGTGAGCGCAAGAAGCGGCAGACGGCGCTGCGGATCTATCGCACCGCGATCGCCCTGTTCGCCGAGAAGGGCTTCGACGCCGTCTCCGTACAGGAGATCGCCGACGACGCCGAGGTCTCCAAGATGACCGTGTTCAACTACTTCGGCTCCAAAGAGGACTTGGTCTTCAAGCCGATGGTCGAGCACTTCTCGGACGCGGCGCGTGCCGTGCGCGACCGCGCCTGCGGCGAGTCGGCGGTGGACGCCGTTCGCCGGCAGTTCCTGGAGATGGTCGAAGGGCGCGACCCGTCGGTCGGTCTGCACGGCGAGCCGTTCGCCCGCCGGATCCGGGAGGTCATCATGAAGACGCCGGAGCTGATGGAACGCGCCTACGTCGAGTCGGAGAAGGGCGCGCGCCAACTGGCGGACCAGCTCGCGCAGGAGACCGGCGACGCCACGCTCGCCCTGATCGCAGCCGCCACCCTGACAGCGGCCCGTAACGCCCTCGTCGAGGAGCACCACCGCCGCCTCGACGGCGGCGAGGCCGTCGACGAGGTCGCGGCCGACGCGGCCGAGCGCGCCCACCGCGCCTTCGACCTGATCGCAGCCGGCCTGAACGGGTACGCGGTGAAGGCATAGGCTCACCGCCATGCCCCCGGCCAGGAAACGCGCACGGACGTACGACTCCGCCAAAGTCCGTGCAGCGGTGCACGCGCAGTTCGGGAACGTGCGGGAGGCCGTGCGCACCCTCACCCCCGAGCAACTGGCGCTGCCGACGCGGCTCGGCGGCTGGACGGTGCGGGATCTCGTGGCGCACACCGGGACGGCGCTCGGCGCGGTCAGCCGGTTCGTCGACCTGCCGGAACCCGCCGGGAAGGACGTCACGCTCCTCGACTGGCCCTTCGCGACCGCCGTCGACGCGGACACGATCGCGGACGTGGGCCGTCGGCTCGCCGAGCGGAATCCGGACCTCGACGCCCATCTCGGCGACATCGAGCGCCGCTTCACCGAAGACCTGGCTCGCCACCCCGGCACACGACTGCTCGCCACCGGCATCGGCCCGCTGCCGCTGGCCGACTATCTCGTCACCCGCACGGTGGAACTCGTCGTCCACAGCGACGATCTGAACGCCGCCGTTCCGGGGCTCGACATCCCGTACGACCGCCAGGCTCTCGCCGCCGCGACCCGGCTGCTCGCCGACGCGCTCGCGGTGAAGGCGCCCGGCGCCTCGACCGAGGTGCGCATCCCGCCGTTCGCCGTGGTGCAGTGCGTCGAGGGCCCCCGCCACACCCGGGGCACCCCGCCGAACGTCGTCGAGACCGATCCGCTGACCTGGATCCGGCTGGCGACGGGCCGGGTGCGGTGGGCCGCCGCTCTCGCCGACGCCAAGGTGAGCGCCAGCGGCGAACGAGCCGACCTCGGCGGCCTGCTGCCCCTCATGGCCTGAGGCCGCGGGGACTCCGGGTCCGTCCGGGAACCGCGTGACCGAAGGACGCCGGCCGTGGAACCGGCCCCCCGCCCCACCCGTCCCACCTCCATGGACAAGCACCGACTGACCCTCACCGTCCTGACCCTGCTCCCGCTCGCGGTGGCGTGCGGCACCGACACAGGTTCGGGCAGCGGCAGCAGTTCCGTCGGAACCGGCGGCGGCTCGCAGGTCACGGGTGTGCACTGGCGCGTGGACAGCCTCACGACGAACGGCACCACACGGAGCGCCCCGGCCGGTGCCTACCTCCTGATCGAAGACGGCCAGGCCGAGGGCAACTACGGCTGCAACGGCTTCGGCGCGTCCGCCACCGTCCGGGGCGACCGTGTCGACCTCGGACCCGCCCGGTCCACCGACATGGCCTGCGCGAAGGACCCGATGGCGTTCGAGGCGTCCTTCTCCCGCACGCTCGCGCACGGGCCGCTCACCGCGGCCGTCGACCGGAACCGGCTGACGCTCACCGGCGAGGAAGGCGACCGCATCCACCTCACCAAGGAGGACGACGCGTCCCTGTACGGCACGAAGTGGCAGGTCACGTCCATGGTGAACGGCGACGTCGCCTCCTCGCTGCCCGAGGCGGCCACCGGCAAAGCCTGGTTCACGTTCGACAGGACGGCAGGCACGGTGTCCGGAAGCCTCGGCTGCAACCGGTTCACCGCCAAGGCGACCGCGAGCGACGGCCGGGTCACCCTGGGTGCTCCCAGGGCCACGCGCATGATGTGCGACGGCTCACTCATGACGACCGAACGGGCGCTGAGCACCCTCCTCGACGGGTCGCTCGGCTACCGCATCGATCATCGCGACATCACGCTGACCAGCGAGAACGGCAAGGGTCTCACCGCGACCGCCAAGCCCTGACCCCCCTTGCCCCGGGAGGGGGCGCGTCCGGCGGGGCGGATGCCCGGATTCGGACCAGTGCACGATCTCGCCTACACTCGGAGCCGTGCCACGTGGTGACGGTCGACTCAATCACGACCTGCTTCCCGGTGAGAAGGGCCCTCAGGACGCGTGTGGCGTCTTCGGTGTCTGGGCCCCTGGGGAAGAGGTCGCAAAGCTCACGTACTTCGGGCTGTACGCCCTCCAGCATCGGGGCCAGGAATCCGCGGGTATCGCGGTCAGCAACGGTTCCCAGATCCTCGTCTTCAAGGACATGGGCCTGGTGTCCCAGGTCTTCGACGAGACCTCGCTCGGTTCGCTCCAAGGTCACATCGCGGTCGGACACGCCCGCTACTCGACCACGGGTGCCTCCGTCTGGGAGAACGCCCAGCCGACGTTCCGGGCCACGGCCAACGGCTCCATCGCCCTCGGCCACAACGGCAACCTGGTCAACACGGCTCAGCTGGCCGAGATGGTCGCCGCGCTCCCCAAGGAGAACGGCCGCGCCACCCAGGTGGCCGCGACCAACGACACCGACCTGGTCACGGCCCTGCTGGCCGGACAGGTCGACGACGACGGCAAGCCGCTGACCCTCGAGGACGCGGCCGCCAAGGTCCTGCCCCGGGTCAAGGGCGCCTTCTCGCTGGTCTTCATGGACGAGCAGACCCTGTACGCGGCCCGTGACCCGCAGGGCATCCGCCCGCTGGTCCTCGGCCGTCTGGAGCGCGGCTGGGTGGTCGCCTCCGAGACCGCAGCGCTCGACATCACCGGCGCCACCTTCATCCGCGAGATCGAGCCGGGCGAGTTCGTCGCGATAGACGAGAACGGCCTGCGCACCTCTCGATTCGCGGAAGCGAAGCCTCGCGGCTGTGTCTTCGAGTATGTGTACCTGGCCCGTCCGGACACCGATATCGCCGGCCGGAACGTGTACCTCTCCCGGGTCGAGATGGGCCGCCGCCTTGCCAAGGAGGCGCCCGTCGAGGCCGATCTGGTGATAGCGACGCCCGAGTCCGGCACGCCCGCCGCGATCGGCTACGCGGAGGCCTCCGGCATCCCGTTCGGTGCGGGTCTGGTGAAGAACGCCTATGTGGGCCGCACCTTCATCCAGCCGTCGCAGACGATCCGCCAGCTGGGCATCCGGCTGAAGCTGAACCCCCTCAAGGAAGTCATCAGGGGCAAGCGCCTGGTCGTCGTCGACGACTCGATCGTGCGCGGCAACACCCAGCGCGCGCTGGTGCGGATGCTCCGTGAGGCGGGTGCCGCCGAGGTGCACATCCGCATCTCCTCGCCGCCGGTGAAGTGGCCCTGTTTCTTCGGCATCGACTTCGCCACCCGCGCCGAGCTGATCGCCAACGGCATGTCGGTGGACGAGATCGGGCGCTCCCTCGGCGCGGACTCCCTGTCGTACATCTCCATCGACGCCATGATCGAGGCGACCACCATCGCCAAGCCCAATCTGTGTCGCGCCTGCTTCGACGGCGAGTATCCGATGGAGCTGCCCGACCCGGAGCTGCTGGGCAAGCAGCTGCTGGAGACCGAGCTGGCGGCCGGTCCCGCCGCCACGGCCGCGGCCGACGCCATCCGTCGTCCCTGAGCCGCACCATCAACCCCGAAAGATCCCAGGCAATGTCTGCTGTGTTCGATCAGTCGACTTCGTCGACGGGCAATCCCGAGGGCGCTTCCTACGCGGCCGCGGGCGTCGACATCGAGGCGGGTGACCGCGCCGTCGAGCTCATGAAGAAGTGGGTGAAGAAGACGCAGCGCCCCGAGGTTCTCGGCGGCCTCGGCGGGTTCGCCGGCCTCTTCGACGCCTCCGCCCTCAAGCACTACGAGCGTCCGCTGCTCGCCTCCGCCACCGACGGCGTCGGCACCAAGGTCGACATCGCGCGCCGGATGGGCGTCTACGACACCATCGGCCACGACCTCGTGGCGATGGTCATGGACGACATCGTGGTGTGCGGTGCCGAGCCGCTGTTCATGACCGACTACATCTGCGTCGGCAAGGTCCACCCGGAGCGCGTCGCCGCGATGGTGAAGGGCATCGCCGAGGGCTGCGTGCTGGCCGGTTGCGCCCTGGTGGGCGGCGAGACGGCCGAACACCCGGGTCTGCTCGGTCCGGACGACTTCGATGTCGCGGGCGCCGGTACGGGCGTTGTGGAGGCCGACCGGCTGCTCGGTGCCGAACGCATCCAGGAGGGCGACGCGGTGATCGCCCTGGCCGCCTCCGGACTTCACTCCAACGGGTACTCCCTTGTCCGGCATGTTCTCCTCGACCGGGCGAAGCTCGGCCTCGACCGGCACATCGACGAACTCGGGCGCACCCTCGGCGAGGAGCTGCTCGAGCCCACCAAGATCTACTCGCTGGACTGCCTGGCGCTGATCCGCACCGCCGAGGTGCACGCGTTCAGCCACGTCACCGGCGGTGGACTCGCGGCCAACCTGGCCCGTGTGATCCCGGACGGTCTGCACGCCGTGGTCGACCGCTCCACCTGGACCCCTGCACCGGTGTTCGATCTCGTCGGGAAGACCGGCGACGTCGAACGCTTGGAGCTGGAGAAGACCCTGAACATGGGCGTCGGCATGATCGCGATCGTCCCCGAGCACTCGGTGGACGTCGCGCTCGCCGCCCTGGCCGACCGCGGTGTGGAGGCATGGGTCGCCGGCGAGATCACCGACCGGACCGGCCACGAGACGGGCGCGGCCCTGGTCGGCGACTACGCGGGCTGAAACCCGGCGGACAGCACAGCACCCGGTCCGTGGCTGGTGCCACGGACCGGGTGAGAGCTCAGTGCAAGGTCAAGCGCCGCGACGATGCTGCGAGGAATCGCCGTCCTCGTCGTCGTCATCCTCCGAGTAGAGATCGGCGTACCGTGCGTACACGTCGTCGTCTTGCTCATCGTCCTCGAACCGGTCGCCGTTAGGCGACGTATTCGACGTCGATGCGCCCAGCTCCTCGGCCAGGCGTGAGAGATCCGTCCCACCGCTGTTGTACTTCAGCTGGCGGGCGACCTTCGTCTGCTTGGCCTTGGCCCGGCCGCGCCCCATGGCTCGACCCCCTCAACGACGGGGCTCGACGGCCCCAGAGTCTTGACACGCGTTCATGATCCGGAACGGGCTCTCCGTGGAGAGACCGGTCCGTAGGGCTTCCACGGTACCTGAGCCCACGCCCATACGGTACGTCGCCCGCAGGACGGGCGTGTGCCCAGGACCTGCGAGGCGCCCTGTCCTCGCTGGTCACGGCCGATTTTAACCACTTATTGGCGGACGACCCGCCGATAAGAGTGAGAGTTCTCTCCAACCTCCCATCGGCGGGTACCGCTCACAGCTGCGAGGCCTCCCCCGGGAGGGCCGGCGTGCGGGCCTCCGCCATGCGCTGCTCGGCGATCCGGTCGGCGGCGGCCGCGGGCGGAATACCGTCGTCCTTCGCACGTGCGAATATCGCCAGTGTGGTGTCGAAGATCTTCGACGCCTTCGCCTTGCAGCGGTCGAAGTCGAAGCCGTGGAGTTCGTCGGCGACCTGGATGACACCGCCGGCGTTGACGACGTAGTCCGGCGCGTAGAGGATCCCGCGGTCGGCGAGGTCCTTCTCCACACCCGGGTGCGCGAGCTGGTTGTTGGCGGCGCCGCACACCACCGTTGCCGTCAGTACCGGCACGGACCGGTCGTTCAGCGCCCCGCCCAGGGCGCAGGGTGCGTAGATGTCGAGACCCTCGGTGCGGATGAGGGCGTCGGTGTCGGCGGCCACGGTGACCTCGGGGTGCTCGTCGGTGACCCGGCGCACGGCGTCCGGCCGCACATCGGTGATCACGACGTCGGCACCGTCTTCGAGCAGGTGACCGACCAGGTAGTGCCCGACCTTGCCGACCCCCGCGACGCCGACCTTGCGGCCGCGCAGGGTGGGGTCTCCCCACAGGTGCTGGGCGGAGGCCCGCATGCCCTGGAACACGCCGTAGGCGGTCAGGACCGACGAGTCGCCGGCGCCGCCGTTCTCCGGGGAGCGCCCGGTGGTCCAGGGGCACGCCCGGGCGACGACGTCCATGTCGGCGACGTAGGTTCCGACGTCGCAGGCGGTGACGTAACGCCCGCCGAGCGAGGCCACGAAGCGGCCGTACGCAAGCAGCAGCTCCTCGGTCTTGATCCGCTCGGGGTCACCGATGATCACGGCCTTGCCGCCGCCGTGGTCGAGGCCGGCCATGGCGTTCTTGTACGACATGCCGCGTGCGAGGTTCAGCGCGTCGGCGACGGCCGCCTCCTCGCTCGCGTACGGGTAGAAGCGGGTGCCGCCGAGGGCGGGGCCCAGGGCGGTGGAGTGGATCGCGATGACGGCCTTGAGGCCCGTGGCCCGGTCCTGACAGAGCACGACCTGCTCGTGCCCCCCTTGATCCGACCGGAACAGGGTGTGCAGGACGCCGTCGGTTACGTCGGTCACGGTGGTGACTCCCGATTGAGTAGCGCCGGTTGAGGGAGGGTCCCGTGCGGGTGGCGGGGCCCGTGGGCATGAGCGTAGAGCGTCCGGGCGGCCCTGAACCGCCCAGTGCCCGGGATCACCCTCCCCCGGAGTACTCCGGGACGGGTTCGTGGGACGATTTGCAATGGTTTTCCACCCCGGCCGGGTATTGACCGGCCGGGTTTCGGGTCATGACCGATGGGGAGGGAGCAGGCGTGCCCAAGGTGTCCTCGGTGATCGTCCCGTACGCGTGCTACTTGCGTGTGTACGAGCCGCTGGCCGCCTTCCCGGAGCCGGAGCGCAGCCACTGGGAGCGCTACGCCCGGCGTTCCGACCGCCCCTCGTACCAGGACGAACTGCGCCGCTCCCTGGCCGACTTGCTGCCCACCCCGCCCGTCCCGGTGCCGGTGCACGAGAGCGCCGACGCCTTCGTGACCCTGGTCGACGAGGCGCTGTGCGTCTGCCCGTGGCGCACCCGGCTGCGCGGCTGGCAGGCGCTGGAGGACCTGGCCGAGGAGCTGCCCGCCCCGGTCCTGGACGCGGTGCTGCCGCGCGTCGTACGCGATCAGGCCGCCCGGGACTACGAGCGCTGGCGCGAGCGCAACCCCGACGCCCGGCCGTGGATCCGCACCGCGACCTGGCAGGTGCCGCTGAACTGGTTCGTACTGGTCTCGGACGAGGAGCGCAGGTACGAGAAGGGGTCCGGCGAGGTGCCTCCGATGCTGCGCTACCGCACCCCCATGGTGCAGGCCAGGCGCCGCACCGCGCGGGCGCTGCGGACCCTCAAGGAGACGATCGACGAGGGACCGCTCATCGACGGCCTGGTGGACGTGGGGCGATGGCTGGAGGAGTTCCACCCGCGGTCCCTGGTCGAACTGGACTACGGCGGACTCGTCCACGTCCTGCCGGCCGCGGAGCTGGACGGAGATCACTCGGCCGCGGACGTCGCCGAGGGCATCGAGGCCCTGCGCGTGGGCGACGGGGCCGCCGCCGGAGAGGCGTACGGGCGGCTGGTGGAGCGGTGGCGTGGCGTACGTGAGCGGCGCTCGGCGAACTGAGGGTCCGTCCGACCCCCGCGGGGCTCCAGCGAACCGATGCTCGAATTGTGACCCGCGAGACATGGTGAAGTGGCAACCATTGGCCCATGGTTGACGTACCGCAGTTCGACACACGGGACGTAGGCGCCGATCCGGGCTTATTGCGTCAAGCGTGACGGAGCGCACTTACGCGGACCTTGCATCTTACGGCCCTCCTCATGCCAAAATAGGACAAGGAGCCCGGGGGAGGCTCCATCTGCCCGATTTTGGGCGGAAGCTCTGCATTGCACGCTTTGGGGGGGCTGGTGCCTCCTGATCGCCCTGTGACTGATCGTCACAGTGGCGTGACTGTCCGCTATGGCATGGTCCATCGGCTTCCGTCGCTGATGAACACCTGGGAGGGCAATTCCATCGGTTTGGCCGACGCGGCTGGACAGATGGTGTAGTTGTAGTGCCGAGGACAAGCCGTTCGTCCTATAACCGACTCGACTCGCGTCCGCCATTTCGGGCAACGCGGGTCAAGGTGCAGAATTTAGAGGAAAGAACCGAGAAGGTTCGGTTCTCCCGAGGAGGCCGCTCATGACCGCTCGCACCCCTGATGCCGAGCCGCTGCTGACCCCGGCTGAGGTCGCCACCATGTTCCGTGTCGACCCCAAGACGGTCACGCGGTGGGCCAAGGCCGGCAAGCTCACATCCATCCGCACGCTCGGCGGGCACCGCCGCTACCGCGAGGCCGAGGTCCGCGCTCTGCTCGCGGGCATCCCGCAGCAGCGCAGCGAGGCCTGACGCCGCATATAGCCGGACATACGGGCAGGTTCCCCCATCTGTCACCGTGTCCGACGGACAGTTCCAAGCGACGCGGGTTCTGCCCCAACAGGACCCTGTCCCAAGGTCATAGAGGCACGACAAGGGTGCGTCGTCGATCGCGCTGGACTCCGCCGAGTCCGGCGCGATCTTTTTGTGTCCGGACCGTGGTCTGCCGGGCCCGCCCGTGAGCGACCTTGTCGGACTCTGGGGAGGGGTGTCGGATCTGCCGGACAGGACCTCCGGGAGTAGTGCAATTGCACATATTAAATTGACCCTATGTAGGAGAGGGGTAAATTCCTCATCTCCCAAAACTCATACGGTGACTCCCGTCACATGCCAGAGTCCTTGTCGCGGTCATGGTGTCCTTGCTAGAGGAACACGCCAGCGCGGGGCGGGTGTTGGGCGGACCGCACGTCCAGAAGTGCCCACGCGGAGAGGGTCCCAACCTCCGGATCGGGGGGCGGTGCGGGCCCGCACGTCCGTCGCGCCCGCCGGTTCGCTCACGCCCTGGAGGGGCTGTCGTCCTCGGCTGCCGTCTCCGGGCCCTCCTCGACCTGCTGGGCCGGCTCCATGGCCAGGCGCAGGAGGCGATGGCAGACCGGGCAGTGGTGCGTCAGATGGCGATACCCGGAAGCGGCCGACAGATGGGCGCGAAGCAGCGCACGGGTCTCGTGCCGAGCGGACGCCGCCATACGCCACCTCCCCCGAGGGCCCGAATCGTCGGGGTCCCTGCTGTCCGGGGTACCGGTGGAAAGTGACGCCGTCAAGAGGCACCGGAACGCATGGGAGGTGGGCCCGCCACTTCGGACGCGGGGCGCAGAGGCGTCCGGAGAAGGCCGGACGGCCTGCCGGGCCGCCGGCGCTCCTGACGGAGGCTCACACGGTCGCGGAGGCCGCGGAGGGCCCCCTGCGCGGTTGGTGCGGCGGTGCCCGGTCTGCGGTGCGGTGAGGGTCGTCGCCGCCGGTCGAGGGGGCCTCGGTCGGACAGGGCCGTGCGGCGTGAGTCCCGGGCTCCCGGCGGGTGCCGCGGACCGGCCGGGCGACGGTGGCACGGACCGCGCCGCGGAGGGCGGCCGTAGCGCACAGGGGCACGAAGAAGCCCCGCATCTCGAGGGATACGGGGCTCTTCCTGGTGCGGTCCTGACGGGATTTGAACCCGCGGCCTCCACCTTGACAGGGTGGCGAGCACTCCAAACTGCTCCACAGGACCAGGTTTCGCAGCACTCGCTCGGCCGGACCGGATCTCCGGCTCCGTGTGCGGTGCGCTGCGAGAAGAGACTGTACAGGAGGGTGAGCCCTTGGTCGAACTCACCCACCGTGAAGGGGCCGTCACGGCGCCGCGGCGTCGATCGCCTTCACGATGCGCTTGTCCGAGACCGGATAGGCGGTGCCCAACGCGTGCGCGAAGTAGCTCACGCGCAGCTCCTCGAGCATCCAGCGGATGTCGCGTACCGAGGACGGGACGGGGCGGCCCTGCGGCAGCTGCTCGAGCAGCCATGCGTACTCGTCCCGCATCTCGTGGACCTTGGCCATGCGCGTCGTGTCCCGCTGGACGTTGGTCGGCATCTGCTGCAACCGGCGGTCGGCGGCGACCAGGTAGCGCATCAGGTCAGGCAGCCGCCGTATGCCCACCTCCGTGACGAAGCCGGGTTTCACGAGGGCGTCCAGCTGGGTCCTGACGTCCGTCAGGTTCGGCAGCAGCGCGGGGCTGCGCACCGCCTTCAGCCGGCGCTCGCAGGCCTGCCAGGCGGCGAGTACCTGCTGCACCTGCCCGACGGTACGGACCGTGGTGTCGACGATCTCGGCGCGCACCCTGTCGAACAGCTTCCGGTACGACTCCTCGTCCCACGCCGGTCCCCCGAAGTCCCCGATCAGCTTGTCCGCCGCCGCCGTCGCGCAGTCGTCGAACAGCGCCTGGACGGAGCCGTGCGGGTTCGCGGACAGTCCGAGCTTCTGCGCGTTCGTCAGCTGCTCGGACGCGAACTTCGCCGGGCTCACGGGGATGTTCCGCACGATCAGGCGGCGGGTGCCCTTCCACATGGCCTCGGCCTGCTCCTCCTCGGTGTCGAAGAGGCGTACCGAAACCGTGTCGCCGTCGTCCACCAGCGCCGGGTAGGCCTTCACCGGCTGGCCCGCGCGGCGGGTCTCGAAGACCCGGGTGAGCGCGCCGATCGTCCAGTCCGTGAGGCCGGAGCGCTCCAGGGACTCCCCGCCCTCCCGCTCGGCGGTGGCCGCCGCGGCCTGGGAGAGGGCCTTGCGGGCCTTCGGCTTCAGCCGGAGCTTCAGGGTCTCGAGGTCCTTGTCCTCGGCGAGCTTGCGGCGCCGCTCGTCGACGATCCGGAAGGTGATCTTGAGATGGTCGGGAACCTTGGCCCAGTCGAAGTCGTCGGCCTCGAAGGGCACCCCGACCATGCGTTTCAGCTCGCGCGCCATCGTCACGGTCAGCGGTTCCTGCAGCGGGACCGCGCGGTCGAGGAACGCCGTCGCGTAATTCGGTGCGGGCACGTAGTTGCGGCGGATCGGCTTGGGCAGGGACCGGATCAGCTCCGTGACCACGTCCTCCCGCAGCCCCGGGATCTGCCAGTCGAAGCCCTCGTCGGTGACCTGGTTGAGGACCTGGAGCGGGATGTGCACCGTCACACCGTCGGCGTCCGCGCCCGGCTCGAACTGGTAGGTGACCCTGAACTTCAGCGGGCCCTGGCGCCAGGAGTCGGGGTAGTCGTCCTTGGTGACCGCGCCCGCCTTCTCGTTGATGAGCATCTCGCGCTCGAAGTCGAGGAAGTCGGGCTGCTCGTGCCGCTTGTGCTTCCACCAGGAGTCGAAGTGGGCCCCCGAGACCACGTGTTCGGGTACCCGCTGGTCGTAGAAGTCGAACAGCGTCTCGTCGTCGACCAGGATGTCCCTGCGGCGGGCGCGGTGCTCCAGCTCCTCGACCTCGGTGAGCAGCTTGCGGTTGTCGGCGAAGAACTTGTGGTGGGTGCGCCAGTCGCCCTCGACCAGGGCGTTACGGATGAACAGCTCGCGGCTCGCCTCCGGGTCGATCCGCCCGTAGTTCACCTTCCGCTGGGCGACGATCGGGACGCCGTACAGCGTGACCGTCTCGTAGGCCATCACCGCGGCCTGGTCCTTCTCCCAGTGCGGTTCGCCGTACGTCCGCTTCAGGAGGTGCTCGGCGAGCGGCTCGACCCACTCCGGCTCGATCTTGGCGTTGACGCGCGCCCAGAGCCGGGAGGTCTCCACGAGTTCGGCGGACATCACGAAGCGCGGGGGCTTCTTGAACAGGGACGAGCCCGGGAAGATCGCGAACTTGGCGTTGCGGGCGCCGATGTACTCGTTGCGCCCGCCGTCCCGGCGGGCGCCGGGGCCGGAGTCCTTGGACTCCTTCACGTCCTTGAGCCCGATGTGCGAGAGGAGGCCGGCG
>Ga0102590_1001812_pt1 | contig 28957 bp, 19 predicted proteins | sample AraplaMF_Col_mMF_FD_76859 | JGI IMG/M metagenome (GOLD analysis project Ga0102590, IMG submission 76859) | Arabidopsis root microbial communities from the University of North Carolina, USA - plate scrape MF_Col_mMF | ecosystem: Host-associated > Plants > Roots > Endosphere | place: USA... | reverse complement strand
GCGCTCAGCGCTTTAAGGGTTACAAGCCTTCCGAAATTCTCGGCCAGCATTTTTCCCGTTTCTATTTGGAAGAGGACCGCGCCGCTGGAATTCCGGCGCGCGCGCTGGCCACCGCGGCGGAGCACGGTCGCTTCGAGGGGGAAGGCTGGCGCCAGCGCAAGGATGGAACCTGCTTCTGGGCCCATGTGATCATCGATCCGATCCGCCATCCCTCCGGCGAGCTCATCGGCTATGCCAAGATCACCCGCGACCTGACTGAACGCAGAGCAGCTGAACAGACGATCCGCCAGAGCGAGGAACAGTTCCGACGGCTGGTCCAGGGCGTCTCGGACTATGCGATCTACATGCTCGATCCCGCCGGCAATGTCAGCAGTTGGAATTTCGGTGCCGAGCGGATCAAGGGCTATCGACCGCAAGAAATCATCGGCCGGCATTTCTCGACCTTTTATACGCCCGAGGATCGCGAAGCCGGCTTGCCGGAGACCGCGCTCCGGCTCGCGCGCTCCGAGGGCCGGTTCGAGCGGGAAGGTTGGCGTGTCCGCAAGGACGGCAGCCGTTTTTGGGCGAGTGCTGTCATCGACGCCATTCGGGACGACGACGGCGATGTGCTCGGTTTCGCCAAGATCACCCGCGATATCACCGAGAAGATGGAGACCCAGCGGGCACTAGAGCAGGCGCGCGAAGAGCTCTTCCAGTCGCAGAAGATGGAGGCGATCGGTCAATTGACCGGCGGTATCGCCCATGATTTCAACAATCTGCTGATGGCTGTCCTCGGCAGTCTCGAAATCCTGAAGAAGCGCATGCCGCAGGATCTCTCACTGACATCGTTGGTCGACAATGCCATGCAGGGTGCCCAGCGCGGCGCCGCCTTGACGCAGCGCATGCTTGCTTTTTCTCGCCGGCAGGAATTGCACATCGAGCCGATCGACGCCTCCGGGCTGGTCCGTGGCATGATGGATATGCTGAGCCGTTCGCTCGGCCCTCTCACAGTGATCGAGACTTCTTTCCCCGTCAGGCTCCCAACGATCCTTACCGATCCGAACCAGCTGGAGATGGCGATCCTGAACCTCGTCGTCAACGCCCGCGATGCTATGCCATCCGGCGGCCGGATCCTGCTTCGCGCTTCCGAGGAATCGGTGCCGTCTGGCAAGGGGCCTCTGCCGCCCGGCCGATATGTCCGTATCGCGGTGATCGATGAAGGCGAGGGCATGGATGCAAAGACGGTGGAGCAGGCAATTACGCCGTTCTTCACCACCAAGGGTGTCGGCAAGGGCACCGGTCTCGGCCTTTCGATGGTGCAGGGCCTTGCGTCCCAGTCCGGCGGCCGCCTCATACTGAAGAGCAGCCTCGGCGAAGGCACGACGGCTGAATTATGGTTCCCCGTCGCCGTTGTCGAACAGGGGACCGAGACCGCTGCCGAGCGGCCGATACAGGAGGATAACGTTGCGCGCCGGCTGCGTATCGTCGCCGTCGATGACGATGGTCTGGTCCTGATGAATACGACGCTGATGCTGGAGGATCTCGGCCATACCGTGTTCGAAGCGATGGCGGGTCCCGAGGCGCTCGACATCCTGCGCAAGCAGCAGGTCGACCTGGTGATTTGCGATCATGCCATGCCGCGCATGACGGGGGCGCAGCTCGCCCAGGCGATCCGCAACGAATGGCCCAATATGCCGATCATCCTCGCAACCGGTTACGCCGAGATCCCCGAAGGGGCCGGCATCGTCGACCTGCCTCGTCTCGGCAAGCCCTTCTCGCAGGCACAGCTCGCCGAGGCGATCAGCCGCATTGCCGCATAAGCGTGCTCGATGAGAGCTGATGTCGACACGTGTGCGCGGCTTTCGGACGACATCATTCGGATCTAGATGAACGGCCTGGCTGACCTCGGTCACCTGTCTCATCGCGAAGAATGAACACCAGCAATGCAAGCACCATCGCCGCTAGACCGTACCAGGTGATCGCGTAGACGAGATGGTTGTTGGGGAAATCGATCACCGTCATGCCGCCGACGGGCAGGCCGCCCGGATTGGCAGTGGCATCGGCGTCGATGAAATAGGGCGCGATCGTATCAATGCCGCGCTTTTGCGCGATCGCTGCGACATCGCGCGAATACCAGCGGTCGGCCGCGACGTCGTTCGATTGCAGCAGCGATCCCTTCGGCTCCGTCATCCTTATCAGCCCGGTGATCTCGACCGGTCCTGGCACTTCGCCCTCGCGGCGCGAGGCCGGATCGCGCCTGTCGGTCGGCACGAATCCGCGATTGACGAGGATCGATGAACCGTCGGCAAACGTCAGCGGCGTCATCACCCAGTAACCCGGACCGAGCGCGGTCGAGGCATAGACCAACGTTTCCTTGTCGTTCGCCAGCGTCCCGGACACGGTCACCCGCCGATATTCGTCATCAGCGGCATTGATCTTGTTCCAGTCGGGACGAGCCGGGGCTGGCACGGGTGCCGCATGGATACGCTGGTCGACGCGCACGATCAGATCGCGTTTCCAGGCCAGGCGCTCAACCTGCCAGGTGCCGAGTGCCGCGAGTGCCGCAGCAAGCAGCACCAGACAGACGGCGAAGATCGCTCGCTTTACCCGATAACGCTGTCTTTCCGATTTTTCCGCGTGAGCCTGCGGGTGACGCTGCCGCCGCCCTTTCGTGACTGTCACGGCATGTTCTTCATCATTTCGGGGCTCATCGGCATCATGTTGGTGTTGAGATGATGCATGACCCACAACGAACCGGAGAGCGCGATTGCGACGATGATGAGGGTGAAGATCAGCGCCATGATCGTCCAGCCGCCCTCGCTCCTGGTATTCATGTGCAGGAAGAAGACCATATGGACGACAATTTGGATCGCGCCGAGGCCCATCACCAGCACCGCCGTCACCGCCGGACTGTCGAACACGCCTGACATGACCAGCCAGAAGGGAATGGCGGTCAGGATGACGGAAAGCGCGAAACCCGTCATATAGCTGCGGAACGTGCCGTGGCCGGCCTGATGGCCGTGGCTGTGGCCGTGATGAGCCTCGTGGGCGTCCTCATGTGCAGGTGCTTGCGAACTCATCCGAGAACTCCCAGCAGGTAGACGAAGGAAAAGACGCCGATCCAGACGACGTCGAGGAAGTGCCAGAACATCGAAAGGCACATCAGGCGGCGTCGGTTAGCCTCGATCAGCCCGTGCATCGACACCTGCACCATCAGCGTGATCAGCCAGATGATGCCGAAGGTGACGTGCAGCCCGTGCGTGCCGACCAGGGTGAAGAAGGAGGAGAGGAAGGCGCTGCGCGTCGGCCCGGCGCCTTCATGGATCAGGTGGATGAACTCGTAGAGCTCAAGCCCGATGAAAGCTGCGCCAAATAGGCCGGTCACAGCAAGCCAGAACAGCGTTTCCGCCTTCGCGTTCCGCTCCATCTGCAGCATCGCGAAGCCGTAGGTGATCGAGGAGAACAGCAGCATCGAGGTGTTGAGGGCAACGATCGGCAGATCGAAGAGATCGGCCGGCGACGGGCCGGCGGCATAGTTGCGGCCGAGCACGCCGTGTGTTGCAAACAGCACCGCGAAGATCAGGCAGTCGCTCATCAGGTAGAGCCAGAAGCCGAGATTGGTGCTGTTTTCCGGATGATGGTCTTCGGTCAGATAGAATTCAGGCTTTTCGGCCGTGTCGATGGTCTGATCGCTCATGGTCTCTTACACCTGCTCGGCAAGCAGCGCAGTTCGCTTGCCTTCCGTTTCGGTTACCTCTTCGGCGGGGATGTAGAAGTCGCGTCTGTAGTTGAAAGTGTGGCCGATCGCGACGACGAGCATGGCGACGAAGGAGACGACCACCAGCCACCACATATACCAGATCAGGCCGAAGGCGAGTGCGACACTGATGCCCGACAAGATCGCCCCGGTGCCGGTATTCTTCGGCATGTGAATAGGCCGGAAGCCTTCCAGCGGACGCGCATAACCGCGGTTCTTCATGTCGTACCAGCCGTCATGATCGTGCACGACAGGCGTCAGGGCGAAGTTGTATTCCGGCGGCGGCGAGGAGGTCGACCATTCCAGCGTGCGGCCATCCCAGGGATCGCCGCTGTCGTCGCGCAATTCCTCGCGTTTCATGAAGCTGACGACGATCTGGATCAGGAAGGCGGCAATGCCAAGCGCAATCAGGCCGACGCCGAAGGCGGCGATGATGAACCAGATCTGTATCGACGGGTCCTCGAACTGGCTCATGCGGCGGGTGACGCCCATCAGGCCCAGCACATAGAGCGGCATGAAGGCGAACCAGAAGCCGATCTGCCAGAACCAGAAGCTCATCTTGCCCCAGAAGGGATCGAGCTTGAAGCCGAATGCCTTGGGGAACCAGTAGTTCACGCCGGCGAACATGCCGAAGAGAACGCCCCCGATGATGACGTTGTGAAAGTGGGCGATGAGGAACAGCGAATTGTGCAGTACGAAGTCGGCCGGCGGCACGGCAAGCATGACGCCGGTCATGCCGCCGATGACGAAGGTCACCATGAAGCCGACCGTCCACAGCATCGGCACCTCGTAGCGGATGCGGCCGCGATACATGGTGAAGAGCCAGTTGAACATCTTCGCCCCGGTCGGAATCGAGATGATCATTGTGGTGATGCCGAAGAATGAGTTGACCGAAGCGCCCGAGCCCATCGTGAAGAAATGGTGCAGCCAGACGATGTAGGACAGGATCATGATCACGCAGGTCGCATAGACCATCGAGGCGTAGCCGAAGAGGCGCTTGCCCGAGAAGGTGGCGACGACTTCCGAGAAGATCCCGAAGGCCGGCAGCACAAGGATGTAGACCTCCGGATGACCCCAGATCCAGATGAGGTTGATATACATCATCGGATTGCCGCCGAGGTCGTTGGTAAAGAAGTTCGTTCCCGCATAGCGGTCGAGCGACAGCAGCGCCAGCGTTGCCGTCAGGATCGGGAAGGAGGCGACGATCAGCACATTGGTGCAAAGCGCCGTCCAGGTGAAGACCGGCATCTTCATGAAGGTCATGCCCGGAGCACGCATCTTGACGATGGTGGCGATCAGGTTGATGCCCGAAAGCGTCGTTCCGACGCCGGCCACTTGCAAGCCCCAGATATAATAATCGACGCCGACGCCTGGACTGTAGGCAGCGCCCGACAGCGGCGGGTAGGCGAGCCAGCCGGTCTGGGCGAATTCGCCGATGAACAGCGACAGCATGATGATGATCGCGCCGGCGGTGGTCATCCAGAAAGAGAAGTTGTTGAGGAACGGGAAGGAGACGTCGCGCGCGCCGATCTGCAGCGGCACCACGAAGTTCATCAGACCGGTGACGAAGGGCATCGCCACGAAGAAGATCATGATGACGCCGTGGGCGGTGAAGACCTGGTCGTAGTGATGCGGCGGCAGATAGCCCTCCGAACCGTTGAAGGCGATTGCCTGCTGGATGCGCATCAGGATCGCGTCGGAGAAGCCGCGCAGCAGCATGATGACGGCGAGGATTACATACATGATGCCGATCTTCTTGTGATCGACGCTGCAAATCCAGTCCCGCCAGAGCGGACCCCAGAACTTGAAATAGGTGATGATGCCGAGCACCGCGATGGCGCCGATGACGACGCCGATGAAGGTCACGACCAGGATCGGCTCGTGATAGGGGATGGCATCGAGGGTCAACCGGCCGAAGACGAACTTCAGGAGGTCAGGATTGGAAAACATGGAACAACCCGTTCATTATGTCTTGCGACGCAAAGCGCCAGGTTAATTGTTGTTGTTGAGCTGCGCCGGCGCCGGATCGGCGCCATTGCTCATGCCGGGCATGGAATGGCCCTCATGCTGCATGTCCATTCCGGGCATGTCGTTCTGCATGCTGTTGCCGTCGGTACGCTCGGCGGGCTCGCTTCGGGCCGGAGCACCCGTCGCCGGCACGGTGGCGGCGGGCGCCACGATGCCTTCGTCGGCGTGACGGGTGTCATATTGCAGCTTCTCGCGGTTCTCGGCACTTTCCTTGCCACCGCCGCCCATCATGTCGATGTGCATCATCTCGCTCATGCACATCTTGCCTGGTGTGGCGCACATATTGAGGATGGCGTTGTAAAGGTCGGCGTCGGCCCCGGCATAATAACGCACCGGTTCCTTCTCGCTCGGTTTCTCGAGCTTCAGATAGGCGTCGCGGTTGAGCATCGTGCCTTGCTGCTTGACCTGCGCCACCCAGGCGTCAAACCCCTCTCGGGTAAGGCCGTGGAACTTGAAGCGCATGTGCGAGAAGCCAGCGCCGCTGTAATTGGCGGAAAAGCCCTCATATTCGCCTTCCTTGTTGATGACGGCATGCAGCTTCGTCTCCATGCCCGGCATGGCATAGATCTGGCCGGCAAGGGCAGGGATGTAGAAAGAGTTCATCACCGAGGAGGCGGTGATCTTGAAATTGATCGGCATGTCGACCGGGGCAGCGAGTTCGTTGACGGTGGCAATGCCGAGTTCGGGATAGAAGAACAGCCACTTCCAGTCGAGCGCCACGACCTCGACGTTCAAGGGCTTGGTATCAGCCGGAATGGCGCGCTCTGCATCGAGGCGGTCGAGCGGGCGGTAGGGATCGAGCTTATGGGTGGAAATCCAGGTGACGGCGCCGAGAGCGATGATGATCGCAAGCGGTGCCGCCCAGATCACGATTTCGAGGCGGGTCGAATGGTGCCATTCCGGCGCGTAGGTGGCGGCCGTATTGGAACGTCGGTAGCGCCAGGCGAAGAACAGCGTCAGGAAGATCACCGGTACGATGATCAAAAGCATCAGCACCGTCGAGATGACGATCAGATCGCGCTGTTGCATGGCGATGTCGCCGGAAGGCGCCATGACCACCATGTTGCATCCTGCCAGGAAAAGCAGCGGCAAGACGGATAGAAGGCGGGAAAACTTCGCGAGTTTTGGCACGTCTCTAAGCTCTTGTTGTTTCGTTTGTTCCGCGACTAACGCACTGGACCAGATAGCGACATGAGGTGTTTGGTCGCAGTGCAGCAATCATGCCGCACTGCGGCAAGAATCATGTTGCACTACAGCTTTGAAATCCTGATGAAATCAAGAAGGATTCTTCGGCGAGCGCATGTTCCAAACAATATATCCGCCTGAACCGGCCAGGCCAGCATCCCATCGCAAAATCGCGGTCCGGATCACGCTGTTTTTTCCGCCCACGCCTCATTTTGAGCCGCCATGATGAACTATTTACGTCTTACGGACTTGATAAGCCTGCAGGTTTGATCAAGATCAGGCTGAGGCGCCTTGCCGAAAGCGCTTCAACGAGGGAGGCGTTTTATGGCTACAACATCGCATTACGGACCGTCGTCGTCGTCGCTGGAACGCGACGCGCGGCGCATTCACGACGACAAGCCGGTTTCGCCGGGCAGCATCGCCATCGGCGTGGTGATCGGCCGCATGTCGGAATTCTTCGATTTCTTCGTCTATGGCCTTGCCTCGGTCCTGGTCTTTCCACAGCTGATTTTCCCCTTTGCTCCGGACAGGCTGACGGGAACGCTCTATTCCTTCGCCATCTTCTCGCTGGCCTTCCTGGCGCGCCCGGTGGGCTCCGTGGTCTTCATGACGATCGACCGGCTGTACGGCCGTGGCACCAAGCTGACGATCGCGCTTTTCCTGCTCGGCGGCTCAACGGCCTCGATCGCCTTCCTGCCGGGTTACAACGAGATCGGCGTCTGGTCGATCGCCTTGCTGGCGCTCTTCCGTCTCGGCCAGGGCTTCGCGCTCGGCGGCGCCTGGGATGGCCTTGCCTCGCTGCTCGCGCTCAATGCGCCGGCCAAGCACCGCGGCTGGTATGCGATGATCCCGCAGCTCGGCGCGCCGATTGGTTTCGCGCTGGCCAGCACGCTCTTCGGTTATTTCGTCGCCAATCTTTCCAATGAGGATTTCCTCTCCTGGGGCTGGCGTTATCCCTTCTTCGTCGCTTTCGCCATCAATGTCGTGGCGCTGTTTGCGCGTCTGCGCCTGGTCATGACCAAGGAATTCGGCACGCTACTGGAACAGCACGAACTGGAAGCAGCTCCCATCCTCGACGTGCTGCGTGTCCATGGCCGCGACATCCTGATCGGCGCCTTCGTGCCGCTGGCGAGCTTTGCGATGTTCCACCTCGTCACCATCTTCCCGCTCGGCTGGATGAGCCTTTACGGCAACCAGCCGATCGGCGCCTTCATGGTGGTGCAGGTGGTCGGCGCCATGGTCGGCATCGTCACCATCATCGCGTCGGGCCTGATCGCCGACCGTATCGGTCGGCGCGCCCAGCTTGCGTTCTGCGCCGTCATCATCGCTATCTTCAGCTTCGTCGGGCCGATCCTGATCGCGTCCGGAAACAGCGGTCATGACGCTTTCGTCATCATCGGCTTCGGCGTGCTCGGCCTTTCCTTCGGCCAGGCGACGGGCTCGATCTCTTCCCGCTTCGGCCGCGGCTACCGCTATACCGGCGCTGCCTTCACCTCGGACCTGGCCTGGCTGATCGGCGCAGGTTTTGCACCGCTGGTGGCGCTCAGCCTTTCCAGCCGCTTCGGCCTGCCCTTCGTCGGCTACTACCTGCTGTCGGGCGCCATCTGCACCCTTGCAGCACTCGCCTTCAGCAGGGCGCTGGAGCAGCGCGAATAGACGGACTTGAACCCAGAGGCCTGCATGGGAAACCATGCAGGCTTTTGTTTTTCGGACCGCCGACATTCTGGCCGGCGATAAACTGAATTGTTTTCTTGCGATCTCAACAAGCTTTCGCACGGCTGCGATAAGCCAGCTTGATGAGATCGAGCGTCAGACCGATTTGCGAATCGATCAGCCGGAGATCGGCCGGTCAGGACGAATTGGTGGAACGCGCCAACTGGTCATTTCACGATCTTTTATCGTGATCTATCGTGTTCGCCAGAAAATCGAACAGGTGGAAATTTCGCGCCTCGTTCAACGCGCACAGAAATGGCCGCCGAAATCTTGCTTTGAAACCCTACTGCGCCATCTGCGGCTGTTTCGCCGCCCGGGCTGCGGTCAGCTCCGCGGTGGTGTGGTTCAGGCGGTCCGCCAGAACCCGCATGATTTCCACAGCCATCTCGGGGAAGTCGCTGAGCAGCTTCAGGAAGTGCTCCTTGCTGATGCGCAGGACTTCGAGCGGCGAGGTGGCGCGCACCGTTGCCGTGCGCGAGACATCGCAGAGAATGGCGATTTCGCCGACGATCGAATTGGGTTCGACATCGGCGACCTTGATCTCGCCCGCCGGCGAGGAGACGACGATATCGGCGGTACCCGAGAGGATGACATAGGCGGCGTCACCGACATCGCCCTGATGGAAGAGATCCTGTCCGGCCTTGTAGGTCATGCGATCGGAGGTAAAGGCCAAAAGCTTGAGCTTTGCTGGCGCGATCCTTGAAAAGATCGGCACCCGTCGCAGCATTTCGACTTCGTCTCTCAACAGCATGAGCGTTTCAATCCCCTGACGCAGGGTCCACAGGACCAGGCATCTTCAAACTCCGAGGCGTTCCCCATCGGGAACGCCCACCATCGCCGCCCCTATAGAATATTACGATAACAGTTCCTTGAACATCCCGTTTTTCTCGGAAAGTTCCGGATAGTTTCCAGCCTCCGCCAATCCGCCGCGATCGAAGAGCAGGATCCGGTCGAACTTCTCCGCCAGCCTGGCATTAGAAAGCACCCAGATGATCGCCGGCCGATGGCCTTCTTCGTGCAGGCCTTCGATGATGTTGCGGGTGATCTGATCCTGAACCCGCTGGTCGAGCGCCGACAGCGGCCGGTTGAAGATGAAATAGTCCGAGCGCTTCAACAGCGCGCGGGCAAGGTTTAGCTTCTGCCGCTGCACCATGGTCAGTCGCTTGCCACCGGAGCCGACGTCGAATTCGAGACCGATCGACAGCACGTCGTCATAAAGGTCGAGCGCATCGAAGAGTTCGCCCATGATGCCGCGGATGCGGTCGGAGGCGTCGGCTTGCTGATAGGCGATACGACCGAAGAGCACATTGTCCATCAGGCTTGCCGACGGGGTGAAACGCTCGGCATCGTAGCGCTCGATCAGCTCGGCGAGATCGGCCGGAATATGCTCGTGGAACTGCTTGCGGGCGTTGACGATCTTGTCCATGAGCTCGTTCGTCAGCAAGCCGAAGCGATGGCGCGGCTCGATATAGGCAAAACTCAGCCGGATGATGGCCGAACGTTCCTCAGGCGTGGCGTCCTCGAAGCGGCGGCTTTGCAGCTTCTGCAGCAGCGCCTGGTAGGTCGGAATGTCGTCCGCCGTCATGAAGGTCAGCTGCTGGAAGAAAGGATGGTCCGGCGGCAGGTCGTGGAAGAGTTCCACCGCGTTCTCGGCGATCTCGAGGCCCATGGCGTAGAGATCCGTGCTGAGGCCGGTTTCACGGAAGAGCTCCTGGAAATAGGGATGCGCGGCAAGCCTCCGATTGGTCATCAAAGGCCGCTTCATCGTGCCGAAGAGCAAATTCTCGCCAACCGTCGCCTGGGCGTTGTAGGCGTCGAAATCGAAAGGCACGACGATCGTGTCGAGCCCCTCGTCGCGCAGCCGGTCGCGCAGCGAGGCGCGGAGCGCCACGACGTGGTTGCTGACTGCCACATGCACATCGGTATTGACGGTCGAGCGCAGCGCCAGATCGAGGATGTCCTGCGAGATCAGGACGGCGTCGAGCACCGGGCGGATCGCTTTCAGCAGGTCCTCGGGCCCGCTGGCGCCGGCGGCCTTGTAGTCCACCCAGTCGCTGTTGAGGTCGAGCGTCGGATTGCCGGCCTTCTCTGCCTCGGCGGAATGCCATTTGTACTCCAGCGCTTCCCGCTCGTCGTAAACGGGATCGGTCATCGGCGCATGTTTGAGGCCGTAGAGCAGATTGCTGGCCAGCGTGCCGTGGAAGAAGAAGGTGTCGGCCGAGGCATAGGAGATCCGCCGGCCGGTAATCGATTCCGGCAGGTCCAGGAGATCGCGCCCGTCGATGGTGATGCGGCCGGAGTCCGGCCAGACCATGCGGCCGAGCGCTTCGGCGAAGGCTTCCGCGCCGCTGCCGTTCGGCCCGACGATCGCCACCGTCTCGTTCGGCTTGATCTCGACGGAGACGTGATCGACGAGGCGGGCGCCGCTGTCGTCGGAGAGCGACAGATTGGTGACGACGAGCGCGCTCGTCAGCGCCCCGACCGGGGCAATCGCGAGTTCCTGGATACGGCTGTCGATTAGCGGCTCGACATTGAACTGCTCGTAGACCTGCTGGTACTTCACCTGCACGTCCTGGCGCATCTGGTCCCAGTCGATCAGTTCCTTCAGCGGCCCGGGCAGGTCCTTGTAGGCTGATATGACGGCGACGAGCTGGCCGATGTCGAGCCGGCCCTGCAGCGCCAGGTAGCCGCCGATCGCGTAAAACAGGAACGGCGTGACCTGGGCGAGGAAGTTGTTGATGAATTTCACCAGGAACTTCCACTGGTAAAGATCGTAGCGGATCGAGAAGATCCGGCCGAGCCGCGAGGCGATGTCGGCGCGTTCGAGGTTCGATGTGTCGTTGCCGTGGATCGTGCCGATGCCGTCGACGATTTCGCCAACGCGGCCGGAGAGCTCGCGCGCCGTCAGCTGCCGCTGGCGGCCGAGGTCCAGCAGGCGCTTGCGCATGCGAGGAATGACGACCGCCTGTACGCCGACGATGCCGGCGGCGATCATTCCGAGCCAGAAATTCTGCACGATGATGAAGGCGAGCGCCGTGATCGCCTGGCCGCCAAGAAGGGCAGGGGAGACGAAGGCATCGCCGGTGAAGCCGCCCATCGGCTCCACCTCGTCCTTGATCATGGTGGCGATTTCGGCCGATTTTACCCGCTTGAAGTGGATGGGCGGAAAACGCAGCACCCGGTCGATCAGCTCGAAGCGGATACGGCGCAGCATGCGCTCGCCGAGCCGGCCTTTATAGGTGTTGATGTAGAACTTGAAGAGGCCGTTCAGCACCACCAGCGCCAGAAACACCAGGCTGAGGGCCATCAACATCTGGAAACGATTGAGCTGCAACCCTTGGAAGAATTCGACATGGCCGATCAGCGGGATGTCATAGGCAATATGCATGAAGGTCTGCCTTGCGCCCGGACCTTCGAAGCCGTCACCCTGAATCGGTCCGTTGACGATCTGCTTCGGCAGGTCGAAGGACAGGAAGTAGGGCACCATCGAGGCGGCGACGACAGCCAGAATCCACAGCTGCTGCAGCCGCGTGTTCTTCCAGATGTAGCGGGCGAGGCTTTTTTCCATGGCTAACCGTCAGCTTGCTGGGAAATTCCGGGGGCGCGATCCGGGCGCCTGGACGGGGAGGAATTTTGAGAACAGGACCATGCAGCCGGACCGCCGATATCGCAATGAAAACAAGGCGAAGCGACCGGCTGCAGAAATGCCGATTCTCGCCGGAACTCTGCTTATATCACAGGAATTTTGGATTAGGCGAGGGATTCGGCAATCATGGAGCGAATGATGGCGGCGGTTTTCTCCGCTCCGGCGAGATCGAGCAAGACCGGCCCCCTTAGCTGTGCCGCGAGCGCCTTTTCGACGGCCTCCCTAACATGGCCCGACGTCAGTCCCTTTTCCGGCAGGATGTCGGCAAGGCCGAGCGCCTGCAGCCGTTCGGCGCGCACCGTCTGCTCGGTTTCGCCGTCGGCGACGAAGGGGATGAGGATCGCCCGGCACTCGGTGCGCAAGAGATCGCCGACCGTATTGTAGCCTGCCTGCGAGATCGACACCTTGGCGCGGCGCAGCAGCGAGGGAAAATCCTTTCGGAAGCGCACCAGCGTCACATTCGGGGCTGCGTCTCCAGACAGCGCGGCGAAATCGGCCTCCGGCAGGTTGGGGCCGGCGACCAGCAGCCAGCGAAGATCGGCGGGTAGCAGCGCTGCTGCCTCTTTGGCCGCGCCGATCAGTGCAGCACCGACCGCGCCGCCGCCCGCCGATGCGATGATGTCGAATGTCTCGGTCGGTTCCGGCGCCGGCGGTGGTGCGACGAGGCCGGTATAACGCAGCCTGTCGGCGATCTCGGATGTCAGCGGGAAGGTGTCCTCGAGCCTGATGAAATCGGGATCGCCGTGGACGAGCACGGCATCGAAATGATCCTTGACCAGCTTGGCGGTCTCCGCGTCGCGGCCTGCCTTGCGGTTTTCCTGCAGGATGTCGCGCACCGAGCTTAGGAGTTTCGGCCGAGGTTCGGCCTTTTCGATCGCCTCGAGCAAGGGCAAGAGTTCGAAGCGCATCTGTCGCCGGCCGAAGGGGAAGGCTTCGATGATGACGACATCGGGCCTGGCGGCATGGAAGGCATCGAGAAGCAGCGCGCGGCGGGCATTGAGGAAATCCTCGCCCGTTGGCCGGCCATTTGCATCGGCGAGGCCGGAAAAACCGGCATTGCTGGCAACGACCGCCGGCAAGGCCACGGTCTTTATACCCTCGCCCGGAAAGCCCGGCACAGGCAGGCCGCCGGTCACGACAGTCACGTCAAAACCGTCTTCGACAAGCGCATTGGCGATGCGGCTGGCGCGGGCTATGTGGCCGATGCCAAGCAGATGCTGGACATAGAAGAAAATACGCGCTGCCGTCATGACGCCTTCTGCCATTCGGCCTCGAACAGGCCGGTGAGCTGTCTGATGCTGGAGTGATAGTCGAAATGTTCGCGCACCTGGTTTTCGGCTGCGTCGCCGAGACGCTTGCGCAGTGCTGGGTCGCGGATTGCCGCCTCCAGCGCTCTGGCCAGCAGCGCCGGGTCCTCCGGCGGCACGACGAGGCCGTTTTCACCGTTCTTCAGGAGCTCCGGCACGCCGGATACTTCGGTCGAGAGGCAGACGAGCCGCTGGCTCGATGCCTCGACCAGGACGTTCGGCAGGCCGTCGCGGTCGCCGTTGGCGGCGATGCGGCAGGCAAGTGCGAAGAGGTCGGCGCGGCGGTAATGATCGAGCACGTCTTCCTGTGCCATGGCGCCCTTCCAGACGATGCGAGGGGAAATGCCGAGTTCCGTGGCCAGCGCCTTCAGTTTCCCAAGCTCCTCGCCGCCGCCGATATGGTCCATGCGCCAGTTAAGGTCGGCAGGTAACAGTGCCAGCGCCCGCAGCAGCACGTCGTAACCCTTTTTCTCGACGGCGCGGCCGACGCTGAGGATGAAGGCCGGATCGTCGGGATCGCTCCCGGTCCGGTCCGAGCGCTCGCCGGCAAAATGGCCGAAACGGGCAAGATCGAGACCGTGGTAACTCAGGTGCACGGTCTCTTTGCGTGATGTCAGCGTCCGCATGTGTTCATAGCCCGTCCTGGTGCAGGTGACGGTCCAGCGGGCGCTGCCGAGTTTCTCATTCAGCTCCCAGTCGGGCGACGTCCAAATGTCCTTGGCGTGCGCCGAGCAGGTCCAGGGGGTGTCCGTGAGGATGCTCGCATATTCCGTCACCGAGGCGGGCGTGTGGATGAAATGGGCATGCAGCCATTCGCCCTCATCCGGCCATTCACGCCCCAGCACCAGTGCCTGGCCGAGACGGCGGAAACGGTTGCGGGAGAGGTCGCGCTTGAGGTCGGCGAGGAAGCGTTTCATCAGCGTCTTAAAGCCGGGTTTGGAGAAACCGGCGGCCAGGCCTTTCAGCACGCGGATTGGCTCTTCGTGTAGATATTCCGGCAGATAGACGACACGCGCCCGGATCTCGTCATGCACGGGATGGCGCTTCTTGTCGGTCGGCCGGCGCATCGAAATCAGCGTGAGGTCGAAGCCGGCCTTTTCGAGGCCGAGCAGCTCCTGGGCGATGAAGGTTTCCGAAAGGCGGGGATAGCCCTTCAGCACAACGAGGATCTTGCGGCGTTGCGGCAAGGCTGTGCCCTATTCCGCGCCGACGAGGGAAAGGTGGCTGCCGCGGCCGTCGATCCACCGGCCGACGGTCTGCGAGATATGGTCCAGCCCTTCGAGACGCATATTGCCGCCGCTTTTCGACGGCGGCTGGCGGAAGGGCAGGCGCTTCAACGCTTCGGCCATGATAGTCGGATCGACCGACTGATCCGGAAGCAGCATGTCGACGAGGCCGAGCTCGCTTGCCCGCTGGGCGCGCAGCAGCTGTTCCTCGCGTGGCTTGACGCGCGGCACGATGAGGGCCGGCTTGTCGAAGGAGAGGATCTCGCAATAGGTATTGTAGCCGCCCATGGCGACGACGCCGGTGGCGCTGTCGATCAGCTCTTCCATGTGGTTGTCGAACTCGATGACCTCGATATAGGGGATCGCTTCTCCCTTCTGCACCAGCTTGGCCCGCTCGGCGGCCGGCATATAGGGGCCGAGCACGACGAGCGCCTTCTGCGTCAGCGTCGGGTCGGCCTCGTAGGCATTCATGACGTCGTGGACAAGATCGGAGCCGTCGCCGCCACCACCAGTCGTGACGAGGATGTAATTATCCTTGCGGGCGTTGATCGAGGTCTTTCCCCTGGAGACGCTGCGCTGCAGGAAGCCGACGAAATCCATCTTCCGGCGCAGGCTGGCCGGCACGTCGAGGCCGATCAGCGGATCGTAGAAATCCGGCGGACCATAGACCCAGACGCTGTCGTAATATTGGTCGATCTTCTGCATGATGCTGTTCTTCTTCCACTCGGCCTCGAGCAGATGCGGCGCGTCCATGATCTCGCGAAGCCCCAGCACCAGGACGGTACCGCGGGCCTTGAGATAGGCCAGAGTATCCTCGACCTCGCCCTTCAGCCCCATCGGTTCCTTGTCGACGATGAAGATATCTGGCTGGAAGGTCTCGGCCGTGTGGCGAATGCTCGATTCGCGCATCTTCAGCGTCTCGTGCAGGTCGATATGGCTGGCAAGCGACGTATATTCGCCGTTGCGCAGCTTGATGACGCTCGGGATCTTCACGAAGTCGACGCGGGCGCGGTAGTCGAAGGCGCCGGCGATCGTGGCACCCGAAATGATCAGAATGTTGAGGCCGCGATAATCCTCCACCAGCGCATGGGCGATGGCGCGACAGCGGCGCAGATGGCCGAGACCGAAGGTGTCGTGGCTGTACATGAGGATGCGCGCATCTTCGAGACGTCTGGACATGGGCATCCCTTCTGGGGTGAGCGACATACTTAGTGCCCCCACCGTCGGGAGGCCAAGAGGAGGGGGCGGTGCCGTGACGTACCGCCGCTTTTCCTGCTATTTGTAGGGATCTGCCGCATCACGCAAGCCGTCTCCCAGAAAGTTGAACGCCAAAATGACAAGAACAACAGGAATGATCGGATAGAGCAGCCATGGATAGAAGGCGATGACGCTGACGCTTTTTGCCTCGGTCAGCAGAATGCCCCAGCTGGTGATCGGCGGACGAAGGCCGAGACCTAGGAAGGAGAGCGCGGTCTCTCCAAGGATCATGCCGGGGATGGAAATCGTCGCCGAAGCGATGAGATGCGACATGAAGCCCGGCACCAGATGTCGGCCGATGATGCGCGGCGTGCTGGCGCCCATCAGCTGTGCGGCCTGGACATAATCCTCCTCGCGCAGCGCCAGGAGTTTGGAGCGCACGGCACGCGCCAGCCCCGTCCAGTCGATGATGCCGAGGATGACGGTGATGCCGAAATAGATGACGATCGGGCTCCACGTCACCGGCATGATGGCTGCCAGCGCCATCCAGAGCGGCAGGCTCGGCAGCGATTGCAGCACTTCGATCAGGCGCTGGACGATGAGATCGAAAATGCCGCCGCGATAACCGGCAAGGCCGCCGATGATGATGCCGAGCACGAAGCTGATCGAAATGCCAATCAGACCGATCGTCAGCGATATCCGCGCGCCGTAAAGGATGCGCGACAGCACGTCGCGGCCGAGCCGGTCGGTGCCGAGCAGGAACATCTGCCCGCCGATCGCCGGGCAGACAAGATGATAGTTCGAGGCGACAAAGCCCCAGAATTTATAGCCATCGCCGCGGCAGAAGAAACGAATCGGCTGCACGTCATTCTTCTTGTCGGTATAGACCCGGTGGAGCGTGTCGATATCGAGCGTCATGCTCCGGCCGTAGACGAAGGGACCGACGAAGCTGCCCTTGTCGAAGAAGTGGACGCGCTGCGGCGGTGCATGAATGAAATCGACATTGCGCGTGTGCAGGCCGTAGGGCGCCAGGAACTCGACGATCAGGATCATCAGGTAGACGGCGGCGAGAAAGATGCCGGAGATCAAAGCCAGCCTGTGCTGCTTGAACTTCCACCACATCAGCTGCTTTTGCGAGGCGAGATGGATGCGCGATTGCGCCGCCGTCATGCTTTCGGTCGCGTGCGGATCGAAAGGAGCGGTCGAGACGTAATGCGCAAGCGGCGCGCCGGGTGCGGGAAGGGGCGACATTATTTGGTGCTCCTGCCTTGCAGACGGATGCGGGGATCAAGGAAGCCGAGTGCGATGTCTGAGATCAGCACGCCGATGACATTGAGGAAGGCCAGGAACATCAGGAAGGAGCCGGCGAGATACATGTCCTGGCTCTGAAGTGCCTTGATGAGCATCGGCCCCGTCGTCTCCAGCGACAGCACGATCGCGACGATTTCGGCGCCCGAGATGATCGACGGAAGGATCGAGCCGATATCGGCGACGAAGAAGTTGAGCGCCATGCGCAGCGGGTATTTGAGCAGCGCCTTGAGGGGCGGCAGGCCCTTGGCGCGTGCGGTGACGACATATTGCTTCTGCATCTCGTCGAGCAGGTTGGCGCGCAGCCGCCGGATCATGCCGGCCGTGCCTGCGGTGCCGACGATGATGACCGGGATCCAGAGGTGAGAGAGGATCGATCGTGCCTTCTCCCAGCTCATCGGCGCCGAGATATATTGCTGGTCCATCAGGTGCCCGATCGAGATGCCGAACCAGATATTGGCGAAATACATCAGGATCAGAGCCAGCATGAAATTCGGAATGGCGATGCCCATCAGGCCGAGGAACGTCAGCCCGTAGTCACCCCAGCTGTATTGGTGCGTGGCCGAATAGATGCCGATCGGAAATGCGATCAGCCAGGTGAGCAGGATCGTCGTGAAGGAGACGAGCATCGTCAGCCACAGACGATCGCCGACCACGTCGGAGACCGGCAGCTGATATTCGAAGGAGTACCCGAAGTCACCGTGCAGCATGCCGCCGACCCAGTAAAAATAGCGCACGATCTCCGGCTTGTCGAAGCCGTATTGCTGGCGCATCTCCTCGATTTCCTGAAGGTTGGCGGTCTCACCGGAGGCACGCAGCTCGGCGATCTGGCTCTCGAAGAAGTCGCCGGGCGGCAGCTCGATGATGGTGAAGACCAGCGCCGAAATGACGAAGAGCGTCGGCACCATGGCGGCGATGCGCCAGAGAATATATCTGAGCACGGCCTCAGGCCTCCTTATACCAGAATGCATCCGGCATATAGACGCCGAGATAGGAGGTGGGATCGAAGCCGTAGAGCGCTTTCTCCGGCAGGTTCTGCAGTTTGGCGGCGCGAAGAACCGGCTGCAGCGTGCTGTTGATCAGGCCGATCGAAAATACCTGCTGCGTATAGAGCGACAGCATCTTATGCCAGATCACCTGGCGCTCCTCGAATTTCGCCGTCGAGCCCCATTGGCTAAGCAGGTCGACCAGTTCCGCAGCCTCAGGCAGATCCGGTGCGACGCCCTCCTGGCCCGCGGAGAGGTAATGCATGCCCCAGAGCGGCCATTGCAGCTGATCGTCGAGTGTTGGCGCAAGGCCTGCGGGCGACATGTCGGCCGTCGGCACGCCATTGTCGAGGCCGTACCAGATCGACATCATGATCGAACCGCTCATCGCGCGGTTGCGGAAGACGTCGCGCTGCGAGGTGCGGGTATAAAGCGCAAGGCCGATATTGGCCCAGTGGTCGTGCACCAGCTCCAGCACATCGGTGTCGAGATTGCTCTCGCCGGCGGTCTCGACGGTGATCTCGGCGCGCCGCCCGTCGGGCAGCAGCCGGATGCCGTCGTCGTCGCGCTTGGTCAAGCCGAGCTCGTCAAGCAGGCGGTTGGCCTCGTCGGGATCGAACTTCACGAAGGCGTCGGCATATTCCTGCTTGAAGAGCGGGCTGTCGGGCAGGACGGTATCGGCGCTTGGCGTGCCGAGGCCGTAGAAGGCCACCATATTGACCTCGTGCCGGTCGATCGCCAGCGACAAAGCGCGGCGCAGGCGCACATCGCGGAAGAGGCCGCGCCACACCTCGTCGGCACAGTTGAGGTTCGGCAGCAGCGTGATGCGCGAGCCGCGCGCGAGCTTCCAGAGATTGACCTTCACCGGGAAGCGCTTCTCGGCCTCCTTCAGGAAGGTGTAGTCGTTGAAATCGATGCCGGTTACCTGCAGGTCGGCTTCGCCTGCACCCGCCTTGGCGGCGATGATCGACGACGAGGAGACGTTGAGGATGAAACGGTCGAGATAGGGAAGCTGCCGGCCGGTCTCGTCGATGCGGTGGAAGAACGGGTTGCGCTCGAAGACGAACTGCTCGGACGGCAGCGGCGTCGTATTGCGCCAGGGATCGAGCGTCGGCAGGTTCGGATTTTCCGGACGATAGGAACGCGCCATCTTGATGTGCAGATCCTGCCATTTCTTGACGCGGTAGGTCTTCATCAGCTCGTCCATCTTCGCCTGGTCCGGCTGGAATTTCTTGTGGAACTGCTTGAGATAATGACCAGGGCCGAAGATGACGAGCGGCTGGGGGCCTGCCAATGTCGGCAGGAACATCGGGTTGGGTTTTTCCCAGGTGTAGCGCACGGTCAGCGGATCGAGCATCTCGAAGCGCGGCAGGCTGCCGTGCGGGCGAAGCTCCAGCGCGCCGCCGCCGGGCGTCAGCTTGTCGTTCAGGATGACGTCTTCCCACCAGTAGCGGAAATCGTCGGCCGTGAACGGCTGGCCGTCGGACCATTTATGGCCCTCGCGCAGCGTGAAGGTGAAGACCGTGTCGTCTTCGGACTGGAAACCGGCCAGAATATCCGGCTGAAATTGCAGGTGCTTGTTGTAGCCGACCAGGCGGGCATAGCCGTAGATCGTCATGAAGCGGATGTCGCGCTGGCTGCCGATGATCGTGCGCACCGTGCCGCCGTAGGCACCGGGTTCGAGCCCCATCTCCTTCAGATTGACGATACGCGGGCGCACAGGAATGCGCTCGGCCATCGGCGGCAGGCCACCTGATGCAAGGCGCTCCTTCAGGAATTCTGGCTCGGCGACTTGTTGTGCCCTCACGACCACAGGCGCGATCGCCGCGCCGACGAGGCCGCCCAGGAATGTGCGACGCGTCACCATCCACGCAACTCCTTGGCATCGGCGCCCTTGCGGGCGCGCACCAGATGGCCGTCGCCGAGGTCGGCATAGGCAAGTTCGGAAGCGTCGTCATGCTCGGCGGTGAAGGTCACGCCCCAGTTCTGCTTGTCGGCGGCGCCGTTTTCCCTGAGCGCCTTGAAATCGAGCGGTCGGTCGAGATCGGGGAAGGGGACGGCGGCAAGCAGCGATTTCGTATAGGGGTGCACCGGATCACGCAGGATGATCTCGCGCGGCGCGATTTCGACGATGCGGCCCTTACACATCACCGCAATGCGGTCGGCCATGTAATCGACGACGGCGAGATTATGCGAAATGAAGAGATAGGTCAGCCCCAGCTCCTTCTGCAGGTCCTTCAACAGGTTGAGGATCTGCGCCTGCACGGAGACGTCGAGGGCCGAGACCGGCTCGTCGAGGATGACGAGCTTTGGACCGAGCGCGAGTGCCCGCGCGATTCCGATGCGCTGGCGCTGGCCGCCCGAAAAACTGTGCGGGTAACGGCTAAGATAACGTTTGTCGAGACCGATTGCCGCCATCAGCCCCTCGACCTTACGCTTGCGCTCGTCACTGTCGCCGCGGTCATGGATCTCGAGCGGTTCGCTCAGGATGTTGCGCACCGTCATGCGCGGCGAGAGCGAGGAGACCGGATCCTGGAACACCATCTGGATCTTGGTCCGCATGTCCTGCAGTTCGGAGCCTTTGACCGAGAGGACGTCGACGACCTCCTTGCCGTCGTTGAACACCACGGCGCCGCTGTCCGGCGTGATGGCGCGCATCAGGATCTTGCTGAGCGTCGTCTTGCCGCAGCCGGATTCCCCGACCAGGCCAAGACATTCGCCGCGGCGGATGTCGAAGCTGACGTCGTCGACGGCGCGCAGGACGGTGGCTTCGTGCTTGCCGAAGAAACTGCGCTTGCGCGTCTTGTAGGTCTTCGAGAGATTGGCGACGGAAAGCAGGATACCCGGCGCCTCTGCCTGGCGCGGCTTCTTCATGCCGACAAGGGCTTCGAGATTGACCTTCACATCGCGCAGCGCTTTCAGCCGCTCGCCGGGTTTCATGTCGAAATGCGGAACAGCGGCCATCAGCCCCTTGAGATAGGGATGCTGCGGATTGCGGAAGATATCCTCGACCGGCCCGGCCTCCATGATCTCGCCGTGATAGATGACGACCACCTCGTCGGCCATGTTGGCGACGATGCCGAGATCGTGGGTGATGAGCAGCATCGCCATGCCGAGCTTGGCCTGCAACTCGCGGAGCAATTCGAGGATCTGCGCCTGGATCGTCACGTCGAGCGCCGTCGTCGGCTCGTCGGCGATCAGAAGGGCCGGCTTGCAGATCAGCGCCATGGCGATCATCGCGCGCTGGCGCATGCCGCCGGACAGTTCGAACGGATACATGTCGTAGGTTCGATGCGGGTTCGAAAACCCGACCAGGCCGAGCATCTCCTCGGTCTTTTCGCGCGCTTCCTGCTTGTCGGTTTCGGTGTGGATCAGGAGCACTTCGCTGATCTGATTGCCGATCGTATGCAGCGGCGAGAGCGAGGTCATCGGCTCCTGGAAGATCGTCGCCATGCGCCGGCCGCGCAGATCGCGCATTTCCTCGCTGTCGCGCGGAAAGGACAGGATATCGGTCGTGCTGCCGTCGAGCGGATCGGTGAAGAGGATACGGCCGGAGGCCTTGGCCGGATTGGGCAAGATGCCCATGACCGACTGGCTAATCACCGATTTTCCGGAGCCGGATTCACCGACGAGAGCGGTGACTTTGCCCGGAAGGATGCGAAGATTGGCTTCTTTTACGACGCGTAACCGGTCACCGAAAACCGAGAAGGAGACGTCGAGATTTTCAATACGCAACAGATCGGCTGCAGACGCCATACCAATGAAATTCCCCAGTCTTCTATGTTCCCGTTAAGGCACACTATCGTACCGCAAACGGGGTGTCTAGCTGATGACAATCATAGAAAAACCAGCATGTCACGCCGAAGTTCCCCAGGCGAGACGCGCAGATTATGAGAGGGGTTCTAAGCTGTTACTGGATGAATTTCTCCATGCTGGTGTGCTTGACCTGTTTCTTGGCGTCGCGATGCAGGAGAATGACCTGCTCGGCTTCTGAAAGTCCGTTCTGCACGGTCTCGCGGAAGCTCTCGTCGACATTGATTGCTGGCGCGGGCGCGCGCGGCTGCAGCACCGTCACTTTCTGGCGGATGCCGCGCAGCTTCTCCTCGCCGAGCGTCGTCCACTCGCCGCCGCAATAACCGGCAAAGGCCTGGCTGGCGACGACCTCGCGGCCGTATTTTTTGGTCAGGATCTGCAAACGTTGGACCTCGTTGACCGCCGAGCCGAAGGCGGAGAAGGTCAGGCGGTCCTTGAGACCGACATTGCCGAACATGACATTGCCGACATGCAGGCCGATGCCGTAGCCGACCCTGGTCAGGCCTTTCTGCTCGCGGTCCCTGTTGAGCTCGGCGACCCGCGCCTGCGCCTGATGGACGGCCGAAAGAGCCGCCTCGCAGGCAATTTTCGATGGGTCCTTGTGGCGTCCGCAAGGATAGACGGCAAGGAAGCCATCGCCGAGGAAACTCAGGATCTCGCCGCCATTGCGGTTGAAGGGGGCGGCGATCGCATCGAAGAACTGGTTCAGCGTGTCGATATAGGCCTGCCGGCCTTCCTTTTCGGCATACATGGTGGATTCGCGCATGTCGCCCATGACGAGGGCTGCGCGGATCGTCTCACCGTCGCCGCGGCGGATCTGGCCGTTCAGCACCCGCTTGCCGGCGTCGCCGCCGAGATAGGTGGTCAGCATGTTGTTGGCGAGCTTGCCCAGCACCGCCATCTTGGCGGCGACCGCCAGATGGTTCTGCATCCTGAGCAGCGCATCGATCATGTCGTCGGAAAAGCCGGTGTTATGGTCCGTCGACCAGGAACCCATCATGCCCTGTACGGAGCCGTCGCCGAAGGGCTGCACGAAGGCCAGGTAATCGGTGATGCTGTCCTTACGCAGGTCCTCGAAAATGGGAAATTCGTTCGGCCCATCCTGCATCAGCCGGCGGCGGATGTGCTGCAGATTGTTGTCGAGCAGGTAATAATAAGGGCTCTGCAGGAAGCGGTCCGGCTTTTGCCCGGCGGGCATGCGGAAGCCTTCGATGGTGACCCCGCTGGCGCGCCGCCAGGTGAAGCTGAGCGCATCGTAGAGCGGATGCAGCATCGAAAAAGAAAGATGCACGCGCGCAAGCGGCAGGCCCGCAGCCGTGAGCCTTTCGCAGAAACCGCGCACGATATTTTCAAGCTCGTCTCCGGCCAGCGAAGAGTTCGTCAGCCATTCAGCGACCCGGTCCAACAGGATGGAGGACACGCTGGATTCGATCGTGCTCATTCTCGGTATGATCCTCATAAGGCACGCCATCCCCAAGAGCCAAAAGTCCCTCGGCCGGCACATTTTCATGCGCAGGTCACAAGGAAATCAGGATGTACGAGCGGTATTATTGTGTCAACGGATCTGCCGAAAGCCCGGCAGCGGCGCCCCTCAGCTCCCCATATCGGGGGATCGGACGGGTTGTCCTTTCCAGGTGGTTCATTATCAAAAGTCAAAATAGGGATGCTGCAAATGCGAAACAATGGGATGCGCAATTTTTTGTGCGCTCAAGTTGCAGCAAGGGCCGTCACCGAGTCATTTCGGCCACACCCGGTCAGCCACATCCGATAAGCATCGCAAGGGGTCGCGGCCGTGTTTTCTGCTCCTCTCGTCAGCGGAGAGACGGAGCCCGGGTTTAATTTGCCCGGATCATGCATTAGATCAGCCTTCTCTTCCCCGTTTGAAAGATCCCGCCTTGGCCTTCTCCTCCTTCGATACGCTTTTGCAGAAGATCGAAACCCGCGCGGCGCGTGCCGGTATCATCGGCCTCGGCTATGTCGGTCTGCCGCTGGCGATGGCGGTGGCGCGCAGCGGCTTTGCGGTCACCGGTTTCGACATCGATCCAGGCAAGATGGTGGCTCTCGATGCCCGCCGGTCCTATATCGACGCGGTGACCGACGCAGCACTTTCCGCTGAGATCGATGCGGGCCGCTTCAAGGCGACGACCGATTTCGCCGGCCTCGACGAGTGTGACGTCATCATCATCTGCGTGCCGACGCCGCTCACCAAGTATCGCGATCCCGATCTTTCCTTCGTCGAGGCGACGTCGCGCTCGATCGCCGCGCACCTGCGCCCGGGTCAGCTCGTCGTGCTGGAATCGACCACTTATCCCGGCACGACCGATGACGTGGTAAAGGTCATTCTCGAACGCACCGGGCTGAAATCCGGCTCAGACTTCTTCGTCGGCTTCTCGCCGGAGCGCGAAGATCCCGGCAACCAGCACTATCATACCGCGACGATCCCGAAGGTCGTCGCCGGCGACGGGGCCGAGGCGCTGGCGCTGATGAAGGCCTTCTATGGTGCGGCGGTATCGTCAGTCGTTCCGGTCTCCTCGAATGCGACGGCCGAGGCCGTGAAGCTCACCGAAAACATCTTCCGCTCGGTCAACATCGCCCTCGTCAACGAGCTGAAGACCGTCTATGCGGCGATGGGCATCGACGTCTGGGAGGTCATCGATGCGGCCAAGACCAAGCCCTTCGGCTACATGCCCTTCTATCCCGGCCCCGGTCTCGGCGGCCATTGCATCCCGATCGATCCCTTCTACCTCACCTGGAAATCGCGCGAATACGAGCTGCCGACCCGTTTCATCGAACTTGCCGGCGAGATCAATTCGGCAATGCCGCGTCATGTCGTCGGCAAGCTTGCGGAGGCGCTCGACATCCGCGCTGGCAAGGCGTTGAGCCGCAGCAAGGTGCTGGTGCTCGGGCTCGCCTACAAGAAGAACGTCGCTGATATAAGAGAGAGCCCGTCGCTGCGGCTGATCGAGATCATCGAGGAGCGTGGCGGACGGGCGGATTATCACGATCCCTTCGTCGCCGAGATCCCGCCGACGCGCGAATACCAGGCGCTGAAGGGCCGCAAATCGGTGGCGCTGACGCCGGAGACCATCGCCGGCTACGATGCGGTGCTGGTCGCGACCGACCACGACAAGGTGGATTATGCGACGCTCGCAAAAAACGCCTCGCTGATTGTCGACACGCGCAACGTCTTCAACCGGCTTGGCCTCTCGGCCGATCACGTCATCAAGGCGTGACGGAAACAGCCGAAAGCGACTTGCCGGTGATCTGGCTGGCGGCCACCGCATAACCGCCGGCGGCGCCATCGATGAAATGGATGTGATCGCGCGCGATCGGCGTCGGCACGAAGCAGGTCATCAGCGCTGAGGATTGCCGATGCAGGCCGTAGCGGGCCACACCCTTGGCTTGGGCCTGTTGCAGCAAAGTCTCGATGCGCTTCAGGTGTTCGGCGTCGACGTCGATCGTCATCTTCAGCCCGTCGTCGAACTTGCGGAAATCGGAATTGTCGGCGACGTCGCGCTTGTAGCGGCGGGCATCGAAGCGGCCGAGCGGAATGCCGAGCCTGTAGCACGCGACGGTGATGCCGAGCTGCAGGAAGATGAAGAGCTTCTGCCACAACCGCCGGCGCGGTGGCGCGGTGGCCTTGGCCTCGCGATTGATACCATGCAGCGAGAAGGCAAGGTCCGGACCATCGGCCGGTACCGGATGGCTGTCCCGGTTCTGCTCGGTGGTGATGGCGACGATGCCGCTGACGAGCTCTTGAAATTCCCGGCCTGGCCGGCCTTCGCCGGGCACGGCGATAATCGAGACGATCTCGCCGTTTCTAGCATCGATCGGGCTCCACCGGCAGGAGAGACCGGTGAGATCCGGGCGGGTTCCAGCGGGCGCGCGGGCAATGCCGTAACGGCCGAGTTTCATCTGTCTTTCGGCCCAGCTGGTGCCGCCGCCCCAGAACATCGCATAGGTGACATAAGGGCTTGCGGAGTAACGTGCGACGCGGACGTCGAGGCCCTCGGCGCGGGTGTCGGCGACCGGCACGATGGCGATGCGCAGCACCAGGTTCAGATCCTCCTCGACCCAGACCTGCGCGGCGGCAAGAGCCTCGCGTGCCGCCGCCTCCAGTGAACCCGGAAGTGCGATCAGCGCGCCGTCGCCGCCGAAGACGAAGGGATAGTCGCCCTTGCCGACGGAATTCAACACCGCTGAAATGACGCTGGCGCCCGCCATGTTGACGTCCTTGTAACGGCCGGCGCCGATCGCCTGCGTCGAGCCGACGATATCGGCGAGCGCCATCACCCATCCATCCGGCAGCGGCCGGTAGTTGGCGGCGTCGGTCACGCCCTCGAATTCGCTGAAGAGCGGCACTTCGGCAAAGAAATCTTCGTCGGTCACGGTTTTCATGTCATCGAGCTTAGCACAGACCCATGTTGCCACTGCAACGCCAATTCCCATTTACGGCAATCGACTTGGCGAGGTTTCATGTGTTAGAGCCTTTTCTGGTTTCCGGGACACTCGGAAACGCTCTATCTTTTTGTTTTTACGCAATTCCGAACGCAAAATCGCTCCCGCACTTTTTGCTGGAATTGCTCCAGGACCGCTAACGATTTCATGACGGATACGGATTAGATGAGTCGCCTCGACAGCTTCATTCGCCGGTTGACGGCTCAACGCGACATTCTGAACTCGATCATCGATCTGGTAGGGGAAACTGAAGGCCCGGTGCTGGAGTTCGGCCTCGGCAACGGCCGCACCTATGATCACCTGCGCGAGAATTTTCCCGGCCGGCGCATTGTCGCTTTCGACTGGGAAGTCCGTTCCTATTCTGCCTCGACACCAGAGGCGCAAGACATGGTCACCGGCAATATCCGCGAGTCCGGCCAGGCCTTCGTCGGCATCGGTGCGGCCCTGGCCCATGCCGATATCGGCACGGGCCATGACGAGATCGACGCGGTGACGCTGACCTGGTTGCCGCAACTGATGGCCGGCGTGCTTGCCCATAACGGCGTCGCCGTCAGCGGGCTGCCGCTGGAGCATCCCGAGCTGGTCGCGCTGCCGCTGCCCGATGGCATCAAGGAAGGGCGTTATTTCCTCTATCGAAGGACGTAAAGGTGAGCATCGGCGCTGCTGCATAATTCCTGAAATCGGAATCGATTTAAGGATAAAATTGTGCAGCAATGCAAAGTGCTACAACGCCGAGCGTCTAAAAAGGCGCGCGGCGCTGTAGTGTTTCGGTTCACGCCACCAGACCCTTGGTCAGCTCCAGCGCCTGCCGTTCGAACAGCCGGCGATAGATACCGTTGTTAAGCCGGATCAGCGCCTGGTGGTCGCCTTCTTCAACGATATTTCCCTTGTCGAAGACCAGCAGCCGGTCCAGCGCTCGCACCGTGGATAGCCGGTGTGCGATGACAAGCGTCGTGCGGCCGCTCATCAGGCGTTCCATGGCCTGCTGGATCTGTACTTCGCTCTCACTGTCGAGGCTCGATGTGGCTTCGTCCAGGATCAGCACCGGCGCATCAGCCAGGAAGGCACGGGCAATGGCGACACGCTGCCGCTCGCCGCCCGAGAGCTTGACGCCGCGTTCCCCCACCAGTGTCTCATAGCCCTTGGGAAGGTCCATGATGAAATCGTGGGCGCTCGCCTGTTTGGCTGCGTGCTCGATCTCGCGGCGCGAGGCGTTCGGCCTGCTATAGGCAATGTTTTCCGCCAGCGTCCGGTGGAACAGAATGGGCTCCTGCTGCACGATGGCGATCTGGCCGCGCAGGCTGGATTGCCTAACCCCTGCGATATCCTGCCCGTCAATGCGGATCGCGCCCGAATTCACGTCATAGAGGCGCTGGATGAGCTTGACGAAGGTGGTCTTGCCAGAGCCCGAATGCCCCACCAGGCCCACGCGCTCACCCGGCTTGATGGTGACCGAAAAGTCCTCATAAAGCGGGGTGGGATGAGCGCCATATTGGAAGGTGACGCGATCGAAGACGATCTCGCCCTCGCCAATCTTGATAGGCTTGGCGTTCGGCTTGTCCTCGATGCCTAGCGGCATCTTGTCGAGCAGCACCAGTTCTTCCATGTCGTTGACGGCACGCTGCAGATTGCGGATGTCCTGGCCGACATTGCGCAGATAGCCTTGCAGAACGAAGAACATGGCCAGCACGAAGGTGATGTCGCCAGGCGTCGCCAGCCCCCGCTGCCACATGACCAGGCCCGTTCCCAAAATACCTGCCTGCATGGAAACCATCATGAAGCCCTGGATCGTGCCGCTCAATGTGCCGCGCTTCCATGTCCGCCGCGTGCGGCTGTCCCATCTGGCCAGCACCTGGCCCAGTCGCGTCTCTTCGCGGCTCTCGGCCCCGAAGGCCTTGACCACCGAATTGCAGCTGATGGCATCCGCCAGTGCGCCACCAAGCTTGGTGTCCCAGGCATTGGCAAGCCTTGCCGCCGGCGACACGAAGCCCATGGAAAGCGCCACGGTGACACCGATATAGATCAGCGAGCCCGCAGCCACGATCAGGCCCATGATCGGCCAGTAGCTGCCGAGCACGATGCTGGCGCCGACCAGCATGACGATGGACGGCAGCAGCGCTACCAGCAGCAGGTCGTTGAGCGCGTCGAGCGCCCACATGCCGCGGGTGATCTTGCGCACCGTCGAACCGGCAAAGCTGTTGGCGTGCCAGTCGGTCGAGAACCGCTGCACCTTGTGGAAACCGTTATTGACCACATCCGCCATGGTGCGCAGCGTCAGCCGGATGATGCCGTTGAAGATGAACCAGCGCAGTGCCACGCTGGTCAGGCCCAGAGCCACGACGATGACGAAGGCG
>Ga0102590_1001810_pt1 | contig 28970 bp, 25 predicted proteins | sample AraplaMF_Col_mMF_FD_76859 | JGI IMG/M metagenome (GOLD analysis project Ga0102590, IMG submission 76859) | Arabidopsis root microbial communities from the University of North Carolina, USA - plate scrape MF_Col_mMF | ecosystem: Host-associated > Plants > Roots > Endosphere | place: USA... | reverse complement strand
TGCCTCGTTCTCCCCCGGATCCGGGAACCGAGTAAAGCGCCAGTAAGTTGCATAGGTGGGGCTCCGCCGTCGTGGAGCCCCGACCATGGTCCGCGTTCACGGGGGCCTGCGGAATCAACAGCTAACTTCGAGGTGCGCACCTTGGCTTTCCAGATGCCGGACCGCGGCGGAGGCCCCACAGGGCCGCGGATCAGAGTGGGCCGCCCGTCCCGGCGAGCCCGGACCCTGCTCATGACACTGGGGGTCCTCGCCGTCCTCGGCATGGCGTTCGTCATGTTCGCCGGCTTCTGGACGCAGTGGCTCTGGTACCGGTCGGTGAACTACTCGTCCGTGTTCACGACCACGCTGTGGACCAAGATCGGGCTCTTCTTCGTCTTCGGTCTGCTGATGGCGGCCGCGGTCGGCTTCAACATCTGGCTCGCGCACCGGCTGCGTCCGCCGCTGAGCGCCATGTCCATGGAGCAGCAGAGCCTCGACCGCTACCGCATGGGGATCGCGCCCTACAAGAAGTGGCTGCTGCTCGGGATCACCGCCCTGGTGGGTCTGATCGCGGGCGCGTCCGCCTCCAGCCAGTGGCGGACCTGGCTGATGTGGGTCAACGGCGTGCCCTTCCACCAGAAGGACCCCCAGTTCCACCTGGACGTGGCCTTCTACGCCTTCGACCTGCCCTGGTACCGCTTCCTGCTCGGATTCGGCTTCGCCGCCACCGTGCTGTCGCTGATCGCCGCCGCGCTCACGCACTACCTGTACGGCGGTCTGCGGATCACATCACCCGGAGCGCGTGCCACGGCCACCGCGACCGGTCATCTCTCGGTGCTGCTGGGCGTCTTCGTCGCCCTGAAGGCGGTCGCCTACTGGCTCGACCGCTACGGCCTCGCCGTGAAGTCCAGCGACTTCAAGGCGACCGGCAACTGGACGGGCCTGAGGTACGTCGACGCCAACGCCTATCTGCCGGCGAAGACCATCCTGTTCTGCATCGCCGTCATCTGCGCGCTGCTCTTCTTCGCCACCCTGTGGCGGCGCACCTGGCAGCTGCCCGTCATCGGCTTCGGCCTGATGGTGCTCTCCGCGATCCTGATCGGCGGTCTGTACCCGGCGATAGTCCAGAAGTTCCAGGTCCAGCCGAACGAGCAGGCCAAGGAAGCCCCGTACGTCGACAAGAACATCAAGGCGACGCGCGACGCCTACGGCATCGACAGCACCCAGGTCACCGAGTACGCGGGCGAGAGCGACACCAAGGACAAGAGCACGCTGCGCGACGACGTGGACACGGCGGCGAGCATCCGCCTGCTGGACCCGAACATCGTCTCCCCGACGTTCCAGCAGCTCCAGCAGATGAAGAACTACTACGCGTTCCCGACCAACCTCGACGTCGACCGTTACAACAAGGACGGCAAGGACCAGGACACGGTCATCGGTCTGCGCGAGCTGAACCTCCGGGGCATCCCGAAGCAGAACTGGATCAACGACCACTTCCGCTACACCCACGGCTTCGGCGTCGTCGCCGCCAAGGGCACCACCGCCGACTCCAACGGCCAGCCCGTCTTCACCGAGTCCGACCTGCCGTCCAGCGGCGACCTGCCCTCCTACGAGCAGCGGATCTACTACGGCGAGAAGACCTCCACGTACTCGATCGTCGGCGGTCCCCAGAAGGAGATCGACTACTCCGACGACAGCGGCGAGAAGACCACCAGTTACCGGGCCAAGAGCGGGGTCAGCCTCTCCAGCCCGATCAACCGGGCCGCCTACGCCGTCGCGTTCAGCGAGCCGCAGATCCTGTACTCGGGCGCCATCGGCGACGGCTCGCGCATCCTGTACAACCGCACGCCCAAGGAGCGCGTCGAGGCGGTCGCGCCCTGGCTGACCATCGACGGCGACGCCTACCCGGCGGTCGTCGACGGCCGCATCCAGTGGATCGTCGACGCGTACACCACGACGAACGGCTATCCGTACGCCTCCCGTACGACTCTCGGCGACACGACGGCGGACTCGCTGACCGCGGGCAACACCCAGCGCGCGGTGGTGGCCCAGCAGAACCAGGTCAACTACATCCGCAACTCGGTGAAGGCGACCGTCGACGCGTACACCGGCGAGGTCAAGCTCTACCAGTGGGACACCGAGGACCCGGTCCTGAAGACCTGGATGAAGGCGTTCCCGGGCACCGTGAAGCCGAGGGCCGACATCTCGTCGTCGCTCATGTCCCATCTGCGGTACCCGCAGGACCTGTTCAAGGTCCAGCGCGAGCTGCTCACCCGCTACCACGTCAAGGACGCCCAGACCTTCCTCAGCGGCAGCGAGGTCTGGCAGGTGCCCGACGACCCGACCAACAAGTCGGGCAACGCGGTGCCGCCGTACTACTTGAGCATGAAGATGCCCGACCAGCAGTCGCAGGCGTTCTCCCTGACGACGACCTTCACCCCCAACGGCCGGGACAACCTGAGCGCCTTCATGGCGGTCGACTCCGAGGCGGGCACGAGCGACTACGGCAAGATCAGAGTCCTCAAACTGCCGACGAGCAAGACCGTCGGCGGCCCGAAACAGGTGCAGAGCCAGTTCAACTCCAACTCGCAGCAGAACATCGCCGAGTTCGTCCGGCTCATCAGAGGCGGCGACTCCGAGATCGAGTACGGAAACCTGCTCACCGTTCCGCTCGACGGAGGCCTGCTCTACGTGGAGCCGGTCTACGTACGCGGCGGCGAACTGAAGTACCCGCTGCTGCGCAAGGTGTTGGTGACCTACGGCGGCAGCACCGCCTTCGAGGACACGCTCGACCAGGCCCTCAACAAGGTCTTCGGCCCGGAGAGTTCGACTCCCACACCGCCCGAGACCGGCACCACCAACCCACCGCCGTCCGGTGATCCGACCGTCCAACAGGCGCTGGGCGACGCCCAGAAGGCCTTCGACGCGGGGCAGGAGGCCCTCAAGAAGGGTGACTGGAAGGCGTACGGCGATGCCCAGAAGGACCTCCAGGACGCGCTGAAGCGGGCTGAGAAGGCGCAGTCCAAGGCCGGCGGGACCGGCGGCGGCAAACCGTCCGCCGGTTCGAGCCCCTCGCCGAGCAGTTCGCCGAGTGGCAGTCCGAGCGCCTCCGGCGGAGGGTGAAACAGGAGCCCCTCCCGCGCCGTGATACGGTTGCCGAACAACGGCGCGGGGTGGAGCAGCTCGGTAGCTCGCTGGGCTCATAACCCAGAGGTCGCAGGTTCAAATCCTGTCCCCGCTACTGAAGTCGAGGGCCCGGATCCTGATCAAGGATCCGGGCCCTCCACGTGCGCGCGACACGACGTGGAGTACGGCGTGACCTGCCGACTCTCGTGAAGTGCGACCGCCTACGGGGGGAGTTGGCCATTCTGTGTTTGACTTGTCTCTCTGTGGGCATGTCGACAAAACGCTGAAGTGACCTCACTGGCTGCGGTATACCAGGTGTACCCGGGTTGCAGGTGGTGCGACGATGGACGTTATGGGGGAGAAGGCGGCTCTGTTCGGGACGGGGCGAAATGCGCAGTCCGCCGGTCGGGACGAGACCGGCGAGGCCGCCGAGGAGGCGCGCCAACGGCTCGCCGCCGAGGCCGGCGACGTCGAGGCGATGAGCGTTCTCGGGGCCATGCTGCTGCGCCGCGGCGATCTCGACGGAGCCGAGCCCCAGCTGCGTGCCGCCACCGCCGCGGGTGACCGTGCCGCCGCCAACAACCTGGGCGTCCTTCTGCACCAGCGCGGCTACGCCGACGAGGCGGCCGGCTGGTGGCGGATCGCCGCCGTCGCCGGGTCCTCCGCGGCCGCACACGCGCTCGGCCGCCACCACCGTGAGCGCGGTGACGAGCCGGCCGCCGAGTACTGGCTGCGCCAGTCCGCCGAACAGGGCCACACCCTCGGTGCCTACGCGCTCGCCGATCTTCTCGAGCACCGCGGTGACGACGGCGCCGGGCACTGGATGCGTGCCGCCGCCGAGCGCGGGCACCGCGAGGCCGCCTACCGGCTGGCGCGGGCACTGGACCGCACGGCCCTGCAGGAGCAGGAGGCCGGCGCCGACAACGGTGTCGAGCCGTCCGCACCCGAGGAGGCCGAGCAGTGGTACCGGCAGGCCGCGGCGCGCGGGCACCGGCGCGCCGCGCTGCATCTTGGCGCGATCCTGGAGAAGCGGGGCGAGCTGAAGGAGGCCGGGCGCTGGTATCTGACGAGCGCCAAGGACGGGGAGGCGAGGGCGGCCTGCGCGCTCGGCTTCCTGCTGCGGGACGCGGGCGACACCGAGAGCGCCGCCGTGTGGTGGCTGCGCGCCGCACAGGAGGGCGACGGCAACGCGGCGAACGCCCTGGGCGCGCTGCACGCCGAGCGTGGCGAGACGCAGACGGCCGAGCGGTGGTACCGGGCGGCGCTGGACGCCGGTGACGTCAACGGCGCCTACAACCTCGGACTGCTCTGCGCCGAGCAGGGGCGTACCGCGCAGGCCGACCAGTGGTACCGGCGAGCGGCGTACGCGGGCCACCGCGAGGCCGCCAACGCCCTCGCGATCCTGCTGCTCCAGGGCGGGGACGCGGCGGGCGCCGAACCGTGGTTCTCCAAGGCCGCGGAGGCGGGCAGCGTCGACGCCGCCTTCAACCTCGGGATCCTGTTCGCGGGGCGCGGCGACGAGGAGACCGCGCTCGGGTGGTACGAGCGGGCGGCGGCCGCCGGTCACACCGAGGCCGCGCTCCAGGTCGGTATGGCGCGGCTGCGTGAGGGGGACGAGCAGGCGGCCGAGAGGCATCTGCGGTGCGCCGCGGGCGGCGGCAGCGCGGAGGCGGCCTACCGGCTGGCGACCGTGCTGGACGCCCGCCGGCCGCCCCCGCCCGCCCACGAGCTGGGCGAGCCGTCGCACGGCAAGACCGAGTGCGAGGAGTGGTACGAGCGGGCGGCGACGCAGGGGCACCGGCGGGCCCAGGTGCGGGTCGGGATGCTGGCGGCCGCGCGTGGCGACGTCGTGGAGGCGGCCCGCTGGTACCGGGAGGCGGCCGAGGGCGGCTCCCGCAACGGCGCGTTCAATCTGGGGCTGCTGCTGGCGCGCGAGGGAAGCGAGCCGGAGGCCGCGCTGTGGTGGACCCGGGCGGCGAACGCGGGGCACGGCCGGGCGGCTCTGCGGCTCGCCCTCGTCTACGCGCGTCAGGGCGAGCTGGCCGAGGGGCAGCGCTGGGCGGACCGCGCGGTGTCCCTCGGGCCGGACGAGGTGTCCGAGCGTGCGGCACGGTTGAGGGATGCGCTGCGCCAGGAGCTCACGGCGTGATCAGCGCCGTGCGCCCGGCGCACCCGGGTAAGTGATTTGCCTCTGTACGCGTCCTTGACGTAATGTTCCATTCACCGACGCGGGGTGGAGCAGCTCGGTAGCTCGCTGGGCTCATAACCCAGAGGTCGCAGGTTCAAATCCTGTCCCCGCTACTGAAGATCCAGGGCCGGAACCCATCAAGGGTTCCGGCCCTGGATCGTTTCTGCACGCTCCACGGAGCGGGTCGCCGTGTGATCCCCGCAATGCCCCGGTACGACGAAGGGCCCCGGGACCTCGATCGGTGCCGGGGCCCTTCGAAGAGCCTTGCCTACGCCGCCGCGCAGTCCGGGCACAGGCCGCGGTAGGTCACCTCGACGTTCGAGACCATGAAGCCGAAGCGCTCCGACTCGGGGAGGTCGGCGAGCGGGTTGCCGGTCGGATGGACGTCGCGGATCGAGCCGCAGCGGGCGCACACCAGGTGGTGGTGCGGCCGGTGCGCGTTCGGGTCGTACCGCTTCGCACGCTGGTCCGTGGCGACCTCGAGCACCTCGCCGAGCGTGACCAGCTCACCCAGCGTGTTGTACACGGTCGCGCGGGAGATCTCGGGGAGCCTGGCAACCGCCCGGGCGTGCACCTCGTCGGCCGTCAGATGGACGTGCTCGCCGTCGAGGACCTCGGCCACGACACGACGCTGCGCGGTCATCCGCCATCCGCGGCCACGCAGCCGTTCCAACAGGTCACTCATGACAACCAGCCTAACAGCTAGAGGCCCAGATTCCGAACAGGTGTGACTTTGGAGGGCCGCTTGACTTAGACAATGTCCATTGTAGGATCGAGAACGGCTTTGGCCAAGGGACAGAACTTGCATGGAAAGACGCAGGAGGCGTACGTGACGCAGGGACCGCTCACGACGGAGGCCGGTGCCCCGGTCGCCGACAACCAGAACAGCGAGACCGCGGGCGTAGGCGGCCCGGTTCTCGTCCAGGACCAGCTCCTCCTGGAGAAGCTCGCGCACTTCAACCGCGAGCGCATTCCGGAGCGTGTGGTGCACGCCCGTGGGGCGGGCGCCTACGGCACCTTCACCGTCACCGCCGACGTCACCCGCTACACGCGCGCCAAGTTCCTCTCCGAGGTCGGCAAGCAGACCGAGACGTTCCTGCGCTTCTCCACCGTGGCCGGCAACCTCGGTGCCGCGGACGCCGTCCGCGACCCCCGCGGCTGGGCGCTGAAGTTCTACACCGAAGAGGGCAACTACGACCTCGTCGGCAACAACACCCCGGTGTTCTTCATCAAGGACGCCATCAAGTTCCCCGACTTCATCCACACCCAGAAGCGCGACCCGTACACCGGCTCGCAGGAGGCGGACAACGTCTGGGACTTCTGGGGTCTGTCGCCCGAGTCCACGCACCAGGTGACCTGGCTGTTCGGCGACCGCGGCATCCCCGCCTCGTACCGCCACATGAACGGCTACGGCTCGCACACCTATCAGTGGAACAACGAGGCCGGCGAGGTCTTCTGGGTCAAGTACCACTTCAAGACCGACCAGGGGATCAAGAACCTCACCCAGGGCGAGGCCAACAGGATCGCCGGTGAGGACCCCGACTCCCACCAGCGCGACCTGCGCGAGGCCATCGAGCGCGGCGAGTACCCGAGCTGGACCGTGCAGGTCCAGATCATGCCCGCGGCCGACGCGGCGACCTACCGCTTCAACCCGTTCGACCTCACCAAGGTGTGGCCGCACGAGGACTACCCGCCGATCGAGATCGGCAAGCTGGAGCTCAACCGCAACCCGGAGAACATCTTCGCCGAGGTCGAGCAGTCGATCTTCAGCCCCGCCCACTTCGTGCCCGGCATCGGACCGTCGCCGGACAAGATGCTCCAGGGCCGCCTCTTCGCCTACGGCGACGCACACCGCTACCGCGTCGGCATCAACGCCGACCACCTGCCGGTGAACCGCCCGCACGCCACCGAGGCGCGCACCCACTCCCGTGACGGCCACCTGTACGACGGCCGCCACAGGGGCGCGAAGAACTACGAGCCGAACAGCTTCGGCGGCCCCTTCCAGACGGACCGTCCCCTGTGGCAGTCGTTCGACGGCTTCACGGCCGGCACCGGCGACCACGAGGCCCCGGTGCACGCCGAGGACAACGACTTCGTGCAGGCGGGCAACCTCTACCGCCTGATGTCGCAGGACGAGAAGGACCGCCTGATCGGCAACCTGGCGGGCTTCATCGCCAAGGTCTCGCGCGACGACATCGCCGAGCGCGCGATCGAGAACTTCCGTCGGGCCGACGGAGACTTCGGCAAGCGCCTGGAGGCCGCTGTCCAGGCCCTGCGCGGCTGACCCGGGTTGGACCGCTTGTCGTAGGGGGCGGGCCGGAATCCCTGTGGGGGTTCCGGCCCGCTCGCGTGTGCGGGGCTACGAGGCGGTGGCGCCGACCCGCTCCCGGGTCGGTGCCCAGCAGCGGATGATGTCGCGGACGGAGACGACACCGACCGGTTCGCCGCTCTCGAGGACGACCAGATGCCGGAAGCCGCCGTGGGTCATCGCGCTGGCGGCGTCCTCGAGGGTCCAGGACGGCGTGGCGAACACGACGTCCGTCGTGGTGTGGGCGTGCACCCGCTCGGCGTCCGGGCTCTGGCCCGTGCCGACGGAGTTGAGGATGTCGCGCTCGGTGATGATGCCGATGCCGCCGGCGTCCGGGTCGAGGACCACGGCCGCGCCGACGCGGCGGGCGGACATCAGGGACGCTGCCTGGCGGAGGGTGTGTGCGGGGCCGACGGTGAGGACCACCGTGCTCATGGCGTCGCGGACGAGCATGGGGCGGAGCCACCTCCTTGGAACGCGGGGGAAACACTCGGGCGCACGGTTCCGGAGCCGTCGGGTTCGGTCCGCCGGGGAACCTGTGCAAAGTTTCACAAATTCACAAGTGGGGGGACTCTCAGAGTCGCAGGCAAAGGGCGGGTCAACAAGAGGGCGCGCGACGTGAGTTCAGGGGCGCCTGCGGTGCACGAGGGCACCGCAGACCATCAGTACCGGCCGCTGAGATAGTCGAGCAGATTGTCGTGGAGGATGCCGTTGGACGCCGCCGCATTGCCGCTGTGCGGTCCGGGGCGGCCGTCCAGGCCCGTGAAGGAGCCGCCCGCCTCGGTGACGACGATCGCGTTCGCCGCCATGTCCCACAGGGACAGCTCGGGCTCGGCGCAGATGTCGATCGAGCCCTCGGCGACCATCATGTACGGCCAGAAGTCCCCGTATCCGCGAGTGCGCCACACGGCGCGCGTCAGGTCCAGGAAGCCGTTCAGCCGGCCCTGCTCCTCCCAGCCGGACAACGAGGAGTAGGCGAAGGAGGCGTCCGACAGCCGGGAGACCTGGGAGACGCGCAGCCGGGACGCCGAGGACAGGCTGCGGCCGGTGAACGCGCCGTACCCCTTCGCGGCCCACCAGCGGCGGCCCAGCGCGGGCGCGGAGACAAGGCCGACGACGGGCTGGAAGCCGCCCTCGCCCGCCTCCATGAGAGAGATCAGCGTGGCCCACACGGGCACGCCGCGCACGTAGTTCTTGGTGCCGTCGATCGGGTCGACGACCCAGCGGCGCGGGCCGGTGCCCTCGATGCCGTACTCCTCGCCGAGGACCGCGTCACGCGGCCGGGCGCGCTGGAGCTGCCCCCGGATCAGCTCCTCGGCGGCCTTGTCGGCCTCGCTCACCGGCGTCATGTCCGGTTTGGTCTCGACCTTGAGGTCGAGGGCCTTGAACCGGTCCATGGTCGCCGCGTCCGCGGCGTCCGCGAGGACATGGGCGAGCCGCAGGTCATCGAGATAGTCGGGCATGACCGAACGGTATCTGCCCAGTACGCCGGGCGGCCACACACCCCGAGCGGATCTCCCGGTGTGTCCGGCGTTCCGTCACGGCGGTGCGCACGGCGACCGGGTGATCAGGGAGCGCGAGGGCCGCTGCACGCCCCCCGGCGCGCACGCGAACCCTTGACAGTGCATGAGTGCGCGTCAAACCTGTCCGTCAGAGCCGCCGCGCCGGCCCCGAGGGAGGCGAAGATGCCTGCAGCGCGGGAATCCCTGTTGGACGCCGCCTATCTGGCGCTCCGGCGCCGCTCCTGGTCGGCTGTGCGCATGGTGGACGTCGCCGCCGTGGCCGGTGTCTCCCGCCAGACGCTGTACAACGAATTCGGCAGCAAGGACGGGCTCGCCAGGGCGCTGGTGCGCCGGGAGGCCGACGGCTACCTGGCCGGTGCCGAGCGTGTGCTCGCCGGCCCCGCCGATCCCCGTGAACGGCTGCTCGCGCTCGCCGAGTGGACCGCGTCGGCCGCCCGTGCCAATCCTCTCGTGCGCGCCATGCTCACCGGCTGCTGGAGCGAGCGGCTGCCCTCGCCGACGCTGTCCGCGGTGCCGTCGACCTCCGCGGTGCCCGCGCAGCGGAGGGCCGACGGTCCGCTGCCGTCGCCGTCGGACTTCGTGGCGCTGGTCCGCGACCGGGCCGTCGCGGCGATCGCCGGTCCCGGCGCGGTCAAGGGGGACGTCGGGGAGCTCACCCGGTCCTGTGAGCTGGCCGTCCGGCTCTCCCTGTCGTGCGTGACGGCTCCGCCCGCGGAGGGCGGGGTGGCGGAGCTGATGCGGTTCACCTGGCCGCGGCAGGCGCGGTAGGACCGTGCCGGAGAGGCGCGGGGGCCGTCGCGGGTCGACTCTGCCCGCCGGGCAGGGTCGGTACGACGGCGCGCACGGGCGCCCGCCGAGGCGCAGCCGGCGAAGCGCCCCTCAGTGCGCCGACCCGGACAGCTGCAGGCCGATCACCCCGACGATCACCAGGGAGATCGAGACGATCTTCAGGGTCGAGACGAGGTCACCCAGAAAGATCATGCCGTAGATGGCCGTGCCTGCCGCGCCGATGCCGGTCCACACCGCGTACGCCGGGCCCACGTCCAGCTTCTTCAGGGACATGGTGAGCAGGCCGAAGCTGCCGAGCGCGAAGGCGCAGAAGGCGACGGTCGGCCAGAGCCGGGTGAAGCCGTGCGAGAGCTTGAGACAGACGGCGAAACCGGTCTCGAGAAGCCCCGCCACGATGACCAGCAGCCACGCCATTGTCCTGTCCTCCCGCATCCCCACGTCGACTGCCCCGTCCGGTCGCAACAGGCCCGGCGCGAGGTAAGCATTTACCTGCCCGTGACGCACCCAAACACCGCGGAGGTCAGTCCCCTTCCTTCCGCTCACGCGTGGCGAGCAGTCTGCGCAGCGAGTACAGCCGCGCCGGGTCCGCGTGCCCCTCCGCCACCCAGGCGTCGAGCGCGCAGTCCGGTTCGTCGTGGCTGCACGCCCTGGGGCAGCCCTCGGTCCCCGGCTCGAGGTCCGGGAAGGCGTGGATCACGCGGGAGGGGTCGATGTGCGCGAGGCCGAAGGACCGTACGCCCGGGGTGTCGACGACCCAGCCCTTCCCGCCACCGCCCGGCTCGGGCAGCGAGGAGTCCGCGGTCGCCTCCAGCGGCAGCGCGAGGGCCGACGTCGTGGTGTGCCGGCCGCGCCCGGTCACCGCGTTGACATGACCGGTCGTGCGCCGCCGATCCTCCGGCACCAGGGCGTTGACCAGCGTCGTCTTGCCCACCCCGGAATGGCCGACGAAGGCCGTGATCTTGCCGGCCAGGTGTGCGCGCACCCGGTCCGCGGCGTCGCCGTTCTCCAGTTCCTCGCGGCTGGTGACGACATAGGGGATGTCCAGCGCACCGTAGAGCTCCAGCAGCTTGTCGGGCGGGGCGAGGTCCGACTTCGTCATCACGAGCAGGGGTTCCAGGCCACCGTCGTACGCGGCCACCAGGCAGCGGTCGATCAGACGTGGGCGCGGTTCGGGATCGGCGAGCGCGGTGACGATGGCCAGCTGGTCGGCGTTGGCGACGACCACGCGCTCGTAGGGATCGTCGTCGTCGGCGGTCCGGCGCAGGACGGATGCGCGCTCCTCGATCCGGACGATACGGGCGAGGGTGTCCTTGGTGCCGGAGAGATCGCCGACGAGGGCGACACGGTCACCCACCACCGCGGCCTTGCGGCCCAGCTCACGGGCCTTCATCGCCACGATCGCACGACCGTCGACGAGGCAGGTGAGTCGGCCGCGGTCGACGGTGAGCACCATGCCCTCGGCCGCGTCCTCGTGCTTGGGCCGGATGTTGGAGCGTGGCCGGTTGCCCTTGCGGTTCGGACGCGTGCGGATGTCGTCCTCGTCGGTGTGCTTGCCGTAGCGCCGCATGATCTCAGGTCCGCCCGTCAGTTCCCGAGCATCCCGGTCCACAGGTCGGGGAAGTCCGGCAGCGTCTTGGCCGTCGTCGCCACGTTCTCGATCCGCACCCCTTCGACGGCGAGTCCGATGATCGCGCCCGCCGTGGCCATGCGGTGGTCGTCGTAGGTGTGGAAGACCCCGCCGTGCAGGGGGCGCGGGCGGATGTGCAGACCGTCGGCGGTCTCGGTGACGTCGCCGCCGAGTTCGTTGATCTCCTTGGTGAGCGCGGCCAGCCGGTCCGTCTCGTGCAGACGCAGATGGGCCACGCCGCGCAGGGTCGACGGCGAGTCCGCGAGGGCGGCGACCGCCGCGATGCCGGGTGTCAGCTCGCCGACCTCACCGAGGTCCACGTCGATGCCGTGGACGGCACCCGATCCGGTGAACTCCAGGCCGCGCTCGGTCAGGGTGCAGTCGCCGCCCATCTCGGTGAAGATCCGGCGCAGCCGGTCCCCGGGCTGGGTCGTGCGGGCCGGCCAGTCGGGGACGACCACCTTGCCGCCGGTCACCAGCGCGGCCGCGAGGAACGGCTGGGCGTTGGACAGGTCCGGCTCGACGGTCAGGTCCCGGCCGAGCAGGGCGCCCGGCGTGACCCGCCAGACGTCGGGTTCGCCACCGGACTCCGGGGTGTCCACCTGGGCACCGACCGCGCGCAGCATGTCGACGGTCATACGGATGTGCGGCATGGAGGGCAGTGTCGAGCCGGTGTGGCGGACCTCGACGCCCTGGTTGAAGCGCGGCGCGGACAGCAGCAGGGCGCTGACGAACTGGGAGGACGAGGAGGCGTCGATCGACACCGGGCCGCCGTCCAGCGCACCGCCGCCGTGCACGGTCAGCGGCAGCGCCCCGCGGCCGTCGTCGTCGATGCGGGCGCCGAGGATCCGCAGCGCGTCGATCACGCCGTTCAGCGGGCGCTCGTAGGAACGCGGATCCCCGTCGAAGCGGATGGGGCCGTCGGCGAGGGCGGCCACCGGGGGCAGGAAGCGCATCACGGTGCCGGCGTTGCCGACGTCGACCGTGGCCGGGCCGTGCAGAGCGGCGGGGATCACCCGCCAGGTCTCGCCCGAGCCGTCGGGGCCGACCCCTTCCTCGATGCCCACGCCCATCGCGCGCAGCGCCGACGCCATCAGCAGGGTGTCGCGGGAGCGCAGGGGCCGGCGCAGCCAGCCCGGCTCGGAGGCGAGGGCCGCGAGGACCAGGGCGCGGTTGGTGACCGACTTGGACCCGGGCACATGGACCGTCGCGTCGACGGCTCCGCTCGCGTGCGGGGCGGTCCAAGGGGCGGTCTGCGCGGGATTCACGGTCATGGGCCCCACTGTAGTGGCTGGTTCGGTCCGTAGATCTTGATCAAAAGCGGCGAAATCTGAGCGAAACCGTTGTCTGATATGTCGGGCCGGATCTGCTGTGCACATATGCGCCGGCGCCGGCGGTCACGGCTCTGCGACCGCCGGCGCGCCGGGCCCGGTCAGAGCCGCAGCAGCCAACGGCCTCCGCCCATCAGCGAGCACAGCGACACCACATGGAAGAAGAAGAGCCACAGCCCCGCCGGGACGTGGGTGAGCCGGGAGAGCTGGTCCGCGTCCGAGTCCCCGGCCCCTCCGCGGGACCGCTTCGCCTGGAGTTCGAAGGCCGGCCGCACGCCGCCGACCAGCAGGAACCACACCACCGCGTACGCGAAGGCCGCCTGCACCTGCGGACCGGCCAGCCACGACACCAGCAGGAACGTGCCTCCGGTGAGGAACACGGTCAGCACGCCGTAGGCGTTGCGGATCATCACCAGCATCACCAGGAGCATTGCCGTGGCCAGCCACAACAGCAGCGTGATGTGGCCTGCGGCGAGCAGCGCCGCCCCGCCCAGGCCGAGGAGCGGGGGAGCGGTGTAGCCTGCCGCCGCCGTGAGGATCATGCCGAGGCCGTACGGCTTGCCGCGGCTGACGGTGAGGCCACTGGTGTCGGAGTGGAGCCGGATCCCGGTCAGCGTCCGCCCGGTGAGCAGCGCGACCAGCCCGTGGCCGCCCTCGTGCGCGATGGTGACGGTGTTGCGCGATATCCGCCATACGCCGTGCGGGACGACCACGGCGAGCGCGGCGACCAGGGTGGCGATCACCACCCACAGATCGGGATCGGGCTGGCTTCCGAAGATCCGGTCCCAGAGGTCGGGCAGCGCACTCAGCGTTGTCGAGGCGAGGGTGTCCATGGGGGGTGGTGGCTCCTGGGCTCTCGTCGGATCTGGCAGTGTTGCACGTATGTGCGGACGGTATTCAGCGAGTCGCAGGCCCGAGGATCTCGCAGGAATCTTCGAGATCGAGAAGTGGGAGCCGGAGGAGACCCTGGCCCCCGACTTCAACGTGGCCCCGACCAAGGAGGTCTACGCGGTCCTGGACCGTCCTGTGAAGGACGCCGACGACCAACGGCCGGTTCGCCAGCTGCGCAGGCTCAAATGGGGTCTCGTACCGTCCTGGGCGAAGTCGCCCGAGGGCGGCGCACGGATGATCAACGCGCGCGCGGAGACGGTGCACGAGAAGCCCTCGTACCGCCGTGCCTTCGCGACCCGGCGGTGCATCCTGCCCGCCGACGGCTACTACGAATGGGTCACCGGCAAGGACGAGCGCGACCTGGAGGTGGAGGGCAGGAAGAAGAGGCCGCGCAAGCAGCCCTACTTCGTGCTGCCCGCCGACGGGTCGGTCTTCGCCATGGCCGGCCTGTACGAGTTCTGGCGGGACCGGACCCTGCCCGACGACCATCCCCAGGCATGGTGGACGACCTGTTCGGTGATCACCACGGAGGCGGAGACGACGCCGCTGGCCGTGGCCCCGGCCGAGGGCCCCTACTCCCTGTCCGAGATCCACCCGCGCATGCCGGTGATGCTCACCCCGGACCGCTGGGACGCGTGGCTCGACCCCTCCCGCACCGACCCCGACGACCTGCGTTCCCTGCTGGATGCGCCGCCGCCCGGACTGATGCGCGCCTACCCGGTCTCCACCGCGGTCAGCAACGTGCGCAACAACGGCCCGGAGCTGATGAAGGAACTCGCCGGTCCCGAAGAGGGCACACTCTTCTGACGTGACGGATGTGACAGAGAGCGTCGCGACCGACGCCGGTACGGCCCGCATCACCTGGTACCGGGCGACGCGGCCGCGGCTCGTGCTCGCGCTGAGCCACGGTGCCGGCGGCGGCATCGAGGCGCCCGACCTGCAGGTCCTGGCCCGGGCGCTGCCCGCGCACGCCGTGAGCGTCGCCCTGGTGGAGCAGCCCTGGCGCGTCGCCGGGAAGAAGGTGGCACCCGCACCGAGGACGCTGGACGTGGGCTGGCGCGGGGTGTGGCCCGTCCTGGAGGGAGCCGGGCTGCCCGTGGTCGCGGGTGGCCGCAGCGCGGGGGCCCGGGTCGCCTGCCGTACGGCGGGCGAGCTCGGCGCCGCGGCCGTGCTCGCGCTGAGCTTCCCCCTGCACCCGCCCGGCAGGCCGGAGAAGTCCCGGGCCGGCGAACTGCTCGGCGCGGGCGTGCCCACCCTTGTCGTGCAGGGCGGCAACGATCCGTTCGGAAAGCCGGAGGAGTTTCCGAAGGGTGCGTACGACCTCGTCGAGGTGCCGTACGGCGATCACGGCCTCGCGGTCCCCAAGCGAGCCGGCCTCACCCGGGAAGAGGCGCTGGAGACCGTCGCCCACGCCGTGGTGAAGTGGGCCGCGTCACTCGGGTGACGCCCGGGAATGCCGGGAGGCGGACCGCTGTTGTGCGGATCAGACGGCACGCGAAGGTGCTGCACCGTAGGTACGAGAGGGAGTCCGCCGCATGGGTTCGACCATCTGCCCGAGCCGCCGCAGCAGCGCTGACCTGGACTGGACGGTGCTGCACTCGGCGAAGGCCGCGCCTGTTCGGGCGGCGGCGGGTAAGGATGTTCGTCTATCCTCCGATTCCAGTGGGACCGGTTTCGGTCCTGCCACACTGCTGGAGGAGGTGGGTCCGGTACCTGGGACCGACGCAGGGACCGAACACGGCCAGGCGGAGCAGCCCGAGGGCCGGGGCGCGGAGTCGTCCGGCGAGCGCAGCGCGCGCTTCGAGCGGGACGCGCTCGAATTCCTCGATCAGATGTACTCGGCCGCGCTGCGGATGACGCGCAACCCGGCCGATGCCGAGGACCTGGTCCAGGAGACGTACGCGAAGGCGTACGCGTCCTTCCACCAGTTCCGTGAGGGAACAAACCTCAAGGCCTGGCTGTACCGGATCCTCACGAACACCTTCATCAACTCGTACCGCAAGAAGCAGCGCGAGCCCCAGCGCAGCGCGGCCGAGGAGATCGAGGACTGGCAGCTCGCCCGTGCCGAGTCGCACATGTCGACCGGTCTGCGCTCCGCGGAGTCGCAGGCGCTCGACCACCTGCCCGACTCGGACGTGAAGGAAGCGCTGCAGGCGATTCCCGAGGAATTCCGTATCGCCGTGTATCTCGCGGACGTAGAGGGCTTTGCGTACAAGGAGATCGCGGACATCATGGGGACACCCATCGGCACGGTGATGTCCCGGCTGCACCGGGGCCGCCGTCAACTGCGCGGCATGCTCGAGGACTACGCCCGAGAGCGCGGGCTCGTCCCGGCCGGCGCCGGAGAGTCGGACCAAGCGAAAGGCTCGGGCTCATGAGCTGCGGAGAGCCGCACGAGACGGACTGCAGTGAGGTCCTCGACCATCTCTACGAGTTTCTCGACAGTGAGATGCCGGACGTCGACCGCTCCAAGTTCAAGCAGCACTTCGAGGAGTGCTCGCCGTGCCTGGAGAAGTACGGGCTCGAGGAGGCCGTGAAGAAGCTGGTCAAGCGGTGCTGCGGGCACGACGACGTACCGAGCGATCTCCGGGCGAAGGTCATGGGCCGTCTCGACCTGATCCGTTCGGGGCAGACGGTGCCCGAGCACGACGCGGCCGCCACGCCACAGGAATCCTGAACGCCGCTTCGAGGACGCGCGTCAACCCTCGGCGAACCATCACCCGAATGTGCTAATCCGCGGGTCTTCGACCCGCGGATTACCTCAATGTGGCCCACTCGGACTGCCCCGCCTCTAGGCTCCGGAGCCTGAAAGGGGCACGACCGGGCCCGCCCGGTGCGGACGGGTGCGGGCTACGGGGGAGGTGCGTCATGGGGCCGGTTCGGCCGTGGGCACGTGTGTATGTCGGGTGTGCCGTCCTCATCGCCCTGCTGTGTGCGGCTCCCGCTCTCGACCTCGCGGCACCCCCCTTGTGGGCGGTCGTCCTGCTCGCGGCGCTCCACGCCGGGAGCGAGCGGATTCCGTTGCCCCGGGTGCTCGGCCCCGCCCGGGCGGGGGAGCGTCTTGCCGGCCCCGGAGCCGGCGAGGGCAGCGGCACCTTCTTCCCCGTACTTCTGGCCGGCGCCTTTCTGCTGCCTCCCGAGGCGGCCGTGCTGGTACCGCTGCCCGGGGCGCTGCTCGTCCCGGGCGCCGGACGGCCGCCGTGGCTGCGCCGCAGCTGGCGGGCCGCCCAGCTGGCCCTCGCCGTGTGGGCGGCATCCCATGTGCACGCGGCGCTCGGCGGCCGGGACGCGGTGGCCGGCCCCCACTTCCCGTACGCGCTCCTGACCGCCGGGGGCGCCGTACTGGCGTTCTGTCTGACGCTGACCGCGCTCGACGCCGGAATCCTGGCACTGGCCGAGGGGGTGCCGGTGCGCGCCTCCTGGAGCGGACTCTTCCTGCGCTCCCTCGCACCGGTCGCCGTGCACGGGCTCGCCGGACTGATGATGGCGGTGCTGTGGCTCAGCCCGTACGGACCGGTCGCCGCCCTGCTGGTGCTGCTGCCCATGTACGTGTCCTGCTGGGTCTTCGCCCAGTACCACCGGGAGCGGGCGGCCCACCAGGCGACGATCCGTGCGCTCGTGCAGGCGGTCGACATCAAGGACGGGTACACCCGCGGGCACAGCGAGCGGGTCGGGCAGGCCTCGATGATGATCGCGCGTGAACTCGGCATGGACGACGAGCGCGCCGAGGTGCTCCGGTTCGCCGGCATCCTGCACGACGTGGGCAAACTCGGCGTCCCCACCCGGCTGTTGCGCAAGGACGGGCCGCTGACCCCCGAGGAGCGGCGGATCATCGAGCTGCACCCCGAGTACGGCCACGAGATGGTGCGCGGGATCGGGTTCCTCGGCGAGGCGCGGTCCGCGATCCTGCACCACCACGAGCGGCTCGACGGCAGCGGCTACCCCTACGGGCTCGTGGGCACCCAGATCCCGGAGTTCGCCCGGGTGGTGGCGGTCGCCGACGCCTTCGACGCCATGACCTCGACCCGCTCCTACCGGCGTGCCCGCCCCGTCCCGGCCGCGCTGGAGGAACTCCAGCGGTGCGCGGGGGCGCAGTTCGACCCGGCGATGGTGCGGGCGCTGGTCCACGCGCTGGACCGGCACGGATGGCATCCGGCGGTGACGGCGGACGAGGAGCACGGCACCGTGCCGGCACCGGCCCCGCCCGTCGCCGGTGAACCGGCGGTGCATCGCCGCGGCGGGGGCGGCGTGTGAGCGCGGGCCGTATCACCCTCGTCCTCGCCCGTACGGCGGCCGCGATCCTGGCCGCAGGCTCCCTCGTCCTCATCCTCTGGCGCGGCCTCGACCACCCCGCCGTCGCCCTGGCCTTCGGGATGCTCGTCACCGTGGGGGAGCTCGCCCGGTGGAGCGACGGCGGTGAGCGGGAGCCCGCCCCCCTCGGCGCGGCCGGTGCGCTCTCCTACGCGTTGCTCGGGCACAACGCCGGGCAGCCCGACCACCACGGGGTGCAGCAGGTCGTCACCGTCGTGCTCGCGGCCACCCTGGCGGGCTGCGTCCCGCATGCCGCCCGTGGCCGCGGATCGACCGCCGACCATCTCACCCGGCGGCTGCTCACCGTCGCCTTCGCCGCCGTCTGCTTCCAACCCATCCACGAACACGGACGGTTGCACGGCTGGGGCGGCTCCACATACGCCCTGCTCGTCGTCGCGCTGCTCGTGCTCACCACGTTGTGCGACGCCGTCCTTGCCGCCGCCCTGGCGCACTCCCGGACCCGCTGGCCGTTCGGGCCGCTGCTGCGCGACGAACTGCGGGCCACGCTCGGCATCGGCTCGGCCGTCTGCGCGACCGGCGCCGTCATGTCGCTGGCGGTCGCGGTCGTGGGTCTGTGGGCGCTGCCCGTGTTCTCCCTGCCGCTGCTGCTGACCCAGCTCTCCTACCGGCGGTACGCGGCCGTGCGGACCACCTACCGGCAGACGATCACCTCGCTCGCGCGCGCCACCGAGATCGCCGGGTACACGCCCGCCGGGCACGCCCGCCGCGTCGCCGCCCTCAGCAGGGCCGTCGGCCGCGAGCTCGGGCTGTCCGGGCCGGAGCTGACCGTCCTGGAGTACGCGGCCCTCATGCACGACATCGGGCAGCTCAGCCTCGTCGATCCCGTGCCCGCCGGAGCCACCGCCTCGCTGCCCGCCGAGGAGCAGCGGCGCATCGCGCTCCTGGGTGGGGCCGTTGTCCGCCAGACCGGAGTGCACGCCGAGGTCGCGGTCGTGGTGGAACGGCAGGCGGACCCCTATCGGGAGCAACCGGTCAGCGCGAGAATCGTCCGGACGGTGAACGCCTACGAGGAGATGGCGCGGGAGGGGACCGGTCCCGGAGGACCGCTCAGCGCGCTGGAGCGACTGCGGCTCGCCTGCGCCCGCGACTACCAGCCGGAGATCGTGGAGTCACTCGCCAGGGTGTTGCAGAGGGACGGTCTGACCTTGGCCGTGACGGGGTAACCCATGGGTAATGAGCGCCCGTCCGGCGGTACGTGGTTGGATGCGAGGAGAGGGTGTTCGGGGGCACAGCTCGGCCCGTGGCCCCCGCAGACGTCAAGGAACCGGCAGGCGGGAATCGCAAGGGACTGGCAGGCGGGAATCGTGAGGATCTTCGGGAAGGGACGGCACCGGCCCTCCGCCTCCTGGCGGCAGGCCACCGACCGCGCGTTCACGCTGATCGGCGACGGCCGGTACGAGGATGCGGGAGCGCTGCTGACCCGGGCCGCCGACCTCGAGCCCTGGCTGTCGGAGTCCTGGTTCAATCTCGCCCTCCTGCACAAGTTCCGTCACGACTGGGAGCAGGCCCGCACCGCGGGGCTGCGCGCCGTGGCACTGCTCGAAAAGGAGAGCGGGGCGCCCGACTGGTGGAACGTGGGCATCGCGGCCACCGCCCTGCAGGACTGGCCACTGGCCCGTCGCGCCTGGCAGGCGTACGGCCTGAAGGTGCCGGGAGGTGCCGCCGTCCCCGACGAGCCCGCCGAGATGGACCTGGGCAGCGCCGCCGTGCGGCTGTCCCCGGAGGGCGAGGCCGAGGTCGTCTGGGGGCGCAGGCTGGATCCCGCGCGCATCGAGGTGCTGTCCATCCCGCTGCCGTCCTCGGGGCGCCGCTGGGGCGAGGTCGTCCTGCACGACGGCGTACCGCACGGTGAGCGCACGACGGCCGCCGGGCACACCTATCCGGTCTTCGACGAGATCGAGCTGTGGGCGCCCTCGCCGGTGCCCACCTGGGTCGTCCTGCTGGAGGCCGCGACCGAGGACGACCGGGACGCGCTGGAACAGCTCGCCGCCGACGCCGGTTTCGCCGCCGAGGACTGGTCGTCGTCCGTGCGGCTGCTGTGCCGGATGTGCTCCGAGTCACGGATGCCGGCCGACGAGGGCGACGGCGAGCACCTCGACCCGCACGACCACAGCGAGCCGGGGCACCCGGGGCCGTTGGGGCACCGCACGGACGGGCAGCTGTGGGTGCCCGAGCGCGAGTGCGGCATCGCGGCGCCCGCCTCGCTGGTGCGCGGGCTGCTCGACGGCTGGGTCGCGGACAGTCCGGACTCCCGGGACTGGCGGGACCTCGAAGAGGTCTGCTGAGGCGGACTCCGGGCCCACGGATCACGGGGAGAGCGGCGGTGAGCGCCCCGTAGGCTTGTAGGCGCAGGATTTTTCACAGGTTGCAGGAAGGCGTACGTCGGTCATGGCGCAGCAGGACACCGATCAGCAGCACGCGGGCGTGCTCCCCGTGGACGACGAAGGCTTCGTCATCGACACAGAGGACGTGGAGGAGCGCGAGACCGCCTGGCGCGAGCGGGGCACCTCGCAGCCCATCACCGTCGTCGGGAACCCGGTGCTGCACAAGGAATGCAAGGACGTCACCGAGTTCGGCGAGGAACTCCAGCAACTGGTCGCGGACATGTTCGCCAGCCAGCACACCGCGGAGGGAGTGGGCCTGGCCGCCAACCAGATCGGCGTCGACCTGAAGGTCTTCGTCTACGACTGCCCGGACGACGACGGAGTGCGGCATGTCGGGGTGGTCTGCAACCCGAAGCTGGTGGACCTGCCGGCGGACAGGCGCCGTCTGGACGACAGCAACGAGGGCTGCCTGTCCGTACCGACCGCGTACGCTCCGCTCGCCCGCCCCGACTACGCGGAAGTCACCGGTCAGGACGAGAAGGGCAACCCGATCAAGGTCCGCGGCACCGGCTACTTCGCTCGCTGTTTGCAGCACGAGACGGACCATCTGTACGGGTACCTCTACATCGACCGGCTCTCCAAGCGCGAGCGCAAGGACGCCCTGCGGCAGATGGCCGAGAACGAGCCCCGCTACCCCGTGGTGGCCAACGACTGACGACTCGTGCGACGGCGCCCGGTCGGGGACCCCTCCCGACCGGGCGCCGTTCATGTGTGCGTCGCACATTCGATCCCTTGCACACCTGAACCGATCCATATTCAGTCACGAGGGGGAGATTCTCGGCACTGTGGGGTGGTGGGTGGAGCAAATCCGTTCCCAGAACGGTCAGTTGTAGTGCTCAATGGAAAGCGCGGGGATACGCAACGGCGCGCGCCCGGCACGGCGGGAGGGGCGTGCTGCCAACCGGCGGCTGAGAGGGGTTTGTTCGTGCCAGCTTTCCCACACAGCACTTCATCGACGGCGATCGTGGCTGCGGTTCCACCGGCGCTCTCCTTAGCGGTGGTCGAGGCCGAGTTTCCACGTCGACTCCACCCGTATTGGCCCAGCCTGCAGGAGAAGACGCGTTCCTGGCTGCTGGAAAAGCGGCTGATGCCGGCGGACAAGGTCGAAGAGTACGCCGACGGGCTGTGCTACACCGACCTCATGGCGGGCTACTACATCGGCGCCCCCGACGAGGTCCTGCAGGCGATCGCCGACTACAGCGCGTGGTTCTTCGTCTGGGACGACCGCCACGACCGCGACATCGTCCACCGACGGCCCGCCGCCTGGCGGCGCCTGAAGCTCCAACTGCACGAGGCCCTGGACTCTCCCGGGGACCATCTGCACCACCCGGACCCGCTGGTCGCGGGGTTCGCGGACAGCATGGTGCGGCTGTACTCGTTCCTGAGCGAGAAGTGGAACGCGCGCTTCGCCCGGCACTTCCACACGGTGATCGAGGCGTACGATCGGGAGTTCCACAACCGCACCTCCGGAATCGTCCCGACGGTCGACGCGTATCTCGAACTCCGCAGGCTCACCTTCGCGCACTGGATCTGGACCGATCTGCTGGAGCCGAGCGCGCGCACGGAACTGCCGGACGCCGTACGGAAACACCCCGGATACCGGCGGGCGGCGCTGCTGAGCCAGGAATTCGCAGCCTGGTACAACGACCTGTGCTCACTCCCCAAGGAAATTGCGGGAGATGAGGTCCACAATCTCGGAATCAGTCTCATCCATCATGAGGGGTTGACGCTCGAAGAGGCCATAAAGGAAGTGCGCCGGCGGGTCGAGGAATGTGTTTCGGAATTCCTTGTCGCCGAGAAGGAGGCGTTGCGATTCGCCGATTCCCTTGCGGACGGTACCGTGCGCGGCCGGGAATTGAGAGTCGCTGTGAAGGCGATCGTCGCGAATATGCGGAACTGGTTCAGCACCGTGTACTGGTTCCATCACGAGTCCGGCCGGTACATGGTCGACAGCTGGGACGACCGCTCGACACCCCCGTACGTCAACAACGAAGCGGTAGGTGAGAAATGACCCTGGAATCGTCCCCCGACCTCTCGGCCGCGCCCGAGCAGGGGGCACCTTCGAGGTCGGCGGAGCCTCGTGTCCCGCCGGTCGCCGCGGGCGGTGTGCCCGGCCTCGGTCATGGGTGGAAGCTGGCCCGCGACCCGCTGGGCTTCCTGTCCGGGCTGCGGGACGACGGGGAGGTCGTTCGGCTGAAGCTCGGGCCGAAGACGGTGTACGCCATCACCAGCCCGGCCCTCACCGGCGCCCTCGCCCTGAGCACCGACTTCAAGATCGGCGGCCCGCTGTGGGAGTCGCTCGAGAGCCTGCTCGGCAAGCAGGGGGTGGCCACCACCAACGGGCCGCTGCACCAGCGCCAGCGGCGGGCGATCCAGCCCGCCTTCCGGCTCGACGCCATCCCCGCCTACGGGCCGATCATGGCGCAGGAGGCGCACGCCCTCGTGGAGCGCTGGCGGTCCGGCGCGACCGTCGACGTGATGGAGGAGTCGTTCCGGGTGGCCGTCCGGGTCGCCGCCCGCTGCCTCATGCGCGGCAGCTACATGGACGAGCGGTCCGAGCGGATATGCGCCGCGCTCGCCACGCTGTTCAGCGGCATGTACCAGCGCATGGTGATACCGCTCGGACCGCTGTATCGACTGCCGATCCCGGCCAACCGCGAATTCAACCGCGCATTGGCCGATTTGCATCTCCTGGTCGACGAGATCATCGCCGCCCGCCGCGCATCCAGTCAAAAGCCGGACGATTTGCTGTCGGCTTTGCTGAAGGCGAAGGACGAGAATGGCGAGCCCATTGGGGAGCAGGAGATCCATGATCAGGTCGTCGCCATAGTCACGGCCGGCAGCGAAACGGTCGGCTCCATGGTCATGTCGCTGCTCCAGGTCCTCGCGGATCATCCGGATCAGACGGACAAGATCCACGAAGAGGTGAAAACGGTCGTGGGTGAGCGGCCGGTCTCTTTCGGCGATGTCCGAAAGCTGCCGCACACCGCGAATGTCATCGTCGAGACAATGCGTTTGCGTCCCGCCGTATGGATATTGACGCGGCGGGCGGTGACCGACACCGTGCTCGGCGGGTTTCGCATTCCGGCCGGGGCCGACGTCGTCTACAGCCCGTACGCCATACAGCGCGACCCCCGGTCGTACGCGGAGCACAACGAGTTCGACCCCGATCGCTGGCTTCCGGAACGGGCCAAGGACGTTCCCAAGTACGCGATGACCCCGTTCGGGGTGGGCAACCGGAAGTGCCCGGGCGATCACTTCTCGATGGCCGAGCTCACGCTGATCACGGCGGCCATCGCGTTCGCCTACCGCTTCGAGCAGGCACCCGGGTCCGACGACAGGCCACGCATCGGCATCACGCTGCGCCCGCGCAGGCTGTTGCTGAAGGCCCTGCCGAGGTGACCCCGCCGGCGCACGTTCAGGCGGCCTGCGGGCCCCTGAACGTGCGCCGGTAGGCGTTCGGCGTGGTACCGAGGGCGCGGACGAACTGATGGCGCAGTGCCGCCGCGGTGCCGAAGCCGGCGCGGTCGGCGATCGTGTCCATCGTCTCGTCGGTGCCCTCCAGCAACTCCTGTGCCAACAGCACTCGTTGGCGCAGAATCCAGCGGTACGGGGTGGTTCCGGTCTCCTGCTGGAAGCGGCGGGCGAAGGTCCGCGGTGACATATGGGCGCGAACGGCCAACTGCTCCACGGTCACCTCCTTGTCGAGGTTGCGTCCCATCCACGCCAGCACCCCGCCGACCGTGTCGCACTGCGACCGGGGCAGCGGCCTCTCGATGTACTGGGCCTGGCCGCCGTCGCGGTGCGGCGGGACCACCATGCGCCGGGCGATCTTGTTGGCGACCTCGGGACCCTGCTCCTTGCGCACGATGTGCAGACAGGCGTCGATCCCGGCCGCCGTACCGGCGGAGGTGATCACCGGGTCCTCGTCGACATAGAGGACGTCCGGTTCGATGATCGCCCGCGGAAAGCGCACGGCCAACTCCCGGGCCTGCCGCCAGTGCACGCTGCACCGCCGCCCGTCCAGCAGCCCCGCGGCGCCCAGCGCGAAGACCCCCGAGCACACGCTCAGCACGCGTGCGCCCCGCCCGACCGCCCGGACGAGCGAGTCGAGCAACTCGGGCGGATAGTCGCGCGTGACGTACTCGCTGCCGGCCGGCACCGCGATCAGATCGGCCTCCTCCAGCCGGCCGAGCCCGTACGGCGTCGAGACCGTGAGGCCGCCCACGTGGGTGCCGAGCGAGGGGCCCTCCGCCGAGACCACGGCGAAGTCGTACACAGGGAGCCCCTCGTCGCTGCGGTCGATGCCGAACACCTCGCACACGACGCCCAGTTCGAAGGGGTGCACGCCGTCGAGCAGGACGGCGGCCACGTTCTTCAGCATGCGACCAGTGTGCCTCGTAAGTGGCAGTAATTCGAGGGTGTACGGCAGGTCTGCCACTGACGGTAAGCACCGTTCGGCGGGACAGTGTTGTACATGAACACGAACCAGACAGAAGCACTGATCGGCATGGCCGTCGTCCTCTCAGCCCTGGTCCTCCTGGTCCTCCCGTCACTGATCGGCGCCGCGCACGACCGGCGCGTCGACCGGCAGATCAGGGAGGCCCAGGAGGCCGGCGAGCGACAGGAGAGGGAGCGGACTCAGAAGTCCTCGTCGAGGTCGACGGTGCCCTCGACCGCCACCTGGTACGCGGAGGGACGCCGCTCGAAGAAGTTGGTCAGCTCCTGAACCCCCTGGAGCTCCATGAAGGAGAAGGGGTTCTCGGAGCCGTACACGGGGGCGAAGCCGAGGCGTGTGAGGCGCTGATCGGCGACACACTCCAGGTACTGCCGCATCGAGTCGGTGTTCATGCCGGGGAGGCCGTCACCGCACAGGTCGCGCGCGAACTGCAGCTCGGCATCGACGGCCTCCCCCAGCATGTCGGTGACCTGCTCCTCGAGCTCGCCGTCGAAAAGGTCCGGCTCCTCCTTGCGGACGGTGTCCACGACGTCGAAGGCGAAGGACATGTGCATCGTCTCGTCCCGGAACACCCAGTTGGTGCCCGTGGCCAGGCCGTGCAGCAGACCGCGGCTGCGGAACCAGTAGACGTAGGCGAAGGCGCCGTAGAAGAACAGCCCCTCGATGCACGCGGCGAAGCAGATCAGGTTGAGCAGGAAGCGCCGGCGGTCCGCCTTGGTCTCCAGCCGGTCGATCCGCTCGACCGAGTCCATCCACTTGAAGCAGAACCCGGCCTTCTCGCGGATGGAGGGGATGTTCTCCACCGCCGCGAACGCCGCAGTCCGGTCCTCCGGATCGGGCAGGTAGGTGTCCAGCAGCGTCAGATAGAACTGGACGTGCACCGCCTCCTCGAAGAGCTGCCTACTCAGATACAGGCGCGCCTCGGGGGAGTTGATGTGCTTGTAGAGCGTCAGCACCAGGTTGTTCGCCACGATCGAGTCGCCCGTCGCGAAGAAGGCGACCAGACGGCCGATCAGGTGCTGCTCGCCCGGCGTGAGCTTGGCGAGGTCGGCGACGTCCGAGTGGAGGTCGACCTCCTCCACGGTCCAGGTGTTCTTGATGGCGTCGCGGTACCGCTCGTAGAAGTCGGGGTAGCGCATCGGGCGCAGAGTCAGCTCGAAGCCGGGATCGAGCAGGTTCTTGGATCGGGTCGGCATTACTGGCAGGCCTCGCAGGACTCGGGGTTTTCGAGGGAGCAGGCGACGGCGTCGAGGTCGGCGACCTGCTGGACGGGGATGGTCGGGCGCGCCTGGGCGGCGCGGGCGATGCGGGTCGCGGGACGCGAGCGCAGGTAGTACGTCGTCTTCAGGCCCTGCTTCCACGCGTACGCGTACATCGAGGAGAGCTTGCCGATGGTCGGCGTCTCCATGAAGAGGTTCAGGGACTGGGCCTGGTCGAGGAACGGGGTCCGGGCGGCGGCCATGTCGATCAGGCCGCGCTGCGGGATCTCCCACGCCGTGCGGTACAGCCCGCGCACGTCCTCGGGGATCCAGGCGAAGTCCTGCACCGAGCCGTTGGAGTCGCGCAGGGCCTCACGGGTGCGGGCGTCCCAGACGCCCAGCTCCTTGAGGTCCTTCACCAGGTACGAGTTGACCTGGAGGAACTCGCCGGACAGCGTCTCGCGCTTGAAGAGGTTGGAGACCTGCGGCTCGATGCACTCGTACACGCCCGCGATGGAGGCGATGGTGGCGGTCGGCGCGACGGCCAGAAGCAGGGAGTTGCGCATGCCGACGGCGGCGATGCGCTCCCGCAGGGCCGCCCAGCGCTCCGGCCAGGTCGGCTCGACGCCGAAGTGGTCGGGGTGCAGCACGCCACGGGCGGTGCGGGTCTTCTCCCACGCGGGCAGCGGGCCGTTGCGCTCGGCGAGATCGGCGGAGGCCTCGTAGGCGGCGAGCATGATGCGCTCGGCGATCCGGGTGGAGAGGGTCTTGGCCTCCGGGGAGTCGAAGGGCAGGCGCAGCTGGAAGAAGACGTCCTGCAGACCCATGACACCGAGGCCGACGGGACGCCACTTGGCGTTGGAGCGGCCGGCCTGCTCGGTCGGGTAGAAGTTGATGTCGACGACCCGGTCGAGGAAGGTGACGGCGGTGCGGACGGTGGCGTCCAGCCGCTCCCAGTCCAGATCGCCGTTCGCCCGGTCGACGAAGGCGCCGAGGTTGACGGAGCCCAGGTTGCAGACCGCCGTCTCCCCGTCGTCCGTGACCTCCAGGATCTCCGTGCAGAGGTTGGAGGAGTGGATGACGTGACCCGGCTCGGCCGTCTGGTTGGCGGTGCGGTTGGCGGCGTCCTTGAAGGTCATCCAGCCGTTGCCGGTCTGCGCGAGGGTGCGCATCATGCGGCCGTACAGGTCCCGGGCGGGCATGGTCTTCTTCGCCAGGCCGGCGGCCTCGGCCCTGCGGTAGGCGGCGTCGAACTCCGCGCCCCACAGGTCCACCAGCTCCGGCACGTCCGACGGGGAGAACAGCGACCACTGCCCGTCGGCGTCGACCCGGCGCATGAACTCGTCCGGGACCCAGTGCGCGAGGTTGAGGTTGTGCGTGCGGCGGGCGTCCTCGCCGGTGTTGTCGCGCAGCTCCAGGAATTCCTCGATGTCGGAGTGCCAGGTCTCCAGGTAGACGGCGGCTGCGCCCTTGCGACGGCCGCCCTGGTTCACTGCGGCGACGGAGGCGTCGAGGGTCTTCAGGAACGGGACGATGCCGTTGGAGTGCCCGTTGGTGCCGCGGATGAGGGAGCCGCGGGAGCGGATGCGCGAGTACGACAGACCGATACCGCCGGCGTGCTTCGACAGACGGGCGACCTGGTGGTAGCGGTCGTAGAGGGAGTCCAGCTCGTCCTTCGGCGAGTCGAGGAGGTAGCAGGACGACATCTGCGGGTGCCGCGTACCGGAGTTGAAGAGCGTGGGGGAGGAGGGCAGGTAGTCGAGGCGGCTCATGAGCCCGTAGAGCGCGGCGACCTCGTCCACCGAGCGGGTCGTGGCGTCCTCGGCGAGACCCGCGGCGACACGGAGCATGAAGTGCTGGGGGGTCTCGACGACCTTGCGGGTGATCGGGTGCCGCAGGAGGTAGCGGCTGTGCAGGGTGCGCAGGCCGAAGTAGCCGAAGCGGTCGTCGGCGCCCTGGTCGACGAGGGCGTCGAGGCGTTCGGCGTGCAGCCGCACGAACTCGGCGGTGCGGTCGGCGACGAGCCCTTCCCGGTGCCCCACCGCGATGGACTCGGTGAAGGACGTGACGCCCTGGGACGCGGCCTCGGCACGGATGCCGATCGTCAGCAGCCGGGCGGCCAGCCTGGAGTAGGCGGGGTCCTCGGAGATCAGGCCTGCGGCCGCCTCCGTGGCCAACTCGCGCAGCTCCGCGACGATCTCGGCGTCCTTGCGGGCGGACCGGCCGCGCAGTGCGGCGGCGGCCACCCGTCCGGGGTCGGCGTCGGGGAGGTCGGCGGTCAGCTCGGTCAGGGTCCGCAGCAGCGCGGCACCGGGACCGTCGGTCACCACCGGGGGCGTGGACGGTGTCGCTGAAGCCGGATCGGCTGGCGCGATGGTCACGTGGGGCTCTCCCTCGCTCGGCACAGGGGCCTGGAGGAGGGCAGGGGGCAGCTCACGAGCGCACGCGGCGTCGCGTCCACCGGCCCATTCCACGAGGCCCGGACGTCAGGCGCCCGGGCCGGATCGGTCGGGCGCACTGTCGGCAGGTCCTCGGACTGACGCTTGTACGCACCCGTCGGGAGGACGGACACGCACAAGTACACCGTTGCGGGACAGTTCCGGATTCGCACCGGATTCCCCTGCGGCGACAGCGAGCATGAGCATACATCTTGTGCCGGACGGGGGTGTCACCCCCAGATGTTGTGTGGCGCTCGTTTCGGCTTGATCTTGCAAGGAGCCCCGGGTCTTCAGACCCGGGAGGTATTGCATCCGGAGCCGGGCGGCGCGGAGCGCCGCCGCATTGCTTCGGAATGTTCCCACGAGGGTGCCGCGCTCAGTCCGGGTGCTTCTGGT
>Ga0102590_1001809_pt1 | contig 28976 bp, 24 predicted proteins | sample AraplaMF_Col_mMF_FD_76859 | JGI IMG/M metagenome (GOLD analysis project Ga0102590, IMG submission 76859) | Arabidopsis root microbial communities from the University of North Carolina, USA - plate scrape MF_Col_mMF | ecosystem: Host-associated > Plants > Roots > Endosphere | place: USA... | reverse complement strand
CCATGCTGCACACGATGTACGGCCAGTCGCTGCGCCACGCGGCCGAGTTCTTCATCGAGTTCTTCGCCATCGACCTGATCATGGACGACCAGGGCACCTGCCGCGGCGTCATCGCGCTCAAGCTCGACGACGGCACGCTGCACCGCTTCCGCGCCCAGACCGTGATTCTCGCCACCGGCGGCTACGGCCGCGCCTACGCCTCCTGCACCTCGGCACATACCTGCACCGGCGACGGCGGCGGCATGGTGCTGCGCGCCGGCCTGCCGATGCAGGACATGGAGTTCGTTCAGTTCCACCCGACCGGCATTTACGGCTCGGGCTGTCTCGTCACCGAAGGCGCGCGCGGCGAAGGCGGCTATCTCGTCAACTCCGAGGGCGAGCGCTTCATGGAGCGTTATGCGCCCTCCGCGAAGGATCTGGCGTCGCGCGACGTCGTCTCGCGCGCGATGACCATCGAGATCCGCGAAGGCCGCGGCGTCGGCAAGAAGAAGGACCACATCTTCCTTCACCTCGACCATCTCGATCCCGCGGTGCTCGCCGAGCGCCTGCCGGGCATCTCCGAATCCGCCAAGATCTTCGCCAATGTCGACGTGACGCGCGAGCCGATTCCGATCGTGCCGACCGTCCACTACAACATGGGCGGCATCCCGACGAACTATCACGGCGAGGTGCTGACCAAGAAGGACGGCGACGACAACGCCGTCATCCCCGGCCTGATGGCGATCGGCGAAGCCGCCTGCGTGTCCGTGCACGGCGCCAACCGCCTCGGCTCCAACTCGCTGATCGACCTCGTCGTGTTCGGCCGCGCCGCGGCGCTGCGCCTCGCCGAAAAGCTCACGCCCAATGCCAAGCAGCCGGAGCTGCCGGCGAACTCGTCCGAGCTCGCGCTCGGCCGTCTCGACCGTTACCGCTACGCCTCCGGCGGCACGCCGACCGCGAAGCTGCGCGAAGGCATGCAGCACGTGATGCAGAACAATTGCGCGGTGTTCCGCACCGGCGACATCCTGAGCGAAGGCCAGAACCTGATCGAGAAGGTCCACAGCGGCATCACCGACATCGGCGTCTCGGACCGCTCGCTGGTGTGGAATTCAGACCTCGTCGAGACGCTGGAGTTCGACAATCTGATCGCGCAGGCGGTGGTGACGATGAACTCCGCCGCCAACCGCACCGAGAGCCGCGGCGCGCATGCGCGCGAGGACTTCTCCGATCGCGACGACAAGAACTGGATGAAGCACACGCTGGCCTGGCTGGATGATGCCGGCAAGGTCAAGATCGAGTACCGCCCGGTTCACGACTACACCATGACCAACGACGTGCAGTACATCCCGCCGAAAGCGCGCGTGTACTGAGCGAACAGCGAAGGCCTTAATCGAATGGTTGAATTCGCACTTCCGAAGAACTCCAAGATCACCGGCGGCAAGACCTGGCCGAAGCCTGCGGGCGCGACCGACGTGCGTGAATTCCGCGTCTACCGCTGGAATCCGGACGACGGCAAGAATCCGAGCGTCGACACCTATTACGTCGACACCAACGACTGCGGTCCGATGGTGCTGGACGGCCTGATCTGGATCAAGAATCACATCGATCCGTCGCTGACGTTCCGCCGCTCCTGCCGCGAAGGCGTCTGCGGCTCCTGCGCGATGAACATCGACGGCCAGAACACGCTGGCCTGCACCCGCTCGATGCACGACGTGAAGGACGGCGCGGTCAAGATCAATCCGCTGCCGCACCAGCCTGTCGTGAAGGACCTCGTTCCCGACCTCACCAATTTCTACGCGCAGTATGCTTCGATCGAGCCGTGGCTGAAGACGACCTCGCCGACGCCGCAGAAGGAATGGCGCCAGAGCCACGAGGATCGGGAGAAGCTCGACGGCCTCTACGAGTGCATCCTCTGCGCCTGCTGCTCGACCTCATGCCCGAGCTACTGGTGGAACAGCGACCGCTATCTCGGCCCCGCCGCGCTGCTCCAGGCCAACCGCTGGGTCTCGGATTCGCGCGACGAAGCGACCGGCGAGCGCCTCGACAATCTCGAGGACCCGTTCCGCCTCTATCGCTGCCACACCATCATGAACTGCGCCAAGGCCTGCCCGAAGGGCCTGAACCCGGCGGAAGCCATCGCCGAGCTCAAGCTCAAGATGGTCGAGCGGCAGATCTAGACGTCGCGCACGCTTCGACGCCGGTCTTGGCTGGCCTGGGAATAACCTCCCGCTTGCCGGCCGGTGGAGGCGCTGCTGCCGCGCCGCCTCTTGGGGTCCCTTGATCGATGGCCCAGCGCAATTGGCGGTCCGTCGCGCGCAGCTTGATCTCGCTCGAAGCGAGCGCAGCGAGATTAGCCAATATCTGCTTCTGGGTGTCGTCCAGCGTGCGCGGCCGGGTATCGATCACGCAGAGCGAACCTAGCGTGAAGCCGTCCGGATCGATGACGGGGCAGCCGGCGTAGAACCGAAACCCCAGTTCGCCTGACACAGCCGGATTGTCGGCGAAGCGCTGGTCGGTCGCGAGATTCTCGGCGACCATGATATCCTTCTGCAGAATGGTGTAGTTGCAGAACGCCCAGCCGCGCGGCGTCTCGACCAGATCGAGCCCGTAGCGCGACTTGAACCATTGCCGGGTCGGCGTGAGCAGCGTCAGCAGTGCGACCGGAGCGTCGAGGCTGCGGGCAGCCAGCCAGGTCAGGCGATCGAAAGAATCCTCCGGCGGCGTGTCGACAAGGCCGGAGCGTTCAAGCGCGAGAAGACGCTGGCCCTCATTGTCCGGAAAGGGAAACGTCGGCTGCGTTTCGAACGGGACCGGGTGCTCGACGGCGCCCCGAAGCGCGGTTTCGATCGCCGCCGGTAACGCGGGTAATCCGTCGACGAACACCGTCGTCCCGGTGTCGAGGCCGGCTGTGCCGATCTTCCACTCTGCCGCCGAGCGGCCAACAACCAGAATCTGGGTGCGTCCGAGCGCTGGATCGGAGCGCAGACTCTCCAGCACGTCCAATCTGGCGGCGCCCGACTGTTCGGCTTCGATCACGACGGCGGCCGGCAACCGGGAGCCGATCGCGAGCAGCGCCGCATAGACGTCCGTGTAGCTCTCGACGACACAATCATTCACCTTCGCCAGAGCCGCTTCGTAATCGGCGATGCGTTCCGGGCGCGCGATAGTGATCACCCGCGCGGAAGCAAACATCGGCGGGTGGCTGGGACCGGATATCACCGCGAGAACGTCTCGGCGGTAGACCCGGCGATGCCCTCCCGGGGTTTTCCAGGAAGGGATCGTACCGCCTTCGATCAGAAGCTGCGCGGTGCGAATCGAGACGCCCAGGATCTTGGCAGCCTCCGCCGTCGTCAGAATTTCCTTGTCCATCCAGTTCCATCTCCGCCCACGACCGTGCGCCGGCCGCCTCGTCCCAAGCCTCACAATGTCGTGCTCCCGCTTCTGTTGACAAGAGGGAGCAGGTCCTATTTTGATAAATTTGATGATCCTGATAGATTTGATACATTTGATACATTGCCTTCGCGCCGCTTGGCGGATGCGAAAGGCCGTGGCTCACCCTTCTATCAAGAGGAGACCATGCCCCAGGCCAAATCCTCCCTGCCAAGACGTGGAGCCGTCCGAGCCCGGGAAGACCCGCGCCTCGGCCGAGAAGCCCCCAAAGCACCAATCGCGGAAACCGCGCGACCCATGACGCCCTTCGCCGGCGTCAGCTTTCCCCGCCGGCGGCGAGCCTTTTCCATTTCCCCACCCGCGCCCGCCCGGAACGTCGCGTTCCCCGGCGCCGCCCACTGCCCTGGAGTATCCCCGTGAACGACTGCCTCCCCTCAGAACTGCCGGAATTTGCGGACCGCGTTGCCGCCAATCAACATCGGCTCAACGAAAATCTCCGCAGCAGCTACGACTTCATCGTCTGCGGCGCTGGCAGCTCCGGCTCGGTCGTCGCAAGGCGACTTGCCGAAAATCCGTCCGTCGAGGTCCTGCTGATCGAAGCCGGCGGCGGCGACGAGGTGCCGACCGTCATGGAGCCGGCGGCCTGGCCAGGCAATCTCGGCAGCGCGACCGACTGGAGTTTTGTTGCGGAGCCCAACCCGCATCTGAACGGGCGCGCGCTTCCGATGTCGATGGGCAAGGTTGTCGGCGGCGGGTCGAGCATCAACGTGATGCTGTGGGCGCGCGGGCACCGCAGTGATTGGGACTTCTTCGCCAAGGAAGCCGGCGACGAATCCTGGGGCTACGATGCCGTCTCGGACATCTTCCGGGAGATCGAGAACTGGCAAGGCACGCCCGATCCGCGCCATCGCGGCACCGGAGGCCCGGTCTACGTGCAACCGTCACCCGATCCCGGACCAGCGGCGATGGCGATGCTCGGCGCGGCGAAAGAGATCGGCATTCCGACTTTTGAGAGCAACAACGGCGAGATGATGGAGGGCGAAGGCGGCTGCGCCGTCACGGATATCCTCGTCCGTAACGGCAGGCGCCACTCCATCTTCCGCGCCTATACCTATCCATTCCTCGATCGGCCCAATCTCACATTGCTGACCGGCACGCAGGTCTCCCGCGTTCTGCTCGAGCGCGGGAGGGCTGTCGGCGTCGAGGCGGTGCGTAACGGTCGGACGCTGCGGTTCAATGCGGCCCGGGAAGTTGTGCTCTCGCTCGGAGCGATCCAGACGCCGTCGGTGCTGATGCGCTCCGGCATTGGCGATGAGAACGAGCTTCGACCGTTTGATATCCCTGTGGTCCGGCACCTGCCGGGTGTCGGTCGGAACCTGCAGGATCACGTGTCGTTCGGATGCATTTGGGAATATCGCGAGCCGATCGCGCCGCGCAACACCGCCAACGCGGCGACGCTGTACTGGAAATCCGATTCCGCGCTCAAAACCCCCGACCTGCTCTTCTGTCAGGTCGAATTCCCGGTGCCGAGTCCCGAGACGGCTGACCGGGCGCCGGCCCACGGCTGGACGATGTTCGCCGGCCTCGCTTTGCCGAAGAGCCGAGGCAGGGTAAGGCTTCGAAATGCCGAGCCGCTGGCAACGCCGCGGATCGAAGCCAACATGCTGTCACATCCTGACGACGTGAAGACGGCGATCGCCTGCGTCGATGTTTGCCGTGCGCTCGGCAATACCCGTGCCTTCGAGCCGCTGGTGGCGCGCGAGTCGTTACCCGGTCCTCTCGGCGCCGCCGAGATGGAGCGCTTCGTGCGCGACTCCGCAGTGACCTACTGGCACCAGACCTGCTCGGCAAAGATGGGACGCGATGCGATGTCCGTGGTCGACAGCAAGCTCAGGGTGTACGGCATCGATCGGCTTCGCATCGCCGACGGCTCGGTGATGCCGCGGATCACCACGGGAAACACGATGGCGCCGTGTGTCATCATCGGAGAGAACGCGGCCCGCGCGCTCCGCGACGACCACGGCATCTGACCGCCGGGAGCTCGACGGACAGCGGCTGTGCCGTCATCCACTCCATCGCTCGGTATGTCTCGCGAATAGCCGCCCCTTGCCCAAAGATGCGAGAGGCGTCGCCCTGGAACCAAAGGGAACCGTTTGATTTCCTTTACGTTGTCTGCTCATGCAAAAGCCGGCCGAAAAGCGCGAACAGGGCAAGAAGCCGCCCATCGTCGAAATCAAGGGTGAGGATGGCGACGAGATCACGCCGCCGCCGCCCGAGCTGGTCGAGCCTGACCCGGAGCTGTCGCCCGAGGAGGCCGAGCAGGCGCGCAAGGATTATCTGCTGACGCGGTTCTGGATCAGCGCACGCGGCTTCTGGGGCCGCCATGGCGATCGGCTGGCCTGGCCATTCTCGATCGGCCTCGCCGCGCTGATCGTCCTGACCGTCGCCTTCCAGTACGGCATCAATGTCTGGAACCGCGCGATCTTCGACGCGATCGAGAAGCGCGATGCGTCAACCGTGTTTCATCTCACCGCGGTGTTCTTTCCGCTCGCGATCGGCAGCATCGTGCTGGGCGTCGCGCAAGTGTTCGCGCGGATGGGCATCCAGCGGCGCTGGCGCGCCTGGCTGACCAACAGCGTGCTGACGCGCTGGCTCACGAACGGGCGCTACTACCAGCTCAACCTCGTTGGCGGCGATCACAAGAACCCCGAATACCGGATCGCCGAGGATCTGCGCATCGCGACCGACTCGCCGGTCGATTTTCTCGCCGGCGTCACCTCCGCAATGCTGTCGGCCGCGACCTTCATCGTGGTGCTCTGGACCATCGGCGGGGCGCTCACCGTCACGCTCGGCGGATCCACCATCACCATTCCCGGCTTCCTCGTGATTGCCGCGATCCTCTATGCTGCGATCGCCTCCGGCTCGATCCTGGTGATCGGCCGCCAATTCGTGCAGGTCTCCGAGGACAAGAACCAGGCCGAGGCGGACTTCCGCTACACGCTGACGCGCGTGCGTGAGAACGGCGAAAGTATCGCGCTGCTCGGCGGCGAGGAGGAAGAGCGCGACGGCATCGACCGCAATTTCACCAGCGTGCTGCGGCAATGGGCGCGGCTCGCCGGGCAACACATGCGCACCACGCTGGTGTCGCAGGGATCGAGCCTGGTTGCGCCGGTGGTGCCGCTATTGCTCTGCGCACCTAAATTCCTCGACGGCAGCATGACGCTCGGACAGGTGATGCAGGCGGCCTCGGCCTTCACCATCGTGCAGAGCGCTTTCGGCTGGCTGGTCGACAATTATCCGCGGCTGGCGGACTGGAACGCCTGCGCGCGCCGCATCGCCTCGCTGATGATGTCGCTCGACGGTCTCGAGCGCGCCGAGCAGGGTGACGGCCTCGGCCGTATCAAGCGCGGCGAGACCAGCAATGAGACGATGCTGGAACTGAAGGACCTCTCGGTCACGCTCGACGACGGCACCGCCGTGGTCGGCGAGACCGAGGTCGCGATCGAGCCCGGTGAACGCCTGCTGGTCGCCGGCGAATCCGGTACCGGCAAGAGCACGCTGGTGCGTGCCATCGCCGGTCTCTGGCCATGGGGCGGCGGCAGCGTCAATTTCCATCCGGACCGGCGACTGTTCATGCTGCCGCAGCGGCCCTACGTGCCGTCCGGCAGCCTGCGCCGCGCCGTCGCCTATCCCGGCGCAGAAGACGACTGGACCGTCGAGGAGATCGGTAAGGCCCTGCACAAGGTCGGGCTCGATCATCTCAAGGAGAAGATCGAGGAAGAAGCGCCGTGGGACCAGACGCTGTCCGGCGGCGAGAAGCAGCGCCTCGCCTTTGCGCGGCTTCTCTTGCACAACCCTGATATCGTCGTGCTGGATGAAGCGACCTCTGCGCTCGACGAGAAGAGCCAGGACAAGATGATGCAGATGGTCACCGACGAGCTGCCGAAGGCGACCATCGTCAGCGTCGCGCACCGCGCCGAGCTGGAAGCCTTCCACAGCCGCAAGATCGTGCTGGAGCGCCGCAAAGGCGGCGCCAAGCTCGTCAGCGACATCGAGCTGATCCCGCGCAAGGGCAAACGCAAGCTGCTCGGGCGATTCCTGCGGCAGCGCAAAGCGCCGCCGAAGAAGGTGGCGTGACGCTGTAGCCCGTTGGAGTCCCCGGCAAAACCGGCTATGCATTCGCCGCTTGCCGTGAGGACCCTTGCTTGACGCCCGACAACGCCCCTTCATCCGCGCCGTTCGGCGCGTTTGCGCCGAACGCGGCGCAGGCTGCGATCATTCGCCTCGCGACACAGTCGGGCTTGAAGCGCGGCGCATTCCGCCCGTGGATGTCGCGGCTGGTCAATCTGCTGCGCGGCGGTCCGGTCGACGTGGATTATCAGGGCGCCTCATTTCGCTTCCATCATCAGGGCAGCGCGACCGAGCGCGGCGCGCTGTTCAACCCCCGCTACAATCTCGACGAGCTCGACTTCCTGCGCCAGCACACCCCGGCGGGCGGCACATTCGTCGACGTCGGCGCCAATGTCGGCACTTTTGCACTGGTGATGGCACGGCAGGTCGGGCCATCAGGCAAGGTGGTCGCGATCGAGCCGCATCCGCTGACGTTTGGGCGGCTCGCGTTCAATCATGCCGCATCGAAGGCAATTCAGGTGCGCCTGGTGCAGGCCGCAGCCGGCGACAGCGACGGCGAGCTGATGATCGAGAGCGGCGGCGGCAATCTCGGCGCCACGCACGTCGTCACCGGCACGGCCAGCACCGATGCCATCAAGGTCCCGTCGCTGCGGCTGACGCGCATCCTCGACGAGGCCGGCGTCGGCCAGGTCGATTCGCTCAAGATCGACGTCGAGGGATTCGAGGACCGCGTGCTGATCGGCTTCTTCCGCGATGCCCCGCAAGCGCTGTGGCCGCGCGCGGTGGTGATCGAGCACCTGTCACAAAAAGAGTGGCAACAGGATTGTATTGCCGACATGGTCGCGCGCGGTTTTGCGATCGCGCGCAGGACGCGGAGCAATACGTTTCTGTCGCGCTGACGGCGAACAAGGGAGATTTGCGATGATCGACCATCTTGGTATTTCCGTCTCCGACTATGAGCGCGCGAAAGCGTTCTACGCCAAGGCGCTGGCGCCGCTCGACTACGGCCTGATCATGGAAGTGACGGCGGAGCAGACCGGCCACGTCGCGTCCGCGGGCTTTGGAGCCAACGGCAAACCGGACCTCTGGTTCAGCGCCGAAGGCGCGATGAACAGGCCGGTGCACATCGCGATTCTCGCCAAGGACCGTGCCACGGTCGATGCCTTCTACAACGCGGCCATGGCGGCCGGCGGCCGCGACAATGGCGCGCCCGGCATCCGCCCGCACTATCATCCAAATTATTACGGCGCGTTCGTGCTCGACCCTGACGGACACAACATCGAGGCCGTCTGCCACGCGCCGGAATAGACTGGATCATCGTCCGGCAGGAACATCGTTCCGCCGACGCCGTTATCGTTCCTTGCAAGAAGGAACACGATATGGCCAACGACAATGCACACGACACGGATCGCGTCTGGGAGTTGATGAAAAAAATCGGGTTCGCGATGCTGGTGACGCGCGACGGCGACAAGCTGCGCGCGCGGCCGATGAGCGCCTATCTCGACCGCGACGCCAACACGATTTTCTTCCTCACGGACGCACGGCGACACAAGGACGAGGAGATCGAACGCAATCCGTCGATCAATCTGTCATTCGCAGATGCCGGCAGTCAGAAATATGTGTCGCTGACGGGCACGGCGGTCGTGTCCAACGACCGCGCCAAGATCAAGGAGCTGTTCACGACAACGGCGAAGGCCTGGTGGGACAGCGCGGAAGATCCCAACATCCGCGTGCTCAAGATCACGCCTGACGACGCCGAATATTGGGATTCGCCGGGAACGGTGATTTCCTACGTCAAGATGGCGGCTGCGGCGGTCACGAACACGCGCCCCGATCTCGGCGAGAACCGCAAGGTGTCGCTGTAATGCCGATCGAACCGCCCGAGATTCCGCCATCGACGCCCGGCACACCGACCGAGCCGCCACCTGGAATACCGCCGGGTAATCCGCAGCCGGAAATCCCGTCGCCGGTGCGCGAGCCCGGCGAATCACCGCGGCCCGAAGAACTGCCGGGACGTGGACCAGAGGAGATTCCTTCGCGCGGGCCGAACGGGCCGCTGACGCCGAATCCGGCGACGGACGCCGGATTGTCACAGACGCGCGCGTGAAGCGATTGCAAGATTCATCTGAATGCGTAATGAACAGCGATGTTTTGAGTAACTTCGCATGAAGAAATAAATCGAGCAGCGTCGCGCCCCACCGCCACAATCCGGCCTAACGCGTATCCGTTCATCGTCGAACGACTATTCACCCGACTTCGTTCAAGAACCTTCCGGGGATTCACTCTCATGACTCATCTTCGCTTCGTGCTGCTTGCCACGACGGCTCTCACCGCGATGCCATTCGCAAGCTCCGCATCACATGCACAAAGCACCGCGGCGCCGATCGTGATCGCGCAGGGCGGCCCGGCAGGCGAAGTCGGCCCTGACGGAAAACCGAAGCAACCGCCGAAGGGACCCGCGGCACCGCCGCCGCCCGCGGCCAGGCCGCCGGCACCACCGCCGCCGCCCGCTGCAGCTCCGCCGCCGCCTCCCCCGCGACCGACCGCGCCGCCGCCCGCGGCTGCACCAGCGCCGCGCCCGGCTGCGCCGCCTCCGCCCCCCCCGGCACCGTCACGTCCGACGCCGCCGCCCCCGCCGGCCGCGACGCATCAGGCACCTCCGCCGCCTCCGCCCGCGGCTGCACCGAAGGCGCCGCCTCCTGCGGCGGCTCCGCAGCAGCATGCACCGACGCCACCTCCGGCGCCTTCATCGGCGCCGCCGGCACGCGTTGCTCCGGCGCCTACGCCGACAGCTCCGCCACCGCCGCCTCCGACCACACGCGCAACACCGACTCCGCCGCCGGGACGAACGCCGCCTGCGCCGACGCCGGCTCCAGGTGCCGCGCCCGCTCCGACGGCAACACCGGCGCCGGGAGCTACGCCGCCGGGCCGATCCGGTCCGCCGCCGGCCGGTGCACCGACGACCGTTCCGGGCGCGACTCCGTTGCCGAGCGGCACGCCTCCGGCTGGCGCCGGTGGACCGCCTCCCGCACGTCCTGGCCAACCGCCTGCTCCGGCGGGATCACCGACGCCTGCCCCGGGCGCAACACCCGCACCTGCGGGCACGCCGCCTGCTGGTGGTGCTCCGACCCCGCCACCAGGACGTCAGGGTGGTCCTGGTACGCCGCCGCCCGGCGGGCCCGCTGCCGGTGGCCCCGCAGCCGGACCTGCTGCCGGCCTCCCGCCCCGGCCGCCGGCGCCTCCCGCTGGTGCCGCAGCGCCGGGTACCGTGCCCGGTTCGGCGGCGGCAACGCCGCCGCCCGGCAGGGCCCAAAACGCTCCGCCGACCGTTTCGTCGGCCTTCCGCGCCGCGCCGACAGTCACTGCGCCGCTGCCACCACCGCCGCGTCCGCCACAGCGTGACCTGACGCCGCTCGCGATCGGTGCAGGCGTCGTCGCCGGCGCCGTGATCGGCGCGACCATTGCGGACTACCGCAACCAGCGCCGCGAGACCGTCGAAGGCGGCCGCACCGTCTACACCGAGCCGGATCGCATCATCATCCGCGATCCGGGCGGGCAGACCTATGTTCGCGGCAACGATCTCTATCGCTTCCGCTATGGCGCCCGCGACATCCGCACCGAGACCATCGGCGCCGATACCCGCACCGTCGTGATCCGTCCCGATGGCAGCGAGATCATCACCGTGGTCGGTCCGGACGGGCGGTTGCTGCGGCGTATCCGCAGGGACCCTGCCGGCCGTGAGATCATCATCATCGACAACAGCTATCGTGATCCGCAGTCGGTCGGCGGCTTCTATGTCGACGCGCCGCCTCCGGTCGTGAACATTCCCTATGATCGCTATATCGTCGACGCCCAGGAGGCGTCGCCGGAGGTGATCTACGAGACGATGGTGGCTCCGCCGGTGCAAAGGATCAATCGTCGCTACACGCTCGACGAGATCCGCTACAGCCCGAATGTTCGCATGCAGATGCCGAGCATCGATCTCAACACGATCAACTTCGAGACGGGATCGTGGACGATCCCGCCGGACCAGGCGGCAAAGCTGCAGTCGATCGCGGACGGTCTCAACCGTGCGATCCAGGCCAACCCGCGCGTGGTTTTCCTGATCGAAGGTCACACCGACGCGGTCGGCAACGACGTCGACAATCTGTCCTTGTCGGACCGTCGTGCGCAGTCCGCGGCCGAATTGCTGACCCAGCAGTTCGGCGTGCCCTCGGAGAACCTGACCTCGCAAGGCTACGGCGAGCAGTATCTGAAGGAGCAGACGCAAGGGCCGAGCCTGATCAACCGGCGTGTTACGATCCGCAACATCACGCCGCTGCTCAATGGCGGGCAAGCCTCGCTGCCGCCGCCCCCGCCCGGCACCGCGCCGCCGCGCTGAGGCGAAGCACAAGACTACAAAATGGCCGGGAGCAATCCCGGCCATTTTCGTTTGAGCCGCACGTGCTACTGCCCGGCGGCGAGGCCGAGCGCTTCGACCATGACGCGGAAGACTTCGGTATTGTCCATCGAGCCGTGCACACGCTCGCTGCCCGGCCCGGTCGCCGTCAGGATGACGTCCTCGCCCGAATGCACGCTGGCACCGATCATTGCCGATAGGTTGCCGGGACGCAGCACCGCTCCCGGGACATCCCTGTATTTGTCGTTGGCCTTGAACGACCCGTCGTCGGCGGACTTGATGGTCGGCTCATTGGGATTGTCGAGCTTCGGGCGGAAGGTCTCGTAGTGGTCCGGCAGGCTGGCCGAGAAGATGGCGAGCCGGCGGCTGACATCGACGCGTGACGGATAGCCTTCCGCGTCCGGAGCCGGATAATTCGGGAATCCGGCCTGCTCATAGACGCCGACGCGCTCGCGCAGCGGCACGTTGGGGGTCGTGCCCATGTCGTCGTTGACGGTGCCGACCAGGCTGTTGGGGTGATTGTGGTCCGCCAGCACCAGGATGAGAGTGTCGTCGCCGCGCGCACGCGCCCAGTCGCGCGTCTGGCGCACTGCATTGTCGAGCATGATCGTGTCGTAGACCGCCCGCTCCATGTCGAGCAGATGCGCGTATTTGTCGATCAGTCCTGACTCGACCATCAGGAAGAAGCCAGTCTCGTTCTTCGAGAGGATGGTCAGCGCCGCCTGCACCTGCTCGGTCAGGTCGGGCTGCTCCGGAAACTTCTTCACGCCGCCGCCCCTAAGGAATTTGCGGTCGAGCACGCCATCCATGTTTCCAGTGGCGAACAGCCCGAGCAGCTTGCCCGCCTCCGGCTTTGCGGCAGCAGCGCTGAGCTCGCTTGCGGTCGTCGCGACCTGATAGCCTGCGTCGCGGAACTTCGCGACGTAGTCGGCTTCGTCCTTGCGTTTGGAGCCTGTCGCTGACTTCGGCAGGAAATTAGCGCTGCCGCCGCCCATCAGCACATCCGGCTTCGCGGCGAAGTACTGTTCGACGATCTCGTCATAGGCGGCGCGCCGGCGCGTGTGCGCGACCATCGCGGCCGGCGTCGCGTCTTCGATCTCGGTGTTGGTGACGATGCCGATCGCCATGCCGTGCCGCCGCCTGGCGAGGCTGGTGATGGTTTCGACCCTGGGATCGTCGAACGGGCTGGCGGTGCGGTCCGCATAGCCGCCGAGCGCGTTGACGGCGCTCTTGTGGCCGGTCGCGTAGGCACTGGCCGAGTTCGCGGAGTCCGTGATGATCGAGTCCGAGCCCGCGGTCGCCACCAGCGCCATATGAGGCATGTCGTCGATCGCGAGCTTGCCGCGGCTCTTGCCCTCCGCGATACCCTTGGACAGGATTCGGGCCGCGACCCGATGCGCCGGCGACATGCCGTCGCCGATGAACAGGATGACGTTCTTCGCCTTGCGCGGCCCGGTCTCGTAAACCGTCCATGCGATACTGCGCTGATGCGTGCCGTCGCTCACGTCCACCGTGACGCTGCCGGGCCTAGTCAGCGCGACGTCGCGCAGGATCAGCGCCGACTGGTCCTTGCCGTCCTCGCGCTCGACGAAGGTCCCGGCGCGGCCGAACACGCCGGCATAGTCCGCACCGTTCACCGTCACTTTCAACCTGGCCGGATCGACCGGCCCCGGAAATTCAACCTTGAAGTCGAATTGCGCGCCGGCCAGAATCTCGGCGCGATCGATCGGATAAACCGTCTGCGCCGATAATGACGACGTCCAACAGAGGACGATGAGAGAGGCGAGTGCCGATCCCTTGACCATGCTCGATGCTCCGCGATTCCGTTTCGGATGGAAGCGGAAGCCTAGCGATCGCGCATGACACCGTCATTAAGCCGAGCGTCGCCCAGTCGGGCGACGAAAGGCCTCAGCCCTTGTCGTTCTCGAGCCGGAAGATCTGCGAGCCTTCGCTGCCCGACAGCAGGCCGTTGTCGGTGTAGAGCTTCAGCTTGGTGCGCGTGTCGGCGATGTCGAGGTTGCGCATGGTGAGCTGGCCGATGCGGTCGGCCGGCGTGAAGGCGGCGTCCTCGACCTTCTCCATGCTGAGCCGCTCCGGCGCATAGGTCAGGTTCGGGCTCTCGGTGTTGAGGATCGAATAGTCGTTGCCGCGGCGCAGCTCGAGCGTGACCTCGCCGGTAATCGCGCGCGCGACCCAGCGCTGCGCGGTCTCGCGCAGCATCAGGGCCTGCGAATCGAACCAGCGGCCCTGATAGAGCAGGCGGCCAAGACGCATGCCGCTGATGCGGTACTGCTCGATGGTGTCCTCGTTGTGGATGCCGGTGACGAGGCGCTCATAGGCGATGTGCAGCAGCGCCATGCCGGGCGCCTCGTAGATGCCGCGGCTCTTGGCCTCGATGATGCGGTTCTCGATCTGGTCGCTCATGCCGAGGCCGTGACGGCCGCCGATGGCGTTGGCCTCGAGGAACAGCGCGACTGGATCGGCGAACGTCTGGCCGTTCAGCGCGACGGGCTGGCCTTCCTCGAAACGCACCACGACCTTCTCGGCCTTGACGACGCAGTCGTCGCGCCAGAACGGCACGCCCATGATCGGGTTAACGATCTTGATGCCGTTGTCGAGGCTCTCGAGATCCTTTGCCTCGTGCGTGGCGCCGAGCAGATTGCTGTCGGTCGAATACGCCTTCTCGGCGCTCATCTTGTAGGCAAAGCCCTGCGCGGTCATGAAAGCCGACATCTCGGCGCGGCCGCCGAGCTCGTCGATGAACTGCTGGTCGAGCCAGGGCTTGTAGATCTTCAGGCCCGGATTGGTGAGCAGGCCATAGCGGTAGAAGCGCTCGATGTCGTTGCCCTTGAAGGTCGAGCCGTCGCCCCAGATGTTGACGCCGTCTTCCTTCATGGCCGCGACCAGCATCGTGCCGGTGACCGCGCGCCCGAGCGGCGTGGTGTTGAAATAGGTGATGCCGCCGGTCGAGATGTGGAAGGCGCCGGACTGGATCGCGGCGATGCCTTCGTGGACCAGCTGCGTGCGGCAATCGACGAGGCGGGCGTTCTCGGCGCCGAACTCAATCGCCTTGCGCGGGATCTCGTTATAATCGGCCTCGTCAGGCTGGCCGAGATTGGCGGTATAGGCGTAGCAGCGCGCGCCCTTCTGCTTCATCCAGAGCAGCGCCGCGCTGGTGTCGAGACCGCCGGAAAAAGCGATGCCGACTTTCTCACCCTTGGGCAGGCTTTTCAGGATCGTGGTCATGGCGCTTCCAATCGGGTCTCAAAGGGCTGATGTCAGGGCGGGTTTGACCGCGCGAATATCAAATTTCGCGGGGCTCGGCACGCATTTAATGCCTCAAACCGAGGGCTCGAGGTCCGTCTTGCGGCCGAACAGGCGCTGGCGGAGCCGGTAGGCCGGCATGTTCAGGCGGGTCAGGGCGGCATCGACCGCAGCGTCCGAGAACCGGGTGCGCGGCCAGCGGTAAATCAGCGCGTAGGCAAACCAGATCACGACGAAGGTGACGAGGCCGGCGATCGACACGTCCGTAAAGAAATGCCCGCCGAAGGCCATGCGGAGCCCGCTGGTGACGAGACCGAACACAACGGCTGCGGCATAGGCGAGTGGCCGCCAGGCCGGCGGCGCCAGCGCGGCCGGCGCCAGCGTCCAGAACGCGGTCGCGCCCTCGCCCGAGAAGAACGAGCAGTTGCGTGCGCAGTCGCCGCGCGGATCCCACCACGGCACAAACTGCTGGTCGCCGGCAAACTGCGTCACCACCACCGGCCGCGGCCGGCCCCAATAGGTCTTGAAGGTGAGGTTGGTGAGAATGCCGGCCGACAGGATGATCGTGACCAGCAGGAACACGATCGCGCGTCCTGATACCATCAGCGGCCGGTCGGGCCGGATCATCTTGACCACGAGCGCGACCAGCGGCGGCAGCACGAACGCCCAGGCGACCCACATCGCAGCATCACGCGCAAAGCCCGCCCAGCCGTTCAGCTTGAGCGGAAACGTCTTCGTCTCGGGGTCGAAGAACAGCGCGGCGAGCTTGAGGTCCAGCTCGGGATAGAGGCCGAAAACGACGCCGATCACGAGCCACAGCGCCAGGGCGATGAAGAGTCCAGTCCGGTTCATGGCGCGCGGTTTAGCGGAGTGAAGCGAAGATGAAAACCCCGGGAGAAGTGCCCATCCTCCCCTGGAGAGGGAGGATCGATCGCGCGGAGGGCGAGCGAGGTGGGGTGATTTCTCCTCTCGAGCAGTGTTCGACGCGGACAGACCGTCATCCCACCCCGCTTCACATTTCGCTTCGCTCAATGTGAAGCGACCCTCCCCCTCCAGGGGAGGGTAAGAAATCACCGCGCATCGCGCCTTGAATTCGACGGCAGCGGCGGAGGCGGCTTGAGTGGCGGCAGCGGGATGCGCCAGGCTCCCGCATTGCGGCCGGCAATCAGCCAGTAGACCACGCCGGCGACGATGCCGGCACCGGTCATGATTTCGAGGTGACGCCGCACGATGCCTTCGAACTGAAACGTATCGGGGTGGAAGGGGACGAGGCCGAGATAGCAGGCGAGCCCGACGACGCCGCCACCAAGGGCATAAGCGAGCGCGCTGCGGATGTAGAACGCCTCGGTGATCGCCACGACCACCATCGCCGGCACCAGCGCAAAGCCGGAGACGAAGATGAAGCCAAAGCCGAGCAGGACGTCGATCGTGCCCTGGTCGACAGGGCCTGCGCCGAGATCGGCGAATTCAGGAAACAGCAGCGCCACGACGACGATCATGCCGCCGACGAAGCAGGCGGCGAGAAAGCCGATGAAGATGACGATGAGGCGACCGATCAGGGACATGACGGGAAAGCCAATTCAGCCGTCATTGCGAGGAGCGTAGCGACGAAGCAATCCAGACTGCGGCCGAGGAAATAGTCTGGATTGCTTCGCTGCGCTCGCAATGACGAGGAGGCGAGAGCGCATTGTCAATCCGTCATCGCCATGGCGCGTAGCGCCTGGCGTTCGCGGACGCTGAGCTTTTCGGTCTCCGATTTGAGCTGGCCGCAGGCGGCGAGGATGTCGCGGCCGCGCGGGGTGCGCACCGGCGAGGAATAGCCGGCGTTGAAGATGTATTCGGAGAATTTTTCGATCTGGTCCCAGTCCGAGCATTCATAGACGGAGCCGGGCCAGGGATTGAACGGAATCAGGTTGATCTTGGCGTGGATGCCCTTGAGCATCTTCACCAGCAGCTTGGCATCGTCGAGCGAATCGTTGACGCCCTTGAGCATCACATATTCGAAGGTGATGCGGCGGGCGTTCGAGGCACCGGGATAATCGCGGCAGGCCTGCAGCAATTCCTTGATCGGATATTTGCGGTTGAGCGGCACCAGCTCGTTGCGCAATTCGTCACGCACGGCATGCAGCGAGATCGCGAGCATGACGCCGATCTCCTCGCCGGCGCGCACGATGTTCGGCACCACGCCCGAGGTCGACAGCGTGATGCGGCGGCGGGAAATGCCGATGCCTTCATTGTCGCCGACGATCAGCAACGCATCGCGCACCGCATCGAAATTGTAGAGCGGCTCGCCCATCCCCATCATGACGATGTTGGTGACGCGGCGCGTGCCGTCCTCGCGATCGGCCCAATCGTTGAGACGATCCCGCGCGACCATGATCTGACCCACGATCTCGCCCGCCGTGAGGTTGCGCACCAGCCGCTGCGTGCCGGTGTGGCAGAACGAGCAGTTCAGCGTGCAGCCGACCTGCGAGGACACACACAGCGTGCCGCGATCGGTCTCGGGGATGTAGACGCACTCGACTTCATGCGCCTTCTGGACATTGTCGCCGCTCGGCAGCCGCAGCAGCCATTTGCGGGTGCCGTCGTTGGAGATCTGCTCGGCCACGACCTCGGGGCGGTCGACCGTGAAGTGCTGCGCGAGCTCGCCGCGAATGCCCTTCGAGACCGACGTCATCTCGTCGAAGTTCTGGGCACCGCGGAAATACATCCAGTGCCACAGCTGCTGCACCCGCATCTTGCGCTGCGCCGGGGCGACGCCGATCTCGCCGAGGCGGTCGGCAAGCTCGGCGCGCGACAGGCCGATCAGCGACGGCTTGGCCGGCGGCACATAGGTTTCGAGCGGAGTCTTCTCCACCAGGATTGCGTTGTGCGGCTCGGTCGTCGGTTGCATTGGTTGCCTGAGATTGCTGCTGTTCGTCATGCCCGGGCTTGTCCCGGGCATCCACGTTCTTCTTAGCGCGTGGATGGCCGGGACATCAGGTGCGAAGACGCGCTTCGCGCTTTAGCCCGGCCATGACGACCGAAATTGTGGAACCGGCCCTATATAGCAACCGGAAGTGCCGATTGCGACCGTGATACCACGTGCAGCCTTAACGCCGGCAATCCTGCGAGATCCGGTCCAGCGCCTGGGCAAGACCCTTCAGCGAGAAGGTGTCGGTCGTCTCCGTGCCCTTGGCCGAAACGCCCTTGACCACGAGATCGGCGGATTTGCGCATGGCCTCGACCATCCGTTCCTCCTCGGCGGCGTTCTTGATCCAGAGCCCGTCGCCCTGCGTGTACATCGCGAAGGCGGCGCCGCCGACCTCGACCGAGGATTCCGAGCCCGGCTTCAGCGCGTAGCCGATCATGACCGAGACCTCATTGTTTACCTTCTCCGACGGCCGGGTGGAGACGAAGGCATAGGCGGGATCGCGCGGCCGGTTCGGCGGGTTGGTCTTCGATGACGACGGCTTGGCCAGCGCAAAGCAGACTTTCTTGCCGTTGGGCGTCGCCGAATAGGCGCCCCAGGTGCCGAACTGGCCGATCAGGGTCGGCTCGGCACCGCCCGCAACTGCCGCGGGTGGAGCTGCCGGCTTGCTCTCCGGTTTTGCGGCGGTCTTCGGTGCCGTATTGGCCGCCGGCGCGGAGGCCTTCGGTGCGGCTTTGGGCGCCGGCGGCGCCGTCTGTGCTCGCGCGGAATCGATGATTCCGACGGCTGTCACGCCAGTCATCAAAGCTAAAATCAGCACCCGCCACATGCTCGAGTGGTTCCCTCAATATTGTGACTGGAAGATGGCCCGACCGCGCGTTGTCCCCGCAGCAGAGATAACCGGGAAAGCCCAATTTGGGAAGGCAGTTAGCGGGTCAGCCCGTCCGTCATCCCTTGGATCGCACGGCGCGCTGCTCGGCCCATTGCGCGTCGGTCCAGCGCAACAGATCCTCGGCGCCGGAACTGCGCAAATGCGCGCCACCGTCGATGACCACCATCTCGCCATTGATGTAGCCGGCCCGGTCCGAAACCAGGAAGCTGGCGAGGTCGGCGAGTTCGCCGTGCTCGCCGGTACGGCCCATCGGGTTACGCGCGGTCCAGCCTTCGTCGCGGCCCTCCGGGCGAAGCTGGCCGGACGCGCCGGCTGTCGGGAACGGACCCGGCGCGATCGCAACGGTGCGGATGCCCTTCGGACCCCACTCGACCGCGAGGCTCTTCGTCATCGCCAGCACCGCCGACTTCGCCATTGCCGACGGCACGGTGAAGGCGCGGCCGGTGATGGTCGAGGTCGAGAGGATCGAGAGCACGACGCCGTTGTGCTCGCCGTCGATCCAGCGCTTGCCGGCGGCGAGCGTGCAGTACATCGCGCCATGCAGCGTCGGCGCGAGGATCGCGTCGGCCGCGCGGAAGGACAGGTGCTCGCTCTGCGCGATGAAGGTCGCCGCAGCATTGTTGACGAGAATATCGAGCGGCGCCTCGCGCCAGATCGCGTCCATCATGTTCTCGACGGCAGCCCCGTCGCGAACATCGCAGGCGATGGTGGTGACCTTGCCGCCGGTCTGCGCGCGCATCTCGCTCGCCGTGGCCTCGAGCCGATCGAGCTTGCGACCGCAGATCACGAGTTCGGCGCCAAGCGCGAGGAAGCGCGTTCCCATCGCCGCGCCGAGACCCGAGCCGCCGCCGGTGACGAGGATGCGATTGTCCCTGAGCAGACCTGTTTCAAACATCGTTTGAATCCCTTGTTTTCTTCTTGTTTCGTTGTTGCGAGCAGCGAAGCGACCCGGACTATTTCCGCAGGGCGGATTCTGGATTACTTCGCTGCGCTCGCAATCACGCGAGGATAGGCCTGCGCGTCGCTTTGGGCAAAGAATCCGGATTGTCGCCCGGGCCTAAATCCGGCAGAAACGAGCCAACTATAATTCCACTCGAAACGCCCAGTACTTCTCAAGAAGGTACCGCCATGAAAGCCATCCTCTGCTCGCAATATTGCCAGCCCGACGACCTCGTTCTGGCTGACATCCCGGATCCGGTGGCAGGCCCCGGCGAAGCGGTGATCGCGATCAAGGCGGCGGCGCTGAATTTCTTCGACATCCTGATGATTCAGGGCAAGTACCAGATCAAGCCGCCGTTCCCGTTCTCGCCGGCGGCCGAAGTCGCCGGCGTGATCGAGAGCGTCGGTCCCGGCGTGACCGAGGTGAAGGTCGGCGACCGCGTCGTCGCCTCCTGCGGCCACAACGGCGCGCGCGAGAAGATCGCGCTGCCGGCGGCGTCGATCGTGAAGATCCCCGACAATCTCGACTATGACCGCGCGGCCGGCATCATCATCATCTACGGCACCGCGCTGCATGCGCTGGAAGATCGCGCCAGCCCCAAGCCCGGCGAGACGCTCGCGGTGCTCGGCGCGGCCGGCGGCACCGGACTTGCCGCCTGCGAGCTCGGCAAGCTGATGGGCTTGAAAGTCATCGCCTGCGCTTCGTCGGACGAGAAGCTCGAATTCGCGAAAGCACATGGCGCCGAGCTGACTCTGAACTACGGCAAGGAAGACCTGAAGGAAGGCCTGCGCAAGCTCACCGGCGGCAAGGGCGTCGACATCATCTTCGATCCCGTGGGTGGCACGTATGCCGAGCAGGCGCTGCGCTCGATCGCCTGGGAAGGCCGCTTCCTCGTGATCGGCTTTGCCGCCGGCGACATTCCCAAGATGCCGCTCAACCTCGCGCTCTTGAAGGGCTGCGACATCCGCGGCGTATTCTGGGGCGCCTGGACCCGGCAGAATCCGGAGAAGAACCGCGCCAATCTCGAGAAGCTCGTGAAGTGGACCGCGGAAGGAAAGATTTCATCGCATGTCGATCGCACCTTCCCGCTGGCGCAGACCGCCGACGCCCTGAAGGTGCTGGCGGGACGCCAGGCCATGGGCAAGGTGATCCTGCATCCGTGATCGCGAAGCCATCGCGACGCTGCTTCAACACACGCAACTGTCGTCGCCCGGCTTGACCGGGCGACCCAGTATTCCAGAGATGCCAGAGATTTAACCGATGGGCCGCGGCGTACTGGATTCCCCGCCTTCGCGGGGAATGACAGTGAGTGCGGGACGCGCAGTCGTGCCCACCGTCGCTCGGTAAAATTCCCCTCAACCATCGCCGCTGAAATTGCGGTGCATTCCGCCGCGTCGCCGTAATCAAACCCAAATATCTCCAGATTCGCGCAAACGGCCGTCGTTTTTTGGGCTGAATCGGACGGCGATTTACCGGTTCCAGTTTGCGGGGCGCTTCTGGACAACAACAAGAAGACTGAAGCCGGGACTGCCCCTGCGTTGCGTCAGTAATGGGGAGCATCACCATGGAGACGACGGCATTCCGTCCGTCCGGGGAGTCGCGGGCGTTCGACTCCGATCAATTCGCATCACGTCCGCCTGCCAAATCCTATATCCGTGCGCGTGCCGCACGGGCCGATCTGTCCGACGATCCAATGCCGCTATTCCTGTCCGATCCGCTGGGGGAGCCGGATCCGCGGGAATATGTGCCGCTGGGGCTACGTTCCAGAACAGGGATGCTCCCGCGCCTTTTTGCGGCTGCGCTCGCGATCTCCGCCACGGCAATCCTGACCGTCCTGTTTCAGGCCGATCTGCGAAATCTCATCGCCGACAACACCGGCAAGGCTTCCGAGCAGACCGTCGCTCCGGTCAATCCAACGGTCACGCGGCAGGCCCCGCTCAAGGATCCCGCCCGCGTGACCAACACGAAGCTGGCGAGCGCCGATACACAGAACCACCCTGCACCGCCGGCGCCGAGTCGCGAAGCGATCGCAAGCGCCTATCAGATTGCGCTGCAAGCCCAAGCGCCAATCCCCATGCCTGCGTTCGCACCTGTCGCAGCACAGCCGGCACCGCCCGCACCAGCGAGGACGCTCGACGCCGACACGCTGACCGGGCTGATGACGCGCGCCAGGAGCATGATCGGCGTCGGCGACATCGTCGCGGCGCGCCTGCTGCTCGAACGCGCGGCCAACGCGAACGACGCGGCGGCCGCGCTGCTGCTGGCGCAGACCTATGATCCTGCGGTGCTGGGGATCAGCGACGCACGGAGCGTCATCGCCGACGCGGCTGTCGCAAGCGACTGGTACCAGCGGGCCGCAACGCTCGGATCGACGGAGGCGCAGCGGCGCCTTGCCCGGATTTCAAACTAGACATCTCCAGGGGACATATCATGCGTAACGCTTTGAGCATGGCGCTTGCCGCCATCATGACCATCTGCGCCTTCGCGGCGCACGCCGAGCAGACCGAATACGATCCGGCCAAGGTCTCCGACAGTTTGAAGGCCATCTTCCAGTTCGGCTCGACCTCGACCAAGCAGGCACTGAACGCCAACACCGTCACGCTGATCACGGGCACGATTGGCGGCACCTATGTGCAATTCGGCGCCGATCTCGCCTCCGTGCTCGACGACGGCAACAGGATCCGCGTGCTGCCGATCGTCGGCCGCGGCTCGGTGCAGAGCGTCGCCGACATCCTGTTCCTGCAGGGTGTCGACCTCGGAATCGTGCGGGCCGATACGCTCGACTATCTCGAGCGCAAGGGCTTTGCCAAAGACATCAAGCGGCAATTCACCTACGTGACCAAGCTCTACAACGAGGAGATGCAGGTGATCGCGCCGAAATCGGTGGCGACGCTGAAGGACCTCGAGGGCAAGACGGTCAGCGTCGACCTGCCGAACGGCGGCACCTTCGTCACCGCGCTCACCGTGTTCGAGCGTCTCGGGATCAAGGCGAAGTTCGTCTATGTCGAACAGCGCATCGCGATGGAGAAGCTGAAGGCCGGCGAGATCGACGCCGTCATCGTGGTCGGCGGCAAGCCGTACAAGTCGGTCTCGACCTTCGGCAATGACGGCCGCTTCCATCTCGCGAAGGTCGACTATGCCAAGCCGCTTCAGAGCGATTATCTGCCGGCGACGCTGACGGCCAGGGACTATCCCAACCTGATCCGGGAGGGCGAGAGCGTCGACACGATCGCGGTGCCCGCGGTGCTGGCGGCCTACAATTGGGCGCCGAACACCGAGCGCTACCGCAAGCTCGCGCTGTTCGTGGACGCGTTCTTCACCAAATTCCCCGCGCTGCAGAACCCGCCCTTCCATCCCAAGTGGAAGGAGGTCTCGCTCTCGGCGCCGCTGTCCGGCTGGAACAGATTGCCGGTGGCGCAGCAATGGCTCGACAAGCACGGCGTCGAACCGGTGACACGCCAGCGCTTCGAGGCGTTCTTGAAGCAGAGCCCCACGGCCGCCAAGGTGACCGATACGGACAGGGAGGCGCTGTTCAGGCAATTCCAGGCGTGGGACGCGGAGAAGGCGCGGGCGCAGGCGGAGAAGAAGTGAGGGTTGTCATTGCGAGGAGCGAAGCGACGAAGCAATCCAGTCTCTCTCCGGGGAGGCAGTCAGGATTGCCTTCGCTTCGTTCGCGATGACGAGCGGCAAGCAACTACGCGACGTCCGAATCGCCCTCATCCACCCCGCGCTTCAGCGCGGCGCGGGCGGCTTCGCGGTGCTCCGACGTGATGTGGCTGGCGACCATGCGGAGCGCGGTGGCGAGCACGGCGGCGTCATCGGTGAAGCCGAGGATCGGCATGACGTCGGGGACGAAATCGAAAGGCAGGATGAAATAGGCGATCGCGCCCAGCAGCGACGCCTGGACATGACGCGGCGTCTGCCGGTCGAACGCACAGTAATAGGCGGCGAGCAGATCTTCCGCGAAGGGCAGTTGCGAAGCGACGCGCTTCAGCTTGCGCCAGAAGCGGCGGCGCACGCTCTCGCGATCTTCCGCGAGCCGATCGGCCGGCTCGAAACCGACGCTGTGTTCGGCTGCCATGGTCCAAGACTCTCCGTTCGGCCCGGCGGCCGATGGCCGCAGCGAGCGCTGATCACAACATGGGGAGGCGGCCGCTCTCCGCAAGATGTCAGCCTGGTGTCAGCTTGGCGAAGGCATTCATGGCCTGGGCGAGCGCGATATCGAGCTTGGTGACGCCGCCGGCGTCATGGGTCGACAGCACCACCTCGACCGTCTTGTAGACGTTACGCCATTCGGGGTGATGGTCCATCTTCTCGGCAACCAGCGCCGCGCGGGTCATGAAGCCGAAAGCCTCGTTGAAATCCTTGAAGACAAAGGTTTTCCCGATGGCGTCCCGGCCCTGAATGTCAGTCCAGCCCGGGATGGCGCCCAGTGCCTGCTTGCGTGCGTCCGCCGTCAGCCGCTCTGCCATGATAGCCTCCGTTTTCAGGGGAACTTTACCCTAACACCGTGCGTAGGGCCGGGGTTCAACCGGGATTTCGTCCATCCGCTAACCATGACGGAGATGTAACCCCGCCGGACAAGAAATTTGCTACAATTGCGGGCGTAAATCGCCGGCCAAGATGAAACTGAGCCTGAAGCGCCTGTTTGGGAGATCGATGACCGGGGGATTGGACCTGGCCGAAATGCCCTCTCCGCCTTCGCCGCGATCCGCGGCGCGGAAGACGGCACTCGTGTCTCTGGCGCTGGTGCTGGCCATCATCGGCGCGCTGGTCGGCGGCTACTACTTCGCCATGCGGCCGGTGTTTTTGAAGATCGCGGTCGGTCCTGCCAACAGCGACGACGTCAAGGTCGTGCAGGCGCTCACCCAGGGGTTCGCGCAACACAAGAGCTACGTCCGACTGCGCCCGGTCCAGACCGACGGCGCCACCGCCAGCGCCGATGCGCTCGCGGAAGGCAAGGTCGATCTCGCCATCGTGCGCGGCGACGTCGACGTGCCCAAGAATGCGCAGGCGGTCGCGACCCTGCGCAAGAACGTCGTGGTGCTTTGGTCCGTGCCCGCCAAAGGCAAGAAGAAGGGCGCCAAGATCACCAAGATCACGCAGCTCGCCGGCCATCGCGTCGGCGTGGTCGGCCGCACCCAGGCCAACGTCAACCTGCTCAAGGTGATCCTGCAGCAATACGGGGTCGATCCCGCCAAGGTCGAGATCGTGCAATACCCGGCCAACGAAGCCGCCGAGGCGATCAAGGCCCAGAAGGCCGACGCCTATCTCGCGGCCGGCCCCGTCAACAGCAAGATCACCGCGGATGCGATCGCCGCCTCGGCTAAGGATGTCGGCACGCCGAATTTCCTTGCGATCGATTCGGCGGATGCGATCGCGCAGAACCATCCGGTCTACGAGGCCGCGGAGATTCCCGCAGGCACCTTCGGCGGCTCGCCGGATCGGCCGGACGACGAGGTCAAGACCATCAGCTTCTCGCACCACATCGTGGCGCGCAAAGGCCTGTCGGAGACGACGGTCGCGGCATTCACGCGGCAGCTCTTTGCGGTGCGCCAGCAGCTGGTGACGGAATTCCCGCTGGCCGCGAAGATCGAGACGCCCGACACCGACAAGGATGCGGTGATTCCCGTGCATCCCGGTGCCGCCGCCTTTGTCGACGGCGAGGAAAAGACCTTCCTCGACAAATACAGCGATTACATCTGGTGGAGCCTGATGGCGCTCTCCGCGATGGGCTCGATCGGCGCCTGGTTCGCGGGTTATCTGAAGAAGGACGAGCGCGACAACAACAGTCATCTGCGCGAGCGCCTGTTCGACATGATCGCAGCGGCGCGCAAGAGCGAGACGACGGATGAGCTCGACCAGATGCAGACCGAAGCCGACGAGATCCTGCGCGACACGCTGCGCTGCTACGATCACGGCGCGATTGAAGAGGGTGCGCTTACAGCCTTCAACATCGTGCTCGATCAGTTCCACGCGGCCGTTGCCGACCGCAAGGCGGTGCTGTTCACCATGCCGCAAAACCCGCAGCGCACAGGCCCGCAATTCAGGGCCGCCGGCAACGCGTAACCGCTTGCGCGTAATTCATGCGTCACATTGTCCTAATATAGCTCCCGCTGTCATTCCGGAGCGCGCGAAGCGCGAGTCCGGAATCCATCGAGCTGCATAGATGAGGGGCAATGGATTCCGGGCTCGCGCTTCTCGCGCCCCGGAATGACGAACCTTCCTGCGGCCTCGTTTTCGGATCAATCCGCCATGAAGATCAAATTCTCCCGCCGCCGCTTCCTCACCACCAGCGCCGGGGCGTATGGCGCGATCGCGATGCCCTATCTCTCGCGTGCGGCGGACCGGCCGGCGGTGACGCATGGCGTGCAGTCGGGCGACGTCACGGTCGATGGCGGCGTGGTCTGGGCGCGCGCCGACAGGCCCGCGCAGATGCTGGTCGACGTGGCGACGACCGAATCGTTCAAGGACGCCCGCGCGCTGCCGCCGATCGCCGCGCTGCCCGAGAGCGACTTCACCGCAAAGATGCTGATCGAGAACCTGCCGGCCGGACAGGATATCTTCTACCGAATCCGCTTCCGCGACCTCTCGCACACCGCGGTCGAGGGCGAGCCGGTGATCGGCCGCTTCCGCACTGCGCCCGCCGACCGCCGCGATGTCAGCTTCGTCTGGGGCGGCGACGTCGCCGGACAAGGCTGGGGCATCAATCCGGATGACGGCGGCATGTTCACCTTCTCCACGATGCGCAAGCATCGTCCGGATTTTTTCCTGCACTCCGGCGACACGATCTACGCCGACGGCCCGATTGCATCCGAGGTGAAGCTCGCCGACGGCAATATCTGGAAGAACGTCACGATCCCGGAGAAGGCCAAGGTGGCCGAGACGCTGGACGAGTACCGCGCCGCGCACAAATACAATCTCACCGACGACAATCTCCGCGCCTTCAATGCCGAAGTCCCGATCTTCGTGCAGTGGGACGACCACGAGGTGACCAACAACTGGTCGCTGTCGAAGGAGTTGCCGGCGACCTACAAGGAGCGCGACATCGCGCTGCTCGCCGCGCGCGGCGCCCGCGCGTTCCACGAGATGTATCCGATGCGTGAGAGCATCAGCGAGCCAGGACGCGTCTACCGCCAGATTTCCTACGGGCCCCATCTCGACGTGTTCATGCTCGACGAACGCAGCTATCGCGGCCCGAACGGCCCCAATCTCGAAACCGCTTACGGCCCCGCCAGCTACTTCCTCGGCCCGGACCAGATCGCATGGCTCAAGCGGGGCCTGTTGAATTCGCGCGCGACCTGGAAGGTGATCGCCTCCGACATGCCGCTCAGCCTCGTCGTCTCAGACACGCCGAAGGGCGGATCTGAAGCATTTGCGCAGGGCGACGGCCCGGTGCGCGGCCGCGAGTTCGAGATCGCCGACCTCCTGCGCTTCATCAAGATGGCGCCGATCAGCAACACGGTATGGCTGACAGCAGACGTGCACTACGCCGCCGCGCATTATTACGATCCCAACAAGGCGCAGTTCCAGGATTTCGAGCCGTTCTGGGAGTTCGTCTCGGGCCCGCTGCATGCGGGCACCTTCGGCCCGAACGCGCTCGACAACACCTTTGGGCCGGAGGTGCGCTTCATCAAGGCGCCGGGCAAGGACAACCAGAACCTGCCGCCATCCGCCGGCATGCAGTTCTTCGGCCACGTCAAGATCAACGGCGCCTCCGGCCAGATGACGGTGACGCTGCGCGACCGCGCCGACGTCGCGCTGTGGTCGATCACACTCGATCCGAAGACTGCCTGACGCTCGAGGGAGCTCAGCCGCCCGCAACGGCCGATCAGGCGCCTCGCCTGCGTAGCGCGGTCTCCAGAGCGTCGCTCGAGCAGGGCTTCTGCAGCCGCGGCCGCGCCTTGAACGCGGCCGGGATGCTGGTCTCGGCGCCGTAGCCCGTCACGAACACGAAGGGAATTTGCGCGGCCGTCAGCCGTTCGGCAACGGCAAAGCTCTTCTCGCGGCCAAGCTCGACGTCGAGCAGCGCGAAATCCGGCGCACGCGCCGCGATCGCGGCCAGCGCCTGCGCCACCGATCCCACGGTGCGCACACTGGTGACGCCAAATCCGAGCAGGCGATCCTCGAAGTCGATCGCAATGATCGGATCGTCCTCGACGATGAGAACATCGGCGGGGACATCGGCCACGCCGTCAGGGAGAGCAGGTATCATGATCCTGGCTATCGAGGTCTGCATCATTTTCCGATCAGGACAGCCTCAGTCCGACGCCTGCGCCCAGCGCATCGGAGGGTTCCCGGAACGAAACTCACCACACAACAGTTTTGACGTCTGTCCACTTGTGCACACAGCGGACGAACCGACCTCGTTAGTGTCCAAGGGAGAGCAGGGGATTTACGATGGACGTGCGCACCAGCAAGACAACCGAGGTCGACAACCGGCCGGCCAACAATCTGCTGCGACGTTTGAACCCCGCGGACTACGCGCTGCTTGCGCCGCACGTCACCGTGGACGACGCGGCGGCCAACGAGCTGCTCTACAATCCCGGCGACGATGTCCAGGTCGTGCACTTTCCCTGCGGACCGGCGCTCGCGACGTTCCTCGTGCCCAATGAAGACGGTCGCGACGTCGAAACCATTCTGGTCGGCCGCGAAGGCGCGGTGGGCGGCATCGTCAGCGAGGGATTTCTGCCGGCCTACACCCGCATCTGCGTGAAGTTCGGCGGCCCGTTTGCGCGCGTCAACGTCGCCAAGCTGGAAGCGGCAAAGCTTCGCTCGCCCTCGCTGCGCAACATCTTCGCCCGCTACGCGGACTGCATGCTGGCGCAGATCTTCCAGTCCACCGCCTGCAACGCCATCCACTCGATCGAGCAGCGCACGGCGAAGTGGATCCTGGCGGCTATGGAGCGCACCGGCGACGAGAGCAGCGTGCCGCTGACGCACGAGCAGCTCGCGACATTGCTCGGCGTCGGCCGCAGCTATGCCAGCCGCGTGCTGCAGTCGTTCAAGGCCGAGGGTGTGCTCGACACGCGGCGCGGCTCGATCCTGGTCCGCAACCACGATGGCCTGC